>Ga0181597_10000016_pt1 | contig 173532 bp, 168 predicted proteins | sample 041ome_5_FD_148647 | JGI IMG/M metagenome (GOLD analysis project Ga0181597, IMG submission 148647) | Coastal salt marsh microbial communities from the Groves Creek Marsh, Skidaway Island, Georgia - 041403US metaG (spades assembly) | ecosystem: Environmental > Aquatic > Marine > Intertidal... | reverse complement strand
TTTTAGGGGGGGAAACTAGTGGCGAGTGGCGAGTGGCGAGTGGCGAACAGGATGGTGTTTTTTTGAATTTTTCTGTCAAGCTTTTTTACATAAAGTCTAAATAAAAACTTCTGATATCCTTTTTCCCTTGTCCCCCTCGTCACTCGCCACTCGTATCTCGTCACTTTTTTATTCCTTACTCGCCACTTATTCCCTTCGCCAGAAACGTATCCAGATGATTGGCAAAAGCCTGTTTATCCTGGTTATTCAGTGGCGGCGGCCCACCAGTATGCACTCCACTACTGCGCATGGTGTCCATAAAATCACGCATGTTAAGTCGGCCCTTGATCGTGTTTTTTGTAAATAACTCGCCACGGGGGCTCAGGGCCTGACCATCTTTGGTGATTACTTCATCGGCCAGAGGGATGTCTGCCGTAATTACCAGGTCACCCGCCTCCACCAGCTTCACGATTTCGTTGTCAGCAACATCGAAGCCCTGCGGCACTTGCAGGAAGGAAATATTTTTATCCTTGGGCACCTTGATCGGTTGGTTAGCAACCAGTGTCAGGGGGACACCTGTACGTATGGCCGCCCGGAATAGAATTTCCTTGATAACCACCGGACACGCATCCGCATCTACCCAGATTTTCACTTTTCGTTTTCCCTTATTTGCCTGCTATTGAAATAGCCTGCCAACATTGATCCGGCCACATTATGCCAGAGACTGAAAATGGCTCCGGGCAAAGCCGCAACTGCGGAGAAAAACTGGCTGGCCAGCGCAACACCCAATCCGGAATTTTGCATACCGACTTCAATGGCTATGGTGCGACAAGTGCGTTCATCAAGGCGCAACAGTTTAGCCAAACCATAGGCACTACCGAAACCAAACACATTATGCAGGATGACCGCAGCAATAAGTGCCAGACTGAGCACCGCCAGGTTCCCTGAGTTCAATGCCACCACTATCCCGATAATGATCACAATGGCTATAACAGAGACTACCGGAAGTACTGGTGTGAGTTTTTCAATTTTTTGGCCTGCCCAGGTATTAATCAGGATTCCTGCAGCAACTGGAACAATAACAATTTGCGTTATGTTCAGCATCATATCCAGTACCGGGACATCAATAGCTTGTCCCAGGTAGAGCCAGGTAAGAAAAGGGGTCGCAATGACTGACAACAGCGTGGACACCATGGTCAGTGAAATGGACAGGGCAAGATCGCCTCTGGCCAGGTAGCAAATCACGTTGGATGCAGTACCACCTGGACAGCAACCTACCAGCACCAGACCAATCACCAACTGCCTTTCCAAACGCAGCATGTGGGCAATTAAATAGGCCGCAAGTGGCATCAACAGAAACTGCAGTACTGTTCCTATGGCAATTTTCCGGGGTTGTGCTACCACGCCTCGAAAATTATCCAGGGTTAATGTCAAACCCATTGCGAACATGATCAATGTCAGCAAAGGCACAATGAAATTACCTAGTGGCGTAAATGCCCCGGGAAGGAAATACCCAAGTGCTGCTGCCAGTATGGCAAGAACAGGGAAGCTGTTTGTGACCAATTTCATCGAATTACTATTGCGTACATGACTATTGCATAAAGAATATCATGTGAAACCCGCTATACTTGGTCCCTGACCTTAAAAGAGTGATGCCGATGCTAACTCTGCTCTTCAGTATTTCCATGTACCAGATTGCCGAGTATGAAAAGCGTCGTGGCTGGATTTGGGGGCCTTCCACATTTGCTGCTTCGGGCCTTCTGCAAAATTTTTTAATTGCGGGATATTGGGGAGCCGTATCGGGCTTTGTCTTGTCTTTCAGCGCAATGACTTATATAAAGATGAAATACCCGGTAAACAAGGGACCAACTCTCAGCAATCATACACTCTGATAGTGAATTCACTCATTCAGAACACTGATCACTGGCAGGGTGATGGTTTGCACAAAACCACCTTCAAAATGCAGGGAAAGTCGCACACTGTCACCGTCTCTTAGCGAAGACTTGAGCCCCATCAACATCAGGTGCATACCACCGGATTCAAGCTCCAGCCTGTCACCAACTGCTATTGTTGCTGAGATCACATGCTCCATACTCATCTGTCCGTTACGTCTGACCGTGTTATGTAACGTGACTGATTCAGCCGCTGGACTGGAAGCGCCAGTCAAGATAATGTCGCTGTCACCGCGATTGACCAGAGTCATATAAGCAGAGGTGTTCACTGCGCTTGAAGGCAAGCCACGAACATAGGCGTCCCTTACCTGAATAACCGGATTACTTGCAGCAAGAACATTACTGACAGACAAATCAGCCAGGACTAGCAAGCATAAAACCAGGAAATGTTTGATTTTCATAAGGTGATTGTAATTGTAAGTGTTACTGCATCGATGACGCTTTATGACGTCGGAATCACTACCTGAATACTGGGATTAGAATCTACAGCAATATTACCCCGCAAGCGATAACCCCCTACGGCCTCTCGCATAATCCGGTAGATCCAGCGGCCCTCTTCATCTGTGCGGGCATTAATCAGAAAGGTGGCTTCCTTTTCCTGAATATATTGGCCAATTTCACCCAGCTCAACCATGATTTCAAGGCTCTGATCGGCAAGTTGTTCAGAATCCAGCGCAAATATTTCCATTTGTATTTTTCGCGCCTGTTCCAGCCGTCGCCGGGCATCAACCACAGCATCTGCATGTTCACGAATGCTGGCGGCTCTGTCCAAAAGGCTCTCGGCATTGTCATATTGGCGAAGCTGCATTGCCGCATCAGCCAGGTCAATGTAGCGAAGGGCAATGTCTCCAATTCCCTGCAGCGCCACTTCATTGTCCGGCGCAAAATCCAGAATGGCCCGGAACATGTCATAGGCATTATTTCCTACCGGTGACATCAAACGGTTGTCCTCATAAGCTACCCTGGCTTCATACAACATGTCTGCCATGATGCGCTGCCTGACGAAGGGATCATCACTGGAAAGCGGACCTTCTTCTGTTTGTGGCACTTCATTCTGGACGCCTGATTCACTGCCTGAATAAATAATGGGATCACTTTCATTACTGGCACAGGACACCAGCAAGGCAATCACTGCAACGAGTAAGACATGGGTGAGACGAAAGGAGATCATGGTTCTCAGAGAATACCCCTGAAAGGATAAAATTTCAGTACCTGACCCTGCTCTACAGTTTCACCCAGGGGAATTTCAGCCAGCCCGTCAGCCCATGACAGGGATGTCATGATACTGGAGCCCTGATTACCAAAGGCTTCCAGTATCTGACCTTCTTGTTCTGAAGCAACCAGTCTGACACGAATAAATTCCAGGCGACTGCCCGCAGTTGAATGCTCAAACCCTGCTTTAACGTTGACATGCAGTGGTAACAATTTGTTGGCACCCTGGGTTTTCAACAAAAAAGGAGCAACCAGCATGACAAAGGTCACAAACACGGCAACGGGATTTCCTGGCAGTCCAAAAAAAGGAATATCCTGCACATGCCCATAGGAAAAGGGTTTGCCCGGCTTTATCGCCAGCTTCCACAGCGCCATTTGTCCCAGATTCTCAACTGCTCTTCTGACATGATCTTCATCCCCAACTGATACACCGCCAGTGGTGATAATACAATCTGCCTTGCCTGCTGCTTCCTGTAATGCTTTCTCGGTATCTTCCAGGGTGTCTGCAACAACGCCAAGTTTCAGTACAGTCATCCCCATGTCTTTTAACAAACCTTCCAAAGTGAAGCTGTTGGAGTCGTGGATCTGTCCAGGTTGCAATTCCTTATCCGGTGCAATGACTTCGTCGCCAGTATTAATGATGGCCACTTGCAAGGGTTTCTTGATTCTTACCCTGGCGATACCCAGAGAGGCAAGCATGCCCAGATCCTGGGGACGCAGACGCTGACCCGCATCGAGAACGATGCCACCCTTGCGAATGTCATGCCCTTTACCCCGGATATTTACCCCGGCTTGCGGTATTTCCATGATGGCAACCCCGTCATCATGCACGCGGGTATTTTCCTGAATCACCACGGTATCAGCACCTGCAGGAAGCGGTGCACCGGTAAAAATTCTGGCTGCAGTACCCTTTGCAAGCGCAACTCCGGGATGTCCGGCGGCAATAGTCTGCGAAACAGTCAACACACAACCGGGTTCACCCAGATCTTCAGTGCAAAGCGCATAACCATCCATGGCGCTATTATCAAAATCCGGCACATCAATTGCCGCCTGCTGATCCTCAGCCAGCACACAACCCAGGGCATCAGGCAAGGCAACTTCAACAGCGGAAGTATTTTCTACTACCTCACCCAAAAGAAATTCAAGGGCTTTGTTCAGAGGGATTAGTTCACTCATTTATATTTGTGTTGGGAAAAGACAAGGGAAGGTATTCTACACAATTCGCAAGTCACAAGTCACAAGTAAGAATACGTTGACCTGAAGGGTGCTATTCGGCTGGTCTTCAAATTACAAGCTTGATCCATTTTTATTTCGATCAGGTAGCCGAGTCGTTACTTGAGACTTGGGACTTGTGACTACATTCCTGTAAAATGCCGCCTCACCCGGAGCCGCACCCTGTGTCTGAATTTTTGATCGTAATCATCCCGACCATCGTCTTCGCCGGCGCCTACCTTTCCACCGTTGCCGGGATGGGTGGTGGCTTATTGATCCTTGCTTCCTGCTCCATGATTCTGCCCGTCTCTGTGGTAGTTCCCTTGAATGGCGTCTTCATTTTAGCCGGACAGGTCACTCGTACTATCCAGTTTTGGCGGCATATTGCCTGGCACATTACGCTGCCATTTATTTCCGGCTCTATTCTTGGTGCAGCCATTGGTACAGTGATTTACTTTAACCTCTCCGAAACCGCTATCGCCCTGATTCTGGGCTCCGTTATGCTCTGGTTCAGCTGGGTACCCAGCAATCCACTTTCACGGGGGCTGGCGGACAAAATCCCGCTGCCGTATTTCTGGGTCGGCATTATCCATACATTTTTATCGACGGTTTCCGGTGTCGGCGGATTGCTGCAGTCGTTGATGGTGAACAGTAAGCTGAGTAAACAAAGCATCGTTGCCACCATAGCCGGCACCCTGTTGGCTATGTCACTGTTCAAAACGGTTGGCTATTTTCTGGCAGGATTTGACTATATGGCGTGGCTGCCGATCATTCTGCTGGCATGGGTAACAGGTATTGCCGGTACGACCGTTGGCAAATACACACTGAATCACATACCCGATATTTTCTTCCGGAGGCTGATCAAGGGCATGGTAACTATTTTTGCTTTGCGGCTTTTTTGGCAGGCGGCTTCGAACGTTTGGGGTTTTTAGCCGGGGCAGATTGTTTATTCCTTGCAGCCTTTGCTTTTGTTCCTGATGGTTTACTGTTTTTCGCTTTAGGTTTGGCTTTAACCGGCGCAGGTTTGGCTACTCCATATATTTCTTCCAGGGCAGCAATAACCCCTTCACCGCGTGAACGCTGCTTGATTCCAAAGGTCGTCATGATCTTGTCACAATTAAGCGTGGTGTTAGGTATATAAGGTAGCTCCACTGGTAATAATTCAATTTCAAGGGATGGCAGGACTTTTTCCAGCAGCTTATCCAGTTTTGCCGCCTCTTCCAGTACGTAATGAACAAATTGATCCTGGTTTACAGGTTGCATGGCGTTGTAATGGTAAGTGCCCCAGACCTCGGCATTGCAATCTATCTGATTGATAATGGCCAGAATGACACGGGCAGCATCAAAGGAGTGCGTGGGACTAAAGCGGTTATCAACAATACTGACCTTGCCATTATTGTTTTTGCAGGCATCAATCACTCGGGGAAAGTAGTTGTTTCTATAGCCACTGAAAAGCCAATCTGTTCTCAGGATAATATGCTTGTCGTGCAATTCCCTCAGCGTGCGCTCCCCATACCACTTGCTGATGCCATAGCGACACACCGGGTTGGTTTCGTCGTCTTCCAGGTAAGGCCCTTTTTTCTTGCCATCAAAAACATAACTGGAAGAATGATGGATGAGAGGAATGCCGAGTTTTGCGCACACCTTGGCCAGTGAAGTGACCCCTTCCGTATTAATTTGCTCACAGAGCCTTGCCGCATCAGGATCAGATTCGGCCTTTTGCAAATTGGCATAGGTGGAGACATTAACAAGCTGGGTGGGGTTTACCCGAGTGACGGCCTTGACCACTTCCTTGGCATTTAGCACATCAACTTCATCAGTAGTTAATGGCTCAAAATCATACCCACCAAGTTTCAGTAGCCGGGTAAGCTCCCGGCCAAGCTGACTGTTGGCACCAAAGACAAGTAATTTCACGCTTTATCCGGATTGGCTATTACCCAAGGCAAGGACATGGCACACCATGTCCTTGCCTTTGAGAGGAATTCGAATTTTATTCCAGACTGCTTTATTGGGGCTAAAAAGGAATATCGTCGTCAAAGCTATCCATATCAGCCGGTGCAGGAGCAGGACCTTTAGCATCCTGCTGTCCTGACTGGGGATTGGTAGGTGCCTGGGCTGGCTGGTAGTTGGAACCGCCGCCCGCGCCCGAACCGGAACCACCACCACTGCGGCTGTCCAGCATTTGCATTTCATTGACGATAATATCTGTCGCATAGCGTTTGACCCCATCCTGTTCCCAGGAACGGGTCTGTAAACGACCCTCAACATACAGTTTTGAGCCTTTGCGCACATATTCGGCGACAATTTCTGCCAGGCGCTGGTAAAAAGTCAGCCTGTGCCACTCTGTTCTTTCCTGCTGTTCGCCAGTGTTCTTGTCTTTCCAGGTCTCACTCGTGGCCAGAGTGACATTTGTCACAGCATTGCCGTTGGGCATGTATCTTGTCTCCGGATCTGCTCCGACATTTCCTACCAGAATTACTTTATTTACACCTCTGCTCGCCACGTGTTACTCCTGCTTTTTCTTAGAATTTAAATGGAATTTGTTATGTATTAAGTCTAGCACGCTTCTGAAAAAATTCGATCCAAATTCTCAATCCTGCGTATAATTGACGGTTTGCTTTAATACTTGGGATTTAAATCATTCATGGACAACATCATTGTCAGAGGGGCACGCACCCACAACCTGAAGAATATTGATCTGACAATTCCCCGCGACAAACTGGTGGTCATTACCGGAATTTCCGGGTCAGGCAAGTCATCCCTGGCATTCGATACGCTCTATGCGGAAGGCCAGCGCCGCTATGTAGAGTCCCTGTCCACCTATGCCCGACAATTCCTGTCCATGATGGACAAGCCGGACATGGACCAGATTTCCGGCCTGTCTCCGGCGATCTCCATTGAGCAAAAATCCACCTCCCACAATCCACGCTCTACCGTAGGCACCATTACCGAGATATATGACTACCTGCGCCTGCTCTTTGCCCGTGTCGGCGATCCCTACTGCCCCGATCACCACAAGAAGCTGGAAGCCCAGACTGTCAGCCAGATGGTGGATCAGGTGCTGGCCTTGCCAGAGGGCACCCGCATCATGCTGCTGGCCCCGATCATTCGTGACCGCAAAGGGGAACATGTTCATGTCTTCAACGAGCTGAAGACGGCAGGATTTATCCGTGCGCGTGTAGACGGCATCGTTACCGAACTGGATTACCCGCCTGAACTGGAAAAAAACAAGAAACACACCATTGAAGCCGTCATTGACCGCTTCAAGGTCAGAGAGGATTTGGGCCAGCGCCTGGCGGAATCCTTTGAAACAGCCCTGCAAATTGCCAACGGTATTGCTGTGGCCAGTTTCATGGACGAAGACAAAAAGACGCCAACGAAAGACCTGGTCTTTTCTTCTCTCTTTGCCTGTCCGGAGTGTGGACACAGTATTTCAGAGCTGGAACCACGCCTGTTTTCGTTTAATAACCCGGCCGGGGCTTGCGAAAGCTGCGATGGCCTGGGCTTGAAGCAGTTCTTTGATGAAAGCCGGGTCATAGTGGATGAAAACCTGTCCATGGCCGAAGGTGCCATTCGCGGCTGGGACCGACGTACGGTTTACTATTTTCAGTTGCTTACCTCCCTGGCCAAGCATTTTGGTTTTGAAATCGATCAACCCTTCAAACTGATCCCCAAAAAATTCCAGAAAGTCATTTTGTATGGGAGCGGCAAGGAATCCATCAAGTTCACCTATGTCAGTGAGCGCGGCCATAATTTTGTCCGTGAAACGCCTTTTGAAGGTGTTATACCAAACATGGAAAGGCGCTATCGTGAAACAGATTCCCAGCATATTCGTGAGGAGCTGGCGAAATTCATGAGTTCCCAAAGTTGCACGGACTGCAAGGGCACAAGGTTACGTCGCGATGCGCGCCATGTTTTTATCGACAAGCATGCCCTGCCCGAAATCACCGCCATGACCATTGCCGGGGCCTCAAGCTACTTCGATAACCTGAAATTTCGCGGCAAGAAAGCCGATATTGCCGACAAGATTCTGAAAGAAATCCAGGAGAGATTACGTTTCCTCATCGATGTGGGCTTGAACTACCTGACCCTGAACCGCAGTGCAGATACCTTGTCCGGCGGTGAAGCCCAGCGCATTCGCCTGGCCAGCCAGATAGGTGCCGGCCTGGTGGGTGTGATGTATATTCTCGACGAACCATCAATTGGTTTGCATCAGCGTGATAACGCTCGCCTGTTAAAAACCCTCCGGCATCTGCGTGACCTGGGCAATACTGTCATCGTTGTAGAACACGATGAAGAAGCCATCACTAGCGCCGACCATGTCATCGATATCGGTCCCGGCGCCGGTATACATGGGGGCGAGATTGTCGCCCAAGGCACCCCTGCCCAGATTATCAAATCCAGCAAATCACTGACGGGAAAATATCTCAGTGGCAAGGAGCGCATTGAAATTCCGGCTGAGCGCGTACCCAACAATGAAAAGCAGCAACTGGTGCTCTCCGGTGCCGCCGGCAACAATCTGAAAAAGGTCAACCTGGAAATTCCCATCGGCCTGATGACCTGTGTCACAGGTGTGTCCGGTTCTGGTAAATCCACCCTGATCAACAACACCCTGTATCCATTGGCCGCCACCATCCTGAACAAGGCCACCACATTGAATCCGGCCAAACACGACAAGTTGGAAGGCATACAACATCTCGACAAGGTGGTGGATATCGACCAGAGCCCCATAGGACGCACCCCTCGTTCCAACCCGGCCACCTACACCGGCATTTTCACCCCGGTGCGCGAACTCTTTGCTGCTACCCAGGAATCACGCTCCCGCGGTTACAAACCGGGCCGTTTCAGTTTCAACGTCAAGGGCGGTCGCTGCGAAGCATGCCAGGGCGACGGCTTGGTCAAAGTGGAAATGCACTTCCTGCCTGATGTGTATGTGATGTGCGATATCTGCAAAGGCAAACGCTACAACCGCGAAACTCTGGAAGTGAAATACAAGGGCAAGAATATCCACGAAGTGCTGGACATGACCATCGAGGACGCCCGTGAGTTTTTTGATCCCGTGCCACAAATTGCGCGCAAGCTGCAAACCCTGATGGAAGTGGGTTTGTCCTATATCCGTCTGGGCCAGAGTGCCACCACGTTGTCCGGCGGTGAAGCCCAACGGGTGAAACTGGCGCGTGAGTTATCCAAGCGCGACACCGGCAAAACCCTCTACATTCTCGACGAGCCCACTACTGGTCTGCACTTCCATGACATCAAACAGCTGTTAAAGGTCTTGCATACCCTGCGCGATCACGGTAACACCATCGTGGTGATTGAACACAATCTTGATGTCATCAAGACCGCCGATTGGGTTATCGATCTGGGCCCCGAGGGCGGCGATGAAGGCGGCAAGATTATTGCCATTGGTACACCGGAGCAGGTGGCAAAAAAACGTGGCAGTCATACCGGGCGATTTTTGAAAAAGGTCCTGGTATAACTGACTTTTCCATTTCTCCATCATTAACTTCATTTAACAAGCTGTTGTGTTAACGCCATTAACATATTCGCAAGTGTTCTCCCGCGCCTGGCCAATTATCCTGGCAAATGCAGCAGTGCCCCTGCTTGGCCTGGTGGATACTGCAATAATAGGCAACACCGGTAGCGCTCAAGACCTTGGTGCCATTGCCCTGGGTGCATTGATCTTCAATTTTGTTTACTGGAGTTTTGGTTTCTTGCGCATGGGTACGACGGGATTTATCGCCCAGGCTGCCGGTGCCCGGAATTTTCTTGAAGTGCGACTGGTATTGGGACGCGCACTTGTCGTTGCCTTTGCCCTGGCCTTGTCCATTTTGCTTCTTAAAGGCTTGTTGGGAAATATTATCTTTACCTTATTCCAGGCCAGCTCCCCTGTAGAAGCACAAGCCTTGCAGTATTTTACTCTGAGAGTCTGGGGCGCCCCTGCTACTTTGGCTACCTTTGCATTGATGGGCACTCTTGTCGGACTGGGAAAAAGTAAACATATACTCTGTGTGCAGATAGTCCTCAATGGTCTCAACGCCCTCTTCGATATTTATTTTGCCGGCATTCTCGGTATGGGCGTCAGGGGAATTGCACTGGGAACCATCATCGCGGAATACATTACCTTTATATTCGCTGCTTTTATTGTGTTTAGCGTCCTGAAGAAAAACGTCTCCAAAAAAGAAAAATTTTGGGCGTGGAAAGCAATCATCGATAAAGCCGCATTAATCAAAATGGTTCGTGCCAATGGCGACATAATGATTCGAACCATTTTCCTGATATTTGCTTTTGCCTGGTTTGCCAATGAAAGCGCCAAATTTGGTGACACCATACTGGCGGCAAATCATATTTTGTTACAGTTCGTCAGTTTCAGTGCTTTTTTTCTTGATGGTTTTGCGTTTGTTACTGAATCAATTGTGGGAACGGCTATTGGGGCAAAATCTCTTTTGCCTTTTACCTTGGGTGTAAAACGTTCAAGCATAATGGCAGCAGCAACCGCATTATGTTTAGCGCTGATATTTTTAACGGGAGGAAATTATTTTATTAGCCTGTTGACCGATATTGAATCCGTTCGTGAGACAGCCCTTCAGTATTTATTACCAGCCTGCCTATACATACTATTATCAGCAGGTGCTTTTCAATTAGACGGTATTTTTATCGGTGCTGTGAGAACCAGGGAGATGCGCAATGCAGCAATCCTGTCAACACTGTTTTTCCTGTTTTGTAGTGCCTTGTTAACTACTGCATACATGAATAATGGATTATGGCTGGCCTTTATTCTCTATGTCATCGGGCGCGGTGTAACTTTGTTGGTTTTCTTTCCCGGGATTCGGGCTGATTTAATAGAATAAAAACCTGAAAAGTGATAATAGCAAAAGTAATTTCCCCTTCTTATCGAGACTCCAGGTTCACCAAAATTTCATCAGCAGGAGTGAGAGTAATCCTGGCAGCGTCTTTTACTTCTTCATTATTTTGTAATGACAATTTGAAGCGTTGTCCTATACAGGCGAGGATCAAAGTGGATTCCAGCACGGAGAAGCGATTGCCGATGCAGATATGTTTGCCTAAACCAAAAGGGAAATACGCGTGCTCCGGCCAGGCTTTATCAAAACGTTCTGGCATGAACTGGTCCGGATTGTCCCAGTATTTATGGGAACGGTGAATAGCGTAAAGAGATAGCACCATGGGACTGCCCGCTGGCACAGTGTAGCCATTTACCACATCATCTTTCTGGCACACGCGCGACATCATATACACAGTCGGCTTCAGCCGAAGCCCTTCCATGAAAAGCTGCTCGGTAAATTTTAGTTTGCCAATATTGTCCCAGGTGGGAGGCTTGCCACCGAGATAAGCCTCCAGCTCCTTATACCAGCGCTCGGTCACCTGTGGATTTTTGGCGATCAGATACAGTGTCCAGGCCACTGCCGCTGCTGTGGTTTCAAAGCCAGCCACAAACAAGGTTCTGATTTCATCAAATACATCTTCCCGGGACAGCTCACCGGCTTCATGCAGCGCCAGGAAATGAGCAAACACATCGCCTTGGTTATGATCAGGTTCAGATTGTCTGATCTTGAGTTGCTCCTGCGTAAACCAATCCATGCCTTTTCTGGCTTCAGCCAACTGCCGATTCAGGGGCGTCGGAATCCAGTCCGGGGCAGAAACCAGTGAGACAAAGCGTTTGAACAAGACCTTGTTGGCGTTAGCGATGGCATTATACAGGCGCTGGTTTTCATTCAGATCCAGATCCACAGAAAACAGGCCTTTAACAATTAACGACAAGGCGATGCGGCGCATTTCTTCAACGATCTCGATGGTCTCGTTGTTGGCCGATTTTTCTTCCCATTCATCCAGCAAGGTAGTTACCAGTACGCTGTTATGATTCAGGGAGGTCTTAAGGAAGTCCGGTTTGAAACCCTGCGCCACCATACGACGATGACTCTTCCATTTCTACCCTTCCAGGTTGATCAGGCCTTTACCCAGAAGTGACTCCAGGGGCTTTCTCTGTTTACCCCGCGCGTAGTTCTGACTGTGGTTTTTAAAAATGACTTCCGCATAGTCCGCGTCCAGCACCGCAATCAGTTTTTTATTTAAAATGCGAAACTGCACCAGGTCATGGCCTTGGGCTGCAACCCTGGCCATAAACTCATGCGGGGCATCCTTGAACTCCATCAGGTTGCCTACTAGCCAGTGCCCATCCAGCTGAGGAATTTCCTTTGCTTGTTTAGCTGCCTCGTGTTCCATATGAAGACATCCCTTTTATAGATAAAGTCATGATTTCCAAATCAGTTAATAAATAGTATGCATTGTCCCTGTCATTAAAAAAACTCCTTTTCCCGACGCTTACCAGGTGCAGATAAAAGCCACCGGAGAGAAAAAGCAAGTTACAATGCCGTCTTTGTAATCAACAGTGTGAGTCCGCATTACCAATACCTGAGCCAGCTCAGGTTGAAGTACATCCTTAAAATGCCAGGCAAAGACCATAAAGAACATCTCGGCAAAGGCATTTTGTTTATGCTCCTGGGCTGCCTGCTGTTTTCAATTGCAGATGCCCTCGGCAAACTGGCCACGCAAAATTACCCATTGATCCAGGTGATCTGGTTGCGTTGTTTTTTTGGCTTCCTGCTGATCGCCACCGTCATTATCGCCAAAGGAAACCTGAAAGCTTTTGGCACCAAACACCCCCGCGCTCATTTTGTTCGTTCCATCGTCGGTATTGCCCTGACTGGATGCATGATGACCGGACTGAAATATATTCCCCTGGCCGAAGTCACCGCGGTTGTTTTTGCCACCCCTTTGATTGTTGCGGTCTACAGTGCTCTGGTGCTTCGGGAAAACATCCATAAAGGAACCTTTGTCGCAATTGTGCTTGGCTTCTTTGGCGTTTTGATTGTGGTCAGGCCGACACCGGATCATTTCCACTTCGCCCACCTGATCATGCTGGGCTTTGCCCTTTCTTCTGCCTACCTGAGCATTAGTGCCCGTGCCCTGATAAAAACCGAATCCCCTTTGACCCTGAACCTTTACATCTACCCGGCGACTATCATTCTGGGTGGCTTTTTTGCCTGGCGGGATTGGGTCACCCCGGATATTGTGTCACTGGGCTATCTGTTTGGCGTGGCTTTCTTCGCTACCCTGGCCCTGTTATCAGTTACCAAGGCAGTACATTGCGCCAGCCCGGCGAAAGTTTATCCTTTTGACTATTCCCGTATTGTCTGGACAGTCAGCATTGGCCTGATTTTCTGGGGCGAATTACCAGATACCTTAACCTGGTCGGGCATTGCCATTATTATTCTTTGCGGCATCTATATTCTCCACCATAGCCGCAGGCCAGCATCGCCGGAAAAGACCTGAGCCCTTCAGATTCGCGGCATTTTTTCCCTTCAAACCGAAATTTTCTTTCCCCGGCCTGAGAGCTTGCTATACTCGGGTCAATTGATTTCTATTTGGGGAAATGGATATGGAATTACGTGTTAATAACCAGGTTGTTGAAGTAGATGTAGAGCCGGAAATGCCCTTGTTGTGGGTGATCCGGGACATGCTGAATCTCAAGGGCACCAAGTTTGCCTGTGGTATCGCCCAGTGCGGTGCCTGTACTGTACACATTGACGGGGAGCCGGTCCGTTCCTGCTCTTTTCCTGTATCTGCCGCTGAAGGCAAAAACATCACTACTATAGAGGGGCTTTCAGAGGATGCATCCCATCCGGTGCAGCAGGCCTGGATCAAGCATCAGGTCCCACAGTGTGGTTACTGTCAGTCCGGTCAGATCATGGCCGCCGTGTCCCTGTTGTCCAAAATACCGCAGCCAACCGATGCCGATATCAATGCCTCCATGACCAACATATGCCGCTGCGGCACCTATAAACGCATTCGCGATGCTATCCACGATGTGGCCGGCAACAGCGCTGAATTTTACCAGGCATAGGGATAAGGAGAAGACTATGAACAGTACACCATTCAACCAATCCCGCCGTCGTTTCATGCTCTCAACTGCAGCCGTCAGTGGCAGTTTTGTGCTTGGCCTGCAAGTCCCCGGCAAGGCCCGGGCCGCAGGCAATGAAAGCAGCGATATCAATATCTGGGTACAGATCAATGCCGATAACACCATCACCATCAAGTATGCCCGCGCTGAAATGGGTCAGGGCAGTATGACCTCTGCCCCGCAAATGGTGGCCGATGAAATGGACGCTAATTGGGATGATGTGCATATTGAATATGTGGATGTTAATGAGCATTTCCGCATGGACCGCGCCTGGGGCTCCATGGTCACCGTTGGCAGTCAGACCATACGCAACTCCCAGGAATATCTGCGCAACGCCGGTGCTGCCGCACGCGCCATGCTGGTGGCTGCTGCCGCCAGTGAGTGGGGCGTGGATGCCAGTGAAATTTCAGTCAGCAATGGCGTCATCAGTCATGCCGCCAGTGGCCGTGAAAGTGGTTTTGGAGCCCTGGCCGCCGCTGCCGCCGCGCAACCTGTTCCGGAAAATGTCAGTGTTAAAGATCCCTCTGACTGGCACATCATTGGTCAATCATTCCCGCGCGTGGATATCCCCCCTTCAGTGGACGGTTCACAGATTTATGGTGTCGATGTAGAACTGCCGGGTATGGTGTATGCCGCCATGGCCAGTTCCCCCGTTTTTGGCGGTACGGTCAGATCCTTTGATGCCAGCAAGGCAATGACACGCAAAGGTGTTGTGGATGTCTTCACCATTGATGGCAATGCTGTTGTCGTTGTTGCCGATAACTGGTGGCGTGCCAACAAGGCCCTGCAGGAAATAGAAATAGACTGGGACACCAATGGCAACGGCGATATCAGCAGTGACGACATCATGGCCCAGTTCAAAGCCAGTCTCGACGCTGAGGATGCTGCGCCCCTGCCAGACAACCAGGGCGACGTCGAACAGGCTCTGGCCAATGCCGAACAGGTGATCGAAGCGGAATACTTCACTCCTTTTCTAAGTCATTCCCCCATGGAACCCATGGGCGCCACTGTACTCATTTCAGAAGACCGGGTTGATATCTGGGCCTCCACACAAGCGCCAGAAGGCGTGGCAGGAGAAGTCGTCAATGCCCTGGGTGTAGAGGAAACTAGTGTGTATGCACATCGCGTTCAGTGTGGAGGTGGCTTTGGTCGTCGTGGCGGCTCCAGTGATTATGCCCGCGCTGCGACTCTTATTGCTGCTGAACTGCCTGTAGGTACACCGGTGAAACTGTTTTGGACCCGCGAGGAAGACACGCAGCATGATTTTTACCGACCCCTGGCCATGTATCGCCTCAAGGGCGGTGTAGATGCCGATGGCAATATCTCCGGCTGGCAGGCTCGCATCGCCAGTGGTTCAATTCTTAACCAGATGCGCGGCGCGCCTTTACGCGGTGGAGTGGATTTCACAGCGGCAGAAGGCTTTACCCGCCTGCCCTACCGGATTCCAGACCAATACCAGGACTTCAAGCTCACCCCGACCCATATCCCGCTGGGATTCTGGCGTACCGTGGGCTGGTCACAAACGCCTTTTGCCCGCGAGCAATTCATTGATGAACTGGCGGTAGCGGCTGGTGAAGATCCCTATCACTTCCGCCTGAAGCACATGGCAGAAGATGAGCTGTCCCGGGATATCCTGGAGAAAGTGGCCAATGCCATCGGCTGGGATGAAACTCCCGCTGCCGGCATCTATCGTGGTATTGCCACCACAGAACCCTACGGCAGTTACACCGCTGCCGCTGTGGAGCTCTCTGTAAATGATGCCGGTGTCATCAACATCCACCGCATCATCCAGGGCATCAATACCGGACACATGGTGAACCCCGACAATGTCATCGCGCAGTTGGAAGGTGCCACTGTCTGGGCTTTAAGTGCTGCCATGTGGGGAGAAATCACCATAGATCAGGGCCGCGTCCAGCAAGGTAATTTCCACGACTACCGACTCCTGCGCATGGCACAGATGCCCGTCATCGAAACGGTACTGGAAGCCACGGGTGGTTTCTGGGGCGGTGTTGGTGAACCGGGTCAAGCGCCGATCCTGCCGGCATTTTGTAATGCCATTTTTGCGGCTACCGGTACTCGGGTCAGGTCACTGCCTTTGAAGCATCACGGTTTTACTTTGGCCTGATAGTTAAAGCAGAAATAATAAGGGTAGTGAAATTATTCACTGCCCTTTTTTTACTGTGAATTTTACTGTGAAATTCTTGAAAGCTGGCACCGGTTAAAAATACCTGGGATGCTTCTGCACCCGGTCTAAGGCTATATCATCATTGGTAAGGATTCAGAAGGTAAACCTGAGAGACTTGCGATGACGAAAACAAATTACTTGAATTTTATACTGAGCACCATGCTGGTCCATGTTGTCACTTATGTAGTCGTTGGTTCACTGGCCTACTATTTTATTTATGAAGATGCGGTAAGTGCCGGTGGTTTTGACCAGTTTATTCGCAACCCCTCAAACCCGGAAGAATTCCTGCATGTTGAAACCTGGTTGTTTCCTGCCCAGATATTGAGGGGCCTGCTTTTTGGACTTGCTCTGAGCCCCTTCCTTGCAACGCTGAAAACCTGGACCCTGGCAAAGCGTTTTCTTGTCCTGCTGGGATTGCTGCTGGTTTTCAGTGTCTGGTCAGTGACCATGCCGGTTCCAGGTTCAATCGAAGGTTGGCTCTACCTGAAACCCGACATCAGCCCGCAATTGGACACACCACTGCTTGGCTATATTGAAGTCCCGGTACAGCTGGCTTTATTTTCGCTTTTAATTGCCTGGCGTATTGAAAAACTGAAATAAAGGGAAATAAAGGGGACAGTGACTTTTATTCCTAAATCTTAATCGTATTTCTTAAATAAAGTCACTGTCCCCTTTATTCTTAATCGTATTTCTTAAATAAAGTCACTGTCCCCTTTATTCACCCTTTATTCCTATACCGGGAAAAACATCGGCACCAGGAAACTCAGACTCGCCCACATAATCACGGTTAGCGGGATGCCGATCTTGAGAAAATCATTAAAGGAATAGCCACCTACCGTCATCACCAGCAGGTTGGTTTTGTAGGACATGGGAGTGGCGTAACTCATGTTGGCACCAAACAGTACTGCCAATACATAAGGCTCCACTGCCAGGCCTTGTTGTTGGGCAATACTGAAGGCGATAGGTGTACCGATTACTGCTGCCGCATTGTTCGACACGATATTGGTGAGGATGGCCATCAACAGCATCAAGCCACTAAGCTGAAAGGTCACTGAGGAATCAGAGGTCAGATTTACAAACTGCGTTGCCATGGCATCCGCCGCTCCCGTGTCCAGCATGGCCAGCCCTAGCGCCAGGGAGGCAGCAACGATCATAATGATCTGGGTATTCACCGCTTCACTGATGTCGCGCCACCCCAGACAGCCGGTCAGAGTAAGCAAGAAGACACCGCAAACCGAGCTGACTGCAATGGGCAACAAGCCGAATGCAGCAACGGCGACCATAAGGATCATGATGCCCAGCGCCAGTGGTGCCTTGGCAGAATGAGGCACGTCGGAAGTACCATCCAGGACAAGAATTCGACCGCCCTTTTTTAGTTCAGCAATCTTTTCTTTGGCCCCCTGGACCAGCAACACATCACCTATCCTCAACATCGTGTTAGCCATATCCGACATTAACTTGCGGTTGATGGATCCGGAACGATGCAGGGCCAGTGTGACAACCTGATAACGGTCGGCAAAGCGGAGATTGGCAAGTGTTCTGTCAATCAGTGGTGAACCTTGAGTAACAATCACTTCGGCCAATTGCTGTCCTTCCGCTTCCAGAGGATGCTCTTCATCCACTTTGCTGTCCTTGTTGTACAGGTCGGCTCCCAGCAAATTTTCAAAGGTTTTCAGGTTTTCCGGTGTGTCCTTGACCAGCAGCCTGTCACCTTCCCTGAGTTTGAGATTGCCATGGGGTGCGGCATAGACATCACTGCCCGCACGGATGACATGCTCGATGCTTAGCTCACCATCGGTTTTTTCCAGACATTCCTTGACAGTTTTTCCATCAGCAAAGCCTCCGGCATTTATCGACAGAGAGGCTGAATAGACACGAGGTGATGTATCACCAAGATCATTTTCTGTCTCCGGCAACAGTAACGGTGCCACCAACCATAAATAAGCAATGGCAAGGGAACTGGCTATAGCCACAGGCGCCAGAAACTCAAACATGGAAAAGGTTTCCATTCCCATACTTACAGCTACAGAGACCACCAGCAGGTTAGTTGAGGTACCAATGGTCGTACCCATACCACCTATTAAAGTAGAAAAGCCCATGGGCATGAGAATGCGTGAGGCAGGTGTATTCGTGCGCAGGGAAACGCTGGTCAGGATAGGCAGTAACAGGATGACGATAGGCACATTATTTACGAAGGCGCTAAGTATGGCCGCAACTACAAGTGTCAGCAGAAAAGACAACTGGGGAGAGACTTCCCAAAGACGGGCCAGCAAACGCCCTACTGGTTCCAGGGCGCCGGTTCGGCCAAGACCGTGACCAACGATCATCAGCGCAGTTACTGCTACCAGGGCTTCATGGCCGAAACCGGAAAAGAAGTCGATGGCATGCAGCGTTTCCCCTTCTCTTTCACCACTATAGGTATAGGGAAAAAGCTCAAAGCCTGCTGCCAGTATGGCGAGAACAAAGAGGCTGGATGTCTCCAGCGGTATCTTGTCGCGTGTAAACAGAATCAGGGCTAGAACGGTTAACAACAAAACCGCAGCGGAATGGGGATTAAGATTGAGATCTGCGAGCATAATTTCTGTCTACAACTTGATACACCGACATACAACTACTTCATATAGCCATTCAGCTGTTATTCTCATACTATCAAACCTTTCAGAATTCACAGCATAATAATTTTTTATGTCAGACACACATGAATACCTGTTTGTATACGGGACCCTGCGCAGTGACAGCTATTCGGATAATTACCGGCAGCTGATAGCACCATTATTTACCCTGGTTGACAGAGCCACTACGCCAGGACGGTTATATGCCATCATTGATTATCCCGGATTGGTTACCGCAGAAAAACCGACAGATGTAGTAATCGGAGAAGTCTATATTTTTGAAGGCGGCGAAGCCCAACTGGCCGAGATTGATGATTACGAAGGCTGTGCAAAGCACTCTCCACAACCCCATTTGTATACCCGAAAAAAACAACAAGTCACGCTCAGCAATGGCACAGAAGTGGAGGCCTGGGTCTATATCTATAATTTCCCGATAAGTGATGACATGCTAATCCGCTCCGGCGATTTTCTCGACCCCTTGTAGCAGTTACACATAAACAAAGCCTCCTTGCCCTGCATCCCTGTATCCCTGTATCCCCCCACTTCAATCAATATTCTCTGTTGAATTCACTCGTCGGCATACGCTGCGCTTTGCCGACCTACAACTCGTCACTCGCCACTCGCCACTTCGTCCTTTCCTCTTTCCTCTTTCCTCTTTCCTCTTTCCTCTTTCTTGGTGTAGGCTACTATTCTCTTATCAGGGGGAAAATTATGAAAATCAAAAACAGCCTACAAATCCTGTCACTTTTATTTCTGTCCAGCATTGCTAGTCAGTCCTCGGCCCACCATGCCTTTGCCACAGAATTCCAGGATGCCGAAGGGGAAGTCAGCGGTGTTGTTACCCGCGTCTGGTGGACTAACCCGCATATTCGCTACGATGTGGACATGACCATGCCAGATGGCTCTGTTGAACAATGGTCTTTGCATCCACCGGGAAACCTGCCGACCTATCGCCGGGAAAACTGGACGCAGGATACAGTGCAGGAAGGCGATACTGTTTTTGCTACCGGCAACCTGGGCCGTGATGGCGCGAAGAAACTTTATGCCACCTGCATCAACCTGGAAAGCGGGCGTCAATTGGGTCGTTGTGTGAATCCAGGCTCGACCCAGCAAATCACTGCCGACCCCGACGCAGATTACACTTACTCAGCCAACAACTACGATGTGGATATCAGCGGCTTCTGGAACAACCGCTATATGTTCCGCACCACGGTAGATGATTTTGACCCCAAACCCATGCCGTTGACGGCAGAATCCCGGGCCATCTACGAAGGCCGGGTGTTTGGTGACGATCACGTGCTGCGCTGTCAGCCAGCCGGCCTGCCGCGCATTTTTGGTTCGCCCTACCCTGTGGAAATTGTTGATGCCGGAACCCACTACCTGATGGTGTTTTTACAGGACAACACTCCTCGCTGGGTTTACATGGATGGCCGCGACGCCTTGCCAGACCAACCATTAACCTCTATGGGATTTTCCAAAGGCGTCTGGCAAGACAACACTCTGATTATTCAAACCACCCACCTGGCACCAGGCTGGCTGGACGGCTCCGGCTATCCCATGAGTGGCGGCAATGACACGCGCATTGTTGAGAGATGGACCGTGGCAGAGGATGGTCTCACCATTGCTCGCACCATGACCATCTACGATGATCTGTATAGTGCTCCACTGGTTCGTACCCGCGGTTCTCAGCGTGGCGATGCCAGGGAACTACTGGAAAGCCCGCCTTGCGATCCAACGATTTTCTTTAATGAAATGCTGGAAAATGGACGGCTGGAAGAAATTCTTAGTCCACAATAAACCGAATGCAAAGATGCCTCTGATTTTCCAGAGGCATCTTTTTTTCACTCTTTTATTTCCTATTACTCAGGCGCACCTATGAGTCAGTCAAAGCATTCCTTGCTGGAAATCATTGGCATCATCGGTGTGTTTGCCGGCCTGTTGCTGGTCGCCTATGAACTCCGGCAAAATTCCATCGCCGCCCAGGCGCAAACCCGAGCTACTTTGACAGTGATAGCCCATGACATGATCAGGTCTGTCACTACGCCTGAGATGTTAGACATTCGGCTGAAAAGAGACCGGGATGAGACATTGAATGATGTTGAGGCGGATATGTTGAGGCTTAATCTCTCAATGCAAATTCGTTCAGCTGAAAACGTGTTTTACCAGCATCGGATAGGAACTTTGAGTGATGAGGAATTTATCGGATACCGCAATTTTTACAAGAGACTGTTTTCGGATCCATTCACAATCCAATACTGGGAACAGCAAAGAGAAATTTTTTCTCCTGATTTTCAGGTAGATATTGATGATCTGATTGCAGAGATTCAATAACAGCAACAATTTATAGTTAGTGGTTATAGATAGTGGTTATAAATAGCTGAGCGATGTCCAACCTTGATCACCAGAATTACCAATTCTTCATCTCTGATTTCATAGACAATGCGGTAGGCTCCCACTCTAGCCCGATAACAGTCAGATCCCGTTAATTTGATACAACCTTCACCACGCGGATTTATTGCCAACGCATCAATACGCTTGAGAACACGATTCACATCCTGCCTGCTAAAACCACGTAATTCTTTTACGGCAGAGCGCTTAAACTGCAGCTTATATTTTGCCATGCTTCTTTAGATCTTTAAGCATGGCTTCATAAGTGATTTCCGGTTCTTTCACCCTGTCAGCGATAGCGGCCAAATCTTCCTGGTCTTCCGCCATTTGCGCACGTACGGCTTCATCTACCAGTTCAGACAGTGACAATTGTGCAGCTGCTGCACGCATGCGCAGGGCTTTATGAATTTCGGGATCAAAATAGACAGTGGATCGTTTGGATAAAACACTCATGCATTTACCTCCGTAAATACATGGCATTTTAGCGCTATAACGCTATAACGTCAAAGCGTCTAATCCACTTCACACTGATAAGGCAGGATGACAATGTCCGGGCGCCACAGCCATGTGGCGTAATCCTGAACGATCAGGGTTTCCGTAAAGGTATTGGGGTCAGTGATGCTGATGCCCAGGTGCAATTCCGTGCCATCTGCGTTCAGGTAAAAACGCTCCTCAATGGTCACCGCAGTACTCTGGGGGATGCCGGCCAGGCCAGCGATATCAAACCAGGGATAATTTATGCGCCCGGTTTGTACCACCAACACCTCGCCTTCCCAGCGGCCAATGGAATATCCCAGTGGACCAAGCGGTTCTGTTGCAGGAATAGAGGATTGATTCATGTGAATCACCCTCTCCGTGTCAAAGTACTCTCCCCGCAGCAGGATAGTGTCACCCCGGTCAACAAACTCGATGGGATGGGGGCCAGTCTGGGTGATTACCCGGGGCATGCCAAGTTGTTCACATTGCAGGGCCGGGTCTTCGTAAGTGTCGTAGGTTTCAAAAGCCAATAAAGCGGCTCTGTGCAGTGGCGGATTGTCTGCGAAGTCAGGTCGCTCTGTGCTGTCCAGTGTCCACACGCGAAACAGACTCCTGTCCTGTGCATTGCCCACCGCTGCAGCCGCGGCCCAGTCACCCCCACCAATGGGATTGTTGGACCAGCGCGGACCGGCAAAGCGAGTCAGCAACACTTCCTGGCCATCAGGTAACTGTACATTAGTAACCAACATATGCGCGGTACGTCGTGTGGAGGCATATCCAGCAAATCTTACCTGTTGACCCTCCTGAAAGGTTCCCTGAGCAACTCCTCGGCGCAAGGTGCTGGCCAGATCAGCCGCCTCCATTCTCCAGGTCTGTATTTCTCCATTGGCATTAGCAACATCAACCCACAAACCTACATGGGGATTACGCCAGATGACGCGGGCGATGACACCTTCCAGTTCAGTGACAGTGGAGCGGTCATATTCCGCATTGGAATGATGAGCCCCGGCCAGGCAAGGGATGAGACTTATAAATAGAAAGAAGAAATTTTTCATGATTTTCAGTTTCCTTCAGGTAAATTCATTGGCGCTTCCCGCCGCAGGAATTTCCAGACGCCGTCTTCGCGGATGAATTCATCCAGGTAATGGCCAAGAATAAGAATGTCCGGACTACCATCTTCATCTGGTGTGACATACATCCACTTGGTGTTGGCAGAAGCCAGATCTCCTTCTACTTTTATTTCTTCATTGCTCAGTATATGAAAAGTGCCGGAACCCCCAGGCTGCGGATTGTGGCCAATAGTGTCATCCATTAAGGTAAAGATGGCCTCCGGTCCTTTGGCTGAACCCATTCCGCTAACCCATTCGCCTTCACGGGCAAACAAGGCAGCAAAGGTGCGGTAATCGCGATTATCGTGGGCAACACCATAAGCCAGTATCAGGCTGCGGATGGCTTCCCTATCTTCCAGCACCTGAACTCGTTGCTGCAAGGCTGCTATGGCGGAAGCAGAATCGGCAGCCTGGGCGGAAATGGATGTCAGCAAACAAGTCAAAAGCGCAATACAGGCCAGGTGCAAACGCATCGAGTTTGAAATAATCACCGTGCTTGTCCTGATAGTCTGTTGTAGTCGCTCAAGAATAAACCCTTGGCTTCAAACAGTACAAGCCAGAGATTGGAATTTACCTGCTCACTGCCCAAAAAATGTCGACAAATATCAACTGCCAAGGCTGGTTTGATTCATGTAAACTCGCGTTTTCCTTCGAAGAGCCCATTTCATGAAAGACCTGACCCAGGCTTCCATTTATCGCACCATCATAGCGATGGCTGCACCGGTAGCTGCCGGCATGCTCTTTCAAAGCATGTATGTCCTGGTCGATCTTTATTTTGTTGCCGCCATCGGTGATGCTGCCGTTGCAGGTGTTGGCGCAGCAGGGACGATTTTCTTTATGATCATGGCCATAAGCCAGGTCCTTGGCGTAAGTTCTGTGGCACTCATCTCTCAGGCTGTTGGCAGAAAGGACCAGGCCCATGCCAACCTGATTTTTAATCAGTCCATGGTGTTAGCGGGTTTTTGTACGCTCTTCACGCTATTTACTGGCTATACGCTGGCGGAGAGCTACATGGGTAATATTGCTGCTGGTGAAGCACAATCAGAAGGGGTAATTTTCCTTTACTGGTTCCTGCCGGGCATGGCCATGCAATTTGCCATCGTTGGTATGGGCTCTGCCTTGCGTGCCACCGGCATCGTCAAACCCACCATGATGATTCAGGTAATCACTATCCTGCTCAATACTATTCTAGCCCCGGTATTGATTGCAGGTTGGGGTCCCGGCCCGGCACTGGGTGTCATGGGAGCCGGTCTTGCCACAACCATTTCCAGTTTTGTCGGTGTCATCATGCTGGTGACCTACTTCATCAAGCTGGAAAAATATGTGTCTTTCCAGTCTGCGCTTTGGAAACCCCGACTGGCAATCTGGGGGAAAATGCTCAATATCGGTCTGCCGGCCGGTGGAGAGATGCTGTTGATGTTCGGCTACTTTGCCATGGTCTATTGGCTGATCCAGGATTTCGGTGAAACCGCCCAGGCAGGTTTCAGTATCGGTGGACGCATCATGCAATCCATCTTCATGCCCACCATGGCTATTGCCTTTGCCGTAGGCCCAATCGTGGGACAGAATTATGGTGCAGGACATGGCGAACGCGTCAAGGAAACCTGGCTCAAGGGCATTATCTTGAGCGCCATCGTGATGGGGCTGTTCACGCTGTTATTAATTATCCATCCGGAATTACTGGTGGCCTTTTTTACTGATGAGGCAGACGTCATTGTCTACGGCGGCGACTTTTTGCAGATCATTGCCTGGAATTTTGTCGCCCAGGGCATCATCTTCACCTGCTCCGGTGTGTTTCAGGGCCTGGGCAATACCCGTCCTGCCATGCTTAGCTCCTCCACACGCCTGCTTATTTTTATTCCCCTGGCTATCTGGTTCAGTAACCGGGAGGGCTTTACGATTAATCAGGTCTGGTATGTATCTGTGCTTTCCGTCACTGTTCAGGCTGTCATCAGTATTCTCCTTGTGCTCAGGGAATTCAAACTGAAGCTTCCAAACCTGCAACAAACCCCGGAATTGGCAATGGCGCAGGAAGAAGGGATGCAGGAGACAGGAGGCAGGATGCAAGAAGAAAAATTCAGCCCTTGAGAAAAAAGCAGATAACAATGTTTGTTTATGTTTCAGTATGTAAGGCAGTTATTTCAGATAATTACGTAGTAAGTAAAATACCCAAATATAATTTAATAATTCAGGACAATTAACAGATGCGAGTCAATTCAAAAAAATTCATTTATCCTGGATTCTTCCTCTTGCATCCTGCCTCCTGCATCCTGTCTCTTGTCTCTTAAGTCCCTATGCCCCTGCTAACACTGAAAGAAATCCATTTGGCCTACGGCCCCCATGTCTTACTGGACAAGGAATCCTTAACCATTAATAGTGGCGATATTATCGGCCTGCTTGGTCGCAATGGTGTCGGTAAAAGCTCCCTGTTAAAAATCCTCAACGCAGAGACCCGGCCTGACAGTGGCGAGCGCTGGCTTCAGCCCGGCTCCCGTGTGGCCTGCCTCGACCAGGAACTACCCTTGCAGGCCAGCGAGTCTGTGTATGATTTCATCGCTGGCGGCCTGGCAGAAACCGGGAAGATCCTGAGTGAATATCATCATCTGATCGCTGGTGAGAGTGCTCCGGACATGCTCAAGCTGGAGCGTTTGCATCATGCCATCGATGGTGTTGATGGCTGGAAGCTGCAAAACAAAATAGAAACTATCATCAGCCAGCTTGACCTGCCTGCTGATGATTTGATGTCAACCTTGTCCGGTGGCTGGACGCGCCGCGTGGCACTGGCGCGCGCCCTGGTCAGTGAGCCCGATATTCTGCTGCTGGATGAACCCACCAACCATCTTGATATCCCCGCCATCGAATGGCTGGAAAAATTCCTGCAGGAATTTCGTGGGGCCATTGTTCTTATTACACATGACCGGGCTTTCCTGCAATGCACAGCTAACCGCATCATGGAACTGGATCGCGGCAATCTCATTTACTGGCAACACGATTACCAGGGCTTTTTGAAACACCGGGATGAACAGCTGGCCGCTGAAGCAAAAACCAATTCTGAATTCGACAAGAAACTGGCCAAGGAAGAAGTCTGGATCCGTCAGGGCATCAAGGCCAGGCGTACCCGCAACGAGGGCCGCGTGCGGGCGCTGGAAAAAATGCGCGAGGAAGTCAAAGCTCGTCTGAGTCAGCAAGGCAATGCCAAAATAAAACTCAATAAGAGCGATGCTTCCGGCAAGATTGTTGTGGAAGTGGAAGGTATTCGTCATGGTTATGACGGCCAAACACTTATTGATGCATTTTCTTTGACTATTCTGCGTGGTGATCGCATTGGCCTGATTGGCCCCAATGGGGTTGGCAAGACGACGCTGCTGAAAATTCTCCTGGGCCAGCTCAAACCCGATCATGGCAAGGTAAAAACCGGCACCCGGATTGAAATTGCCTATTTTGATCAACTGCGCGAGCAACTGGATCCGGAAAAAACCGTCCAGAACAACCTCGCAGATGGCAGTGACTTCATCGAGGTCAACGGCCGTCAGGTGCATACCATCAGCTACCTCCAGGACTTTCTGTTTGAACCCGACCGTATCCGCCAACCCGTAAAGTCACTGTCCGGCGGTGAACAGAATCGCCTGATCCTGGCACGCCTGTTCAGCAAACCCGCCAATGTCCTGGTACTGGATGAACCCACCAATGACCTGGACATGGAAACCCTGGAATTACTGGAAGAAATCCTGCTCAAGTTTGACGGTACCCTGCTACTGGTCAGTCACGATAGAACGTTCCTGGATAACGTGGTCACCAGCTCAATCGTGTTTGAAGGCAATGGCCAGGTGAACCATTATGTGGGTGGATACCAGGACTGGGTCAATCGTGGTGGAAAATTTATTAGTACGGACGACAAATCCAAAACAGATGAACAGAAAGCTGACATCAGTGACAAAAAACCCAAACCTCAAGTTCAGCAAAAGCAGAAACAAAAATTATCCTACAAGCTGCAACGGGAACTGGACCAGCTCCCCGAACATATTGAAAAGGCAGAAAACCGTCTGGCTGAATTGGAAGCGGCTATTTCAAGTTCGGAGTTTTATGACAAGGATCAAGCTACGATTGATTCAACTTTGAAACAATTGGCAACAATACAGGAAGAGCTCGAAGGGTATTACGCACGCTGGGAAGAGATAGAGCAAGGGCAACAATAATCCATGAATGTATTCGGTATAAATGGAAAAGTATATTAGTCACGCTGCCGGGCTTAGCCATGTTCAGCACGGGCGCCTCTGCTCATGTGAAATGGTTTGTCCCACCGGACAACTTGTCTGCTGCATCCCAACTTCCCTTCTAACTATTTTCCACACCCGTCCTGTCCTGGCTTGGCATTGCAGTCATGTTAATTGGATGGTTAGTCTTTCTGGACTCACGCTTCCCGGTATTACCCATCCTGGAAAAAGTACGCCAGGAATACCTGATGTATTTACTGAAGTTATGTACTGGCTTGTCATTGTTGATGTCAGCCTATAGCGGCGTTATTTTCGCTCCACACCTGATCGCACCAGGCGGAATTGGCAATATTTACCTGATCATTGAAGCGGTCGTTGGTCTCTTGCTGGTGTTTAATTTCCATATATTTGCCGCCACCATTCTACTGCTTGTCTTGTGCTTCGGTATGGCGATCAATTTTGGCTTTGTAACAACACTGGAATATATGAACATGGCTGGCATCGCCAGCTGCCTTTTGTTATTTCATTTTCATCCTGAAAAATACCGGATGCATCTCAAAGCCTATTCCATTGCCAGTTTGAGAATCCTGACAGGTGTTGCCCTGGTTTCACTGGGTCTATCCGAAAAGATTTTAAATCCGGACCTCGGTGTTTATTTTGTTGAGGACTACCAATGGAATTTCATGCAAAACCTTGGCTTCACGGATTTTTCCAACACCTTGTTCGTCTTCTCCCGGGTATGATGGAAGTGATTTTTGGCATCATCCTGATTCTTGGCACCACAACACGGGTGAATATCCTCATCGTCTCCGCCTTTATGTTTACTTCCAACCTGACCTTCTTTGTTAGCGGCAACTACAGCGAAGCCCTGATGGAAATCTTTGGTCACCTGCCCTTTATTGCCACAGCTATGATCCTGATATTTTTTGGATCCGGGAACAAGCTTAAAATTACTGACTTGTGGCGCCAGGGGCCTGCAGATCTGGACAAGTTCAGTTAATCGTTATTTTTCACAGCCTTAAATCAAGGAAATCAAGGGGTCAGAGTACTTGATTTGAGAATTCAGTTCTCGCCTCAGGCATTATGTAAAATCAAGTACTCTGACCCCTTGATTTTTCTAAATCCTGATACTATTTGATCAGCATCGCATACAGCTCATCTTTCAAATGCAAGCGATGTTTTTTTGCCTCTTCCTCGGTCATTGATGACACCGGTGTAACCTCGTTTTCCATGTTTTCAATTTCTTTGGTGAGATGGTGGTATTCATCAAACAGTTTACGGAAATGATTGTTATGCGTTTTCAGTTCATGAATTTTGTCATTTAATTCCGGAAACTCGTGGTGAAGGTCATGATGTTCTACAGCCATAATAATTTCTCCTAATACAGTAGAAGGTGATTATAGTGATATAACCCTGTTAGCTGGATTGATATATATCAGTCAGCCACAAAGAAAGTTCTGAATAACTACTCAACAGATATTTCAAATTTTTCCAAAACCTGAAACAGCAAGACAACATGAGAACTGTATAATCGAAAATATGACGGGCTATATCGCGTTATTACTCATTGTTTTGTTACGGTTATCGGTCTATGGTTTCCCCGATGGCGTGACCGTTACATCCTTGGCAAACCTTTTCCAGAACAATGGCTGTCCATTCTTAAACGACAACTGCCTATTTTTAGCAAACTCACAACATCAGAACAGCAGCAGATTAAAGATATGGTGCGCCTGTTCATTGCAAAAAAGAAATTTTATGGCTGCGGCGGCCTGGTAATGAATGACGAAATACGAGTCACAATTGCGGCCGAAGCTTGTCTGTTATTGCTTAATCGAAAAACAGGTATTTACTCAAGACTGAAGTATATTCTTGTCTATCCTCATGCCTTTATTAACCAGCATGATCGCTTAAATGAGGATGGCACCATTGTATCTGGCGGCAGGGGCGTACTCGGCGAATCCTGGCATTTCGGCAAGGTAATACTGTCCTGGGATGATGTAGAAAAAGGCTTGAGAAATTTTCAAGATGGCCAGAATGTTGTTCTGCACGAGTTTGCACATCAGCTTGACAGCGAATCTGGCTCGGCCAATGGTGCACCAATACTTCGCAACAACAGTTACAGCACCTGGGCAGCAATACTTTCTAATGAATTCAAAGAACTTAATAAAGATTTTACCCACCATCACCAGTCTGTCATGGACTATTACGGCGCCACCAACCCCGCTGAGTTTTTTGCCGTCGCTACGGAAACATTTTTTGAAAAACCTTCCGAGTTACTACATGAACACCCGGCACTGTTCGAAGAACTGAGAAAATATTACGCCGTTAATCCAATTGACTGGCAATAAAATATCAAGGGGTCAGAGTACTTGATTAATTACCCAGCATATAACGCATGGCATCATCAATGGTTGTTCCCCACACCTCACCAGTATGTCCGCCATTGACGATGCGCAATTCTGCCGGCAGTCCATTCTTGCGCAGCAGTGAATAAAAAGCTGTTGCTTCAGCTTCAATAAAAAACTGGTCATCATCGCCGGAATTAATATACATCGGCACATCGAATCCTGAGGTAACAAAATCCACCCACAGTTCGGGATAGTTCAGACTTTCCCAGTCAGCTGCATCAAAACTGGTGCTGCCAAACACGCCAACCCGACGTGCCGAGGAATCCATGGGGACTACCGGGTTATAAATAGCGGGTGACAGGAGCGCTGCCCTGCCAAATTTATCGGGGTGCAACATGGCAAAGCGCATGGCACCGTAGCCGCCCATGGAAAAGCCTCCAACAAAGCGATTGCTCCTGTCAGTGGCGACCTTGTATTGGCTTTCCACCAGGGGCAGCAGTTCTGCCATGATGGCTGTTTCCATGGACTCCTTGCGATCCACATACCAGGTGGTATTGGCTTCCGGCATGATAATGACTACCGGGGGGATAGCGCCTTCGGCAATCAAGGCATCCGTTGTTTCCCGGATTCCCAATCCTGTCCAGGACAAGTGATCCCCGCCATTACCATGCAAGAGATACAGCACGGGATATTGGTTGTTCGAATTTACATAACCATCAGGCAGGTATACCGAAAAATGCCAGGGACGCTCCAGCACGGCAGATTCAAATTCAACAACATGTAGATCACCAGCCCATGCTGAGTTTGCCAGCGTTACCAGCATAAGAAATATCAAACTTTTATGTGTGATCAGCCTCTTCATAACTCCTCCTCGCCCATGAAGTGAAATCATATAACAAAGTCCCACCTCTTGTACCTTGTACCTTGTAATGTGGGCAAACGCTACGCTATGCCGACCTACAACTCGTTCCTTGCTCCTTAATCTTTCCGGGGTTATTCTTCTGTCCTTACTTTCATCACTCTCCCGGGAAGGGGAATCCATATGAAACCACGTCTATTAATAGCCCTCACTGTCAGTCTGCTGGCTTCTGTTGCCAGTCTTTCTGCCCTGGCCCATCATTCTTTTGCTGCGGCCTACAACATGGAAAATCCCATTGAAATTACCGGCAAAATTGTCGATGTCCGTCTGACCAATCCACATTCCTATTTCTTTCTGGATGTTGAAGGAGAAAACGGTGCTATGGAGCGCTGGTCCTTTGAAGCTGGCACGCCCAGCGGCATGATCCGCGGCGGCTATTCCCCGCAGACCTTCAGGGAAGGGGATATGGTGACTATCAGCGGTTTTCGCGCCCGGGATAACTCTACCAACGGCATGCTGAGATTGCTGGTGACCGCAGATGGCACCGAGTACGGTATGTTTGGTCCCCGCGAAAGGTAAGGAGAACATGATGATTGGTAAACTGCTTAATGGCCTCATAGCTACTATTCTCACAACGACTTCGCTGCTCTCCATTGGCGCGGAAAACCCTGGCCCTGTTCCCCGCATGGCGGATGGTAATCCCGATCTTACCGGAGTCTGGTGGACCGGCGGTGATCTCGGCAGCTCCGGGTATGGCAGCACGACAGACCGCAGTGCCGGTCTGCAGTACAACCTCTATACCGACTTGTATACAGATGCTGCAAAAGCCCGTGCCGCCACCATGAGCGACAAGGATGACCCGACTTTACTCTGCAAACCCACCGCCTTCGGCACCTTGAGTGTGCGTCTGTTTGATGTGGGGGCCCTGGGCCAGATTATTTCCACCCCGGACATGATGGTGTTCCTGCAGGAAACCTTTCACGGCTACCAGTTGATACCCACTGACGGTCGTCCCCATCGCGACTATTTACCACCCTCCTATCGTGGTGATGCCGTGGGACATTGGGAAGGCGACACCTTTGTTGTGGAAACCAGAAATTTCACGGATGACACCTGGATCTTCGCCGAGGGCGGCGTGTCCTTTCATTCCGATCAGATGCGCGTGCTTGAACGCTATACACGCACTGACGCTGAAACCATGGTCATCGAAGCCACCATTTTTGATGAAGAAGTCCTGACTGAACCTTTTGTTGTACCCACTAAAACATTGGTACTGGCACCCTTTGATCAACTCCTGCCACTGATATGTGCCAGTACAGAAACCAAGGAACTTATGGATAACGCCCAGGGCGGAAATTAAAATCAAGGGGTCAGAGTACTTGATTTGTTGGATCGGTTTCCGTCCCAGGCATTATTCAGAATCAAGTACTCTGACCCCTTGATTTTTCACGCTGCCAATAGTTTCATTTCCATGTCATGCACACTGGCGTGGTAGCTCAGGAAAAAATTTCCCATGCTTTTACAACCCAGTTGCAAAATCAGTTTCCATATTACTGAACCCACTCCTTTTGTGTTGATGCTCAGACCCCGTAGCGGCTGGCAGCAATGGATTGCCAAGGAAGAATACAAAATCATCCCCAGTGTCCCGGTATACGAATTTACGGATATCTATGGCAACCTGTGTCAGCGCCTGGTGGCACCTGTAGGCGATTTTTCCATCCAGACTTCTGCTGAAGTTCAAATTCCAGACACCATTGACCGCGCACCCGGCGCCAGCTTTGTCGAAGTCCAGTATCTGCCCGATGCCGTCATCGGCTTTCTACTGCCCAGCCGTTATTGTGAATCGGAATGTTTCTGGCAAATGACCACCGAGGTCGTTGAGGGACAACTCATGGGTTATGACCAGGTCGCCGCTATTGAATCCTGGGTACGGGACAATATCAGTTATGTCCCGGGCAGCAGCAACGTCCATATTTCGGCAGCTCAGGTAAATGAAAAAGGCTCTGGTGTGTGCCGGGATCTCGCCCACCTGGCCATTGCCATGTGTCGCAGTATCAGTATTCCCGCGCGCATGGTGGTTGGGTATTGTTATGAACTGGAGGATATGGACGCTCACGCCTGGTTTGAAGCCTATGTAGGTAGCCGCTGGTATCATTTCGACCCTTCAAGACCCACGAGTAATAACAATGGTTACGTGGCTATTGGCTATGGCAGGGATGCAGCAGATGTGGCGGTCTACAACCAGTTCGGTCCACCTGTTTATCCCCTGGTGAACGAAGTCAAAGTCAAGTTGCTGGAGACCAATACAGAATAGCAATGACAAAAAGTGCAGACACCCCACTGGCGAGAACACTGGAACGGGAAATAAAGGGCGACGTTCTTTTCGACGCTTTCAGTCGCGGTCGTTATTCCACTGATGCCTCTATCTACCAGGTCATGCCACTTGGCGTGGTGGTGCCGGAAACAGAAAACGATGTGGTTATCGCCCTGCAGATTGCCCGCGAGCAAGGCGTACCAGTTTTGCCCCGGGGCGCAGGCACTTCCCAGAATGGTCAAACTGTCGGCGAGGCCCTGGTCATTGATACCAGCAAACACCTGAAAAACATCCTTGATTTTGATAACAACAAACGCCGGGTCACCGTGCAACCCGGCCTGGTGCTGGACCAGTTAAATACCTTCCTGAAACCTCATGGCCTGTTTTACCCGGTGGATGTATCTACCGCCAACCGTGCCACTCTCGGTGGCATGACCGGTAACAACAGCTGCGGCTCACGTTCCATCCGCTACGGCAACATGGTGCACAACGTACGTGCCATTGACGCCTTATTGCCCAGTGGTACACCAATAACCTTTGGCCCACTAACAACGCATAGTGACACCATGCTTGGCAAAGCGGCCCCCCTGGTAGCGCAACTGCTTGGCTTGGGCGAGCGTGAGGAAACGGAAATTGATGCCCGCTTCCCGAAACTGCTCAGGCGTGTCGGCGGCTACAACATAGATATCCTGACCAAACGCAATCCTAACCTTGCCAGCCTCCTGGTAGGTTCCGAAGGTACCCTGGCCTGGTTCAAACGCATTCAGCTGGAACTTCAACCTATCCCGCCGCACAAGACTCTAGGCATCTGCCACTTCCCCACCTTCTATGCAGCTATGGAGTCTACCCAGCATATTGTCGAGCTGAATCCCTCTGCCGTGGAACTGGTGGATCGCACCATGATCGACCTGGCCCGGGACATTCCCATGTTCAAAGCAACGGTTGATGCCTTTGTGCAGGGAGAACCACAGGCCTTGTTACTGGTGGAATTTTCCGGTGAAGACGCAGAGGAACAGCTGACAAATTTACGCAAGCTGGTGGAACTGATGAACGATCTGGGCTTTCCCGGCGCGGTTGTGGAAGCCACTGAACCCGCTTTCCAGTCCGCAGTCTGGGAAGTGCGCAAGCAAGGCCTGAATATCATGATGTCCATGAAGGGTGACGGTAAACCTGTATCATTTATTGAAGATTGCGCGGTAGAACTCAAAGACCTGGCCGAATACACCCGGCGCCTGGACGAGGTTTTTCACAAGCACGGTACTGAAGGGACTTTCTATGCCCACGCCTCAGTTGGCTGTTTGCATGTGCGCCCCATCCTGAACATGAAGGAAGATGGCGGCGCGACAAAAATGCGCGCCATCGCCGAGGAATGTTTCGAGATGGTACGCGAATACAAGGGCTCCCATTCCGGCGAGCATGGTGACGGCCTGTCCCGCTCCGAATTTCATGAAGCCATGTTCGGCAAGCGAATGGTCAAGGCCTTTGAAGAGGTTAAAGACGCCTTCGACCCCAACGGTTTGTTCAACCCAGGGAAGATCGTGCGCGCGCCGAAGTTTGATGATCGAACCTTGTTTCGCTATGCCCCCGGCTATGAAAACCAACAACTCAACACCGTCATGGACTGGTCCGACTGGCAAGGCTTTGACCGTGCCGTGGAGATGTGTAACAACAACGGCGCGTGCAGAAAAATCAATGGCGGTGCCATGTGCCCTTCTTACCGGGCTACCAAAGATGAACAACATTTGACCCGAGGCCGCGCCAACACCTTGCGCCTGGCCATCAGCGGACAACTGGGCCAGGACGCTTTCACCTCCAGTGAAATGTTCGACACCATGGACCTGTGCGTCAGCTGCAAAAGTTGCAAACGGGAATGCCCTACCGGTGTCGACATGGCAAAGATGAAAATCGAATTCCTGCACCACTATTATTCGAAACACAGGCTGCCTTTAAAAGATCGCCTTATAGCGTGGTTACCGCATTATGCGCCCCTTGCCAAACATGTCGGTTTTCTTCTGAACCTGCGCAACCAGATTCCCGGCCTGCCCTGGGTAACGGAAAAATTACTGGGCTTTTCACGGCATCGTTCTTTGCCAACCTGGCGCAGTGATATTTTTGAGGCTGATGAAGTTGCAGGAATGCAACAGGACTTGCCTGCACAAGCAAAGGAAGTCGTGCTACTGGTGGACACCTTTACCACCTACTTCGAATCAGAAAATGCGCGCGCCGCATTGCAGGTTCTCAGTGCGGCTGGCTACAAAGTGCATTACCCCAAACCTTTGGATAACAAACGCCCCCTCTGCTGTGGTCGCACTTTTCTTCATGCCGGGCTAACGCACCAGGCCAGGATCGAGGCAACCCGCACCATTGCAGCGCTCAAACCCTTTGTGGAACAAGGCCTTCCCATCATTGGCCTGGAACCGTCCTGCCTGTTAACCCTGCGCGATGAATTCAAGTCATTGCTACCGGGAACAGAAACGGAGGCTTTGGCCGAGCACGCCATGCTCCTGGAAGAATTTCTGGCCAGAGAACATCGTGCCGGTAATCTGCAACTTGACCTTAAACCCTTAACTGCAAAAAAAGCCCTGTTGCATGGTCACTGCCACCAGAAAGCCTTTGGCCTGATGTCGGATGTGGAAACGGTGCTGTCACTGATCCCGGAACTGGAAGTGGAAAGCATCGATTCAGGCTGTTGCGGCATGGCCGGAGCCTTTGGCTACGATGCAGATCATTATGAGGTATCACAGGCGATGGGAGAATTGAGCTTACTGCCCACAGTAAGAGAAGCAGACACTGATGCCCTGATAATTGCAGATGGCACCAGCTGCAGAACCCAGATCAAAGATGGCACGCCAAAAGAGGCTATTCATGTCGCAGTAGTTCTCGCGTCTGCGCTTGGGTAATTAAAGAAGATTCATTTTACCTTTAACTTTATTCAGCTCTCTTGCATTCTGCCTTCTTGCCTCTTGCCTCCTTAAGTCGGCAAACGCTTCGCTATGCCGACCTGCACCCTCGACACTCGTCACTCGCGCCTTTCCTCTAGCCTTTGGCCTTCAGCCTTCAGCTTTCAGCTTTCATTCTGTCGTTAACTATTGGCGCGCAATTCCGCCAACGCCAGACGCGTCTCCCGATTCGGATCATTATTCATTCGTACCGTATCGCCAAACATCATGGTTGGATAGGCCTGAGGATTAAACGCAGGCCAGTTCGGCATATCGGCATGATTGGGGTTACCGTTTCTGGCAAAGGCGGCCCAGGCTGCACTCATGACATGAGCAAGTTGGTAACGTGCCTGTGACGCCCCCGTCATTGAGGCACCCAGATCCATGTTGTAGAACACAAAGGGAATATCAAGCGTGTGGTAAGAGCCCATACGATTGTTGTGCACTGGCGAGTGCCAGTCAAAGAAATACAGATAGCTCTCTGAAGTACCCTGTTCATATTTAAGCCGGCCCATGACCTGGGCATTCCAGCGCCGGGAATTATCAGACTCCGCAGTTAACCAGAGCATCTGGTTACGCATGTCAGGATGGATACGTTTATACAGATCCAGTAAGCGGCGACCACTGGCGGCATCATTATTGGCAATGCGGGTCGTAAAGCGATCCAGCATATCGGCATCGGAAAGTTCAAAAGGCGGAGGCCCAACCCAACCGTTTTCGGTTTCCGTGGAGCCCATCATCAAAGGTACGTTGGCAGAATACGCAGGCGCCGTTGGATCCCACTGATGACGTGGAATAATATTGCCATCAACCACTGGTCCCGAACCAAGACCACGAATGGAAGGCTCACTATAAAAGGCATCCTGAATTTGCCGGTAGTCCATGCCTTGCAGGCGGTCGAGCTGGTTATTGCGTAATCCCAGCTTGCCAAGAAAGCGTTCGGCTGCCTCGCTGGCGTCATCGGCAGTAACACCCCTGAAGGCCGAGCCACTTTGCGCAATAGAACGATGAAATAGTCCCTCGGCTGACGGCATGGCCATCACTGTGTTGGTTTTACCGGCGCCACCTGATTGGCCGAAGATAGTGACCCTGTCCGGATCGCCGCCAAAATTTTCAATGTTGTCTTTTATCCATTGCAGGGTAGCAACCAGGTCTTGCACACCCATGTTGGTTGACTGTGCCCATTTATCACCGCCGATATCGGCCAGATGTAAAAAGCCAAAGATGTTTAAGCGATGGTTAACCGAGACCACTACTACATCTTCTTTTTTCGCCAAATTGGTGCCATCGTAAAGCAGGTAATTCCCCGACCCCGCCGAAAATCCTCCTCCATGCATCCACACCATGACCGGGCGCGCTGCATTGTCCAGGCCAGGAGTGAAAACATTCACGCTAAGGCAATCCTCGCCTTGTGCACTGAGTCGGTTCAACGCTGTTACTACCGGAGCAGGTTCTTCAGCTCCCGGTTGAATCAGGGCATTAAGACCAATCTGGAAATGATCCTTCACCCCTGACCAGGATTGTGGTGCCTGTGGCGCCATGAAGCGGTTGGACCCGGCAGTGGAAGCCCCGTAAGGCACAGCCCAAAACTGCTGGACCCCATCTTTGATCAGGCCTCGAACACGTCCGTATTGGGTCGCCGCAATACCCCCTATCGTGGTCAAACGCATATCTTGTGCCCAGGCCGGCATGGCAATTCCGCCCATGGTCAGTGCACTGGCTTCAAGAAAGCGGCGACGCTGCATTGATGACCATGAAAGTGATTTATTTGAACTCATAATATTCCCCGGTAATCACAAGATTTAGGTAAGTTAACTCCAAAAACCGGAAAAATCAGCAAAAAATATTCAAATGATGGATATTACAGAGCACCACACAGCTGTACAGGATGACCAATGAAAACGGAAATGGCGATCGTGATTGGGGACAGTGTTATTTTTTCTGTTATATTAATCCGCTCCCCTTGCACCGGGCGGAAAATATAACTGACTTACATAAGCAAACTGGCAAAACAAATTGGTTTACTCCCTTTGATTTTACTACCTATAAAAAGCACCACGGCTATCTTCTGCATCATGTTGCTGCTGTTGTCAGCCTGTTCTTGGGAACAGGATGTTGTTGATACCGCCTCACCTGTATCAGAGGAAATCACTGCAACCGGCAATGCAGCATCTCTACCACCAGATGAAGGAGAGGCGGACGTGCAAGGCCCTGAGGAAATTTTTGACACCGATTTCACTATAAAAACCTTGATGAATGACATGATCCAGACCAATGCCATAGAACTGTGGCAGGCTGTACGTTACGTGGTCACGGAAGATGGCGTGGCGGAAGATGTCGCTCCGGAAACGGATGCTGATTGGGAACGCTTGCGTATCAGCGCCATCACGCTGATTGAAGCAGGCAATGCTCTCATGCTTCCCGGTCGTATGATGGACATGACCCCGGTAGGGGCTGATTACCCCGACTTCCAGTACCGGCCGGAAGAAATTCAGGCAATGCTGGAGAATGACCCGGATACCTGGCGCTATTACATTCAGGCGATGCAGTTTTCCACCAAGGCCACACTTGAGGCCATCGAAAAACACGACCTGCTGGGTTTGATTGATCTCGGTGCCCGCATCAACAATTCCTGCCAGGGTTGCCATGCCGAATTCTGGTACCGGCGCAATTAATGAAAAATAAAATTGCCGTCTTTGTTGATGTGCAAAATATTTACTACACCACCCGCGAAGCCTATGGCCGCCAATTTAACTACCGGGCATTCTGGCAACAGTTAAGTGAACAGGGTGACATCGTGATGGCGAAGGCCTATGCCACTCATAGAGGCGATGAAGGCCAACTCAAATTTCAAAGCGCACTGAAACACATCGGCTTTACCCTAAGACTGAAACCCTTCATTCAACGCAGTGATGGTTCAGCCAAAGGTGACTGGGACGTGGGCATTACCATCGACGTACTGGATGCCGCCAGGGATGTCGATACCGTAGTGCTGCTATCAGGCGACGGGGATTTTGACCAGCTGCTGGATAAAATAATCAAAGACTGTGATGTCAGCGCCGAGGTTTATGGAGTACCTTCTTTAACCGCCACCTCATTACAACAGTCGGCTACAAAATTTCATCCCATCACCGAAACACTTTTGATGTAAAAGGGGACAGTGACTTTAATTAAATTAAAGTCACTGTCCCCCTAATTTCTTGCTGATTACCACGTGTGGCCCAACACCGGCTACGATAAATTCCTTTTCACCTATTTGATAACCGGCCTTGCGATAAAACTCTATTGCTGAAGTTCGGGCATTTGCCCAGAGAAACGCTGCCCCTTTTGCCATCGCCATTTTTTCCACTGCATGCAGTAATTCCAACCCGCATCCTGCCCCTCGCCTCTCTTGTACAATTGCCAAGGCACGAAACTGATAGCTGTCATCTGCTTCCTGTTCGGGCAGACCTTTTTTATATAAAGAAGCTATTCCTATTAAAGTGTTATCAATGAAGGCACCTAAATGGACAGTTGATGCGTCATTATCTCCAGGATAAACGCATTCTTCCTCGGTTAAATGCGCACGCAACAAAGCCTGTCTGAGTGGCAGGGTTTCCAGGGTTGTGATGAGATGTATTTCCATGAGAAGCAAGGGGGGAAGCAAGGGGGGAAGCAAGGGGGACAGTGACTTTAATTATATATTTCATAGAAATATATAATTAAAGTCACTGTCCCCATACTTCCATTTCGTAATAGTCCACCGGCACGTCTTTTTTTGGCGTGTGGTGAGTGCGGCTGTCCACAAATTCCATGCCCAGTTTTTCCATGACCCGCGTTGAAGCAAAATTTTCTGAATCAGTAAGGGCAGAAAACTTCAGCACGTCGGGATTTAAACGCAACACATCCACAATGGCCTGAGCCGCTTCTGTGGCAATACCCTGCCCCCAGCAATGGCGTTTCAGGCGCCAGCCCAATTCAATGTTGTCGGGCTCAACATAAGACAGTCCAAAACCGTATTGACGCACCAGAATCCAGCCCAGATAGTCACCGCTGTCTTTGTCATTTACAGCCCATAAACCGCACCCTGTTGTTGGGTCGGTAAAGGCTTCAATGCGGGGTACGAAGTACTCATCTATTTCTTCCCGGGGCGTGGGTTTGCCATCGTTGAGAAAATGCATAACCACAGGATCCTGATCCAGCTCAAACAAGAGGTCTGCATCCCTGCCGTCCATCATGCGATAACGAAGACGGACTGAGTCAGGAATACTAATTATTTCCGTCAGCATAATTCGTCGTCCAGGATTCAGGGACTTCCACACAATCATAAGGTTTGATGGATTCACCGGGTCGCCATATCCAATAGGATTGCATTTCCACAGGCGCGGCAAAGGTGTCCGGATCTGTGACCGTCAAAGTATAATCCAGTCGCGTTTCATCACTGGAAAGTATAAAACGTTCAACTAATTCGGCATTCTCCGTGAGCAGAATATCGGCTGAACCAAACTCACCGGGAATCAGGTTGCTTGTAGTCACAACCAGCTCGCCCCCATCCCAGCTTCCTGTCGAATAGCCCATGGTAGTTCGCGCCCCAGGTTCGGCATCACCCGTCATGTGAATGATTCTTTCCTGGTCAAATTCTTCGATGCGCAAACGAAGATTTTCACCTTCGTCGACAAATTCAAAGGGCCAGATATTGTCCATGATGGGTGGCATGACCTTGGCGACACAACCGGTGAACAAACGATCCTCTTCGGCATTAGCCTGCGCCCTGGTTCTACCTGAAGCAGTTAAGGGATAGCTTTCCAGAAATAAACGAGGGCGCAGGCTAATGCCGCCTTCCCTGCTCCATACCCTGAACAGACCAGCTGCAGAGGCGCGCGAGGCGCTAATCGCTTCATCACTAAAGTCCTGCAATTGTCGTCTGACCACATTGTCTGACCAGATCGGTTCAAGACCGCCATAAAGCAGAACCTCACTACCATCAGGTAACAGGACATGGCTGACTTCCATGGCATTTTCAACCCGTCTTGCTGGCGCGCCAGCCACCCGCACGCGGGCACCTACCGAAATCAGCTCACGATTTATGCCTTCGCGTTCAAGAATACTGGGGGGCGTGCTTTCCAGTTCCCATACCGCGCCACCATAAGCCGCATCAGACTGGACCCAGAAGCGCACATGAGGATGCCGCCAGAGCACGCGAGTGATAACTCCTTCAACTTCAACCAGACTATTTTGATCAAAAAAGGCCGTGCGGGAATGATGCGCAAAGACTTCAAGAGGAGCCAGGATAACAGTGAGGAGCAAAGCGAGACAATTGAACTTGATAGACATAACCCTGCCTCTGTTAATATGAAAAACCAACCTTGCAGAGAGAATAACCGGGAGTTCACAAATCGTCCATACTTACCGTTTTCTCGACAAGCTAACGCAAAAAAATGGAGTACTACACAATGCGCTTAATCAACCTCACCCTGCTGCTTGGACTGATTGCCATCACACCAACCGCATTCTCACAACAGGACTGCGAACCAGTGGACGGGGTCAGTTTCATCTGCGGCCCGGTCAATGCCGAAGACCTGGTACTTGTGCCCGACACAGACTGGATCATTTCCAGCGCCATGGCACCAGATACCGCGTTCTACCTGATCAATGCCAATAGCGGGGAGTGGACGACGCCGGAAATTCGCATCAATCATGACACGGTATATTCGGGATGTCCCTCAGTTCCAGACATGAATGAACTGGAAACCCATGGTCTGAATATTCGTGCCGGTACTGGCGGCCAATCCACGCTTTATAGCGTTGCTCACGGAGCACGTGAAGCCATTGAAGTGTTTACAGTTGATGCTTCCGGCAATGTTCCGGTACTGACCTGGACAGGCTGTGTGCTCATGCCCGACGGACTGGCCGCCAATAGTGTGGCGTCCTTTGCCGACGGCTCTCTGGTGGCAACCATTTTGCTGATGCCCGGCAAGACCTTTGCCGAATCCGTAGCCATGCAACCAACCGGCGCTGTTTACAAATGGTCACCGGGTGCCAGTGGCTTTACGCTGATTGCCAATTCCGAGTTGCCGGGCAATAACGGTATAGAAGTCTCCGCTGATGGCAGTGAAATCTATGTGGTCTCTTCCGGCTTCCAGACCATTGTTGCCTACTCCAACACCAACCCGGCCAGGCAATTGCGCACCACACGACAGTTACCCATCACTCCTGACAACGTACATATGGGGTCAAATGGCATGCTATTAACCGCCGGCATGAAAAACGATGTGCCCGAATGTGGTGGACCACCCGGCCCTGAACATGACCTGTCTACTCTGGCGACATGCCCACGCGGATCTATTGCCATAGAGATTAATCCGGCGACCATGCAAAACCGGATCCTGGTGGAAACATCGGCGACTCCGGTTTTTAGTAACGCTACTATGGTGCTGCTGACAGGCAATCAATACTGGATGGGAACTTTCAGTGGCGATCGCATCGCGCACGGTAGTTTGCCGTGAAGAATAATCACAATGCGAAATATATCAGCCGCTACGTCTCCCGCCTTTTAAACAAAAACCCTGTAAAAACTCCGCCAAATAGGGTTTACTCTTTGCCTCAGTAGTCACACGAATCAATCGCCTTAATCAGGATTTAAGTATGAGCCCCAGACTAAAACACCTCATCATTGTGACAGGCCTGTTGCTTGTCGCCTGCAGCCCTGCCGAAGAAGCCGCAGACACATCCGAACAGACCCTGACTCAGGGTACTGACCAGGCAGCGCCTGAAGTCAGCAATCAAGGCCCGGCAGCAGTTAATTTTGAGCGACTGGTTGCCGCTGATAGTGAACCTGAACAGTGGATGGCCATTGGTCGCACCTATTCAGAACAGCATTACAGCCCACTCGATACCATCAACCAGGACAACGTGGGACAACTGGGCCTGGCCTGGTACTCCGATTTCAATATTCCCCGTGGTCAGGAAAGCACACCGATTGTTGTGGACGGCGTTATCTATGTCACCACTGCCTGGAGCAATGTCAGGGCCTTTGATGCCGTGACCGGCGAACCCTTGTGGGAGTTTGACAGTGAAGTGGCCCGTGACTGGGGTGTACGCGCCTGCTGTGATGTGGTGAATCGCGGCGCGGCCTTGTGGAATGGCAAAGTGTTTGTGGGCACTATTGACGGCCGCATGATAGCCATCGACGCAGAAACCGGTACCAAGATCTGGGAAACCGATACATTTCTCAGCCGTGACTTGTCCTACACCATTACCGGCGCCCCACGCATCGTTAACGGCAAGGTAATCATCGGTAACGGTGGCGCTGAGTACGGCGTGCGCGGTTATGTCACTGCCATGGATACAGAAACCGGCGAAATCCTCTGGCGTTTCTACACAGTACCCGGCAATCCGGCAGATGGTTTTGAAGACGACACCATGCGCATGGCAGCTGAAACCTGGAATGGTGAATGGTGGGCACTGGGCGGTGGCGGAACCGTCTGGGATTCCATGGCCTATGATCCTGAACTGAATCTGCTCTATATCGGTGTTGGTAACGGCTCGCCCTGGAACCAGGCCATTCGCAGCCCCGGCGGCGGCGACAATCTGTTTCTGTCTTCCATCGTCGCACTGAATCCCGATGATGGTTCCTACGTCTGGCACTACCAGACCACACCCGGTGAAACCTGGGACTACACTGCAACCCAACCCATCGTCATTGCCACGTTGCCTCTCGACGGTGTAGACAGAAAAGTCGTCATGCAAGCGCCGAAAAACGGCTTCTTTTATGTACTGGATGCGGCAACCGGCGAATTTATTTCTGCCCAACCTTACGCCAATGTCAATTGGGCTTTCGGCATCGATCAGGAAACGGGTCGCCCCATTGAGAATCCGAATGCACGCTATGATCAAACTGATCAGCCCTTTCCTGTGCAGCCCGGACCTGGCGGTGCTCACAACTGGCACCCCATGGCCTACAACCCCGAGACCCACATGGTCTATCTGCCCTCGACAGACAGCTTTTATGTCTATGCACAGGACAAAAATTTTAATCCCGATCCGCTCATCTCAAACATCGGCGTTGACAGGAATGCGGCGGCTCTTTTGGGGCCCAATGCCACTTCCGATTTGCCCCGGGGAACTTACATGGTTGCCTGGAATCCGGTGACTCAGCAGGAAGGCTGGCGTATACCCGGTAACACCGCCGGCATGTTAGCCACTGGTGGTGGCCTGGTGTTTAAAGGCAATCGCAATGGCGTTGCTGCATACGATGCAGAAGATGGCACCGAATTGTGGGCTTCACTGGATACACAGACCGGCGTGGTCGCTCCGCCCATCACCTATGAAATCGATGGGGAACAGTACCTGGCAGTAGTGGCAGGCCGGTCCAATTCCAGTTATTACGCACCGGATTATTCCCGTCTGCTGGTGTTCAGACTTGGTGGCGATGAACAATTCCCGCCGGCCATTTCCTATACACCGCCTGAACTCAATCCCCCGGCTTCAACAGCTTCCGTGGAACAGATCGCCCGTGGTGAAGATCTGTATGGGCAATCCTGCTGGCTATGTCATGAAACACCAGGCAATGCCGGCGGTATGGGCAGACGCGGCCTGTTTCCCGATCTCATTTTGTCTCCGGCGCTTTCCAGTCCGGAGCTGTTCAACGCCATCGTCCTTGACGGCATTCGCAGCCAGAACGGAATGGCATCCTTTGCCAACTCACTGAATGAACAGGAAAGCGATGATATTCGTGCCTATATTATTGATCGCGCCAATATCACGCTGGAAGCCAGGCAAGCCCGATAAAGTCACTGGATCACTCTATGAGCACACCAAATAATCCATATCAGCGCCGTGACTTGCTCAAAGCCTTGATGCTTGTTGCAGGCTCTGGTCTTGCCGGAACTGCTCCCAGGGTATTTGCCCAGGAAACAGGTGGTTCGCAAAATGCTTTACTTCCAGATCTGGTAGAGTTTCAACGTCTGATTGCTGCAAACCGGATACTTGCCAATGAAAATGTCGTGGATGCTTTTGGTCATGTGAGTGTACGTGACCCCGGGAATCCGGAGCGCTTTGTCATGTCCCGCTCACGCAGCCCGGCACTGGTTGAATTCGCGGATTTAATGGAGTTCGACCTGGAAGGCACAGCCATTGATGCCCGTGGTCGCAGACCCTATGGCGAACGCATGATACATGCCGCCATCTATGACAACCGTCCGGATGTCCATTCCGTTGTTCACCATCACGCCTACTCGGTGCTGCCTTTTACGGTGACCAATGTACCGCTGCGACCTGTCGTGCATGCCGCATCAGTGATTGGCGCCGAGATTCCGGTGTGGGATATTCAGGATGACTATGGTGCTACTGATATGCTGGTGCGACGTATAGAACAGGGCAGAAACCTGGCTGCAACCCTGGCTGATAACACCTGTTTATTAATGCGTGGACATGGTGCGGTGGTGGTCGGCACGAACATAGAACGAGCTGTGCTTACGGCTGTCTACCTGCAGGTCAATGCTAATGTATTATCCGAGGCCATGGCGCTGGGAGATCCAATACTGTTAAGTGATGAAGAGATAAGACTGTCAACAGAAACACAGTTTTCTCCGTTGGCTGTGCCCAGGGCATGGGAATATTTTTGCCAGCGGGCCGGCGTTGAACCGGTGTAGCAAAAGCTTAACTGATAAAAAACTTTTCCCGATCTCTGAAAAAATCTGACTTAGTTCTGCATCACGCATTCATAGGGCAGGAAATCCAGACCCGGCTCCCAACGAAACCAGATATAGTCTTCGGCCGTTAAGGTCTGCGTAAAGGTAGCCGGATCAGTTACGCTAATGTCATAGCGCAGCTCATTGCTACTCTCATTGAAGCGGAAGCGTTCGATGAGTTCGACATCTGGACTTTGAGGTACGCCCTCCAATCCATAGAGTTGAAACCAGGGCCAGTCGATGGCTGTCGTGGTGATGACAAGTTCGTCGTCTTCCCAACGACCTGTCGAGTAACCCAGAGGAGTCGCTTCGAGTCCAACTGGTGCTGGCTCCCCATCCATTCGAATCAATCGTTCGATTCCGAAATATTCATTTTGCAGCAGGATGTCGCCATCGCGCATGGCAAAACGCAGCGGGTGACCTCCGGCTCGGGAAATCAGACGGGGCATACCCGGTGGCGTGCAATCCAGTAGCGGATCGTCACGAGTAGGATCATAGGCAGCGCGCGCTGCACGTGCCGCGGCTGTCAGAGGCGGATCTTCTGCCCAGGTCGGCGCCTGGTTACCGGCAGGGACCCAAACACGAAAGATGCCCTCAGGCTGATCTGCGGCAATTCGGGCGGGATCGATGGCCGAGCCATTACGGATACTGATGACCTCATCAGCCCAGCGTGGTTCCGAGGTTGTGCGCAACAGTATTTCCTGTCCGTCGGGCATGAGTACATTGGTAACATACATATGTCGGCTACGTCGTCGCGAGGGGTTTCCGGCAAAGCGCACAGCTGTTCCTACGCTGACGAGGTCGCGGGAAATACCGGCACGATCCAGGCGCATGACACCCATACCTTCAAGTTCCCACAACTCTGTTTCACCGTCGATGGCCTCTGTGCTGATAGTCAGACGCACATGGGGATTGCGCCAGAGCACTCCCACCACTGTGCCTTCGGCTTCCGTGATTGTGTTGTCGTCATACTCGGCGGTCGAATGATGGGCCAGGACAGGAAGTCCGGCAACCAAACCCAGTATAAAAACCAAAACCTGCTTCAATCCTGTTTTCATGATGCTCACTAGTTTCCTGGCGACATGGTGAAAGTTTGCCGTAGTTTAAAAAGGAATATTGCGCTGCTTGATCAGCCACTTGCCGTTTTCCTTGACGATGACGTCTTCATAGACGCCCATATTCCCCACGATGTACTGACCATCATCATAAGGGCCCATGATGATCTGCCAGTACGAACGATGGTGCGCTTCGGTGTCACTGACAAACTCAATCAGGGTATTGGAAATCGAGTGATATGATTTCATAGCCGGCTCAGGTGAATTGGCAACATTGGTAATAAATTCCCTGACTTCCCCAATCCCGTTCAGGTTCCCACCGTTAAACGTGAACTTCACATCATCAGTAAACACACTGACATAACCTTCCACATCACGCGCGTCATACACATGGGCATATTTGACAATCAGAGTCTGGATTTCAGCGTAGTCTTCGGCCCGCGTATCCATTCTGGCGTCAGCGGCCAAGCTTTCCAGCGATGACATGCCAACAGTAATTGTTACCAGAATTAAAACGAACCTTGTCAAACGATGCATATTCTTCTCCTGGTTCTTATTATTAAAAAAGCTAGTGGGAAATTTTGGAACAGTGGCTTTTGCTGAGAATACCCGGGGAATACCTCAAGGTCTATCTCTAGTGTTCGAAATGCAAGCATGGCATGGAAGGGCTTTATATTCAGCAAGGACTTTAGTGATTCCAGCGTGAAAAAAAGCAATGAGTGGAGTATCGAATTTCACATACTCAGATATCTTTCTTATCTATTTCATTCCATACAACCATCTGCGCAGGACCCGGTTCCACCACATAATGGCGCCGGTCACAAACATTGCCGCTGGTGCAAGGCCGAACAGAGCCCACACCGCCTTAACTGACTGGTCACAGAGTCCGGGGCCATCACAGGGAATCCCGATGCCGTTGATACGGCCAAAGTGCAGGAAGGCTAGCCAGTAGAGCAGTTTGTCCATAAAGCGGTCACCAGCATTTTCTGCTGTCAGTGGTTGTATTTCTTCCGCCCAGGCATGAAAGGTTTCCGGAAAGCAGAGATAGATACCGCTGAGTGAAAACACCAGGATTGCGCCGAAACTCCAGAATCCGACCATGCTGTGCAGTTCCCAGTTAAAGCGTTTCCAGCCCAGCCCTCGATGCACTATCAGGCTGCGCTGCCAGCGGGAAGCTCCCGGCCACCAGAGCACCAACCCGGTCAGGGCAACCAGGATAACGGCCATGGCGCCAAAACCGTTCACGACCCTGCCCCTGGGGCCGGCAAGAAAGTTGTCATGAATCTGGATCAGGCCTGACACCAGCATGACGCCGGTTGCAGTAGCCTTACCCACATCCTCTCCAGTGTGAGGATCAAAGTGACGCCTGATGGTGCGGCTCCCGCGTACCAGCCAGATCTCGGTGGCATGGTCCGACATATAGTGGGGGTCAATGCGCGTAACACGGTAACCAGGATGGGCGCGCGTGGCGGCATCAATCAGTACGCTGTCGCTGAGTGCCGGCCCTGGCGCTGCAGACACATAAGGCTCTGGTGTCACCATGACGTAGAGTTCATTTCGATAAACCAGCACACTGCCGGTGACACTGATAAAAAAGATATACAGGCCCAGCCCAATGCCGCTCCACAGATGAATCTGAAACAGGGCACGTCGCAATGGCTGGCGTTGGGGTCGCTGCCACCAGCGTTGTAACACAGACGAAGGGTTTTCGGCGGAACTTGAAGACATGCCTATAGAATACCGCGACTCGACTTCAGGGATTTGATCATAGTCAATACAGGAGTGGTCAGAGGCGCAAGGGTTTACTGACCGTTCTGCCTTCCAAGCGTAATGGGACCATTACGTCCGCGGTAACTCCACGTGCCAGACAAAGAGCGCATGCGGGAACCAACATTATTGAGATTGCCTTTCAACATGAGATTTGCAGTGTTGCCAGAACTATCAGTGACAGGCATCTCCATCTCTACCGCCCACTGCGAAGAGTCCAATGCCGCAGAAGCCAATTCAGAGGAGTCAGGTCCGGGATTGACGATGCCGCTGATGCGCTGTCCGTCCCAGGTCATGATCACAGTAAGCAAACTATTATCATCCCCCCAATTACCCTGCCAGGTACCAACAAGCGGATGGCCTTCCTGGCTTTGAGCCAGAGGAGATAGTGTTATCAATAACAACAACACTACGGTGTGAATTCTGTTTAGCATCAGTTTGCCTTACTCCTGAAAATTATTTTTCATACAAGGTAATTCACTCAGGGGACAGTCTTGCTAAGCCTGCCATCACCCAACATGGATTCCGGCGACAGGTTGTTTTCCTGGCACACGTATTCAAACAGTTCCTCGTCCTCTTGCCAGCCAAGCTCGAAGCCGCTGGTCCATGGCGCGGTGTAGGCACCGGGATCATCAATAGTCACTGTGTAATCCACAGTGTCATAGGAGGGTCTGGAAAAACGCTCCACCAGGTGGAGGAGTTCGGTGTGAGGCAAACCATCACGACTCATCCAGGATTTTTCATTCATGCCAATGGTGTCGACTACCAGGGTATCGCCTTCCCAATGGCCCACCGAGTGCCCGAAGTAAGTCGGCCTCAAATTTTCGGGATGGTCACGGCCATCCATGTGAATGATGCGGTAACTCATGGCATTGGAGATATTGAAAATAAAAACGCGCTGCTGGTCAGGGACACTGACAATTTCCAGTCCATAGGGAGACATGATCGAGCGGGGCCCGCCAGCGGGTTTACAACGGGTGTAGGGCTCGCTGGCCAGGAAAATCTGGTGGCGGTAATTGGTCATGGCCTTGGCCCAGGGCTGGATGGGAATGTTGTCAATATGCACACGGGAATTCATCGTCCTGGGACCTTCGTAGGAATTCGGATTGGCCACCAGGGAACCGCCGGAGCGCCTGCCCCAGATGCCCTTGCTTCCTGCTGCCGGTTCAAAGGTGATATGCCCGTCTTCGCCACGGGGAACCGGACGCAAATCAACCACAGCATCCTCCTGGGCGGCACTGGCAAGTCCTGGAATTGCAAGCAACAGGATTGCAGCCATGCCTGAGAGGCGGGTAATTAATGTCTGTTTAAGTGTCGGGTAATTTCTGGTCATGACCTTTTTTCCTGCGCTTCTTACAAGCGATTGTCCTGGCAATAGTATTGGGGCAATTCTTCATCAGGTACCCATTGCATGTCCCAACTGCTGGTCCACGACCGAGTGTAGGCACCGGGATCATTAACGGTGACGGCATAGTGAAGGGTATTCAGATCTGTTCGAGTCAGGCGTTCTTCCAGCTGCAGCAATCGCGTATGTGGTAAACCGCCATTGGAAAACCAGAAGCTTTCATTGAAACCGGTGCTGTTAATGATCAGGGTATCGCCGTCCCAGTGTGCCCGGGAGCGTCCGTAAAACAGGGGATTATCGTCATTGCCACCGGTCTGACTGACCTGATCCCGATCATCGGTAAATATCTGGCGCCAGTTATGATTGCCACCACCTATCAGAACAAATATCCGCTCCCGGTTGCGTTGTTCCACCAGCTGGATGCCATAGGCCTGCTGAAATTGCCTCGGGCCACCTGGCGGGATGCAGAAAATAAAGCCGGGATCATCTTTCAGACTGCTGGCCTGGCGCAGTCGATAGAGATCCAGGGCCCAGTCCTGGAATGGTGCAACACGTGCGGCGTCATTGATATTGTCCAGCATGCCCAGCGAGTCCATGGGGATGCCTTGTCCTTCTTCAACCAAAGAACCGGACCCGGTATTAATCCAGTAACCATTGCCCCCGGGTGGTGGACCCAGGCGAGGTTGCCCGTCGGGCCATTGCGGACTTGGACCAGCAGGACGGCTTGCCAACAGCACGCCCAGGGCGTCCTCATTGGTGCTGAATAACACCAGCCCGTCAGGATTGTGGGAGATACGATTGCCCCAGAGTTGTTCGCTGCCATTGATGGCGGCGGGACCGCTTGCCGTGATGATATCGCCTATGGGGAGGTCTTCAGGCGTCCAGCCACTGCGTTCCAGTTCCACAGTGGAAGGCAATTCAATGGCCCAGTTGCCTGCCTCTCCCAAGGCTTCGTCTACCTGGATAAAAATATGCACATGGGGATTGGCCCAGCTGATTTCAGTTACCCGACCGGTCAGGGTGACCGGGTTGGATTCATCAAATTTAGCCGCCACCGGATGGTGGGCCTGGACATGAAAAGTGCACAGACTAATGGCACATATTAGAAGCCAGGTGTTACTTTTTTTCATTGTTAAAACTCTCTTCCCCAATTCCCCCTAGCGTATATAGCAAAGGGGTTGCTGTCTATTTCAGAATGTATCTTTTTAAGTAACAGGAAAAAGGAAAGAAAAGGGAAGATATTGAGCCACTATGTATAGTGATGTAATTAATGTTTTTATCTTTTTACACTGTGGACATTGTATATACTTGGCCTCATTTCAACAGACAACTCGACTTATGAATAGAATCCATAACAGACTAATTCAACACCCAAAATGGCTACCAGCCCTCCTCTGTCTTGGCTTGGTCTCCTGCGGCGAGCCGGCTCAGGAAGCCGCCGATACCACCCCGGTGATTGCCGGGAATGAAGCACCAATATCATCTCCTGGTTCTTCTCCAGGCTCTTCTCCGGAAGAATGGCTGAGCTATGGCCTGGACCTGGCAGAGACCCGTTTCAGCCCGCTTGATCAAATCAATGCCGACAACCTTAACCAGTTGGGTCTGGCCTGGTCCTATGAAGTTGGCGCAGGCGGTGGACCACAGGAAGCCAGTCCCCTGGTCTGGGATGGCGCCCTGTATTCGATTACCAACTGGAGCATTGTCTTTGCCGTTGATGCCCGTACCGGCGAGGAATTATGGCGCTTCGACCCTGAAGTCAACCAGGTCACTGTTCGGCCCAAAACCTGCTGCGGCATCGTGCAGCGTGGTGTCGCCTTGTATAACGGCATGATCATCGCTCCCGTTCTGGACGGCAGGATGGTCGCCCTGGACGCCAAAACCGGCAAACCTGTGTGGGAAACCCGGGTGGCCTATTCCCAGGAAAACCACACCATCACCATGGCACCGCGTATTGCCGGCGACAAGGTCATCATTGGCGCGGCAGGTGGGGAGTTCCCAACCCGCGGCTTCTTCTCGGCCTTTGATGCCCGCACCGGCCAATTGGCCTGGACCTTTTATACCGTGCCTGGCAATCCGGATGAGCCTTTCGAAAACGACGCCATGCGCATTGCTGCTGAAACCTGGGACGGGGAATGGTGGCGCTACGGTGGTGGCGGATCAGTCTGGGACAGCATCGCCTATGACCCGGACACCAACCTGGTGTTTGTGGGTACCGGCAATGGCGGCCCCTGGCCGGAATCCGTGCGGCAATCAGAGGGTCTGGATAATCTCTATGTCGCTTCCATATTGGCTGTAAACGTTAATAGTGGCGAACTGGCCTGGCATTACCAGAACACACCCGGTGATTCCTGGGACTACGACAGCACCCAGGGCTTCGTGCTTACTGACCTGATGATTGAGGGTCGTCAACGACAGGTACTAATGCAGGCCAATAAAAATGGTTTTTACTATGTGCTTGATCGCGTCACTGGCGAATACATCTCGGCCAAACCTTTTGCCCGTTTGAACTGGGCCACCGGCATTGATGAAGCAACAGGACGTCCGATTATTAATCCCGATGCCCATTACGACCATGACAATGGGGCTGCCACGGTATACCCCTCCAACGGCGGTGCACATAACTGGGCGCCCATGTCCTGGAACCCGACAACCGGCCTGGTTTATATTCCGGTATCCCTGGGCGGTAACCGCACCTTTGTGGTGGATCCGAATTTTGATTTCAATCCCGCACAGATGAACACCGGCGTACCCCGTCGCGGTCGCGCCGACCCGGCCCTGGTCGCCAATCCCAAAGTCCCGGAATCCATTGGTCCGGAAGGCAGCGGCGACATGCTGCTGGCCTGGGATCCTGTGACCCAGGAAGAACGCTGGCGCAGGCCCGGCGGCGGCAGATCAGGTGGCGGCACATTGACCACCGCCAGCAACCTGCTGTTCCAGGTCATCAATGATGGCCGTATGCTGGTGTATTCCGCCGACGAGGGCGAACTGCTGCTTGAAATTGACAGCGGTCTTGCTGCCGGCATGGCGCCGCCCATTACCTACATGCTTGATAACACACAATACATTGCCTTTATGGGCGGCACCGGCCTTGGTGCCGATAACCCGATCATGCCAAAGCTGTTCGCCTTCTCGCTGGGCGGCACGCAGCAAATTCCGCAAACCCTGACCAGTACCGCTACGGGTGACAGCGTCGCCGGTGCCCTGTTGTATCGGCAAACCTGTCTTCCCTGCCATGGTGAAGATGGCCTTGGCGGGCCCGCCGGCGGCGTATCGCTGGCTGATATTGCCAGCAATCTCGACGGCATTATTTCAGCAGTAACGGCTGGCCAGGGCAAGGATATGCCGGCTTTCCAGTTGGCACTGAGCAACACCCAGATTCGGGATGTGGCAACCTTCATCGCCCGGGATCTCTTTACGGAATAAACATTCAATTCACGTTAAAAAACCAAAGGGGTAACACCTCATGACCAAACGCTTCCTACTCCCTGCCCTGTTTTGTGCAGGCCTTGCTGTCGGCATCTTTTCTGCAGACTTGTTTACCATCGATAGAGCCCAGGCAGCTGCGGCTGAAACGCCGCTTTCTGCGTGTGGACCGAAAGATCAATTGTCCCCCGAGATTGGTGCCAATGTGGGTACTGATGCCCGCTGTTTTGAAATACGCATGTACACCGCGGATCCGACTCGTGATGGTGTGGGAAATTTCAAAGGCGGCATCAATGAACTGCACCAGCGTTTTCGCGAGGAAGAAATTGAACTGTTTACAAAACATGGCGCAGAAATTATTGGCACCTGGCAGGATGTGGAACGCCCCCGCACCCTGATCTGGATGCTGGCCTATCGTGATCGCGCCCATCGCGAAGAAGTGTGGGCAGCCTTTAATGCAGACCCCGACTGGGAAACCCTGCGCCTGAAATACTTTGTGCCTTTGGAAAACCCCAGGCAGGTTTTCATGATGAGTTCAACAGACTACTCACCATTAAAATAACAAACAATAAAATGGGGGAACCTCAAAGTCATTTGTTACAAAAATTAAAATGTAAGCAATATGTAAGCAGAATAGATAAAAGTAGATAGAACTGGACAGTGCTCAATAAAACTCGCTTTCCATGTGCAAGCCGCTAAAATAGGCTTAGATAGGCCCAAATAATGCCAATCCATGCGCCACCAGCCATCATTAGAATTACAATTGAAACATACCCAAGAATAGAAAATGCTTCTTGTGAATCTCCAAGTATAAAAGCGATAAATAATCCATATATAAACTGCAAGGATATTCCAGCGAGAAGGATTCTCCATCATATGAGTTTCATTTCTAATGTCCTATTTTATAGTTTTCCTTCACAGCTACCCCTTCAAAAGCCATAAAATGCGATATGGAACCTGTGTTTTACCCCAAAAGCAGTCCTTTTAACAATCTTTAACGGATAATTCCAAAAGGTTCCGCTTTGGGTCGGAAGCTGACCTAAAGTAAAAACTCTTCCGAAGGCATATTTATATCCCTAAAGCAGACCTTTTAACAAGAATTAACATGGAAATTCAAAAGGGGCAGCTTTGGGTCGTAAGCGGGAATTCAGGTATTTGCCTAAAAAGAAGAAGTAAGGACTTTTGACTATCGTGATTTAACATTGAGTAGGAAATAGTACGTGGCATATTCCCTATTAAGAAGAGTTAAAAGGGGTGCATTTTGTCGGAGATGGGGGGTTACCTCTTCTGACTTGGCTAATTAGAATCTTAATGCGGCTATCTTTTCGGAAGATGCAGATAAGAGTGTAATTAATCTCTCGCCTGGATGCGCGAATAAATTAAGTAAATATGTGATATTTTTCTTCACTATTCAGAGGAAATAATTGATCTACTTTAGAACCGGTAATACCGAGGTATTGCCTTAAAGAATTATGAATATGAGTTGGATTTATTGTTGGGCTGGAGCCATCCGACTTTAAATTTTCCGCATTAACACCTAGCGCATTATGTAAACTATCTGTCTCACCAATTACCTGATTCGTAAAATCAGCATTTCTTTTCATAAACATGTAGCTGCCTATATTCCAATGATCTTTTCCGTTGTTGGCGTTGTAGTATGGTGTTCTACCAAAATCAGATCCAACCATGACAAATAATTTGTCAGCGATGCCCAATGTTTCAGCTTGTTCCCATAGAAAATCGAGCCCATCAACCAACTCCGACAGTAAATCCCGCTGCTGATTATCATTGTTTTCATGAGTATCATAACCATCCTGTGCTATATCTGCAGTGATAGTTGTATTTGCTGAAAAAGCAGATAATGCAACTTGTATTTGCCCCTTAAACCTAGACAATTTGTTCAAATCATTATCGGAAGGCAGTGTGTTACCAAGCGCCTTAAGTCTTTCTGAATTACCAAATGCGTTAATATAATCTCTTCGCCTGGAAATACTTTCTTGGTTATTTGAAGTGGCAATTTGAGATTCTAGCGAGGCGATATTTTCTGCTTGAATCAACTTCCATAATTCTTTATTAATTTTGATTTGCCCATCCCAGCTTGTTCGATTCGGGAGTAATAAATTCTTAATACTGCCTGGATGGCCGACCATAGCGGCTGATATTTGACTCGCGGTATAACTGTACCCTCCACCGAAGCTTAAGTATGACAGTGGTAAGGATTCTCCATGGGTGCTCGCATATAAAGCCGGTAATGATGGATAACCTGCTGCTGTTCTACCGCTCCAATTGTTGGTTATTCCTACTGTATGTGAGTTTGTCTGAGCATCAACACCATTGATAATGAGGATATCTTTGTAGTATTTCTGGAAGAATTCTTCGTTTTTTGCAAAAGGGGCGTAATTAAGATTGCCTATCTCTTGTGTCTCATCGTTATTTGACCAATGGGTTATCTCCTTTTCACCAAATTTGTTTTCCTTAGGATCGCAAAAGAGCGTGACGTCCCACGCGCCGCTAGTCTGCACAGTGAGAAAATAAATTTCAGGTATGGTGGCCGCATCAGTTGTCTTTGACCAAAATCCCGCTGACAAAGGGAAAGGTAGCAGAGATAAACTTTGTAAAACCTTGCGTCTAGATATTTTATTCATGGATATAATTATAGTGGGTCATCAAATAAATTAAGACAAACTGCCATGCCCGTTTGGTAAACGTCTCATCAATGTATACGTCACTTATTTCAGCCTCATACTTTTGCCAGTCTAGCCCCAAAAAACCATTATCATCCCGTGTCGCATAATCGTAGGGATCAAGTCCTAATAACTCAGGGAAATTGTGATCAATTCCTACCCAACAAAACTGCTCTCGGCTCAAATTATTTAAATTTTCTTCTTTAGTTCTTAAATACGCTTCTACAAAGACATTGAATATTCGTACAATTTCATCATCGTCAATGCTAAATAAATTTCCATGGAAACGATCGACAAGATCAACGATATACTGCCTAATGTGCCTAGATTCTATTGATGTTAACCCAAACGGATCACTGGAGTTAGGAATGACAGTGATATCAATACCTTTGAAAGCCAGTCGCTTATCAGCATCACGATGAAAATCAATCGCAGTAACTGGGCAAGCTAGGTCTGCAGCCTGTTTCAAGACTACATCTAGAGTCAATGCTGTTAAATTGTCAGATCTATCTGTGACATTTCTTGAGTCATGGCCGCCATAAATAAGATTATATGTTCGAGTCAATTCACCATCTTTACTCTCATATGGGGTGTGATTGACATTTTCCACATCCTCCAAATTTCCCCCTGATACAAAACCGGTCAAGCTCTTGGTCTTATTGACATACTGAAGTGGATTTAATAACTGGTATTCCGTAATCGAAGCCTCTGACAGCCCAATTAAGTCAAGACTTTCATCAAGTGCAGTCACTGTAGACCAGGGACTTCTAATCATCCTGACCAGCATTTGTTTTAGATTATTGGTGCTTTTTAAAATGCTTGAGAATTCCTTTAGAGACACTTGTTGCTGGTTATAAGCTATAAGGCGATTATCGTAATCAGTGTCGGTCTCAATAACCGGTTTATCCAGCATTTCATGGCCAAAAATCGCAGGCCACCAAAATTTCACCGCAGCGTCATAAAATGCGTCTTCAGCTACAATCAAATCAGCAAGATCCTGCAGAGTGGAGTCGTTATTTTTTATCTTAAACTCAAAAAGTCCCGGTTCGCGCATATCCCGATACCACGTATCGCCTTTTTGATATAAAGAATTTGAGCCATCCTCAGGATATTTATAAAATTGATCCAGCGAGTCAAGACCGTTTTGGGATCGATATAGATTAAATTCATTCCAATTCTGAAAAGCGCCTGCAATAGGATCTAGGGTCGAGTGACAAACGGTGCAGTTGGCATTATTCATGGTGGGGTTGTTGGTATCTGCCAGGGCTTGGGCGTCTGTCGGTCTTTGCGAGCTTTTTTCAATATCAATATTCAAGAAGTGATAAAACGTCCATCTTGCTCTAGCTCTGTTTCTATTGGTAGCTGTAGTGGGGTATCGCGCTAGAAATCCAAGATCCGTGAGTAATCCTGCATGCGGATAAGGCCTGAGGGGATTAGAGTAACCGTTCAGCCTGTTATGGAAAGTGAATATAGCCTCATCACTTTGGTCGATATTATTTCCAGTATAGTATTCAGTAATTATTGATGGCTTAAACGACCAGTAGTCTTCATCTGAAAATGTCGCTGTGCCACCCAGATAATCATTAAGTGGTTTATTCATCATCATGTAATCTGCTGTTAGAATCTCAGTGTAAGGTAGATCATTTTCAACAATGTAAGCGACCAGCTCACCGGCAGTTCGTTGGCAAGACAAATAGGAGAGGCTACCTATTGTTTGTGCACTCATGCCAGTAGTGCTTTCATATTCCCAAACAAGCTCTCTTAATTTGACAAAGTTGGGATGTGCAAAATTTACACCACACTCTCCACCTCTTATCAATAATCTATCTTCTACGCCTTCAAACAAAAACTCATGGAAACCTTCGCCTTGCATCAAGCTTAGCAGCACCTGGTCAAAGTCATAGTCTTCACTGTCGTTGACCAGTCGAATTTCTTCATCAGTTGGTAATCGTCCAGCCAATATGATTGCCGCGCGTCTTAGTGTTCTCGTTTTTGACTCATGGACTGCACCGTCAAATAAGCTCAACTCGCTTTTGCGTACCACTTCAGGCGTACCAAAGGTAATTATGCTACCAATGGCTCCATTGGCAATGGACCGAAGTACATTCTCAAAGACTTTGTACTGATCACTGTTTTTTGACAACTGCACACCGCCGGGATGGTTATTGCCACCAGACGCAGTATCAAGAATGTAATCTATGCCGCCTTCTTGTGAATCTAAGAAGTTTTTCAGGGTGTCGAAATTATTTTCCGCTGCCAACTCATTACGATGTGCGAATTGTAAGCTTGAGTTTCGTGCAAGCCCACCATCGACATGACATGCAATACATTTTGATTGTACAACCTGCTCTTCTACATTCTCTTCGTAGAGCGTGAATACTTCATTTGAAGCATCTGATTGTTCGCCTACCTCAACATTAATTCGCGCTGCTTTCGGGGTTGTTACCAAATAGTTGGTGCCATCTACTACATAGGCAAAGAAGTACCTGAGTTCACCCAGCACATTAAATTTACCTCTGATGATCTCAACGGTGGTGACTTCCTCCAGCGTCACGCCCTCAAAAAATGGCTTCAGTGATTTTAAGCTGATATTCCATGGCTCATACTCGCCTGTATTATTGAGCACCCACCACTCACTACCATCAACTAGCACAGCATTATAGATATCAACAATCTTGCCGATATCTTCGTCTCCAGGTTTGATCGTGAGGGAAAGAATGCTCTCGTCTGCGTCGGTGATCCTGGAAGACGACGCTAGACCATCTATCCTGAATTGAAAAAAGGTACTCGATGAAGATCCATTAGAATTAATGGCTGGCGTATCTTTAAAGATGTAGCTGTCCGCATTAGCTACTATGGGAAGCAGGAGGCAGGTTAGGAAAAAAAAATATCCATTTCTAAGGAGTGATAGTGGATTAAAAATCAATTATTGCTCCTGAAGGGCTTTCGACTGAAAGTACTACTGTAAACTCTTTTTAGAAGGGATAACAATACAAAACACATTTCGGCGCTTAATCTCATATAAGAATGACGCAAGCCCCCCCCCACAGTGTCTGATAAAGCTATAATTCTTATTAGTTCTGGATCTTTGGTACACGTTTTGGGTCGTTAGCCGAGCTAAAGTAAAAACTCTTCCAAGTGCATATTTTTACCCCAAAAGCTAAGACTTTAACATCCTTTAAACAGCATTTTCAAAAGGGTCCGCTTTGGGTCGTTAGCTGACCTAAAGTAAAAAATCCTCCAAGTGCATATTTTTACCCCAAAAGCAGACCTTTTAACAATGATTAACAGAGATTTTCAAAAGGGGCTGCTTTGGGTCGTAAGCTGACCCTTGCAAAAATCGGCCACTAAGTAGTTGTTTTATCCAAAAACCGGCTTATTTAACAACGTTAATTCTATAATTCTCCGAGAGTTCACTTTGGAACTGCAGCAGAACTAATGCTGCCAGGCATAAAAAATACTGAGATGTAACTGATTATTCAAAGTTCAAAATGGTCTATAGCAGAACACTTGCTATCACTTAGGGAAATTGCCATCCTTCAGCTAATCTCACTATCTGATCACGAAGACTGCATTTATGAATATTCCTCTGAATAATTTCGCAAAAATTCTGCTTTCTGGCCTTGGAATAATTTACTCAGTTTCTGTGTTTTCCCAGGGCTATCCCAATCCCTACGCCACGGTGGAAAGCTGGGCCACCCTGCCCAATGGCAGAATCATGGGCGCGGTTGGTGATACCGACGTGGATCCAGATGGCGAGCATATCTGGGCCGTCATTCGTTGTAATGCCACGGCGCCGGAGCGTTTTGGCGATGAATGTGTCGATTCTGACCTGGACTCGGTGCTGAAATTCGATAGTGATGGCAACGTGGTGGAAAGTTTTGGTGGCGGCATGTTCATCTGGCCCCATGGCATTGATGTCGACCCCCAAGGCAATGTCTGGGTAACCGATGCCGTTAACGACACCCGAATTCCAACTGCAGATCAACGTGGTCACCAGGTTGTTAAATTCAGCCCCACTGGCGAAGTACTAATGGTGCTTGGCACGCCGGGTGAACCCGGTAGTGGGGCGAATCATTTAACCTCACCCGCTGATGTTGTTGTTGCAGCTAATGGCGATATTTTTGTTGCCGATGGCCATTACGAAGACGGCAACAGCCGGGTGGCAAAATTTGACCGCAATGGTAATTTCCTCATGGAATGGGGAAAAACCGGTTACGCCCCTGGCGAATTCCGTGTGTTGCATACCATCGCCATTGATCAGCGCGGCCGGGTCTTTGTCGGCGATCGCTCCAACAACCGCATTCAGCTGTTTGATCAGGACGGCAACTTCCTCTCGCAGTGGACACAGTTCGGCAGACCCAGCGGTATATTTTTTGACGAGCATGACAACATTTATGTGGCCGATTCAGAATCCGATGATGTGGAAAACCCTGGATGGGAAATGGGCATCCGCATTGGCGATGCCGAACTGGGCTGGGTGCATTATTTTATTCAACTACCAACAGGTGACCCGCGCAATCCTGCCGGCAACGGCGCAGAATTTGTTGCAGTGGATGCGGCCGGCAATGTTTACGGCGGCGAACCACGGCCCAGGAAATTACAGAAATACATCAGGGTCAGGCCTTAAAAGTGACTGCAAGAAATGTCACACCTGTATCGGCACTTGCCCTGTCACTAACACTCTTGCTTGCACCGCTTGTGTTGGCGCAAAAAACACCTGAGCTGCAGGCAATGATAGACGCGTACGACCCACCATCGGGTATCATCCCACTGCCAGTGGATCTGTTCACCACAACAGACTTTTACCTGGACGCTGAATACTGGGCAGACCCGCGCTACACACGCTGCAACACACCCGCGCAAGTCGGCGACATGTGGATAGACAATGTTGTGGGCGAATGGGGCGATTGCGCACAGGGGCTTTCACCCAACGAACTGAAAAGCCCATATCCATTCGCAACAGCCGAAGAACACTATCAGGCCCTGATGGACCAGGCCGTCGCCAATGGCGGGCCCACATCCTATGACCGCGACAACCCACCACCGGAATGGGATGGCTACTACAACTCGCGCACGCTACAGCAACAACAGTGGAGCTTCGGCAACAACGTTCTGACTGGCACCCTGATGCAGATGCTGACTCCGGAATACCAGCGACGCTTTGCGCAGGCGCTCTATCATGTCGGCATCAGCAACTCGCCCCAGTGGATGTCCTCCACCTGCTACCCGGAAGGCATGGTGCGCTGGTGGGCGCAGGGCATTCGCGATATCCAGGTAGTAATGACGCCTTACCAGGTACAACTGGTCTCCGGCACTGCGCTGAATTTCCTGCGCCAGATATTGATTGACCAGCAGCATGTCACACTGATCTCCCAGTGGTATGGCGAAAGCATCGGTTTCTGGGATGAGGAAACCCTTATTGCGTGGACCAAAAACGTGCAGGGTTGGTGGATGTCCCACGCCCTGCCCGAATACAGTAGCGACTTCGAGGCCATCGAGGTGTACACCCGCGATGAGCAAGGCAACCTGCACCTGGAAGTCACTCTATACGACCCCACCGCCTTCGTTGCGCCACTCAAGCTCGAGGTCATCTACACCTGGCGCGCCGGGCCGGTTTCAGATGAGCGTTATCAGTGGAAGGAGTGCCAGCAATCGCTCTTCAATATCGACGGCCGCCTGCAACCTGTAAGACCTGGAACTGTTATCGACTATCGCATCCCGGACTGGTACGACCGACCCTGGGCAAAAATCTGGGAAGAATATTTCGAAACAGGCATGCAACGCCCTGAAGTCGAGACTGATATCTTCGAATTCGAATAACCCGGCAAAACCTGACCCCCATACTACAAACCATCGTAGGTAGGCTATTCTCTTGGGAACATAAAAGCGCGGTGTATGCTCACAGAAATTCAATATACTCTATGTCCTTTGATTATGTGGTCTGCCCCCAGGCTTTTGTATTGTTTGTTCTAAATAGGGAAATACGCTTTACAGCCTGTTAAAACCGGCGTTAGTATGAAGGCCAGCAACGGGGCTACAGAATAAGGGGACTTGATCCATGAATATCATTGAATCCTGGTTCGTTCAGGCCATGCAGTTCATCTGGACATATCTGGTGCCACACGGCGCATCCAGAGAAGACCTTTTGTCGTTTACTATCACATCACTCATTAATGCTGCCAAAGGCTATTTCTGGTTCATGCTTATTGGCATTGTTATTTTTGCCATTTACATCCGCAAAGGCGATCAGAAAATGTCGGTTTGGGCGGCACTCAAACACCTGTTTCCGGCAAAGATATATACCCACCGCTCATTCAAGGTGGATATGACGTGGCTGCCATTAAACTATGTACTGAGCTTTACGGCTTATGGCGCACTTGCCCTGGGCGCAGGCCTGGTTCAATTATGGCTGGTTGATAAATTCGGCCCTTCCACACTTCAGGTTCCCGCCGGTGCCTTTGCCGTGGTACTGCAAATTGTCTTCACCCTGCTTGGCGCTGACATTGCACGTTTTGCCTGGCACTATCAGGCGCATCATGTCCCCTTCTTCTGGGAGTTTCACAAGGGACATCATTCCGTTGAAGTGTTACATCCGCTTTTCATCCGCACCCATCCCGTTGACCAGATTATTCGCCTTACCTACATGAATGTTGGTGGTGGCGTTATAGGCGGCGGCATGATGTATCTGGCTGGCGTTAACGCCAGCGCCCTGGCAGTCACCGCTTTTATATTCCTGAGGGCTTTCCTGGGTTCTATTCAGCGTTTCGAGCATTCCCATATTCCCTTCTCCTTCGGCAAAACATTGAATAATATTTTTTATCCGCCGTACTTCCATCCCTTTCATCACAGTGCCCGGCCAGAGCATCGCAACGTTAATCTGGGCAGACCCTGCGGTTTAATTATTTGGGATAAACTGTTTGGCACGCTGCATGTTCCCAAGCCCGGCGAATTCGAGAACATCATCTTTGGCAGTTCGCTTGAGGAACTCGGTGACAATAATCCGCACCGTACCGTGTGGCGCTTCATAACCAATCCCTTTATCGGGGCGGCAAAGACCTTTGAGCGAAGGAAGGACAGCAGCCCAATCGAAGTACCCGATTCAGCAGTGCTTTAGAAACTGGTACGCCCTGGACAAGCTTTGTGTAGCTATCCTTTTGTTGCTACCGCTGACAGTACCTTCAGGTACTGTCAGCCTCCAGCACATGATTCCGATTCCCTGTTTCCCATGCTTAAAGTAGACGACTGCCCAGCCCCCGGTTATTCTTCCCGGTAACTCCAAATCTCAACGGACAATTAAACGCTTATGAATCAAAGCACACGCAACACCCTGATCACATGGCTGACCCTTTCATTCTTCTCACTGGCGCTTGCGCTTCCTGCACACGCCCAACAGAATTCAGATCCCAATCGCTGGGAATCCAGTATGCAGGCCTTCGATGAACAGGATAAGGCCAGCCCGCCGCCAGAAAATGCCATCGTGCTCACAGGCAGCTCCAGTATCGCACGCTGGAATAATGAGGCCGCTGCTGCCCTGGCACCCTTGACCGTAATCCCCAGGGGTTTCGGTGGCAGTGTCATGGCCGATGTACTGCGCCACCTGGACCGGGTAGCTCTGCGTTACAAACCCCGCGCCATTTTAATTTATGAAGGCGATAACGATACCGCCGCGGGCATTGAAACGGCGACTATCATGAACCAGCTGCAGCAAATCGTTAACCGGATTCATGCCACTCTGCCTGCAACCCGTGTTTACCTGATGTCCGTCAAGCCAAGCATCCTGCGCGTCAACGTGTGGGACAAGGCGCAGGAAGTGAATGCGGCCTACCAGGTTTTGGCTGCAAGCGATCCGTTGGTGTATTACGTGGACGCTGCCACGCCCTTCCTCATGGCAGACGGCACAGTGATGGACGATATTTTTGTCGGGGACAACCTGCACCTGAATACCATGGGCAACCTGATCTGGGGCTCCATTATCCGCGCTGCGCTGATGCCCCGGGAAGCCAGACACGAAGCTTCACTTAAGTAATTGACCAGGCTGAACATAAGAGGGAAGTTTAAAATGCATTGCATGAACACCGCACGCTCCCACTTCAGGGCTTTTTGTTTTATCAGCATAGCCCTGATCCCTGTTATCGGGCAGTCACAACCCGTACCCTTGCCTGTTCCTATGCCTGTTCCTATGCCTGTAGTAACGGGACCCATCCCGGTCACGCAGAACTCCTATCCCTTTTTGCAGGCTGAGCGCACCCAGACTCCCATTGATCTGGCCCAGGCCGGCTATGTTGAAGAAGAATTTTTTATCAGCGGCCAGGCCAATATCTATGACTGGGCGCTGGACGGCTCACTCAGTATAGACACCGCCAACGCGCCCTACACCACACGTATTCTGGTACGCAGGCCCGGCAATCCAGCACGCTTTAGCGGCACCGTCATCGTGGAAACCGTCAATAATGCCCGCCGCTACGATTGGGCCTTTATATGGGGGCTTTCCTACCAGCAGTTTCTCGACAACGGAGATGCCTACGTTGCCGTCACGCACGCCCCGCCCGCTATCGATGCCCTGAAAACTTTCGATCCACAGCGTTACAGTACCTTGTCATTCGCCAACCCCAATCCGGCACAAACATGCGGAGCCCAAAATGAAACAGCTGATGACGAAGAAGGCCTGAAGTGGGACATGATCAGTCAGGTCGGCGCGCTGCTCAAAAGTGGCACCGGCCCCCTGGCGGGTTTTGATGTGAAGGCTATCTACGCGACTACTCATACCCGTGAGCTGACCACCTATGTCAATTCGGTTCACAGGATTGCCACTCTTGCCGATGGCGGGCCCGTCTATGATGGCTTCGTGATCAAATCGGAATATGCCCCGGCTGACAGAATCAGCCGTTGTGCCCCCACACCCGAGAACGGTGACCCTCGCCAGATAGTCCGCAATTCCAGAGTCCCTGTAATACGCGTTACTGCCCAGGGCGACGTGCTTGCTACTTACAGTGTCAGACGCGAAGACAGCGATGATCCATCCGATATGTATCGTTTGTGGGAAGTAGCAGGTGCACCACATATGGACAAGATATACTACGATCATATGCCGGTACTGGAAGACCAGAGCAAAGCCGGACAAACACCTATGCTGGCAAACTGGCCCATGGCCTATGCCTGCACTCCCGATATTGATCTGCTGGATTTTCCCATCATGCGCTACACCATAAATGCCGCCTTTGCTGCTGTTGATCAATGGGCACAACGCGGCATCGCACCACCGCGCGCTACCCGCATTGGCGTGCGCAACGGGGGTACTGAGGATGCCGCCTATATCAATGATGAGCACGGCAATGCCAGTGGTGGCGTGCGTAGTCCCTACCTGGATGTACCGGCTGCGACCTACCAGGTACACAGTTCAGGTCCGGCGGTCTGCAATAACCTGGGACGCGCTACGCCCTTTTCCTGGGCCACCCTGGAAGCGCTGTATGGCAATAGCGACAACTATGCCAACCAGGTAAAAAGTAGCCTGGATAGTCTGGTAGAACAGGGATGGGTAAGGCCGGGTGACAGCAGCAAAATTCTGGACGAACTATTACAATAAGGCAGGTTCTGGTATCGGGACACCCGCTCATGGCATTGGCTGACTACAGCATCCCTGCTTATCATGCGGCAATTAATTCCATCATTAGAATCCACAATAAAACTGTCCTGACCTCTATTAAGCTTACCTGGCTTTCTCCTTTCGCCTTTAGCCTTTAGCCTTTCGTATTCTGATTCTGTGGAAAATTGCTGTTGACCTTGTTAGGCTTTCTTTCCCCCGATAAAACTGACTCAACCTGTAAAGAGAGGAACTCATGCACAAATTCAGACTACTCCTGACCAGTACCTTCTTCATCCTGGCCGCCTGTGGTGCGGAAAACTCCCTGCTCGCCCAGAACAATCCTTTCACTGTTACTGAAGTGGCGCAGTTCAACCAACCCTGGGCCATGACCTTTCTGCCCGACGGCAGGCTCCTGGTCAGTGAGAAACAAGGGGCACTGAAAGTTTATGACATGAATAGCGGCGCCATGGGTGATGTCCGTGGTGTACCGGATGTAGTCTCGGCCGGCCAGGCCGGTTTCGGGGATATCGTTCTGCATCCCGACTATGTCTCAAACAATATGGTGTACATGAGCTACGGGGAAAGCGGACGCGGTGGCACCGGCGCCGCAGTGGCCAGGGCTACCCTGGCACTTAATGGCAATAATGGTGAACTTCGTGACATCGAGGTAATCTGGCGGCAATTTCCCAAGGTCAGTGGCAACGGTCATTTCGGTCAGCGCATTGCCTTCAATGGCGGCTACCTGTGGATCAGTTCCGGGGAACGCCAGAAATTTGACCCCGCCCAGGACATGGAAATGAATCTTGGCAAAATAATTCGGCTAAACTATGACGGCAGCGTTCCAGCGGATAATCCTTTCGCCGATCAGGGCGGCGTCACCGCACAAATCTGGTCACTGGGGCATCGCAATCCGCTAGGCCTGGCCTTTGACAGCAATGGCCAACCCTGGAATGTGGAAATGGGACCCAGAGGCGGCGATGAACTGAACCACGTAGTGCGCGGCGGTAACTACGGCTATCCCATTGTCTCCAACGGCGATCATTACGATGGCAAGGATATTCCTGATCACCCCCTGCGTCCTGAATTCAATGCGCCAGCAGCGTTCTGGAATCCGGTAATCTCTCCAAGCAGCCTGATGTTTTACTCAGGCTCTGAATTCCCGCAGTGGCAAGGCAATGCCTTCATCGGCGGCCTGTCTTCACAGTCCCTGGTGCGTATTGCCTTCAATGGCGAGCAAGCCGCTGAAGCTGCCCGCTATAACATGGGGCAACGCATCCGCGAAGTGGAACAGGGTCCGGATGGCGCTATCTATCTTCTGGAAGATCAGCGTGGTAATTCTGGTGGACGCTTGTTGAGACTGACGGCACGGGACTAAAGAAGAGTTGTTTTAATTCACAGTGACTGTGTATAAAGAAGAATGAACAAACAATGTCCAGTGAGTGATTGGGACCCGTTTTCGGATGAGGCACTGGCGGACCCATTCAGCGCTTATGAAGAACTACGCAATCTGGCACCGATAGTTCATTTGCAAAAATATGATTGTCTGGCGGTGCTGGATTTTACTGCCATGTCCGAGGTTCTCTCAGATTGGGAAACCTATTCATCTGCGGCAGGTGTCGGCCTGGCAAATTTCAATACCGACCCACCCTGGCGCCCTAAAAGCATTATTCTTGAAGTTGATCCACCCGAGCATGATATTACTCGTCGTGTTCTCAATCGTGTGCTGTCACGCCCCGCCATGGAAAAAATGCGCCAGACTTTTTCCGTGGAAGCAAAAAGATTGGTCGCCTTCCTTGTCGCAACAAAAGAATTCGATGGGGTAAAGGATCTGGCTGAAGTCTATCCACTCATGGTGTTTCCGGATGCGGTGGGCTTGGTCAGGGAAGGCAGGGAAAATCTGCTGCTTTACGGCAGTATGGTCTTCAACGCGACTTATACGGGCAACTGTCATTTTGAGGACGCTGCAGAAAAATCCGGACAAACTGTAGAGTGGATACTAAAACAGTGTGCTCGCGACGCCCTAACTGAAGATGGGCTGGGTGCACAAACCTATGCCGCCGCAGACAAGGGAGAAATCAGTGAAGAGGAGGCCGGCATGCTGGTGCGTTCCCTGCTTTCTGCCGGCGTTGACACGACAGTCAATGCCATCGGGAGTGCTTTGTATTGTTTCGGACGCAATCCAGAGCAGTGGCAAATACTCAGGGAAAATCCAGAGCTGGCAAGAGGAGTGATTGATGAAGTACTGCGCCTTGAAGGCGGCGTCATCAATTTTTTCAGAACCACAACCCGGGAGTCAGAATTGTGTGGCTATCATGTTCCCGAGAATATCAAGGTGCTGGTGCTTTTTTCTGCTGCCAACCGTGATCCCAAACGTTGGCATGAGCCGGAAAAATTCGATATCCAACGGGATCTCAGGGACCACGTCGGTTTTGGTGGCGGCATACATAAATGTGTCGGTCAAATGGTAGCCAGGCTGGAAATGGAACTGATCCTCACTGAACTAATTAACACAGTAAGTAAACTCGACATCATCGGCGAACCCGTCAGGCGGCTCAACAATGGCTTGCGGGGTTTGGACAGTTTGCTGTTAAGAGTTTCCTGATCAACAAGAACAATAGTGGAAATTATCATGACCTCCTGGAAAATATTTCATTTAGCACTCTTGGGTTTATTCATAACAATCCCTTCAGTACTTGTTGCCCAGAATGCCGCACCCTCCAAACCCAATATCATTTTTATTATGACTGACGATGTGGGATATGGAGATATTGGCAGCTATGGCGCACCTGATATCAAAACTCCCAATATTGATCGCCTGGCCAGCCAGGGAGTCAGGTTTACTGATTTTTATGCCAACGCCCCGATTTGCACACCCACACGCACAGGTTTTGTCACCGGGCGATATCAACAACGTTATGGTTTGGAAGCGCCACTAACCCATGAGCAGAATTCAGATGGAAGCGGCTTGGTTGCCAATGGTCGCTCCCTGCCACAACTCCTCAAGAATGGTGGCTATGCTACCGGCCTGGTTGGCAAGTGGCATTTGGGCTATGCAGATGATCAAAGTCCAGAAGCCCATGGCTTTGATTATTTTTTCGGTTTCAAATCCGGTTATGCCGATTATTACCAGCATACGAATGGTGGCGGATTTGAGGATCTCTGGGAAAACGGTGAGCGTATAGATATTGAGGGCTATCTGACCGATTTGATTACTGATCGTTCTGTTACCTATATACAGGAACACAGTGATCAACCCTTCTTTCTTTCGGTGCAATATAACGCAGCCCACTGGCCTTATCAGCGCCCTGATATGCCCTCAGTTGCCCGCAATAATGCCGCCCACTTACAGCCACATATTGAAGACACCAGCACTAGAGAAGATTACATCGCAATTCTCGAACGGGCTGATGAAGGTATTGGCCTCATCATGCAGGCTCTGCAAGATGCCGGCTTGAGCGAAAACACCCTGCTTATCTTTACCAATGACAATGGTGGTGAATGGCTGTCAAGAAATGCCCCGCTGTTTAATCGTAAGTCTACTACCTGGGAAGGAGGTATACGTGTACCCGCCATCATACGCTGGCCAGGGGTAATTCCAGCCGGCGAAGAGACGGGCCAGGTTGGCATAACCATGGATATTACCGCCACTATTCTGGCCGTGAGTGGTGCTCCACTTCCAGCAAACCTTAATGCAGAAGGGATAAACCTCCTGCCAATATTGACAGGCGAATCGCCGGAGGTTGAACGCACTTTATTCTGGCGGGCCCCCAACAGAAGTACCCGGGCCGTAAGAAGTGGCGATCTGAAACTGATCGTGGAAGGGGGTAATTCGTTTGTGTTTAATGTCAGGGAAGATGTGGGCGAAAATAATGATCTCACCAATCAGCGTCAGGCTGATGCCCGACGTTTACGACTGTTGCTGGATGCCTGGGAAGCTGATGTAAATGCAGAAGCCGAATTGGCCGGATTGAGATAGTTTCGACAGAACGATTGCAACATTACTTTTTTAATTGGTCGGGCTGCAAACATCCCGGCAAATCAATTTATTCCAAGCCCTGAGATTCAAGTTCAGGCAATTGCGGCATACGTATCGTAATAACCCGCAATGCGCCACGGTGAATTCCCCATAGCAGCGGCTCGTCAGCACTTCTGTCCCAGGCAATACCCTGTCCGGCAAACGCTGGTACCTGAACAGTCGCAATCCATTCCAGTTCAGGGCTCGACTCGGTAGCTCTCATCACATAGATCTCATCACGGTCATGACCTGTCAGGTAAAGCAAGCCATCCTGACTCCAGGAGCCACCCGAATTGCTCATGGGAGTCAGTCTGGCAACAAGCTCCTGCGGCAGCGTCCAGCTGCTGAGTATTCTGAAATCCTCCGTCATTTTTACAATGACAGTATTGCGCGTCTCCCCATAGGGACCATCCCTGCCCTCAATAACCAGATCATAATTGGCAAACGCGCCCCACCAGTTGTCGCCATCATGATCAATCCAGGTGAATGACCCGGGTGGTGAGGGGAATTCATGCGAGGCGAGATGTTCGAAGGTGGCGCTATCCCAGACTTCCACCGACCCGGTCATGGGCAGGTCGGGATAATTGGAATGGGCTACATATAAGCGGCCATTGAGCACCAGGCCACTGTCCATATGAATGAGGGGATTGTTGTCAGAGGCAGCGACGGGCCACTGCATGACGGGTGTGCCCGAGACTTTGTCATGTTTAACGAGCCGGCGGTTATCCACTGAATAGAAAGCCTCGGCATCCACTGCGACACCCTGCCTGGCATTGTCAGCGGGAAAAGTTGCTGTGATTTCACCAATATAAACTGGCGGTGCCGCTGCCAGTACTAACGGGAACAGTAACAAACAGCCCAGGCACTGGACTCTAAAAAACATCAGGTTATGATTCATGAAATCAAACTAATAGCTTGTCGGTAAAAAAGCAATTAGCTTAGGCCTTTTGGAAATTGAAAGACTCCGCCTCCTTTAACCTGCTACCACTGTTGAGGTACGCACATGCATGACACCCAACTGATCGGCGCCGCGCTGGCAGGCATTGGCCTGGTGCTGCTGCTGATTATCAAGCTCCGGCAGCATGCCTTTGTGGCGCTGCTGATCGGGGCACTGGTAATCGGGCTTATCGCTGGCATGCCAGTGGATGACCTGCTGGCATCCATGGTCAGTGGCGCCGCCGGTACCCTGGGGGCCATTGCGGTGATTATCGGACTGGGCGGCATGTTCGGACAGATGCTGGAAATTTCCGGGGGCGCCAAAGTGCTGTCAGAACGCCTGATCGCCACCATCGGTGAAAATCGAGCACCCTGGGCCATGATGCTGGCGGGCTTTATCGTGTCGATCCCGGTATTCCTGGATGTGGCCTTTATCCTGCTGATCTCCCTGGTCTATGGCCTGACCCGTAAAACCGGCAAAAGCAGTATCCACTTTGCGCTACCCCTGCTGGCTGGTCTGGCCGTGACCCATGCCTTTATTCCGCCCACGCCCGGTCCCATTGCCGTGGCGGCCTTGCTGGATGCCGACCTGGGTCTGGTCATGGGCTTTGGCATTCTGGTCGGACTACCGGCGGCGATTCTCGCCGGGCCGGTTTATACCCGCTTTATTGCCCCGCGCATCAATGCCAGTGTTCCTGACTATATGGAAATCAACCAGTCAGAACTTTCGCCGTCGGCAACCATGCCCTCGGCGGCGATGGTAATGGCCCTGGTTCTGCTGCCATTGCTACTGATCCTTGGCAACACCGCCAGTGCCCTGATGCTGGATGAGACGCATCTGCTGCGCCAGGCATTAGGATTTTTCGGCAATCCCATGATGGCCCTGCTGATCACCTGCCTGTTGAGTTTTGAATTACTGGGAGTGCGCTGCGGCTACAGCCGCGAACAGGTACGGGATGTGGCCACCAGGGCACTGGAGCCTGCCGGCATTGTTATTCTGGTGACCTGCGCCGGCGGCATTCTGAAACAGGTATTGATCGATTCAGGGGTGGGCGACAGCTTTGCCACTCTGCTGGCATCCACCTCCATGCCACTATTAGTACTTGCCTGGCTGGTCGCCGCCGCTGTGCGCACCATGCAGGGTTCTGCTACCGTGGCCATGCTCACAGCCGGTGGCTTGCTGGCATCCTTGATTGGCGACCAATCCTTGACTGAAGCCCAACTGGCCCTGATGGTAATCGCCATCGCTGCTGGTGCCACCTTTGCCTCCCACGTAAATGACTCCGCCTTCTGGCTGGTGAACCGTTATCTGGGGCTAAGTGTTCCGGATACCTTCCGCACCTGGACCGCGGCCACCACTATTATTTCCGTTGTGGCACTGGTCATGGTGTTGATGCTCAATACCCTGCTCTGAAATGGGCGGCTCACCTGGTGGCGAAAAGCCGCCGCTGCAAACTGGATCAAGATCAAGGGGGTCTAAATTACCGTCTGCTACACTAGCCCTAACTGGATCAATTGAGCTGCTACATGGAATTCAAAGATTACTACACCATTCTCGGGGTCAAACCGGAAGACGATAAAAAGGCTATTAAAACAGCCTATCGTCGTCTGGCGCGCAAGTATCATCCTGATGTCAGCAAGGAACATGACGCCGAGAAACAATTCAAACTGGTCGCCGAAGCTTATGAAGTGCTGGGCTGTGATGAAAAACGCGCCGAATATGATGACCTGAGAAAATATGGACACCAGGGCAAAACCTTCACCCCTCCTCCGGGCTGGCAGCCGGGCGGGGAACGTGCCGAGTTCAGCGAAGGCGATTATTCCGATTTTTTTGAAGAAATTTTTGGTGCGGCTTCCAGACAGCATCAACGCGGAGCCCAAGGCAGCCAAAACAGTGAGCACATATTTTCAAGACGGGGCCAGGATGTAGAAATCGATATGCCAGTTTTTCTGGAAGACACCCAGAAAGATGAAACTAAAACCATTGAATATAATTTACCCCATTACGGGGAATCAGGACGCCTGGAAGAGATTAGAAAAACCCTGAAAGTGAAAATTCCTAAAGGGGTGATGGATAAAGAGCGTATCCGGCTCAAGGGTCAGGGTGCTCCTGGTTTGGGCAAGGGGCCACCCGGCGACCTCTACCTTAAAATCAAACTTGTCCCGCACCCGCTGTTTGATGTGCTCGGGCATGACTTGTCGATTACTGTTCCAATTACACCCTGGGAAGCGGCACTGGGTACTGTCATAAAAGTCCCGACACTGGATGGACAGATCAAAGTTACCGTGACACCCGACAGCCAGACCGGCAAACGACTACGGATTAAGGGCAAGGGACTCTATAGCAAGAATATACAGGGTGATCTATACGTGATACTCAAGATTGTAATGCCTGACAACATTGATCCTGACAGCAAAATTTTATGGCAGGAGCTGGCCGATAAATCTGATTTTGATCCCCGTTCCGAATTAAAAGCCTGAGTCAAAGGAATACCGACTATGAATGACAAACAAGCTGAACTGACTCTCGAGGATATGTGCGAAGCTGTTGAACTGCCTCCGCAAACATTCGTCAAATTGGTGGAGCATGGCATCGTCAACCCGCAGGGGGAAAAAGCCGAGGAATGGACCTTCGACCTGACCATGGTGAGTATTGCCAGGCGGGCAACGCGGCTGCGCCGGGATTTGAAGCTGAGCTGGGTTGCTGTTGCTATCGTGGTGGAATTGATAGAGGAACGGGAACAGTTAACGGCTGAAAATGAAATATTGAATCAGCAGTTACAGCGTTTTCTGCTGGATCAGGAGTAGAAATCAAGGGGTCAGAGCACTTGATTCGATTCACGATTCGGAAAATTTAATTCAAGTACTCTGACCCCTTGATTTCTGACCCCTTGATTTATTTAGAGGTTTCTCTGCGCCTCCCGCAGATTCTCCTCAAACCTGGCCTCGGAGTTTGTCACCATGTTGGCAAAACCCTCGGAATCGAGACAGGTAAAGCAAGCAGGGTTAACCGGCAGTGCCGGATTGAGCGGACGATCCAGATTCTGCGGGTGATTATGCAGCAGTAGATCGGGAGGAGTAAGCGCCTTCAGGCGTTGCAGGGTCATGCGGGTATCTTCAACTACCGAGGGATGCCGGGGGTTGCCGTAGAGCTGCAAGCCATCATTGGGAATTTCCCCACCACGAAAGGCCACCGTGTAGGAAGAGCCCTCCTCTTCAACTGTGGTCATCCATACCGTCGCCCCTTGCGTGTGTCCTGGCGTCCACAGTGCAGTCAATGTCACGCCACCCAGGGTGACCGTGTCGCCATCCTTGATCACGCGATCCACTTCAACCGGCTCCAGACCCCGAAAACCTCCTGCCGAATTATCCACACCCGCTTCAAGCGCAGCGGCGTCACCGCCAAGGGCAACCACCTGCGCGCCGGTCAACTCCTGCATCAGCCTGTGCCCCTGCACATGATCAAAATGGGCATGACTGGAAATCATGATTTTGATGTCCTGCACATCAAAACCCAGCTTCTCCACGTTCGCCACGATGGTGTCATGCATCGCATTGGTGCCTGTGTCATGGAGTATATGTCCTTCAGGTGTGGTGATGAGATAGGAGCCGTAGGTGCTGCCCACCCAGTAGATATTATCGATGATGCGGAAAGGCTCTGAAGAGTCCGCGCTGTACGCAACTGGCACGGAGATCAGGGTTAAACTCAGGAGTATTACATTGCTGATGCCGCGCATAAGGCCTCCGGTTAAAAAGAGAGATATTATTATCTTTACATAAATAATGTGTTCTGACCCCTATTTTCTTATTCAGGCCACCGCTTATCCAATATTATTTTTAATTCTGAATAAACCAAATCGCTTCTGTTGCGTTAACTGATGCAAGCAACCAGGAAACGAACATGAAAACTCAAACTTTAGTATTTATTTTTTTATTACTCCTTTGTAACCAGGGATATTCTCACCACAGTTATCAACAGGCCTTCGATAACAGCAGGGAGATCAGTCTGACCGGTGTAATTACTGATGTGTCCTGGGGTAATCCACATATTGAATATACTGTTGAGACCGCTACGGTCATTGATGGAAAGCAGGAAATCCAGATCTGGAAAGTGCCGACAGCAGCGCCGCGAGTGGCGCAAAGCAACAATCTTGATAGTGACAGTATCAAAAACGGTGATCAGGTCACTTTCAAAGGCTGGCCAGCCAGGGATGGGTCTGAAGCAATGAGAGCTTTAGAGGTGATACTGGAAGATGGGAGTAGTTTTAGATTAAGGCCTGATCGCGAATCAAGGGGTCGAATCAAGGGGTCAGAGTTCTTGAAAAAGAATCAGATCAAGGGGGCAGTGTAATTTGATTTTCAAGAACTCTGACCCCTTGATTCGAGTCGTTGTTACAAGCCATCAGAGCTGGGCCAGGACCCGCTGCACGACGGGTATTTCCTGCATGCGGCGGAAATGATCAGCAACACGTGGGAATTCGTTGATATCTACCTCGTCACCTTCCAGCCAGCGGCAAATAGTGAACAGATACATGTCGCTCACGGAATACATATCACCCAATACCCAGGGGCCACGCAGGTAATCATTCTCGATCAGACTGAAACACTCGCGCATGTTCTGCGGTACTTTATCTACCATGGTGGCAATGGCCGCTTCATCATCGGACCAGCGGTAGCCCCGATAACGATGCGCATGCGCCACATGTACGGTGGAACTCAAAAAACTGTTGAATGACTGCATTTGCGCAAAGGCAAAGGGATCATCAAGCGGAGCGAGCCTGGCTTCCGGGGCCAGTTGCGCCACATACACCAGCAGCGCAAGGTTTTCAGTCAGCACACCCTTATCGGTAACAAGCGCCGGGACACGCCCCTTGGGATTGATCTTGAGGAATTCCTCTGAGCGTTGTTCCTGATTTTTGAAATCCACTTTTTTCGCTGTATAAGGCAACCCTGAATGTTCCAGAGCCAGGTGCGTTGCAAGTGAGCAGGAACCGGGGGCATGAAAGAAAGTCAGCATATGTCGTCCTTATTAATTCACGTTGTGGTAAATGTTCTGCACATCATCGAGATCATTAAGCAGGTCCATGAACTTTTCGAACATCTCCGAATCTTCCTCATTCAGGCTGGTATCGTTTTGAGGAATAAACTGGATTTCGTCTACTTCAAATTCAATCTCGCCGAATGCGTCTGACAGTGCGGTTTTGGCTTTGGCATATTCAACGGGCGGCGCAAACACGGTGATTACTCCTGCCTCGTCTTCCAGATCAGTGATATCCACATCGGCATTCAGCAACGCGTCCATGACTGCTTCTTCGTCTCCTGCAAAAGAAAGAATAATGCTGTGATCAAACATATGGCTGACGGTACCTGGTGTACCCAGCTTGCTTTTGGTCTTGGTAAAACACTGACGCACATCACCAAAGGTACGGTTCGGATTGTCAGTCAAACATTCGACTATGACCGAACAACCGCCAGGACCAAAACCTTCATAACGCGCCAGAGAATAATCTTCACCGCCGCCGCCTTTGGCTTTTTCGATGGCTTTGTCGATGACATGTGCCGGCACCTGTTCACGCTTGGCACGTTCAATAATTGATCTCAGGGCAAGGTTGCCAGTGGGATCAAATCCGCCCTGCTTGGCTACAACATAAATTTCCCGACCATAACGACCATAGACACGAGACTTGTTGGCCGAAGTCTTTGCCATAGAATCTTTTCGGTTTTGATAAGCGCGACCCATGTGAATTACCTGCTGGAAATGAAGATGGAAATATTACCGAATCATAAGGGCCAGAGCCATAAAAAGGGGACACTGATAACTTAATAACTTAAGAGATTATCGCAACCTAATTTTTTCGCTAAGTTATTAAATTATCAGTGTCCCCTAATATTATATTCAATATTCAAATGACCGAAATATTCGGGAATATGAAACGCGGGAGTGGCACCACTGAATGTTGGACTCCAGGCAAGAAAAGCACAGGATGTTGCTGTGCAAGCCCATTGCTCCGCCCTTTCATGAGATTGTAAAGAAACAATGCGAAAGAAGTTGAGCCGATATTCTCCTGGCAAATCACCAAATACAGACAAGGGAAGCAGAATTTCCCCTCTCCATGAATCGTTTTGCTTAATAACCGACACCTTCATACCCACGCTATAACCATCAAATAATTCAACAGCGTTTTCAGTGCCTGTCCCATTAGGATTGGTAACCCATGCAGCAAACAAAGCCCCGTTGGGATTTACCTGAATTTCCATGTAGCGCTCTGGAGTGTGTGCTCCCGGAGAGATAAACCATTCAAACACTTCCTGTTTCCAGAGTGCTGAATTGTCATCGGTGTAACTATTTTGCTCCACAAATTGATCGTTCATGAGCTCAAATTCGAGCAGCAGTACCTGATTTTTTGCATCAAACCCTAGCTGAACATTGAGAGGAAATTCTCTTGCTTCTTCACCAGTGGTAGTCCAATAAAACAGACTTTCCCCCACCCTGGCGACTGTACCTGCGGATAAAGCGTCAATTGAAAGCGCGGGAAGATTCATATTTTTCTTAAAAAAGTAAAAAGGGGACACTGATAACTAAATATTTTACAAACGTAACACATATACTCGTAACTAAACTTGCCAACATCAGGCTAACAAAAAACCATTTTTGTGTAAGGTTAGATGCTTTAAGTGCAAGGTAGGATTTACTGATGGTGTTTCCCAGTAGAATTATAAAGAACAACTGCATCAGATCAATATTTTGTGATTGCAATGACCATTCCGTCATTACGGACGCAAGAATGGCATGAGCCTCAAAAAATGAAACTATTAATGTGCTAATGCCTCGCGAAAGTCCCAGCTCACTACCAATAAAATGCATGACCGAAATAATCGCGAAAATTAAAATGGATAATCTAGCGACATTTTTCCAGATAATCGGATGATCATTTAATATATCTATATCAAGAGTGACATCGACAACATGGTTATTGTCAAAGCGCGAACTGGCACTTCTACTTATGTAAAGTATTGCAATAGCAAAGAAAACGAGTTGCGTAATAAATGGCAGATAATAAATGAAGGGTAATTTTTCAGAGAGAAAAAAAATAATAAGCAGACATTCCAACAACATGGCACATACGGCAAACAGCATGGTGAGCAGCAGGTTTCGTTCACTTGTTGAAGAAAACTTATTATCGTTAAGTATCTGCATAAATACTGCTGTGCTGGAAATAAATCCACCCAAAAAACCCTGCAATTGAAATCGGCTTTGCTTGGCCAGCAAGTGAAAACTAAAAAAACTGAACAACTCCAGGGTGGCGATTAAAGGCACAATTTTGAGAATAGGAAAGTAGGCCGCACAAACAAACAATACCGCCAGTACTGATATATCAAACCATAGGTGCTTATCTTTAAAGTGGTATCTAAGGGGTGTGTTATGCGCCATTAAGAAGGTTTAAAGGGATCAGATTCACTTGATTACAAGTTACTCTGACTCCTTTTCTTGTCCCTTTGATTCCCAGAACATTCGCGCCAGCAATTTGTCCTTCTTGTGAAAGTGGTGATACCCCGCCGCCATGATATGTATGAGCACCAACCCGGCCAGCATCCAGGCAAAGCGGCTGTGCATCTCCACCAGGGGGGCATGCAACTCAGTACCGGACATGATCATTGGCATGGGAATCAGCCCCAGCAACCTGGCATCCAGAGATTGATCAAATGTTCCTGCCAGTGCCCAACCCTGAAACGCCATCCCCAGTGTAAGAAAGTAAATGCCTATCTGACTGAGCGCTGCAAGATTGCGCTCCCATTTTAGCGTTTCCGGAGGCAGTGGCGGTGCTACCGTGTTGCCGCGCCAGGCTAATCGCAATACAACTAATAACAACATGCTATACCCGAATGAACCATGCCAGACAAGATGCGCAAACTGCTTGTCATCGGCGACCATCACGGTCATCCACCAGCCGTGCAGGATTAGAGCGAACATCAGAAAAATACCAATGGCGTGCATAATTCGAGCAGGTAGTGCCCAGCGGCGGGTGATAAGTTGAGACATTTTTTTGTTCTGCGTGTGAGAGGGGGTAATCATATCAGGTAAAGATAGAGGCATTACATTGAATGCTGAGGAAAAGGGGACACTGATAACTTAATTACTTAAGAAATTCTCGAAACCAATATATTCGCTAAGTTATTAAGTTATCAGTGCCCCCTAGTATCCTTGGTTTTGATCCATACCAAGGACAGCGTTCTTTATTAATTGCTATCTTGTCCATGCCAATTGCAACGACCAAATCCCCATGAAAGTATTGTCCACCCCTTTTCAGCTTTTCCTATCATTGTTGCTACTTGTCAGCATGAATGTTTTTGCACAGGTCGATGAAGATCAATTGGGGGCGTGGTACACGTGGTTTTATAACCGTAATATTGATGATACCCCCTGGGCCACCCAAATGATCATTCAGCAACGTAACTGGGACATCGGCAGAGACCTGCAACAACGATTTATCCTCGGACAGGTCAGTTATAAACCTGAAAACCACCCGCTGCGATATGGCCTGGGCTATTATCATCTTCGTCATGGTGAATTCGGCGAGTCAAAAGCAAGCCGTGATGAACATGTGCTGTTTCAGCAAGGGATTTATTCCACCCTCTGGGGAGAAAAGAATTTCATGACCTTCAGGCTGCGACTTGAAGAGCACTGGCCTGAGCAGCGGAACAGCTTCAGAAATCTGCGCACATATATCAGTCTCAATCGGCCTTTAAACCAATCTACGCTCGACAATAAGGCCTGGTATCTGTCTGTTTATGACGAATACTTTATCAACCTGAACACCGTGAATTACGGCCTTAACCGGGTTTATGTCGGACTTGGCTATAAAGTGACCGAGCACACCAGCTGGCAATTTGGAGTGATGCGGCAAAATTCCAGTAGCTATGGTAAAAATCAATTAATGTTCAACCTCTTTCATCATTACTGACGGGGCGCTAGCCTGAGTCTTTTCCACGGTCTGAAAGGGGCTTATACCAGCTATCTAAAGATGGGCGTCCTATTTATTTCCATCCAACTTAACTAAGCGATACTTTTGTGGCAACATCGAAACCAAGAGAGTAGATTGATTTTCAGGTTACTCTGGCTCCTTTGATTCTGTGAATCCAGGGCTATATTCAGGGCATAAATATGGCTGGAAAATTACACCTTCTTGCTTTTTGTGTGGGATCTGTCATCACAGGCATACCGCTTGTCGTGGATGCCCAGGTTCCCGACATCTCCGGCGTCTATCGATCGGGGCGTGCCAACACGCCGTGTGGCCGTGATGCGAATATGAGGAGCAGTCCTGACTGCCCTGTCAATGAGCTCGGGCTGCAGATGGCCGCCACGGCAACCGCGGAGAATGATCCTGGTCTGGAATGCATTGCCGACGGCCTGTCCCGGCAGTTCACACGACTGCCCCGGCCCATGGAAATCATACAAACCGACGACAAGGTCATCTTTCACTACGAGTATTTTGATGTCTGGCGAGTGGCGCACCTGGATCGTGATACAGCACCCCCGCAAACACCACACACCTTAACGGGGTTCTCGGTGGGCCGGTGGGAAGGCGACACGCTTGTCGTCGACACATCGCATCTGCTGGAAAACGCCCACACCATTCCCACCAGCGACCAGACGACAACTGTCGAGCGTTATCGCTGGAACGCGGACCGAAGCTTCCTGCTATTGGATGTCGAGATCACGGACCCGGCCTATTACGATGCGCCATTCAGGCTCGGGACTGCCGAATTTGTGCCAAACCCCGACGACTACATCGCCCAATTCGTTTGCACGAAGCAGACCGATCTGTTTTACGGCGACGACATCAACTCGTTTTTCGACGATAACTGAAGGTCAGCGACATGACACTGAAGCATCTCCTGCCAGTAACATTCACCAGCCTACTGGTTTTCAGCTCCACGCAAGCTCACCATTCCGCGGCCGCGTTCTTCGACCTGGATGCAACGATTTCAGTAGAGGGCACCATCACCGCCGCCAAACTTCTGAATCCCCATTCCTATTACCGGGTGACAACATATGACGGCGTTGACTGGGCCTGGGAGTCGGCGGGCACCTGGACGGCGCTGGCGAAGGCGGGGTGGTCTGAAGAGGCGCTTCCCATTGGCACCCGTGTCCTGATTAGCGGGACGCCGGCCCATGGCGACAAGCCAATCGCCCGCTTCACGTCCATTGCTGCCTATGGACCGACCACGGACAGCAACATGATGATCCTGGTCGGCCTGGACGTTTTTGGCCGCGGCAGACCCGACTGGTTCGAGCGAGTGCGGCAACTGGGCGTCCCTTGTGAGAACGGGGTTGCAGATTGTACCCAGGTCAGCAAAGAGGCTCGACAAACACTCCAGGATGAATTTGGCAGCATCGGCGTGTGGTCGGCGTTTGAACCCTAAGGGTGAAAAGGGGAGAGTGATAACTTAATAACTTAAGAATCAAAGGGGACACTGATAACTAAATAACTTAGCGAATATTTCGGTTTCGAGAATTTCTTAAGTTATTTAGTTATCAGTGATCTTACCCCATGCCTACGCACATTCTAGTTAAGCAACTTTTTCAAATTCGATAGGCGATTGATATCCAATCGAAGAATGCAATCGTTGCCGGTTATAAAATATTTCTATGTAATCGAACAATGCAGTTTGAGCTTCTGCTCTTGTCCTAAAATCGCGCTGATGAATATCTTCTACCTTCATACTGTGGAAGAAGCTTTCCATCACAGCGTTGTCGTAGCACTCACCTCGACGGCTCATGCTGCAGATCAAACCATATTTGCTTAACAGTTGTTGATACTCACCAGCATAGTACTCTTTTCCCCTGTCCGAATGCACAATCAGGCCAGGAGCTGGCTGCCTTACATCAACAGCACTCTGCAAAGCTTTCTGGGTCAGTTCACTCAATAGAAGATCACTCATGGACCAACCGATTATCTTCCTTGAGTAAAAGTCCAACACGGTCGCTAGATAAAGCCAGCCTTCCCGTGTAGGAATATAGGTGACATCAGCTACCCATTTTTCATTTGGCTTGTTAGCTTCAAACTTACGATCCAGTATGTTTTTGGCTGGGTTCCGGCTGTTCCTGGAATCGGTTGTTACACGAAACTTTTTGACCGTCTTTGGAACAAGCTTATTCTCTCGCATAAGCCGCGCCACACGATTCAGACCACACTCAATCCCTTGTTTCAGCAAGGCGTGATAGATGCGCGGGGCACCATATACTTCTCGGTTTTGATAAAACAGCCGTTTAATCTCGACTAGCAACTCTCGATTCGCGATAGTTCGTTGTGAGTCAGGCCGATTTAGCCAGCTATAATACCCACGTCGAGAGACTTTCATGGCTGTGCAAAGTCGGGTGATTGCAAATTGGCTCGCGTTTTCGGCAACAAAGGCAAATCTCACTCCGATTCTCTCGCGAAGTAAATGGCTGCCTTTTTTAGTATTTCGTTCTCCTCCTGGAGTCGCCGATTCTCAGCACGTAACCTCACAGTTTCATCGGTAGAGGTTTGTGGATTACGCTTTCCTTGGCCAGGAAAGGCCTTGCGGCCAAAGGCATCAAGCTCCTCTTTCCATCTGTATAAATGACTGCGCTTCACTCCTAATTCTCTGGCTAGCTGAGCCACATCCTTGTCACCTTTGCCCAACAGTGCTACTGCTTCACGTTTAAACTCTGGGCTGAATACCTGTCTTTTTCTGGTCGACATCTTTATTCTCCTCTGGGACTATTGTCCCTATTAGAGAATGTGCGTCAAATCGGGGTAGGATCACAGTGTCCCCTAGTATTTATCCCCTAACGTGGGTATTAAACCACCCCACCATCTGCTCCCAGGCTATCCCCGCTTCCCTCTCGTTATAGCGTTCCGGCGTAGCATCATTAAAGAAGCCATGCACAGAATTCTCATGGATATGCCCTTCATGGGTAACACCTGCGGCTGCCAGTGCATCCCGGTAGGCGGGCCATGCGCCGACCAGGCGTGCGTCGAGTGCGCCGTGTTGTACCTGTATCGCGGCTCTGATGTTTGAAACCCGGTCAAGCGGTGCACCACCACCATAGAACGGCACTGCGGCGGCAAGGTCACTACCCAAACGTACAGCCATTTGATTTGAAACACCGCCACCGTAGCAGAAACCGGTGATGCCGATTCTGCCGGTGCAATCGCTGCGGTTTTTCAGCCACAGGGAGGCGGCAACGATGTCTTCGAAACGCTTGTCGCCATCGAGTTGGCTGAACAGTTGGCCGCCCATGTAGTCGTCACCGGGGTAGCCGCCGACGGAAGTGAGTACATCCGGAGCGAAGGTCATGAAGTTTTGTAGTGCCAGGCGGCGAGCCACATCTTCGGTGTGTGGGTTGAGGCCGCGGTTTTCGTGGACGACGACAATACCGGGTAGTGGTGTTGAGTCGGCGGAGCGGCTGTCAGCGCTGAATGGTCGAACAAGATAGCCGCGGATATAGCCGTGGCCTTCGGGGGAAGGCACGGTGACGTATTCAGCGCGGATGCGTTCGTCGTCACGGGAGATTTGTTGGCCCATGGCGTAGTCCGGCATCAGGGCATCGGCAATGGCGCCAGCGGTGAGGCCGGCGACGGCGAGTTTTTTCAGGCCGTTTAAAAAGGCGCGGCGGTCGATTTCGCCATGGATGAAATCGTCATAAAGCAGGACGGCTTCAGGTGGGACGGTTCTTCTTTCTTTGGATGACATGGTGTATTACCTCTTATCTGTTTGTGTTTAGGGGACAGTGACTTTTATTAGAAAAAGTCACTGTCCCCCATCTTTTTAATGCGCCAGCGGGTCCGGTCTGATCTGGAACTGCACAACCTTCCCAGGCGTACCTTTGCCGCCTTCGATATGCCAGACCAGGTGAGTGCCATAGTTGGCCCAGAGGCTGCGGCCTTTCCAGCCGGCGTCGGGATCATCGATGCGTCCGTCCAGTCCGCGTTGGTAGAAGCCAAGCGGGTATGGCACGCGCATGCGGGTCCAGTCACCGGTTTCCGGATCAAGGGCGATCAGTGAATCAGAATTGGAGCCGGTGATGATGGGCGTGTCTTTACCCAGGCCTGCTACATCGTGTTGATCTACCCAGCCGTAGTAATGGAAATCAGCAGGAATATCTGTGCCGGGATAGGTGGGACCGTCAGTTTTGAAGAGGGTCCAGCCTTCTTCACAATGGGTGCCCTTCTCAGTACCTGGGCCGCTTAGCACGGCGCACTTGGTGCGGTCGAATCTGGCAAAGTGACTGCTGGCAGCCAGCGCCGCCCACACGACACCGTTGGAATCGATATCCAGACCGCGTGGGTCTGTGCCGGGATCAGGTACCTGGTAGACCTCGGAGATGCAGGTCTCGGGAGGATTGTCGCCGCGATCCAGGCGAATTATGTGGCCGGGATAGGATTCCGATGCGCCCCAGACGACGTCGCCATCACGGGGATCGGGAATCACGGAATACATGCTCAGGCGTACCTCGGTATCCAGGTTTGGATCGGGAGGCGTGTCACTTCGGGCTTCGTTCCAGGGTTTGGTGATGACGCCGTCGCCGTTGGTGTCAACGATCTGCGGGCACCAGCCTTGCGAGGCAATCTCATCGTGGGTCAGATCCCAGGTGGCAGTGTCCACCCACCCGAACATGGGGCCGCTGAGTTCATTGAAGTACATGGTGCGATCCGGATTGTTCGCCAACTGCAAATGGTGAGTGGCAAAACAGGTGTCGATCAACTCGAACTCGCCGGTGGCCGGGTCATACACAGACGCCTGGCGACCACTGCGCGTCAGGGGATAGTACTCGGCAAACTTGTTGCTGATATCGCCGCGGTTCTGACACCAGTCGGGTTGGTCGTTGCGGATTTTCGAGGTCATCCAGACGCGGCCCATGCTATCCATCATTGGGTTATGCGGATCGGAGGGATGTTCCACGCCCCAGATATGTTCCATGCCCCAGAAGTTGGAGGGACGGCCGGGTTGTGGAAAACGGTTTCGCACTTCGCGGGGATCGTCACGGGTAGGAATGAGCACTTTGTAATTGTCGTTGGTGATCGGGTCCACGATTTCCAGAGTGCCGTGTCCGGAAGACACTGCATACACCGGGCCGTTGGCATTGACCGTGGGATTGTTCTTGTCGGTGGAGATTTCATCATGCATGAAGTCATGGTCGCCGCCAATGTCGCGCAGGGTAACTACCACATTGCGTTCCACGCCTTCGGGACGCGGTGGCTGCTGCGGAACCAGGCCGGCTTCGATACCGCGGGTCCAGTTGGAGAGAATTTCCAGCATGCCTTCGCGGCCCAGACCAACAAAGGAGCCGTACATGCCGCCGCCGCGTACACCTAACTGCAGGCGGTAATCCCAGGCTTCTTCGTGGGAATCAAAACCCAGGCCATCCATGTGGTCCAGGGTACGGGTGACTTCGCTGCCCTGCTGATGACAGAAATGGCAGCGGGATTTGTATTCGTGGACCCAGTCCTTCTGGCTCTCGATGTCCTCGGCAAAACCGTTGCCCAGGGGGCCAGTGCCGGGGAACATATCTTCGGTGGGTATTTCCAGCAGAGAGAACCAGTAATCAGCAGGATAAACCTTGGCGGCTTCCTGTTCATTGGGGGCAACCACGGCAGTCAGTGCCAGGTCGGTGTCGCCAGGACGGCCTTCTATCGGTGCTGAATCGATGAGTCCATAACCACGCACCCAGACATTGTAGGTAGCCTCGGGCATCTGCGGCAGGGTGTAGCGGCCATCGTCATCGGTGACGACGATTTTTACATAGGGCGTATTGGTCTCATCGGTTTCTGCGATAACCCAGACGCCGGCCTCGGGGCCATTTTCGCTGGTTACCACACCGGTGATGTAGCCTTCAGGATATTCGCGCTCGGCGACCTGGGGTGCCTGAGCGGCGGTAATAGTGCTGCATAACAGCAAAACCAGTGATAGTGTAAGTTGCAGGTAAGTCTTCATGAATCCCCCCGGGGTACGTCCCCTGGACAGTGTTTTTATTATGGAGACAGGAAAATATACAGGACTTTTCAGTCAAATATTAGCCCTGACGCCTTTTAATCTCCTCAATTTTTCAAACCAGGGTTTTCTTCCCTGGCCCTCCCCCTTCCCTGCGCTGAAAAGGACTTGCCGGAGGAAGGAAAAAACTATCACAGCTGACCTGCTATTGATAAAAAATTCCAAGTACGCTTATCATGCTTTTTGCCCGTTAACAGGGGAAGTCATTATGACATTATGCAAATTGAGCGTTTCTGGCAGAACAGTCATTCCACTGCTTTTCCTCAGCGCCTGTCTTTTTTATGTGCCAGCTCATGCGGTAATAGAAGATGGCTCCTCCACTGAAAACACAGTGACTGTTGATAATTCAGCCGGCGCAGCACCTCGTGAAATTACCGAGATCATCATCAATGCCGAAAGACCCGCCCGCCTGGTTCTTGAAGAAGCCTATGAGGCCCAGGAAATAGCCTTCTCGATTTTTAACGACTTAAACAGTAACGATGAATTTGATATTACGTGTGGAAATTACACCCCGACCGGGACGAGAATTGCGCAACGCCGATGTGAACCCCGTTATTTTGTAAACGCGCAGGCTCAGGCTTCACAGGATTTATTACTGGGACTCAGGGTTGATCCTCCTACCGATAATTACATCTGGATGGAAGTTGCCCCTAAAACTGAGCAGCTCAATGTTGAGATGAAAGAGCTTGCTCTGGAACATCCGCAATTGGCAGAGTCGCTGCTTCTCTATAATCGTAAAATGCAGGAATATGACAAGTTAATTAAAGCGCGCGGGTGGCTCTATCAGCTTTTGCATCAGGATGATTAACCTTTCCTGTTGATGGCTCTTTTTTCGTTCGCTTTTTTGCTTTACTCTTGCCAGGCTTTTTACCCTTTTAAGTAGTGGCTTCATTATGGCATTGAACAATTTGATTTTAGTTGGCAGAAAAGTATCGGTACTGGCTTTTCTCAGCGCCTATCTTTTCCATGTTCATGCACAGGCAGCTGATGCCGGGGACGCGACTTCGAATGATGGTGTGACCTTTGATATCTCGGAGCGAGCTTCAAGTGGAGACGTCACCGAGATTATTGTCAACGCTGAAAGACCCGCACGCCTGGTTCTGGATGAAGCCTATGAAGCGCAGGAATTAGCCTTCTCACTCTTTAACGACTTAAACAGTCACGACGAATTTGATATTAGTTGCCGGGTCTATACACCCACTTCCACAAAATTGCCGGTACGTGTATGCGAACCGCTTTATTATAAAAACGCGCAGACTCGATATGCACAGGACTTTTTGCAGACAGGAGCGATACAGCCTCCTTCGGAGCGTGGATTGTGGGAGGAACTGACCCCAAAAACCAATCAGCTTAATAGAGAGATGAGAGAACTGGCAGGACAACATCCGGAATTGGCAGAAGCGCTGCTGCTGTACAACGAAAAAATGCAGGAATATGAAGAGATGAATAAGCAGCGGGGTTGGTTGTATCGTTTGTTGCACAAGGATGAATAAGTTTTAGGAATAAAAAAGGGGACGGAGGATTAAATGTTAATCTCTCCGTTCCCTTTTAGCTTGTCGGGCGACCTGCGGTCGCCATGTCGGCAAACGGCCTGCGGCCTATGCCGACCTACAATGTATTCCGACCATTGGGCGACCTGTGGTCACCGTACCGGATGACGCTGCGCTTTTCCGGCCTACAACATACCCGTCTTTCCTCTTTCCTCTTTCCTTATTCCACTTCCTGCAAACTGCGTAGCCTGGCGGCTTCGAATTCGTCACCGGGATTCCAGCTTGGCATCTCGTCCGCATTGGCAACACGGTAGGCCACCATAAAATTGAAGATGGCGTCTTCGACGGTACCTTCAAAATTCCAGTCGTCCTGGATTTCGTCACTGGGCTGGTGGTAATTCACATCGATGAAGTAATTGGCTTGTTCTTCGCCCCAACCCTCGGGCTGTCCGATTACGTTCGTGCCACCTTCAAGGAAGGTAGCTGGTACACCGATACGGGCAAAATTGAATTGGTCCGAGCGATAGAAATAACCACGATCGGGAAACTGATCCGGCGTCACGGTTCGATCCTGGAAGTCAGCCACGGCTTCCACCACCGCGTCGAGTGTAGACTTGCCATAGCCAATATAGCTCATGTCCCTGGTGCGACCCCAGATACTACCGCCATCGAGATTAATATTTGCCGCCATTTTGCCCGGGGGCAGCGTCGGATTGTTGGCGTAGTATTGCGAGCCCAACAGCCCCTGTTCTTCGGCACCCACAAAATTGATGATGATAGAGCGTCGAGGTGCTTGCTCAAGTGCAGCAAAAGCCTTCGCTATGCCCAGTACCGAGGCCACGCCAGTGGCATTGTCCAGGGCGCCGTTGTAAATCAGGTCAGCATCGGGATCGTCTCCGGGCTCAGCCATACCAATATGGTCGTGATGGGCGGTAAGGATGACGGCCTCATCACGCAAATCCGGATCACTGCCTTCGAGAATGCCAATGATATTGGCGCTGCTTTTACTCGTCATGGAAACCGGCAGGGTAATGGAAGTGGTAACACCCAAGGGGACGGGCTCGAAGTCCTGGCTTTGCGCTTGTTCTATCAGTGCATCAAGCTCCAGGTCTGCCATGGCCACCAGATCGCGCGCGGCATCCTCGGTCACCCAGGTGCTGATCTGACTGCGGGGTTCATCGCCGGCCGGTAATTCAAACTGCTCGCCGGTCCAGGAGGTTTGCACCACCTGGAAGGGATAACCTGCCGATGGGGCGGTGTGAATGATGATGGCGCCGGCGGCACCCTGAGCTGCGGCAGAAAAATACTTGTAGTCCCAACGCCCGTAATACAGACGCGTGTTTCCTTCAAAAAACTCAGGATCCCGGTCCGGATCATTGTTCAGCATCAACAGGACCTTGCCGCTTACATCCATGCCCTTGAAATCATCCCAGTCGTATTCCGGTGCCTGAATGCCATAACCAACAAAGACCACTTCGGCATTGGTTACGCGTGCCTCGCTGGCCTGAACACCACTGGAGGCAATGAAGTCATCGTTTTGCTGCAGGCGCAAAAAGCGGTCACCGGCATTGAAGGTCCATTCCGGTGGTTGCTCGGCAATGAGACCGATCAGATCGAAGGGCTGACGGTAACCGCCGTTGCCATTACCCGGTGCAAACCCAATGTCGCGCAGTGCCTGTTCCAGGTAATCCTGGGTCATGGCATCACCCGGGCTGGCCGGGCCGCGACCCTCGTAACGGTCACTGGCAATTTCGGTGATGACATCGCGCAGGAAGTTTGTAGTGATGACCTCAGATGCAGAGGCGGTTAGCTGTGCAAAACCCAGTTCCTGAAACTCTGGAGACGACTCGGTTGTTGCAGCAGGATTGTTTGGTTCCGCTGTTTGTTCGCCGCAGCCGGCCAGGAACAGGATGCTTAATAGAAATGTGAATTGCCTGGCTGTGTTTTTGTGTTTCATGGATGTTCCTGTTTGCATATTTTGTAATTCATGGGCATTCCTGTTCGTATGAAATGTAAACGCGATTGTGATTAGAGTTCTTTTAATCAGGATTAATCTAAATCAATCCCACGGTCCACATCACACACACCACGGTAAAGGACATCAGGCCACCCACCAGTGTCGCGCCACCGTAACTGAACACTGCATCACCCACACTCAGTTTCGTCAGCGATGTGCAGATCCAGAAGTAGCTGGAGTTCACGTACTTGATAATCACCGAGCCGCTGGCTCCGGAAAGCATGGCTGCTTCGGGGCTGAGACCCAGTGTGCCCAGCATGGGGGCAGAGAGAGAGGCAGCCGTGATCACACCCACAGTTGTGGAACCGGTAATCATGTTGCCGATAATGCCGAGCACAAAAGGCAGCAGGATAGTTGGTAGACCGTAATCGGCAAAGGCCCCGGCGATAAATTCCACGGCCGGGGTGCCACGCAGGATGGCACTCAGGCTTCCGCCAAGACCGGTGACCACCAGGATCATGGCAGAAGTACGCAGGCCGTCTTCCACCCACTTGTCCTTCGCATTGCTGCGGTCGGTTTCGTTGGTGATATTGCGGTAGGCAAGCCACACCCCGATTGACAGGGCCACCACCGGCCAGCCCAGGTAGGTAAAAACGGTTCTGATCAATGTGCCTTCCTCGAAAGTCAGGCTCACCACGCTTTGCATACCGATGAGGATAATCGGAATAACAATGGGTGTGTAGGAGCTCAGGGTGCTTGGTAATTGCCTGGTGCTGTCTTCGCTAAATGCCGTGTTATCAAACTCATCCGAGCCCATGGTCTTGATGCGCGGGCCGGCAAAATATACACCCCAGGCCCAGCAGCTTAATGAGCCGAACAGACAGGCGATGCTGCCAAAGATAATGGTCTTGCCAATATCCGCACCAACCAGGGCCGCCGCAGCCAGCGGTCCAGGCGTGGGCGGCACGATGGCGTGGGTCAGTTGCAGGGCGCCAACAAGTCCCGTGGACATAACAGCAATGCCCACACCCATGGCGCGCGCCGAGGAATGCACCAGCGGATTGAGAATGACGTAGGCCACATCGGAAAAAATGGCGATGCCGATAATGAAACCCGTCAGCGTTAAAGCCAGCGGCATACGTTTGGAGCCCACCAGGTTAACCATGGATTTGGTAATAACCTGGATGGCGCCGGTATGCTTCAGTGCTTCGGCAATGATTGAACCCAACACAATAACCACACCGATGCCGCCAAGCGTATTACCGAAACCGGATTCAAAAGCATCGATGAAATTGTTTTGCTGAATGCCCGGCAACAGACCGAAGAGAATAATGGGAACCAGCAGCGCAAAAAACACATGCCACTTCCATTTGGCAATCAGGAACAGCAACAGGAAGATGAGTGCAGCGAAGCCGGTAAGAGAAATAAACGCGCTGGTGTTGACTGCTGTGGATGGATCCAAAAAATCACCCCATTGTTGAGATTGTTTCGTTATAACCTGCTGTGAAAAAGTATTTTGTCATCACTTAAGCTGCCCACATGATGACTGGTACATCGAAACCCCTTAACTTTAATCACTCGTCTCTAGCTACTCGCCACTTTATTGTCGGCATACGCCCTGCGGGCTTTGCCGACCTACAAGGCATCCTGCGGATGCCGTGCCGGATGACGGGCTGCGCCCTCTTCCGGCCTACGACTCCGATTTGTCTACTTGGCCCTACCGGTATACCCCTGCGCGATAGTGTCGATAGCGACGATGGCATTACGTGCAGCCTGCGTACCCCAGGCGCCATAAAAGACGATGCCGTAAAGGGTCTTCTTGTCTTCACCGCCAAAGGCTACGCCATGCATGCCTTGTGGGCCGGGGATAGAACCGAGGAAGGTGCCGTCCGGTGCAAAGACATCGGCGGAGCGGCCTGTAGCCACATAGAGGCGTCCTTCTGAATCTACCGCAGAACCATCACCACCGCCCTGCAGCGTACCGAAGTCACGCTGGTTGGTAAGCGAACCGTCTTCCTGTACATCAAAGGCCACAACAGTGCCGCTGTTGGTGGCATAAAGGGTTTGTTCATCCGGACTGAGGATAATGCCGTTGGCGCCAGGTACATCGCCATATTTACTTACCACCCCTTCGGGGTTGGCATAGTAGACACCGCTACCGGAAACGGAAATATATACGCCTCCGTTAGCTGCAGCGATCAGATCATTCAAACCGCCGCCGACACATTCCAAAGGTTCGCCGTTGTAGGTATTGGCCAGTAATTTTCGTTCGGGTTCCAGCTGTTCTATGCCCGTACCGATACCGCGCGTGCCGACAAACAAGTCACCGTTTTTATTGCGCGATACTGCCCCGGCGGTATTGATGTCGTCATGGATGATGCGCGCCAATCCTGTCTCAGGATCGAACTCCATGACATTGCCGGCATCATTATTGGCAAACAGCATAGTGCCGTTTTCTCCCGCAATGGGACCATCGGCGTTATTGCCTTGCCAGCGCCACACCACTTGCCAGATCTTGCCGCCCTGGATGACACCGGGGATGGAAGCAGCCACGGGCATGGTCGGCATGGGTGGTTTGGAATTGTTTTCCCGGATAACCCGGTTACGCGCGGCAGGAGGATTGCTGCAACTGGCAAGCACATCCGCATAACGCGCATCCTGCCAAGCCTGCAGACCGTTACCGCGATCAAAGGCGGATGCGGGTTGTTGGGCATTAACTGTTGATACCAAGCCAAGCAGTAGAAAAATTCCTGGAATTATTATTTTCATTTTGCCACCCTTTTATCTTTTATCTTTTATCTTTTATCTTTTATCCTTTATCCCTTTATCCTTTATCCTTTTATCTCATCACTCGTCACTCGCCACTCAAATAATCCAGAGCCGCCTGCACCCCGCCCTTCTTGTGTGGCACACCGGCAACGGCAAGGCCCATCTCTACACCACTTAGCGTTCCGGCCAGCATCAGGTCATTAAAATCGCCGATATGGCCAATACGAAATACTTTCCCTTTAACTTTGCCAAGCCCCATGCCCAGGGATATATTGAATTTTTCCAGGATGGCCAGGCGCAGTGCGTCGGCATCATGGCCATCGGGCATCATCACTGCGGTCGTGGAATTGGAATATTCATCAGACAGGCACAGGTTTTCCAGGCCCCAGCCGTCAACAGCCTTGCGTGTAGCCTGCGCGTGGCGGGCATGGCGGGCGATAACATGGTCCAGACCTTCTTCGTTGAGCATGTCGAGGGCTTCATCCAGGCCATACAAAAGATTGGTGCCCGGCGTGTAGGGGAAATACCCGCGCGCATTGTTGCTGAGCATTTCATCCCAGCGCCAGTAGGAATGATGGGCCGTTGATGATTTGGCCGCCTCCAGCGCTTTTTCACTCACCGCGTTAAAACACAAACCCGGTGGCAACATCAGCCCCTTCTGCGTGGCACTGATAGTGACGTCCACACCCCACTCGTCATGACGAAAATCTGAACATGCCAGCGATGACACCGCATCCACCATAAACAGTGCCGGGTGTTTCACATTATCAATGGCCTGACGAATTTCCCTGATGCGGCTATTGATGCCAGTCGACGTTTCCGTGTGCACAGCAAGCACAGCCTTGATCTCACCCTTGCTGTCAGCCTTGAGTTTTTCCTCAACCGTATTGAGATCAATGCCATGCCGCCAATCGCCGGGTACAAAATCCACATCCAGACCCAGCTTGTCTGCCACGTTCTTCCACAGGGTGGCAAAGTGGCCTGTTTCAAAAGCCAGCACCTTGTCGCCGGGCGACAAGGTATTCAGCAAGGCAGATTCCCAGCCACCGGTACCCGATGCCGGAAATATAATTACCGGCGAGGAAGACTTGAAAACCGCGGCCAGTTTTTTCAGCACACTGAAAGTGAGCTCAGGGAAATCCGGCCCGCGATGATCAACCACCGGCTGCGCCATAGCGCGCAACACACGATCAGGCACGTTGGACGGTCCCGGAATTTGCAGAAAATGCCTGCCGGGTTTATAGGTTGAATTTGACGTCATAAGATCTCTGGTTTGCTTTTAGCTTTTAGCCTTCAGCCTTCAGCCTTCAGCTTTTAACTTGTGGCTTTCGGCTTGCGGCTTGCAGCTTTCTATTTCAGGTTTGAATAATCCGTAGCACTCATCATAAATACCTGAGGACGCTGCAAAGGCACATTGTACTTGAGGCGCAAGTCATTCCAGGCGGGATCGGCACCAAAGCCGGCCCATACTTCTTCGCGGTGAGCACGGTCACGGTAGGCCAGCATCCAGATCAGGGTGCCGGGACGTTCCAGGTCCTGCCATACCCCAATAATCTCGGCGCCGTGTTTTTCAAACAGAGCTACTTCCTCTTCGCGAAAGCGCTGGTGCAGTTCGTTAATGCCACCTTCGAAATTGCCAACGCCGTCACGTTCCGGATCAGCGGAGTACATGCGCAACTCAAAGCAGCGCGCATTGGGGTCGACGTTAGCCGCAAGCTCTGCAGGTAACTGACCACGCGGGCCGCACGCGGGCAGTGGCGCATCATTTTGTGCCGCTATGCTTACGCTGGGTAGAAAAACGACGAGCGCAAGACTCGCCAGGAAACTTTTGGTTATTACGCTTATTTTTGTCATGGTGTGGAACCCTCGTTTGATTTATATTCCTATATCCATTTATTTCAATTTCACTATCAGGCATTGAAGTATATGAACCCTGCTGGACATTATCCACCATCGTCTTTTATATACAGCGTCAGTGTTCGGCTTATATACTTCTTAAACCGTTGCTGCCTACTTAAGGAGTCGTGTCATGACCCGATCTTTGCTTTCAGCCTTATTAATGATGCTGTGTAGCGCATCTGCCCTGGCCCAGCCTGAAAACAGCCCCAATCAGAACCCTGAACAGAACTTCCAGGTCGATGGCAACTGGGCTCATATACCCGGCGGCGCCTGGGATGGCAATACCTCCTGGATAACCACGGACGGCAAGGGCCTGGTCTATGTGCTGGTGCGCAGCAAACCCTACGTGCGCATCTTTAATCGCGATGGCAGCTTCGTGCGTTCCTGGAGCGGTTCAGAAGACTTCGGTAGTGCCCACAGCATTACCATTGATGCAGATGACAATGCCTGGATCAGTGATTCGGCGCGCCATGTCATTCGCAAATACAATGCTGGCGGTGAATTGCTGATGACTCTGGGTACCCCTGACGAAGCCGGTGATAATTCTTCCACTGACAAATTCAACCAGCCCAACCATGTCTTCATCGCCGACAATGACGACATCTACATCTCGGACGGTTACGTGAATTCACGTGTGGTGCATTTCACTCCGGAAGGTAAATACATTCGCAGTATCGGTGGAGTCAAAGGATCAGGTCCGGGTGAATTTCAGGCAGTACATGGTGTGGCGCTGGATTCACGCGGCAATATCATCATCAACGACAGCGAAAATTTCCGCGTCAATGTTTTCGACAAGGACGGCAACTACGTGGAAACCTGGCCCTATGTATCTCGGGGCGGCATTGAAATCAGGGATGATGACATCGTCTACATCAGTGATGTGAATCAGGGAGAGATCAACATCGTCAAGGATGGGGTATTGATTGAAACCGCCTATGCGCCGCGCGCACATGGACTGGCGGTGGATAGTGACGGGACTATATATACCTCAGGGGCTTCGAGGGAGACGGCGTTTAAACTGACCCGGAAATAAGAGACAGGAGGAAAGAGGAAAGAGGAAAGAGGAAAGAGGAAAGAGGAAAGAGGAAAGAGGAAAGAGGAAAGAGGAAAGAGGAAAGAGGAAAATTTTCAAATTATATTTATTACCTGTCAAGCAAATTTTGAAATCTAGGCTATATTGAAGGGTATATTAGCTTGGGAAATTTAAATGCACCGCTTCGAGGAACTTGTCACCTGGAAAAAATCTGCCTCTTTAAGCGTCGAGATTTACAGGAAATTTGACCATATCAAAGATTTTGGTTTTAAAAACCAAATAACCCGATCAGGGCTTTCCATATCTTCCAATATCGCAGAAGGTTATGAAAGACTTTCAAAGAAGGAGTTAAGAAATTTCCTGAATTATGCCAAAGGATCTGCAGGCAAATTAAGGTCACAAATCTACATTGGGATGAAGATCGGTTATATCGACAGTGAAACAGGAAAAATCTGGTTAAAAGAAGCGGAAGAAATTTCAAAAATGCTCCAAAAACCAAAAATTACTCGAGAAGTTCAAGCCCAAATAGTCGTTTCTTTCCTCTTTCCTCTTTCCTCTTTCCTCTTTCCTCTTTCCTCTTTCCTCTTTCCGCTATTTTTTCACTCCATCAGTTCAAGTATCTCCGCCGTCTTCTCATCCATCAAAAGCTTATCCCCCCTGGACTCCACATTCAGACGAATAACCGGCTCCGTGTTGGACATGCGCAGATTGAAACGCCAGTCAGGGAAGGTAGCGCTGACACCATCGATGTAATCTACTGCTATAGCTTCTTCTTTATAGTGATTCAGGACCTTGTCGATGACCGCTTTGGCATCTTTTACTTCGCGATTGATTTCACCACTGGCGGGATAACGGGCGATGCATTCTTCTACCAGTTGCGAGAGTGGTTTGCCTGATTCGCTCATCAATTCCAGTACCATCAGCCAGGGAATCATGCCGCTGTCGCTGTAATAGAAATCACGGAAATAATGATGCGCGCTCATTTCACCGCCATAGATTGCATCCACCTCGCGCATTGTTTCCTTCATGAAGGAATGGCCGGATTTGCTGAGCACCGCTTCGCCTCCGTTTTCTTCAACAACCGCTTGTATATTCCAGACCAGGCGCGGGTCGTGAATAATTTTGCTGCCAGGATGTTTTTTCAGGATGGCTTCTGCCAGCAGGCCGACGATGTAATAACCCTCGATAAAACTGCCCTTTTCATCAAAAAAGAAACAGCGATCAAAATCCCCGTCCCAGGCTATGCCCGCATCCGCACCTGTCGCCAGCAACTTGTCCGTGGTTGGCTGGCGATTTTCCGGTAGCAGTGGATTGGGAATGCCGTTGGGAAAATGGCCGTCGGGCTCATGAAACAATTTGATAAATTCAATGGGCAGGTGGGGTTCCAGCAAATCAATAATTGGCCCTGCTCCGCCATTGCCAGCATTGCACAGCACTTTAAAGGGCTTGAGTTTTGCTACATCAACATAAGAAAGCAGGTGCTTGATGTAATCTTTCTTCACATCTACCTGCGTGTTGCTGCCCTTTTCAGGCGCAAGGTCAAACTCATTAAGCTCAGCGAGTTTGCGAATGTCTTCCAGCCCTGTATCCGCACTGATGGGTTTGGATTCTTCCCGGACAAACTTGATGCCGTTGTAATCCTTGGGATTATGACTGGCAGTAATAACGATACCCCCATCCACGCCGAGAAAACTGGTAGCAAAATAAATTTCTTCAGTACCACATTGACCAATATTGGACACGTCCACACCAGAGTCGGTAAGGCCGCGCGTAAGTGCAGCGCATAATGACTTACTGCTCAGACGAATGTCATAGCCAACGACTACTTCCCTGGGCTTTATAAAGGCCGCGTAAGCCTGGCCAATACGATAGGCAATATCCTCATTGAGCTGATCGGGAATGCGGCCACGCACATCGTAGGCTTTGAAACAGGTGATTTCCTGCACTGATTTTTTCCTTTGTAGGTAAACGTACGGGAACAGCTTTTAATAAAGCTTATTCTGATAATAGTATTCACTGGCTTCCATAAAGCCAGGAACTGAGCCACAGTCGAAGCGTCGCCCCTTGAACTTGTAACCAAGCACACCGCGCCCCTGGGTCGCTTGCGTTAGCAGGGCATCGGTTATCTGCACCTCGTTGTTTCGGCCAGGCGGCGTCTTTTTAATGATGTCAAAGATGTTCGGGGTCAAAATATAGCGACCGATAATAGCGAGATTGGAAGGCGCATCTTTGGGGGCCGGCTTTTCCACCATGTTGGTGATCTTTATCAGACCAGGCTCAATTTCCTCGCCAGCAATGACACCATACTTGTTGGTTTCGTCCATGGGCACTTCTTCAATGGCAACAATACTGCACTGGTGCTTGTTATAAAGCTCGACCATCTGTGACAACACACCCTGCTCCGGGGAGTAACACAAATCATCGGCCAGAACCACGGCAAAAGGCTGATCACCAATCAAAGGCTCGCCGGTAAGAATGGCATTGCCCAGGCCCTTCATTTCCAGTTGCCGGATATAGGAAAAAGTGCAGCGCTCTATCAGATCACGAATCTGACCCAGAAGATCTTCACGGTCACTGCCTGCTATCTGATGTTCAAGTTCGTAGTTGGTATCGAAATGGTCTTCCAGCGCACGCTTGCCCCGGCCAGTAACAAAAGCCATATCATTCATGCCTGCTTCCATGGCTTCTTCCACGCCAAACTGTATCAGCGGCTTGTTAACAATGGGCAGCATTTCCTTGGGCATGGATTTTGTCGTCGGCAGGAAACGCGTGCCGTAACCAGCGGCGGGGAATAAACATTTTTTTATTGGAGTTTCAGGCATAAATATTCTTCTTGCTTACTTTTGATTAAATAGTGTGGTTATTTTTTTCAGATAAAGGATATTTCGGATAAAGGATAAAGGTGTTGTCCAGTGACAGCCTTCTGAAATCTCGACCTTTATCCTTTATCCCTTTATCCCTTTATCCCTGTATCCCTGTATCCCTGTATCCATGTATCCCTTTATCCTTTTCTATATTTTAGCTTCGCTTGTCGGCATACGGTCTTGCAGACCTTTGCCGACCTACATCCTCGTCACTCGCCACTCGTTACTTTTTTTACGTCTGCACGCGCCCATAAATATCATCAAAGCGCACAATATCATCTTCCCCAAGATATTCCCCACATTGCACTTCAATCAGGACCAGTTCTTCATCGCCCGGATTAATGAGGCGGTGTCTTGCTTCTACTGGAATGTAGGTGGATTCATTTTCCTTTAATAAAATTTCTTTCTCATCCACTGTGACCTGGGCGACGCCTTTTACCACGATCCAGTGCTCTGAGCGCCTGTGATGCATTTGCAATGACAGCGCAGCACCAGGATTCACCCGTATACGCTTGACCTGGAAGCCCGCATCCTCGGCCAGGCTTTCGTAGGAGCCCCAGGGCCGGTACACCCTGACATGACAGTCCGCTTCTTTTCGACCCGCCTGCTTGATGGCATCAACAATCTGTTTAACGTCCTGGACCCTGCTCTTGTCAGAAACCAGAACTACATCCGGTGTTTCAACGACGACAGCATCCTTGATGCCTATTAATGAAACCAGTCTGGACTCGGCATGGATATAGGAGTCTTTGACATCATTAAGAATGACATCACCGCGGGAAACGTTGCCGTTCTCATCTGCCTGGCTATGCTCCCACAAGGCAGACCACGCACCCAGATCATTCCAGCCCGCATCAAGTGGAATGACTCTGCCATTGTCAGTATGTTCCATGACCGCATAATCAATTGAATCGGAAGGACAGCGTTGAAAAATTTCAGCAGGGATACGTTTGAAATCCAGATCATCCTTGCACTTGTCCCAGGCATCGCGACAAACATTGAGAATATCCGGTGCGTGTTGTTCAAGGGCACCCAGGTAGGTCTGCGCAGAAAACATGAACATGCCACTGTTCCAGTAATACTCCCCTGACTCCAGATAGCTTTGCGCTGTTTCTTTATCGGGTTTTTCCACGAAACTGTCGATGGCATAGCCCTGGGGAAGTTTTTCTCCGCGCCGGATATAGCCATAGCCGGTTTCCGGTTGATCAGGAACGATGCCGAAAGTTACCAGGGCAGCGCTGTCGGCCATTGCCGCCCCTGCCGCAATGGCCTCATGAAAGCCGGGAATGTTTTCTATCAGGTGATCTGCTGCCAGCACCAGCAAGGCAGTATTCTCCCCGGCGTCGGCAGCAGCCAGGGCCGCCAGGGCAACAGCCGGCGCTGTGTTTCTGCCTTCCGGTTCCAGGATAATAGTTGCATCAACAATACCGAGACTGCGCAACTGCTCGGCAACCAGGAAACGATGTTCGGCATTACAGACCACAATAGCCGGCGCAATATTGGCCAGTCCGTCCAGACGCTTGAGGCTTTCCTGGAACAGTGACAGGGCGTCGGGCTGAAAGGAAACAAATTGTTTGGGATACAACTTGCGCGAGACGGGCCACAACCTTGACCCCACTCCTCCTGCCATAATCACCGGGACTATTTTGTTTTCACCCGCCTTGTTCATACCAACCATTTCCTCACCTACTATCAATTTATCTATCAACGTAATCTATTTATTCGCTACTGCTGGCTATCACCACTCTCGCGGAACAGGCGATTATAAAGGCTTTCAGGCAGAAACATTATGGATTTAAAGGAGTTATCTCTATAATAGCGCCTTTTTTGCGGGGGAAGTCGGCCAGAGGCCGCCAATCACAGATGTCATCAGCTCCATTTACACCTAAAAGCAGTTACGACAGAGACGAATTACTTGCCTGCGGTCATGGCGACATGTTCGGTCCGGGAAATGCCAGACTGCCCATAGACAATATGCTCATGTTTGACAGGATCGTGGAAATTTCAGGCGATGGTGGTAGTGAGGGCAAAGGCCATATTATTGCCGAGCTGGATATCCATGCCGACCTGTGGTTTTTTGACTGCCATTTTCAGGGGGATCCTGTCATGCCAGGTTGTCTTGGCCTTGATGCCATGTGGCAGCTGGTTGGTTTTTTCCTGGGCTGGCGCGGCAACCCGGGTAAAGGCCGCGCCCTCGGATGTGGGGAAGTGAAATTCACCGGGGAAATTCTCCCTGACTGCGAAAAGGTGGTTTACGAACTGGATATCAAGCGCCTGATAGAGCGCAAACTCATCATGGGCATAGCTGATGGCACGGTTTCAGTTGATGGCAAGGTCATTTATACTGCTAAAGGCTTGAAAGTAGGCTTGTTCAAACCGGATGAAAAGCTGGGCGAATAGCAGCCTGTCAAATAAAAACACATCAGGCCGGCAACCCAGAACACTGAATTAATCGAGAGGCAAAATTATGCGGCGAGCCGTCGTAACAGGCATGGGAATTGTTTCCTGCCTGGGACTGGACAAACAAACTGTCCTGGAATCCCTGCAACAAGCACGCAGCGGGATAGTACACCGCCCTGTCTATGAAGAGATGGGTATGCGTAGCCATGTCGCCGGAGCCGTCGACATGGATTTCTCCGAATACATTGATCGCAAAGCACTGCGCTTTATGGGTGATGCTGCTGCCTATGGCTATATTGCCATGGAGCAAGCCATTGCCGATGCCGGCCTTGATGAGGCGGACGTATCCAATATCCGTTCCGGCATCATCATGGGTGCTGGCGGTTCTTCCACTGAAGACATGGTGGAAACGGCCGATACCCTGCGTCAGAAAGGCTTGAAACGCGTGGGTCCCTACCGCGTTACCCGCACCATGGGCAGCACTGTCTCCGCCTGCCTTGCCACACCATTTAAAATCAAGGGTGTGAATTACTCGATTTCCTCTGCCTGTTCCACCAGCGCTCACTGTGTGGGTAATGCGGTAGAACTGATTCAACTAGGCAAACAGGACATCCTCTTTGCCGGTGGTGGCGAAGCCGAACACTGGTCCCTGAGCTGTATGTTTGATGCCATGGGCGCCCTGTCTACCAATTTTAACGATAACCCCGGCAAAGCCTCCAGAGCTTACGATGCCGATCGCGATGGTTTTGTTATCGCCGGTGGTGGCGGTGTCCTGGTTGTGGAAGAACTGGAACATGCCAAAGCCCGCGGCGCAAAAATCTACGCAGAAATTACCGGTTATGGTGCTACTTCCGACGGCTATGACATGGTTGCTCCTTCTGGTGAAGGTGCTGTGCGCTGCATGCAGATGGCCATGGCAACGGCAAAAAGTAAAACACTCGATTACATCAATGCCCACGGTACCAGTACACCAGTAGGTGACATCAAGGAAATCCAGGCAGTCAAAGAAATGTTTGGCGACAACATTCCCGCCATCAATTCCACCAAGTCACTCACCGGCCATTCGCTGGGAGCCGCAGGTGTTCAGGAAGCGATTTACAGTTTGCTGATGATGGAAAACAATTTCATTTGCGAGTCTGCCAATATTGAAAATCTGGATCCGGACATCGAAGGAGTTCCGGTGGTACGTCAACGCATGGACGATGTCACCCTTAATGCGATCATGTCCAACAGCTTTGGCTTTGGTGGCACCAACGCTACCCTGGTATTTGAACGCTTCGAGGAATAAGGGCGACAACCCCGGGACAGACTAATGATAAAAACTGTTCTGACATCTCTCCTTAATGCCATCATATTTTCTCTGATGCTTTTTCCCCTGGCCCTTTTCGGCCAGAACAACCCCTTTGCAAATCCGCGCACAGGTACGCCCCTTATTCGCAGCAGCGTCCTGCCTGCTGAAGAAGCCTTCGCGTTGAATACTTTTATCGAAGCACCCGACAAACTGGTGTTGTTGTGGGAAATTCAGGAAGGGTATTACCTGTATCAAAAAAGTCTTTCAGTCACCGCGCCCAATGGCGATGTAATTGATCTGGGTGAATTACCTGAATCCAGAACTGTCACCGATGAATTTTTTGGCGAATCGAAAGTGTATTTTGATCGCCTCTTGCATCGCATTCCCCTGTCTTCCTTTTCCACTACTGACAATACAGTTTCATTCTTGCTGCAGTACCAGGGCTGTGCCGAAGACAAGTATTGTTATCCGATGCAGATACAGGAGATTGAAATCAGGTTGCCAGGTCAATAACGAGTAAAAAAGTGACGAGTAGCGAGAAAATAATATTATGTAGGTCGGCATAGCGCAGCGTTTGCCGACAGGGCTCAACAATTTTATCGTCGGCAAACGCTGCGCTATGCCGACCTACGACAAATTCAATTGCAATTTCCAGGCATTTTTCGAATGCCTTGCCGGAAGACGGCCTACAACACCGTCCATCTTTTAAAAGAAATACAAGTTCCCTAATCTTGTATCTTGTATCTTGTATCTCGTCACTTTTCCACGGTGTATGTAAGATCAATACTCTGACTAACACCACTCTCCACTTCCAGCTTCACCCGTTCCGTCAGGGTGTAGTCCAGGGACAGGGCGTTTTCCCGGTCAAACAGGCCGATGTCGTAGCGCATGAACAACCTCGGGCTCAGGTATTTGCCGAGTCCCAGTGCGCTGTCCCGGTAATCGGCGCCACTGTTGATTGCCAGGGTATCAATGCCCAGGCGACTCTGAATATTCCCGGTTAATCCCTGCCCTTTTTCCAGTCCAAGCAAGGCAACCGCACCGAGCATGTTCTGTCCGTCCTGGTTGCCAAATTCCCCGGTCCGGCTGAATGAATTACCGGTAATCAGCAGCGCCAGTATTTCACCTTCCGGCAAGGCCGGTGTTGAAAACAGCTGGGCGCGAATATTCCTTACAGTACCATTCATCAGAACACCCACTTCAGCTGCCCTGGTTTGCCTGACTGCCCGGATATCCAGCGCGGGGTTCAGAGGATTACCCAGAAACAGCAACTTGCCGTCTTCAATATTCAGTTGTTGTCCATACAGTCCATAACTACCCATTGGAATGGATAATTCACCATGGGCCAGCAACGGTCGGTTGGAAGATTGCTCCAGTAAAAGGTCTCCTGTCAGAAAGACATTCAAGCCAAAGCCCTGGAATCTGACCTCATCACCCATGCTCAGCATGATTTCACCGGCTATTGGCATCTGTCCTGTCAGTCCAGCAGAGGTAGTAGATACCGGCTGACTGCCATCGGGATTAACCAGAATAACCGCATCCCGTGACACATCTACCGAGCCAACATTTGCCAATGCCTGACTGCTTCTCAGATCAATTTGCATCACAGGCACTTCCAGACTGCCGTTGACCTTCAGGACATTGGAAATTAAATCGATCTCCAGATCCGGATTCACCACCGCCCTGCTTTCAGGCAAATTAATTAACAGAAAATCTTCGCCGGTGATTTCAACATGCAGGCTGCGGGAGTTTTGCAATGGCGTGGTCATGCGACTTTCAAGAGCGATACTTCCCAAGCCGGATTGCGCCGAACCGCGCATACTTAATTCATTGCCGGAATCACTGGCGAATTCCAGATTAACCGCTTCCAGCGTGAGCCCGTATTCCGGCAATTCGAAACGGCCATTATCAAGCCTGGCATCCATCAGTAATTGAGGCGCATCCAGGTTGCCTGACAGGCTGCCACTGGCACCAAACTCACCATCAACATTGCGCAGCATTGGCACCAGGGCTTCAACCCAGGCAATGTTATTGAAGCTTAGTTCAAAATTTCCCCCCAGGGCTTCATCATCGGTAAAAATAAATTCCCCGCCAAAATTACCCTGGAAATCCAGGCCACCTGATTCTGTCAGGTAAATTTCAAATTCAGTGTTGGCGCGCCATTGACGCTCCAGACGGTCGACAGTCAGAAGCACTTCATCAATACCATAGGTTTCAACCTGTGGCGCGTCTGTCTCTTCCTCTAATGCGGGCAGGCGAATGAGACCGAGGGAAAGATCCCGCGGGGCCAGGATCATTGATAGTGTGGTCTCTGACCAGTTGCCACCAACACCGGCAAAGTCCATGGTTAAATCCATCTCACCATCAATAAAACTGCTTTCCGGCATAAAGGCGTTGTAGCCCAGCTGAAGTTGTTCCAGTCCAGCCGGCCTGTTGGCAAGCACTTGCGCCAGCCGCCCAAGACCCGGTGCCTCAGCCGGAATAGTTTTGTTCAGGTAAGCCAGCGGCAGATTATCCACTGCCAGGTTCCCGGCCAGTCCATTTGCTTCAAGCCAGTTGGCTTGTGCACACAGTAAAAGCTCATCCATTTCCCAGCAGTGGCTGGAAAACTGCGCCTCACTGAAAGACAGGTTCATTTGCAGAGTGTCCTGCAAACGCCAGTTGCCATACAGGGAATTGATCAACGCCGTATCCAGTGTTCCTGACCACGTGCCATCAAGTAATCCCCCTTGTGCCTGGAGTGCAAGCGAGAAATCTTCAGAGCGCATTCCCAGGGTGATTTGATGATCAGCGCCTAAACCGGTGACACTGAACTCACCCGCATCCTGGTGCAGGTTTAATTCAGCCGATGTAATGTCGAGACCCGCAAAGGTTAATGACAATTCATTGTTGTCGCTGGCATAGATTGCATTGGCATCCAGAGACGCCACCTGTAAATTATTTTCACCGGAACGGTAAGCCACGTTGCTCGCAGTAAACACGCCATTGATCCGCGGATCAGCAGGCGTACCGGAAAGACTACCCTGCCCATTGGCCTGACCCGTCAGATCAGGCAGCAGGCGTTCCAGCAAGGGAGTTTGTAGTTGCCAGGAAATGGCCAGTTCAGGATCGACTGTACCTTCGAGAAAGAGAGAGTTCGATCCTGACTCCAGTGTCAGTGCAATATCCCTGACTTCATTGCCCGCCAGCGCCAGGTTACCCATCCCGGACAGAGGATAGCCATTGAGTTCTCCAGTTAAGGCGTCGATTTGAAAAGCGGACTGCAACTCACCGTTATTACTGGTTGCCGTAACACTGCCTTCGGCATCAAGCCCTTCAAGGACGACGGCTGAAATCAGATCGCCGTCGGAAAAATCCGCCAACTGCCAATCGAGATCAAGCGCCGGAGCATCACCAAGAACCGCATTGCCAGTACCGGTAAGATTGAAGTTGTCACCCGTCAGGGTGAATAGCATATTGCTCAATTGCTCACCGGCATATTGGGAATCAAAATCGATTTGCAATTGACCCAGAGCATCAACCAGTGCCTGGGCAGTCACACCCAGACTGATCTGCTCAGGCGAGCCATTGGTGACAACGTTGCCTGAGAGTTCTTGTAGTGCCGGCACATTAAACGTTTCACCGGACAGGGCGTTGAACTGGTGCTGCAGGTCAAAGGTGAGACCATTGTTGGTCAAAATGCCAGTCTGAAGCTGACCTTCAGATCGCACCTGAACTGGTGCCGACAATGTATGTGTGAGCGCCAATGTTTCAGGGTTACCTGACAAGGCCAGGCTGCCACTGGCGGGCTCATCATTGAACACAGTCTGCCATGCAATATTGCCGGTCAGGTCCAGGTTGTCGGCAAGCAATTCAATATTTGCAGTACCGTTAGTAACATCCAGGGCAAAAGAGGTATTCAGATCAAGCTGCCTGGAATCCAGCACGAGATTTCCCTGAAGCAGGTTCAGCCTGATCTGCTCATCAGTATTTATCCTGACGTTTCTGATCTCGAATTCCTGTAGAGAAAATTGCACAGGAAGATTGAATAGCGCTGCAAATTGCTCGCGCGGGTCAGAGGGAGGCGAGTTATTTTGTGCAGTCGGACCAAGGTCAATAGTCAGTCCATTGATTTCCAGCAGACTGATATCCACTATGGCATCAAAGAGGGCAAGTGGATTCAATGCCAGCAACGAGGTTCGGGCAGCTACACTGTAGCTGCCAGCATTTTCTCCTGCAGCTTCCACCAGCAGTTCGGTAAAGGACAGGTCACCGAAAAAGGTTCCGCTAATTTGCCGGACTGAAATCCTGGTCTCGCCCCCTTCATTCACTGTGTCCAGTGCCTTTCGGATCAGCCAGGCAGAGCCCCCTTCCGTTCCGGTCAGCACGAGCACGGTAAAGATCACCACGCTCACCAGAAACAGCAGGCTTTTCAGTGTAGTTAACAGCGCTTTTGCTATAAAAGCAGGCATTACAAATCCGGTCCCATGGTGATATGCAGACGAAAGTTTTTCTCACCCTCAAGAGCATGAGCAAGGTCAATCCTGATAGGTCCTATTGGCGAAATCCAGCGTGCGCCGAAACCCACACTGTTCTTCCATTCCAGTTTTTCAGTGGCAAAGGCATTACCACCATCATAGAACAGCGCGCCCCGCCAACTACCTCTAACCGGGAAGTCATATTCCACGCTGCCGGTGACAATATGCTTGCCACCAATGACCTCCCCATTTTCGTTGACTGGTCCAAGAGAGCGATAGTCATAGCCTCTGATACTCTGGTCACCACCAGCAAAGTATCTGACCGAAGCGGGCAATTCCTTGATGTCATCAATCATGGTGGTGCCCAATTCGAAACGGCTTACCAAACGGGTATTGCCAAAGGAGATGACACCCTTGCCGCTGGTGTAAAGCTGAAGAAAAGTTGTATCCGACACCACCGAATCCGTTGCACCGCGCACCTGGCCGAACAGGCGCCAGCCCCTGGTTGGATTAATAAAATCATCGCCTGCAGTTTTAGACAGGCTATAGCCCAGCATAGTCAACTGTGTGCTCTCTGCCTGTAGATTCAGCACATAATCATCGAGCAGGTAATCCACCGAATAGGTTTCAACCCAGCCTGAAGACGACTCCTTCACATAGGCAGCTTCCAGTTTGAAGCGATCACTGTCATAGGTATCGGTGTCTTCAGTGGCCACGCCGGTGGTGAAATTAAGACTGGTCCTCAAGGGGTCATCCAGGGGAATCTTGTAGCCGAGGTTGAGCTGTGATCTGACCGCTGATATAGATGCATTTGAGTTCAGTGAATGGCCGCGACCATTGATATAGCGGTTTTCATAAGCAGCCCTGACTCTTGGGCCGGTATCCGTAGTAAAACCGATCCCGGTTGACCAGGAGTGCTGCAAACGCGGAATCAATTCGATGATGACTGGCACTGACAGGTTATTGGTACTCGACAATTGCGGGGAAATACTGATTTGGCGGAAATACTGTGTGCCATCCAGCAAGGTGCGCTGATTAAGCAGTTCATCACTGCTGTAGGGGCTGCCAGTGCGCAGTGTAACCATGCTCTCCAGGAAACCCTGTGAGAAGCCCGGGACCGGTAATAGCCTGATTACGCCGAAGCGGTAACGCTCACCCGTGTCGAAATCAATGGCGATATCAGCCGTGTAATCTGCCAGGTTCACCAGGATTTCCGAGCGCGAGAAGCGGGCACTGAAAAAGCCATTTTCAACGGCGGCAGCACTCAGGGCATTTTTAATGCCTTCATACTGGCCATGGTTCAGGGGAAGTCCGCCAAGCGCGGGAAGATTTTCCAGGGTTTCACTAAATACCTCTTGAATTTGAGGGTCTTCAGATAAGTTAATACTAACTTCGTTAACAGGAATACGCTCCCCTGGCGCAATAGTCAGATCCAGCCGCCAGCAGTTTTCATCGCTGGAAAATGCCGCTTCAGCGCTTAACCGGTAATAGCCCAGGGCCTGGGCAGCACGCTGAATATTGCTCTGCATCTGGGGTCTTAATCGCTCCAGACGTACCAGGGCCGTGTCACAGGTTTCACCACCAATGCGCAGGTGTGAGCGAATATTGCTGGCCAGCCCATTGTCCGCCCCGGAAATGGTAATTTCTGGTGTTTGCTGAGCAAAGCCCACAGAAGTGACCATCAGGCAGCCCCAGAACAGCCCATTTGGTAAAACTTTACTCATTATTTATGCCTGAATTCACTAAAAGTCCTGAAAAATCGCCTAATGTCGATAAAAAAACCCTGAAAACACTGTTATTCATGCGCAGATTCTCTATAATTCCGCTTCAGAACTATGGCGAAATGACGTGAAATTGATGCTAACGTCTTCGAAATAGCAAAAAATAAGAAATATTTGCCCTTATTTGAATAACAGACTTGTAGTTGACTATCAATATGCAGCTACTAACCAATATTAACCAGTAATCAATACTATACACACGGTGACACAATGGCCCTCATCCAGGTAATAAATGGCCCCAACCTGAATCTTCTAGGCACCAGAGAACCGGAAATCTATGGTTCCGCTACCCTTGAAGATATCAACGTGACTCTTGCCGCTCAGTGTGAAAATACTGGTCACCAGATTCAGTTTTTCCAAAGCAATTCTGAAGCTGAAATCATTCAGCGTGTGCAGGAAGCTAAAAAGGATGGTGTTGATTATTTTCTCATTAACCCGGCAGCACTCACACATACCAGTGTGGCGTTACGCGATGCACTGCTGGCAATGAAGATTCCCTTTATTGAAATTCACTTGTCGAATGTACATGCACGGGAAGAGTTTCGGAAGCACTCTTTCCTCAGCGACATTGCTGTGGGCAGTATAGTCGGTCTCGGTGCCAGAGGTTACGAACTGGCTCTGCAAGCGGCTCTGGCTAACGTATAAAAAGCTTCATGAATAAACTCTTAATAAGCAGTATTAAAAAGTAAAAAAACACATATTAATTTCACAACAAACCACTCGCAGAGAACGTTAATGGATATCAGAAAAGTTAAAAAGCTTATTGAATTACTCGAAGCCTCTGATGTGGCAGAAATCGAAATCAAGGAAGGTGAGGAAGCGGTTAGAATAAGTCGTAACTCGCCGCCACCGGTGTACAGCTCCCACGCCATGCCAGCACCGGCACCAGCTCCCCAGGTGCCCGCAGCCCCTGCTGCACCTGCTGCCAGCGAAAGTGTTGAAGTCGACAATGCCAATGCACTGAAGTCCCCGATGGTAGGTACTTTTTATCGCTCCCCTTCACCAACATCAGGACCGTTTGTAGAAGTTGGCTCACAGGTCAAAGCCAATGATGTCATTTGCATCATTGAAGCCATGAAAATGATGAACCAGATAGAAGCAGGCAAAGCCGGCACAGTTGAAGCAATCCTTGTCGAGGATGGTGAACCTGTCGAGTTTGACCAGCCACTAATCGTTATTTCCTAAAGCAGAAATTACCCATGCTTCAAAAAGTATTAATAGCAAACCGGGGCGAAATCGCCCTGCGCGTCGTCAGAGCCTGTAAGGAAATGGGCATCAAGACTGTCGCTGTACATTCCACTGCTGATCGCGAACTGATGCACGTCAGGCTGTCTGATGAATCTGTTTGTATTGGCCCGCCCTCCTCTACTGACAGTTACCTCAATGTCCCCGCGCTAATCAGCGCCATGGAATTAACCAATGCCGACGCAGTACATCCCGGTTACGGTTTTCTTTCTGAAAATGCCGATTTCGCCGAGCAGGTAGAACAATGTGGATTTGTCTTTATCGGCCCCACCGCCGAAACAATTCGCGCCATGGGCGACAAAGTCTCCGCAATTAAAGTCATGATTGAAGCTGGCGTCCCGACCGTACCTGGCTCCGCAGGCCCATTGGGTGATGATGACAAGGCAACCCTGGCCCTGGCCGAGAAGATCGGATACCCCGTCATGATCAAAGCGGCTGCCGGAGGTGGTGGTCGCGGTATGCGCGTAGTTGATAAGGCATCCGACCTGATCAAATCCATTCAGGTGACAAAGAATGAAGCCAAATCCTATTTTGGTAGTGACGTGGTCTATCTGGAAAAATTTCTTGGCAATCCGCGCCACGTGGAAATCCAGGTGATAGGTGACGGCAGAGGCAATGCTATCTGCCTTGGCGATCGTGACTGTTCCATGCAGCGACGTCACCAGAAAGTGGTCGAGGAAGCACCGGCTCCTGGTATCGCGCCGGAAGCCCGAAAAAAAATCATGGAGTCCTGCATTACGGCCTGCCAGAAATTAAAATATCGCGGCGCCGGAACCCTGGAGTTTCTGTACGAAGACGGTGAGTTTTACTTCATTGAAATGAATACGCGCCTGCAAGTCGAGCATCCGGTTACTGAACGTGTCACAGGTATTGATATTGTCCGGGAGCAGTTACGCATCGCAGCCGGGGAAGAGCTTTCTGTGAAACAGGAAGATATCGAGATCATCGGGCACGCCATTGAATGCCGCATCAATGCTGAACATCCTGAAACCTTCATGCCCAGTCCGGGCAAGGTGACACTTTTCCATTCTCCCGGCGGTAATGGCATCAGGGTAGATTCTCATCTTTATAGTGGCTATACCGTCCCACCCCATTATGACTCGCTGATAGCCAAGCTAATTACTTTTGGTCCATCAAGAGAGGTGGCGATAGGCAGAATGCAAAATGCACTGGAAGAAATGATCATTGAAGGCATCGTGACCAATATTCCACTGCAAAGCATCATCATGCGCGACCCTGGCTTCAATAAGGGCTGCATGAATATCCACTACCTGGAAAAAATGCTGGAACAAAGAGGGGCCTGACCATTTCCTGGATCCAGGTTATACAACCTTGCCTGGCCAACCAGGTCGCAAGTGTTGAAGCAGCAATGCTTGAAGCCCATGCCGTTTCCGTTACCTATACCGACAGCGAAGATCAGCCCCTCTACGAACCCGCCCCCGGAGAAACACCCATCTGGGACAAGGTCACTGTCGTTGCCTTGTTTCCTGACAACACCCTGGAGGCAGAAATAGAAGAGAAACTTTCTTCGAAACTTTCAAACTCGTCACTCGCCACTCGTCACTATTCACTTCTGGAAGACCAGGACTGGGAAAGAGCCTGGCTAAAGGATTTCAAACCGGTATGTTTTGGCGGGAAACTCTGGGTTTGTCCGGCCGATCTGCAACCTCCAGCTTCAGACGGAGTCATTATGAAACTGGATCCAGGTCTCGCTTTTGGTACGGGCTCACATCCGACCACAGCGCTTTGCCTGCATTGGCTGGCAGAACAAAAGCTCGAGAAACTCAGCCTGATTGATTACGGTTGCGGTTCGGGCATTCTGGGCATAGCCGCCCTGCTGCTTGGTGCAGACATCGTCCATGGTGTGGATAACGACCCCCAGGCACTCACTGCAACGCAGGATAACTGTAGCAAGAACACCGTCGACCATGCGCATTTTCCCTTGTACCTGCCTGGTGATTTTGCCCATGCCCTCACCACCGGGAAAGTACAACAAGTCGATATAGTAGTAGCGAATATTCTTGCAGGCCCTCTGGTCTCTCTTGCTCAATACCTGTCAGCAATGGTGAAACCGGAAGGGCAAATTCTGCTATCCGGCATTCTCAGGGAGCAGGCGCAGGAAGTCATGGCTGCCTATGCAAACTGGTTCAGCTTCAGTGAACCCGCTTTCCAGGGAGACTGGAGCAGATTGACAGGACTTCGTAAAAGCTGACGCTTAATTTTCTGTATCCGGGTTAAAATACACCAAATCGTCTTACCAGATATGCCATGTCCCATTTGTTAACTCAATGCCCGTTTTGCCAAACCTCTTTCAAGGTTAGTGAAGAGCAAATGCTTGCAGCCAACGGTGTGGTCAGGTGTGGTGCCTGTATGGAGGTTTTCCTGGCAGCACAGCACCGCATTGTTCTGAAAGATAAAGCCGGGTTTTTTACTAAAAGTGACATCGATGACAACAGCCTGGACGAAGCGGACACTGATGTCAGTGACGAATTGGATACTGCCTCATTTGAAGAATACCTGTCTGAGCATGATGACGAAATTCCCGGTGCTTTTATTGAAGAAAAGTTTGCAGAGAAAGCCGGGAACACACTTGAAGAATCAACAGAGAGCGTCACTGAAGAGGTAATCGAGGAGCCTGCGGCAGCAATTGAAATAGAGGATGATATTGAAGAAGAGTTAACTGAAGAAGCAAGTACTGATGAAGCAATAGAAGAAGAAACTATAGAAGCAAGAACAGTAGTAGAAGCAGAAGCAGACGAGGAAGACCCTGCCCTCCTGCAAAATAAAGAGCTTCCCGATCACCCTGAAACTACCCCTGCCTTACCCACAGACTTAACAGATGACGAATCACCAGACCCGAACGAAGTACTGGTCTTTGCCCCGTGGGACGACCAGATAGAGCAGGAACAGGAAAGCCATGAGGAAGATGAATCCTGGACTCCTGAAGTTGCCAGCGCAGATACTGACAACGGGGAGACATCCGCTGATCAATCCCATTTCCTGAACGAAAGTAGTGAGGGTATTAGTGAGGACAATAGTGAAGAAAGAAGCGAGGAGATAAGCGAAGAAAGTTCATACAACAGCAGTGACCAGGACAAGGCCAGGGGATACGCGGCCTTTCTTAATCCATCCGGCTACCGCATGCATAAATTTTCGGTCGATCATGTCATCCCCCCCCAGACAGTCGGGGAAAAACACCTCGATCATGGCCAGGAAGAAACAGTTGATCAGCCTGATTTGGCTCAGGACGACAACGCTGATGCTCAAACAGCTGATGCACAGATTTCCAAAGTGGTACAGGAAGTAGCGCAAATTGCCGCCCCGAAGATAGAAAGCCTGGAGACCCTGGATAGCAGCATGGAACCAGGCCCGATTACTGAAACACCGAGACCGTTGTCAGGTGATGAGAACCAGGGCACTGCTGATTTCCATGTAGATGATTTTGCTGAAACCAGTTTCAGGGAAGATGCTGCAGCAATTGTAATACCTACCCTGGTCCCGGACGTGGTTGCCAGCGAAGCTTTTCCCGCCAGCACTAACACGCCTGATATGGCCTGGTTACAGAAAGTGGGCGAGTCATCTTCAGGTAAGGATGCCGATGAAGACAGTGATTACACTGGCGCTGAAGACAAGGCGCAGATTCGCAGCCATCTTTCAGAGCTCACCGATGAAGACTCACTTGACCCGCTGGAAAAGGAAAATCTTGATGCCATCAAAGAAGGTCCCGTGCAACTGCTTAGCATCAACGATCCCCTGAGGTTCTGGAAAAGTGCAGGCCTCATCCTGGCCTGCGCCATCCTGTTCGCTGGACTGGCTGGACAATATCTGTATTACAACCTTGACGCGCTGGTCTTTGATAATCGTTTTGACCGTATCACCAACCTGCTGTGCCAGGTCACCACGTGCCCGGACAATCAGGTTATTGACCTGACCAACCTTGTTACCCAGGAGCTCGACGTACGCTCACATCCTTCCGTGGAAGATGCGCTTCAGGTAAATTTTATTTTCCGTAATGATGCCGCCAGAGAACAGGCCTTTCCCCTGGTTGAACTTAATTTCACGGATATCAGTGGGGACATCATTGCCAACCGGGTGTTTAACCGTACTGAATACCTGCCTCCAGAAATGTCACTTTTTACCCATATGCCGGCGCATTCTTCCATCCAGGTCAATCTTGAACTGGTAGATCCGGGCGAGGATGCCACCGGGTATTCTTTGGTTTTCAGAAATCCATAAGGTTTGCATTTCACCCTTAGAATCTGGAAACGAAATCGAGTAACATAAGCAGCTTTCTCAATTCTCAAAGAGACAGTTCAGTGACAGCAATCGGACCCTATACATTGGCTTCAAGAGTTGTTCTTGCTCCAATGGCAGGCATCACTGACCAGCCTTTCCGAAAGCTCTGCCGACACTTTGGTGCTGCCCTGGCATCTTCAGAAATGATTTCTTCCAATATCAAGCTCTGGAACCGGGAGAAATGTCGCCTGCGCCGCTGCCATGACGGAGAACAAGCCCCCAGGGTGGTACAGATAGCCGGTGCTGACCCGGCCATGATGGCAGAAGCTGCCAGACTTAATGTTGACCAGGGCGCCCAGATTATCGATATCAATATGGGCTGTCCTGCGAAAAAAGTATTGAAGCGCTCGGCTGGTTCTGCCCTGCTGCAGTACCCTGAGTTAGTCAGGGATATCCTCAGCGCCGTGACAACCGCAGTGGACGTCCCCGTCACGCTCAAGATTCGCACTGGCTGGGATTGTGAACATCGCAATGGCGTCGATATTGCCAGGCTCGCTGAAGATTGCGGCATTCAGTCACTGGCAGTACATGGCAGAACGCGGGCCTGCGCCTTCAAGGGAGCAGTGGAATACGACACAATTGCTGCCATCAAACAGGCCGTTTCTATTCCGGTTTTCGCCAATGGTGATATCAGCACACCGGAACAGGCCAGAACAATTCTCAACTACACTGGTGCCGACGGCGTCATGATTGGCCGAGCTGCCCAGGGACGTCCCTGGATATTTAATGAAATTAATCATTACCTGAATACGAACACGCACTTGCCAGCCTTGTCACTTGCCGACATACACCGTGTGGTAGATACTCACCTTGAACACCTTCATGCCTTTTATGGCGCGGACAAGGGTATTTTTATTTCCCGTAAACACGTCAGCTGGTATCTGGCCAATCTGCTGGTTACTCCTGAGTTGCAATTGAGCGAAAGCCAGGACCATGACTTTATTCGCGACACACGGCGACGTTTCAATACTTTGCAGGACAGCTCTGCCCAACGCGATGCCGTAAACAACTTTTTTATTACTCTGGAAAAACAACAAGAAAAACAACCTTCAAGAGAACTTGCAGCATGAGAAAATCATTGAATGAAGCGGAATCCTTCCACACCGGGAATGCCAATGATATTGACGTAACAGAGTCAAGCATTCACCAGCCTGCCCAGAAACAAACTATCAGGGAGTGCGTGGGTTCATCACTGTCTGAATATTTCAACAAAGTAGATCATGAAAATATCAGCGAGCTTTACGATCTGGTGCTGTCGGAAGTTGAAGCTCCCTTGCTGGAAACAGTAATGCGTCAAACCCGCAGCAATCAGAGCAAAGCCTCAAAAATGCTCGGAATCAATAGAGGCACCTTACGCAAGAAACTGAAGAAATATGGAATGCTGAATTGAAAGCTGAGCAATTAACAGCTTTGTTGAGTAGCAATCCTTCCCTATCCATCTAACCAGGAACTGACCAACACACCTAAATGAGTGCGCAAAACCCTTATCCCGTAAAACGAGCGCTGATCAGCGTTTCCGATAAATCAGGTATTACCGAATTTGCCAGAGCCTTGAGTGAACTTGGTATTGAATTGTTGTCCACCGGTGGCACCTACAAATTGCTAAGCAGTGAAGGTATTGCCGTGACCGAAATTTCTGAGTACACCGGCTTTCCCGAAATGATGGATGGGCGCGTCAAAACGCTGCATCCAAAAGTTCACGGTGGCATTCTGGCCCGACGCGGCCAGGATGATGCTGTCATGACCGAGCATGACATTCCCCCCATCGACATGGTGGTGGTTAACCTCTACCCCTTCCAGGAAACGGTTGCCAGGCCCGACTGCGATCTTCCCACTGCCATCGAAAATATTGATATCGGCGGTCCCACCATGCTGCGTGCTGCCGCAAAAAACCATGCCTGGGTAACCGTGGTGGTCAACCCGGGTGATTATGAAAAAGTCATCAATGAATTGAAATCCAGCAATGGTGCAGTAAGTGCCGAAACACGCTTTGATCTGGCTGTTGCTACCTTTGAACATACCGCACAATACGACGGCGCCATTGCCAACTATCTGGGACGTAGAGCCTCAGGTGATCAGGTGATGGAATTTCCTCGCACTTACAACACGCAGTTCATCAAGAAGCAGGAAATGCGCTACGGGGAAAACCCGCACCAGAAGGCGGCCTTCTATATAGAAGCAGGCAACGCAAACGCAAGCAGTGAAAACTCTGTTTCAACCGCACAACAGTTGCAGGGTAAGGAGCTGTCTTTCAATAATATCAACGACACTGATGCGGCTCTGGAATGCGTTAAAGCCTATACCGATCCTGCCTGTGTCATCGTCAAACATGCCAATCCCTGTGGGGTGGCCAGTGGCAGCACTATCCTGGAAGCCTATGAAAGGGCCTACCAGACCGACCCCACTTCTGCCTTTGGCGGCATCATTGCCTTTAACCGGGACCTGGATGCAGAAACGGCACAGGCTATCGTTGACAGGCAATTTGCCGAAGTTGTCATTGCCCCTGCGGCTTCAGAGGATTCTGCCAGGGTGTTGGCAACCAAAGAAAACCTGCGCCTGCTGGTGTGTGGACAATGGCCTGACACACCGGCCGCTTCCCATGATCTGAAACGGGTCAACGGCGGTTTGCTGGTTCAGAACACTGACCAGGGTGTTATTACGGAATCAGACCTGAAAATAGTCACGCAGCGCCAGCCCACAGCAGATGAAATCCGCGACTTGCTGTTTGCGTGGAAAGTGGTGAAGTTCGTGAAATCCAATGCCATTGTCTACGTCAAGGATAACCAGACCATAGGCATCGGTGCGGGCCAGATGAGCCGCGTCTACAGCGCAAAAATTGCCAACATCAAGGCCGGTGATGAAGGTCTGGTCGTTAAAGGTTCCGTCATGGCCTCCGATGCCTTCTTTCCCTTCCCCGACGGCATTGAAGCCGCTGCGAACGTTGGCATCACAGCAGTAATTCAGCCCGGCGGTTCCATGAAAGATGCGGATGTCATCAAGGCAGCCGATGATGCAGGCATGGCGATGGTTTTCACTGGCATGAGGCATTTCAGACATTAACACCAGGTACAGGATCAAAGGTACAAGATACAAGAAGACTTCGATGTGCTCTTTGTACCTTGTACCTTTGATCTTGTCCCTGCGGACAGGTGAAATATGAACGTAATGATTATAGGTTCAGGAGGCCGTGAACATGCCCTGGCCTGGAAATGCGCCCAGTCAGCCAAAGTTGATCTGGTTTATGTCGTTCCTGGCAACGCCGGCACGGCCAATGAACCGGGTGTCAGAAATATTGATCTTGATATCAGTGATTTTGACGCACTTACCAATTTCGCCATCGAGAAATCTGTTGGCTTGACCATTATTGGCCCGGAGGCACCCCTGGTGGACGGCATTGTTGATGCTTTCAAGGCCTGGGATCTGGCCTGTTTTGGCCCCGATCAGGGCGCATCCCAACTGGAAGGCTCAAAGGCCTTCACCAAGGACTTTCTTGCCCGCCATAACATTCCAACTGCGGCTTACCAGAACTTTACCGAGGCCGAATCTGCTGTTGCCTACATGAAAGCCCAGGGTACACCCATTGTAATCAAGGCTGATGGTCTGGCTGCGGGCAAGGGCGTCATTATTGCCCAGACAGACGCAGAAGCAGAAACCACTATTCGTGACATGCTCTCGGGCAACAGTTTTGGCGAAGCTGGCCATCGTGTTGTCATCGAAGAATTCATGCAGGGCGAAGAAGCCAGCTTCATTGCTTTGGTTGATGGCGTTCATGCCCTGCCCTTTGCCACCTCCCAGGATCACAAGGCCAGGGATGAAGGTGATACCGGACCCAATACCGGCGGTATGGGCGCGTATTCGCCAGCCCCGGTTGTCACACCTGAAATCCATGACCGCATCATGAAGGAAGTGATCATGCCAACCGTTGCGGGCATGGCAGAAGAAGGCAATACCTACGTGGGCTTTCTTTATGCTGGTTTGATGATCGCAGAAGACGGAACGCCGAAAGTTGTGGAATACAACTGCCGTTTTGGCGACCCGGAGGCGCAACCTATCATGATGCGCCTGCAATCGGACTTGGTCGAATTATGCCAGAGTGCACTTGAGGGCAAGCTGGACCAGACCAGCATAGAATTTGATTCCCGCGCCGCACTCGGTGTTGTCCTCGCCGCTGGCGGCTACCCGGAAGGCTACGCCAAGGGAAAAACCATCCATGGCCTGGAGTCATGTGATAACTCAGGCATCAGCAAGATATTTCATGCTGGCACCAGAATGCAAAACGATGATGTCGTCAGCAACGGCGGACGCGTACTGTGTGCTGCAGCACTGGGTGACACAGTCACCCAGGCACAAGCCCGAGCCTATAATCTGGTGAAGCAGGTTAACTGGGAAGATATGTATTACAGAAAGGATATTGGCCACCGCGCAATCGCGCGCGAAGCCAGCTGATCAGGATAAAAAGGGAAAGGCTACTCCCGGGCGCTACTCCAAAGAGTTTCACCTGTTTCAGTGCGTGTTACCGAAGATGCATTGGCCGTGTTGGTACCATCTCGAGAACCAAATCCGGTAATAGTCAGAACATCCCCTTCTTTCACGGTTTGTGGTGTCATGCCACTGCGAACAATTGCATTTACGCCAAGCATTTCAACTGCCCACTGCTGAACATTACCCTGCTCGTCCTCTACCGCCAGGTGCAGCCAGGCATGGGGATTGGTCCATTCCACATTCGTTATCGCGCCCGTAATATTTACAGCTCGCCCCACATCAAATTCCGCCGAGAAAGAATGGTGTGAAAGTACTGCCATTGGCAATAAAAGTGTCACAAGAGCTATTACAATTGAAATTAAGCTGCGCATTTACAAACTCCAGGTGAATCTGAATATACTCATTAAACGAGTATGATATAGACTAAGCAGATATTGGCAAATAACAAAATAAAAAATAGAGCACAGGAAACAAGGAATATCATGTTACAGAAACTTTCGGTTTTACTACTCTTGATAGCGCTTTCATTAACAGCAAATACATCGGTAAATGCCCAGTGGTTTGACTGGCAAGCTCCAGGCATTCCACGCACCGCTGACGGCAGAGTGGATCTCTCTGCACCCACCCCGCGCAGTATGGATGGGCATACCGATTTTTCAGGAAAATGGTTGCCAGCGGAGGCACGTGGCAGCGTGTATGATCTGGACAATTATCAGGGTTGGGCACTTGATGTGATGCAGCAACAGGAAAGTGATTTCTTTCGCGATGACCCTCGCTTTCATTGCCTGCCTGACGGCCCCGCTTCCTACCTCGCAGGCTCCTCTAGCGGTGGCACGCGGCGTATCGTGCAGACACCGGCTTTTATTGCTGTCCTTAACCCCGATATGACTTATCGGCAAATTCATATGGATGGCCGAGAACCAGAGGACAATCCGATCCTGCCCAGTTGGTTGGGTTACTCATCAGGGTATTGGGAAGGTGACACACTTGTCGTCGTGAGTACCGGTTTCAATGACAAAACCTGGCTGACCCGGGAAGGCCTCCCTCATACCGATCAACTGCGTATTACAGAACGTTACACGCGACCGGATTTCGGTCATATTTCGCTTGAAATCACTTACGAAGATCCCGGCACACTGATTCGTCCGGTTCAGGCAACCATTGAATTGCTATACCAGACTAATCTGGATTTTCTTGAAGTGGTGTGCAACGAATCTGAAACGGCGCAAAGTCATTACAGCGGTGAATTTACCCAGGCGGAGCAAAAGGTAGTGGAAGTCCCCATGGAGGTCCTGGCAACTTACGAGGGCACCTACCGGGGAGTCTGGTTGGGCAGGATGATCACTGCCGAAATTTTTCTTGAAGATGGAGAATTATTTCTGACCAGGACGCCGCGCTACTCAGATACAGGCGGTAATACGAATTCAGCGACCTCGCCTCTGGTCCCCCAATCCATCAATGCCTTTAACAGCACCTTTGGTCTGGGCTGGATCTTCAATGCCGACGAAAACGGCAACATCGTTTCCGTATCGGAAGTGCATGTGTCGGGGGCTTGGCCTTTTGAAAGGGTCGAGTGACGAGTGGCGAGTGGCGAAAAATTGATATTTTTGAAGAATGTATTGTCAAATAGATATAAAACATTTAATCCTGCACTGAATATAAAATGGAATCCTGACACTCGCCACTCATTATTAATTAAGATGAATTTAAACATGATAGACAACCTGATCCTCCAGTTCGATTCAGCGTTAAAAACGCTTATTCCGGGCAGTGTCCACGCCCAGCGTGAAAATCCTGCTAACGCAAAAGAAGATGCGGCTTTGGATGAAGATGAAAGAAAGCACACCGCTGGCTTGATGCGGATAAACCACACCGGTGAGGTCTGTGCCCAGGCGCTATATCAGGGGCAGGCCCTGACAGCTCGTTTACCTGAGGTGCGCGACAGTATGAACCAGGCTGCCAGCGAGGAAATTGACCACCTGAGCTGGTGTGAGCAGCGCCTTGATGATCTGGATTCCAGGCCCAGCCTGCTCAATCCACTTTGGTATGGTCTTTCATTCGGACTTGGTGCTGTTGCGGGTCTTGCCGGGGACAAATGGAGCCTGGGGTTTGTGGCCGAAACGGAAAATCAGGTCTGCGCCCACTTGCAGGATCATCTGAAAGAAGTGTCTGAACAGGATGAGAAAAGTCAGGCCATCCTCACCCAGATGCTGGAAGATGAAGGCAAACATGCCGTGACTGCCGAAGCCGCAGGAGCCGCTGAACTGCCTTTACCGGTAAAAGCCGCCATGGGAGCCATGGCGTCGGTCATGAAAGTGACCACCTATCGTTTATAAGAACAGTTTATAAGAACAGTTTATAAGAACAGCATTTAAAAACAGAATAGAAAAACTAGTTTAAGTCTTCGTCCTGCCAGAATTTCGTGCCTTTGACAGTAGCTTGCAAGGCCAGCCCGGTTTCCGTCATCTGATAGACCGTGACATTATCCACCGTTATTTCACCACCAACAGCGCCACCCTGATCACTGGCCACCGCAGCAGCATCAGCCTGGGCACCAAAAGCCAGCCCATACTCCTGAAACCGCTCCAGAGCATCTGTTGTGTGAAACACCATGACTACCCGGAAATCTTTCACCCCGGCACCAATGCCCAGACCCACTTCGCCCATTTTCATGTAGGTATCACTGCGTGTACCGTTATCAGTCAGAACACCGAAACCTGCACCGAAACTGGCGAGTATCAGGTTGACATTGGCGTTACTGAAAACCCCATACCCCGCAGCGTCATTAATCTGGCTTCTGACATCCGGCTTCATTTCAATTAATTCAGCCAGTACTTCCCTTTTCATGTCCTGAACGGCTTCCCGCCTCTCGGCGATAGTGCCACTGGTATTTGCGCAACTTGCCAAAACGCCGAGCATAAATATCGGCACAAACTTCCTGGTTTCAGCCACTAATTTTCCCCACAATGCGATATGCACATCTAATTCCTCTTGGTTAAACATTTAAACAGAACTTTACCAGCGTTAATGAGAGTTGTTTCTCATTCGCAGATATCCATCATAATTCGGCCGTCTCCTCGATGACAAAATCATGGCTCATTTCAACGCCTGCCCTGCCCATCATGATAGAGGCTGAGCAGTATTTGTCGGCAGATAAATCCACCGCTCTTTTGACTTTGACCGGATCCAGATTTTTCCCTGCCACCTTGAAGTGCAAATGGATTTTTTTAAACACCGCAGGTACTGCATCGGCCCGCACTGCCTCCACATCTGTCACGCATCCCGCGACATCCTGACGTGATTTTTTCAGGATATTGACCACGTCAAAAGCAGAACAGGTACCAACCCCGATGAGCAACATCTCCATGGGGCGTATCCCCCTGTTACGGCCACCTGCATGTTCAGGCCCATCCATGATTACCTTGTGTCCACTGCCAGACTCTCCTTCAAACATGGCGTCTTCTTTCCAGGTAATGGTTGCTTTCATTGCTATCCTCTAGAGTTCATGTGCCGCTAAACAGGCGGCATTATCCCATACTCATGGAGACGGCGTCCCGCAACTAATCTGAGTATGTGACGTGAATGTTTGTCACCCTGAGGTTTTTCCTATATAAATAGACCACTTGTGAAACTGTGAGTTACAATAATCTAATAATTTAGTAATGAGGTGAGAAAGTGGTATTGATGGCCATCACGCCGCACATCCGGGACCTGGAAAATTTTTTTCAAGCCATTCCCACCGGCTCAAGTATCCGAACAAGACCACCATCATTCATGAGGGTGACAAGTGTGAAACCCTCTATTATATTGTGCCTGGTTCTGTTTCCGTCGTACTGGAAGACGAGGACGGCAAAGAAGCTGTCATTGCCTATCTGAACCCCGGCGACTTCTTTGGCGAAATGGGACTTTTTGAAACACTGGAATCCCGCAGTGCCTGTGTCCGCTCCAAAACCGAATGCGAACTGGCGGAAATTTCTTACGCCAATTTTAGTGATTACACCAGAGACCACCCGGAGATTCTGTACACCATTGGTGAACAGATGGCCCATCGCCTTCGCAGCACCACCAAGCGTGTTGCAGACCTCAGCTTCCTCGATGTAACCGGCCGTATTGCCAGCACCCTGCTCGAACTGAGTAAGGAGCCTGACGCCATGACTCATCCCGATGGAATGCAAATTAAAATTACGCGCCAGGAACTGGGGCGGATTGTTAATTGTTCCAGGGAGATGGCCGGACGGGTATTAAAGGATTTGGAAGAACAAGGACTTGTTGAAGTCCACGGCAAAACCATAGTGGTCTACGGCACCAGATGAGCTAGTAGTAGCTACTGCACTATTTCTTGTTACTTTCTTTACTTGTGTAAAGAAAGTAACCAAAGAAAGCACACCCCCGGTCGCCAGGCTTTCAGCTTCCCTCGCTAGAATATTTTTTCCTTAGGCCGCAAAACGAGGCATCCTTGCCTCGCTTTTGCTGAAAAATACATCCCTGTATTTTTCACCTAAGGAAAAAGTATTCGCTCGGCTGGCTTTAGGGGGAAAGGTTAAACTTTCCAATTCAACAATAAATTCTGGTTTTGTAGGTCGGAAGGGGCCCGCAGGGCCGTCATCCGACAATGGAAGGCGCAGCCTTCCTGATAGAATATTCTTACCAATATTTAATTCATGTTCAAATGATAGAAATCAGGGAACTCAACTCAGACGAATTGAAAAAGCTGCTGGATCTCTATGCTGATCTACATGCAGACGAAACTCCGGCGACTGAAGAGCAGGCAAAAGGCTCCTGGGATGCGCTTCAGGACAATGCAGCTATTCATACCCTGGGGGTGTTTGATGGTGGTGAACTGCTAAGCAGTTGTACGCTTGTCATCATTCCAAACCTTACTCGCAATTGCAGACCTTATGGCCTGATCGAAAACGTGGTGACACGCAAGGACCAACGCCATAAAGGCATGGGTAAAAAGGTATTGAAATATGCGCTTGATCTTGCCTGGGACAAGAATTGCTACAAGGTGATGTTAATGACTGGAAGACTGGACGAGGAAACGTTCAGATTTTATGAAAAATCGGGATTCGACAGAGATTCGAAGCAGGCATTCATTGCCAGGAGGGAATAAGTATACGCTCAATAAAAAATGATCAGAATCCAGACCAATCCTGACAGAATCATACTCATCATAACGGCAGCTGAGCCCAGGTCTTTGGCACGGCCGGACAACTCATGGTGCTCTTCACCCGTTCTGTCCACCACTGCTTCAATGCCGGAGTTCAAAATTTCCACGACCAATACCAGCAAGCAAACGCCCACAAGCAGCGCTTTCTCGACGCCGCCTTCACCCAGGTAAAAACCAAGGGGTACCAGGAACACGCAAAGCAAGGCTTCCTGCCTGAAAGCCGCCTCATGTTTCCAGCAGGCTTTAAATCCCTTGATGGAATTATAGTAAGCGGAAACAACGCGTTTGATTCCTGTTTCTCCCGGCTTAGCCATTGAAAAACAGCTCCTTGAGTTTTTCCCCTGGTTCAGCCGCCCGCATGAAGGATTCGCCAACCAGGAAACCGTAGACACCATGGTCCAGCATTTCCTGAACATCTTCACGAATATGAATACCGCTTTCAGTCACAACCGCTACACCTTCCGGAATGTGCGGGAGTAAATCAAAGGTCACATCCAGGCTGGTTTTAAAGGTGTGCAGGTCGCGATTATTTATACCAATCAATCCGGCATCCAGCGATAAAGCCAATTCAAGTTCCTCCTGGTTGTGTACTTCAACCAGAAAGTCCATGTCATAGTGCCTGGCACTGTCGGCAAGTTCTGTTAATTGCTCTGGAGCAAGTGCCGCAACGATCAGCAGGATACAGTCGGCGCCAATGGCACGGGACTCGGCGATTTGCCAGGGATCGACCATGAAGTCCTTGCGAATCACTGGCAGCTTGCACGCCGCTCTGGCCTGCTGAAGGTACACTTCATCACCCTGGAAAAAATCCTTGTCCGTTAATACCGACAGACAGGCAGCACCATTTTCGGCATAACTCTCGGCGATGGCCGCTGGCTCAAAATCCTCGCGTATCAGACCTTTGCTGGGCGACGCTTTCTTGATTTCGGCAATCACAGCTGGCCTTTTTTGTGAGATACGCTCCTCAAGGGCACGACTGAATTCCCGGCAAGGCTCCAGTGACGCGATACTTGCTTCCAACTCGGTGAGTGAGGTCCTGGCCTGGCGTTCACTGATTTCTTCAGCTTTGCGGTCCAGAATTTTCTTGAGAATGGTTGACTGCTTCATGATGATCTACGTACTTCCTTTTAGGTAACGCCTGATTCCAGAAAATTTTTCAACATCTGGTGTCCATGCTCGCTGAGGATGGATTCAGGATGAAACTGTACACCCTCTACCGGCAATTCCTTGTGCCTGACACCCATGATTTCTTCAAGCGAACCATCGGCGTTTTCTGTCCAGGCCGTCAATTCCAGGCAATCGGGCAGACTGTCCATTGCAATGACCAGCGAATGGTAACGCGTAGCATCAAAGGGAGTCTTGATATCCCTGAATACGCCCTTGCCTTCATGATGAATGGGGGAAATCTTGCCATGCATGACCCGCTTGGCGCGAATAATCTTACCGCCGAATGCTTCACCAATACTCTGATGCCCCAGACACACTCCGAGAATGGGAATCTTGCCGGCAAAATGTTTAATTGTCGCAACCGAGATACCCGCTTCAGCTGGCGTACACGGCCCAGGAGAAATAACGATTTGCTCTGGCGCCAGCGCCTCTATTTCTTCCACTGAGATTTCATCATTGCGAAAGACACGAATATCCACACCCAGTTCCCCAAAATACTGCACCAGGTTGTAGGTAAAGGAATCGTAGTTGTCGATCATTAATAACATTCGGTAGTGCCCGCTTTTATCTTTTATCTTGTATCTTTCCACTCGCCACTTTTTTCAAAGCCCATCCTCAGCAAGCTTGACGGCATGAAACATCGCCCTGGCCTTGTTCATGGTTTCTTTCCACTCCAGGCTTGGTACAGAGTCAGCCACTATGCCTGCCCCGGCCTGGATATACAGCGTATTATCCTTGATCACGGCTGTACGTATGGCGATGGCCATATCCATATTGCCATTCCAGGACAGATAGCCCATTGCCCCTCCGTACACCCCTCTTTTCACGGGCTCAAACTCATCGATGATTTCCATGGCCCTGACCTTGGGTGCACCACTGAGCGTTCCCACCGGCAAGGTGGCCTTGAGCACATCCAGAGAGGTTTTATCCTCAGCGATTTCACTCTCCACGTTGGAGGCAATATGCATAACATGGGAATAGCGCTCCACAAACATCTGGCGTGTCACTTCAACTGTGCCGGTTTTTGAAACGCGCCCGGCATCATTCCTGGACAGATCAATCAACATCAGGTGCTCGGCTCTTTCCTTTTCATCCGCCAGCAATTCTTTTTCCAGCGCAAGATCCTCTTCTTCCGTCTTGCCGCGATGACGTGTGCCTGCCAAAGGTCTGACCGTAATTTTTCCCTCTTCCACCCGTGCCAGAATTTCTGGTGACGCACTGACAATATGGAAATCACCCATATCCATAAACACCATGTAGGGTGAAGGATTGAGCTGGCGCAATGCGCGGTATACGTTAATGGCTTCACCTGCATAGGGCAGGCTCATACGTTGGGCAAGCACCACCTGCATGACATCGCCGGCAACAATGTACTCCTTGATTTTTTCAACCGCGCTTTCAAAAGCCTCCTGGCCAAAACTCGAAACAAAATCAGCTTCACCCACATCGCGATCACTCTTGCGGATATCTATGTGCACATGGGTATCCAACTTGGCGGCCAATTCATCCAATCTGGCAGTGGCTCTGGCGTGGGCATCTTCCACAGCGGGATCCTGGTACACCATAAGCATCAGTTTGCCGCGCAGGTTGTCAAAGACCACTACTTCCTCAGACAGCATGAGGATAATGTCAGGGGTATTGACACTATCCGGTGGCGCCGATTTCGCGACCCGGTGTTCGACAAACCTGACAGTGTCATAGCCGAAATAACCTACCAGGCCGCCATTGAAACGGGGCAATCCTTCCAATTCAGCCACATGGAAACGTTGCTGGTATTGTTCAATGAAGTCGAAAGGATCTTCCGTTTCCAGGGACTCAACGATTTCCCCGTCGCTTTCGACGGTGAGCTGGTTGCCAGTAACCTTAAGCAAAGTCCGGCAAGGTAAACCGATAATGGAATAGCGGCCCCACTTTTCACCGCCCTGGACTGATTCCAGGAAATAACTGTAAGGGCCCCGGGCCAATTTCAGATAGGAACTGAGGGGTGTTTCCAGGTCAGCCAGAATCTCACGGTAAACCGGAATACGGTTAAAGCCCTGATCAGCAAACTCTGCAAACTGCTCTGGTGACATTAAGCACCAAGTTCCTTGCGCATTGCTGCAATAGTCTCAGGATAACTGTCACAGCCAAAAATAGCTGAGCCAGCCACAAACATGTCAGCACCAGCCCTGGCTATCTCACCAATATTGTTGATCCCGACTCCGCCATCGACTTCCAGGCGTATATCATGACCACTGTCATCAATCATCTGGCGCACCACTTTTAATTTATCCAGTGTCGAGGGGATGAAAGCCTGACCGCCAAAGCCGGGGTTGACCGACATCAGCAAAATGATATCCAGTTTATCCATGACATAGTCCAGGCAATCCACTGGTGTTGCAGGATTGAGTACCAACCCGGATTTACAGCCCTGATCACGTACCAGTTGCAGGGAGCGATCAATATGGTTGGTCGCCTCAGGATGGAAAGTAATATAGCTCGCACCTGCTTTGGCAAAATCGATAATCAGGTTGTCTACGGGTGACACCATCAGATGCACATCAATAGGCGCATCCAGGCCCTGCTTTTTCATAAAAGCTGCCAGCGAGGCACAGACACCCGGCCCAATGGTCAGGTTCGGCACGTAGTGGTTGTCCATGACGTCAAAGTGGATGACATCAGCACCAGCTGTCAATACAGCTTCTACTTCTTCACCCAGACGGGCAAAGTCAGCTGACAGGATAGAAGGTGCAATCAGATAAGTTCGGTCTGCCATGTTTTATTCCATTGTTTATATCAAGAAACAGGGCGTACTATTCAAGTGCCGCATTGTACCGACTTTCCCGACTCATGTCGTTGTTAATACAGTGTTTTCCTGGGTTTGTATTTCCCTGGTCTGCCGCAATATCAGGACTGTAGAAACAGGGACTTCAGACAATTTTTCCATGCTGAAAAAAAAGGCCGGTTAAAAACCGGCCTTTTACCATTCCTTAATCAAGTTCTGACCTTCACTTAATGGGAGATTTCCAACCTGCTGGTTTAATTGCCAACACCGAACAGTTGATTTTGCTCAGCACCTTCTCTGCTGTATTGCCCATGAATAACCCGGTAATACCTGATCGGCCAACTGTACCCATCACTACCAGGTCGATACGATGACTTTTCACGAAACGCGGGATGACTGTGGCTGGTTCACCCTTGATGAGGTGGGTATCAGTTTTAGTCAGGGCATATTCAGCGGCCAACTCATCCAGGTGAGTTTTTTCGACCTTACGCATATCGCGCACCATAGCATCAATCGACTTGTAAGCAGCTGCCACGCCATGGCGGTTTTTCAGGCGCTTTTCAAAGGCTACGTGCCAGGAATGCAGAATATGCAGGTGACCTGTTTCCATGTCAGCCAGTTGGCTGGCCAATTCCATAACAGTTCGGTCCAGGTTTTTGGGGCTGCTGTCCTTGCGCCGCAAGTCCACAGAAGCCAGAATTTTTGAATGGCTGATTTTTTTTCTGGGCTTGATTATCAGTACCGGACAGGGACATTTGCGTACCAGGCTCATATCGAGTGACGAAAACAACATACCTACAATGTGAGATTTACCACTGGCTTTGACTACCAGATCAAAACCATTTTTTTGCACTTCCCTGATTATTTCTACGAAATCCTTGCCTTCCTTAACCATGACAGGAAATTTTGCTGTTGAACTTCGTGGCTTGGCCGCCTTTACCAGTTTGGCCAATTCTTCCTTGCGCGCCTTGACCATCTCCCGTTGCAGGGAGTACTGATCAACGGTTCCTGCCGAGATCGGAAACATTTCAGCAGCTTCATCAACAACATCAATGACACTCACTCTGGCCTTAATTTCACTGGCCATCCTGATTATCCTGGCTAAAGCCGTTCTTTCACCTTAGGTGCCATCAGCCACGAATAAAATTTTCTTGAATCTTTTCATATCAGCCTAAAATCCTTAACAAATGTTGGTTACCTGAACTACGGATTATGCATTTTTAACACAATACACCTATCCATCGAAAATATCCGTTTTCCACACTGTACATTGATACCTCGTATCATTACATTCCGTCATGATTTAAATCAACCTTCATCGACACAATGAATCTAGAAAAGTTTTTCCGCAGCGAGTCAACGCCCGCAGTCCTGTTGATCCTGTTTGCCCTGCTGGCCATGTTGTTGAAAAACTCATCCCTTGCGGAGGCATACAACCAGTTTTTGTTACTGGATATTGAAGTACGCGCCGAAAATTTTGCCATCGAAAAACCCCTTTTACTCTGGATCAACGATGGCCTGATGGCGATTTTCTTTTTCCTGGTAGGACTGGAACTGAAAAAGGAAGTACTTGCCGGACAGCTCAGTATTCCTGGTAACGTCGTTTTACCTATTGCCGGTGCAGTAGGCGGGATATTAGCCCCTGCTGGCATCTATTTATTACTGAATTTTCAAAATACCCTGACAGCTCACGGCTGGGCTATACCGACAGCAACGGATATTGCCTTCTCACTGGGCATCCTGGCCCTGCTCGGCAGCAGAGTTCCTGTATCGCTTAAACTTTTTCTGATGACCCTGGCCATCGTTGATGACCTGTTCGGCATTCTGGTCATTGCCTTTTTTTACACCTCCAAGCTTTCCCTGGCCACGCTGTCCATTGCCTTTATCGGCTTTTTTGGTATGGCAATGCTGAATCGATTCAAGGTGATCCGGGTTGCTCCTTTCCTGATTTGTGGTGTGCTGGTCTGGGTATGTTTCCTGAAGTCAGGTGTACATGCCACCCTGGCGGGTGTGATGAATGCCTTGTTCATACCACTTAAAGTGATTCATGATGACGGTGAAAATCATGCGCCGCTGGAAAAGCTCGCTCATGACCTTCACCCTTACGTGTATTTCGCTGTATTACCCTTGTTTGCCTTTGTTAATGCAGGAGTCATTCTGGAAGGATTGAACTTGTCCACATTGATGGGCTCTATTCCCATGGGAATTTTTCTGGGTCTCTTTGTTGGCAAACAGGTTGGTATTTTCAGCCTTTCCTGGCTGTTCATTAAATGCGGCTGGGCAACTTTACCGGAGGGCAGTACATGGCGGCAGTTTTATGGGGTCTCGGTGCTGTGCGGTGTCGGCTTTACCATGAGTTTGTTTATTGCCTCCCTGGCTTTTGGTGATGGTGTAGAAGGCGGTGCCGGTGAAGCCCGGGCAGATCGACTGGCGATACTGCTGGGATCATTCTTTTCCGCGATACTTGGCTACATTATTCTTTATACCTCGGTCAAAGAAAAACAGGTCACAGCACCACGGGAATAAAGTGCTAGTCTTTCTCCAGGCTTTCGCGAATTATTTCCCAGGCTCTTTCCTCGTCATCCACAAATTGGAAAATACTCAGATCTTCACGGCTGATCATGCCCTCTTCAACCAGCAGGTCAAAATCGATCAGTCTTTGCCAGTAGTCTTTACCAAACAATAAAACCGGTAGCGGATCTATCTTGCCTGTCTGAATCAGGGTTAGCGTTTCAAAGAGTTCGTCCAGGGTGCCAAAGCCTCCGGGGAAGGCCACCAGGGCACGGGCGCGCATCATGAAATGCATTTTGCGCATGGCAAAATAATGAAACTGGAAACATAGTTCCGGCGTGATGTAAGGATTGGGATTCTGCTCGTGTGGCAGGACAATATTCAGACCGACAGTTTCAGCACCCGCTTCATGTGCCCCCCGGTTGGCCGCCTCCATTATTCCCGGACCACCCCCTGTGATCACATGCAACCGGGGGCAATCCGAGCAGTCCGATTTTTCACTGACCAGTTTTGCCAGTTTCCTTGCCTGCTCGTAATACATGGCATGCCTTATCTCTGCCTCGACCCTGGCTAATTGCGCAAACAACGCGGAATCATCCTGCTTGTTACCCAGAGCCTTCTCCACTGCCTGCTTTTTTAACAAGACCTGTTCCATTTCACAGGTTCGGGCACTGCCAAACATGACAACCGCATGATTGACACCGTGTTCCTGCAGTATCAGTTCCGGCTTGGATAATTCCAGCAGAAAGCGAACCGGGCGCATTTCATCCCTGAGCAGAAAATCGATATCATCGTAAGCCAGTTTGTAGGCGCTGGAGTTGACCTGTTCTTTGGTGATATCGGTTTTTTTATGCGCATGACGACGATCATCAGCAGCTGATGGAAACAAGTGGCCGGGGTTTTTCCTTCTCGACATGTTAATTTCCTGTCACAGTGGTTTTATTTTCAGTTTCATGATACATGATAAAAAATTCCTGAGAGAATCAGGTTATCTTGTCCTGACAACACATAAGCCACCCAAGATAAAAACAGATGCAGGAGCCAATACATGTGTCGTTTTCTAGCCTATAACGGGCCTTCCACCCTTATGCAGGATTACCTGTTTGACCCCAGCTATTCCCTGGTCAACCAGAGCAAGCGGGCGCGCATGAGTCATGAACCCGTAAACGGTGACGGTTTCGGTCTGGGCTGGTATCCGGAACATGATGACAAGATACCGGGGGCTTTTGTCAGTATCGAGCCTGCCTGGAGTAATCGAAATTTGCGGGAAATTGCCGCCAAGATACCTACCCGGCATTTTTTTGCCCATGTCCGTGATGCTACCCCGGGTATGCCGGTATCCCAGGCCAATTGCCATCCCTTCAAATCTGAACAGTGGTTGTGGATGCACAATGGCTATTTGAGTGAATTTGCCACATGCCGACGACTGCTCCTGTCTTCCCTGTCCGATGAAGCCTTTCAATTTATCAAGGGAAATACAGATTCCGAGCATGTCTTTGCGCTTTTTCTGGACCAGATGAGACAACAAGCCGGGTCATGTAGCGATGACATTCTCGTTGCGCTAACCACTACCATTGAGCGCCTCAACGACATCAGGCAAGAAGCAGGATGCACTGCTGAAGCGCACTTGAATTTTGCCCTCACCAATGGACACATCTCGCTGTATTCCAGGCTGGCAATTCAGTCTGAAGAAGCACCACCCTCATTACACTACCGGGAGAACAATGGCAGCCTGGTGGTCGCCTCGGAACCTTTATCGGAAGATGGGGACTGGCAACAGGTGGAGCACGGGCAGGTGTTGATCAAAGAAGAAGGCAAATCCTTACAGGTGAGAGAACTTGCTTTGTGACTTGTTACTTCTTTAAATAATTATCCAATTCCTGCAATCGTTCCGGTGTGCCAATATCAAACCAGGGACCCTGGTAAAGCTCTCCTCCCACTTTACCTTCTGCCATGGCTTGCTTGAGAAGCGGGACCACAGATTGTTTGCCCTGACGAACACCGGCAAACAAGGCGGGATGGTATACAGCGATACCGCTATAGGTGAAGGCTTTTTCATCACCAAGCGGCTGCGCAACCTTACCTTCATGCAGGATAAAATCGCCATAAGGATGTTGGCTCGGATTTTCCACCAAAACCAGCCAGGCAAGAAGGTTATCACCATCAACACTACCCACGGGCAGCTTTCTAAAAGCAAAATCCGTCCAGATATCGGCATTCACACAAACAAAAGCGTCCGGGTCGAGTAGCGGCAAGGCTTTCATGATGCCGCCCGCCGTTTCCAGTGGCTCCTCTTCTCGAGACCAGGCAATCTTCACCCCAAAGTCACTACCGTCGCCTATGGCGGCTTCTATCTGCTCGCCCAACCAGGCGTGATTAATCACCAGATCGGTAAAACCGTTAGCAGCCAGATTTTCCAGATGGTGTTGAATCAGGGATTTGCCGCCTGCAGTATGCAGAGGTTTGGGTGTTTTCAGCGTCAGGGGAAGCATACGCTCTCCCTTGCCGGCCGCCAGTACCATCGCTTTCACTAGGTGTAGTTCCTGTTACGGATATTATTCAGGCGCGTTACCAGCATGGGATAGATATGCTTCTCAAGCCAGGTCCCCAAACCATACATTTCCGGATAGTCGCCAAGGACTTCCTTGATATAAGCCAGGGTCCGGGGAATGTCAGCAAGGTAATCAGGCTTGCCATCACGCAAATACAAACGTGAAAAAATCCCCACTGCCTTCAGGTGTCGCTGTACTCCCATCATGTCAAAACTGTAGAGAAATTCTTCGTCGCGAAAGCTGTCAATAATGCCATCTGTTTGTGCAAGGTTGGCATATTGTAGTGCCCACTCACGGATCATGGTTTTGGGCCAACTGATATAGCAATCCTTTACCAGGGACACCAGGTCATAGGTTATCGGTCCAATAACAGCATCCTGAAAATCCAGCACGCCAAAATTTCCATCTTGCTGGTAAAGCAGATTGCGGGAATGATAATCCCTGTGCACGCACACCTGGGTCTGGTTTACAGCAGCATCAATAAGTTTGCCAAAATAATGGTCCAGCAGGTCATCGTCATTGTCGGTCAAACTCAAACCCATAATGCCAGTGCAAAACCATTCCCGGAACAAATCCATTTCAGTCTGGAACATGCCCCCATCAAAAGGCGGTAACAAGATGGCACTGCCTTCCTGAATTTTCTGGATCTTTAACAATATCTGGAAAGCTTGCTGATAGATTACATTGGCTTCAGTGATCCCGTTTTGTGCTTTCAGTGTCTTGAGTTTTTCCAGGAGCAGCGTGTCGCCCAAAAAAGAAAGGCACAAAAAGCCCCTTTCATAATCTGCCTTGAAAATTTCCGGGACATTGATATCGGCCCTGGCAAAACTTTCAGCCACCTGGGCAAAGGTACGACTGTCTTCTTTATCCGGTGGTGCATCAACCAGCACATAAGTCTCCTCATCAACAGTCCCTGTAAAGTAGCGACGAAAACTGGCATCGCCGCTCAAGGGCTGTAATTGGACCTCAGCGTCAACTGACTGAATTTCCGACAGGAAAGCATTGAACCACTGTTGCAGGTCCAATTGACGTTGCTGCTGTGCTTTTATTGCTGATTGCGGGTCGGCCATGAAATCGGGATATCTCGTACAAGCTTGTTTAGCAGGGCCATAAAAACTAGAATCTTTCGATGTTCAGCATTATGCCTATACACAGGGTAATTGAGAAGTGACCCCTCGATTCACCCCAAGCCCAAACACCCTGCCTTCACACATGCAGTTTTTGATTTCTCTGAACCGGTGCACACTGGTCTTGCCTTCAATGTTTGCCAGAGGCAGGCACCTGCTATTTTTCTTTTTAATAACCGGAACTACTGTAGCCATTGCTCAGCCCGCGCTCGTTTCCCAGGCCAGTGATATTGACTGGGTAAGTTATGACGATCTCAGCCCGGAACAAAAAGTACTGTTGGAAGGAAACTGTTGCGGGATGTATGTGGAACCAGATTTACCTGTACTTGACGCAGAACCCGGTTCGGCTAACCTCGCCGCGGACAGCTTTGAAGCTCAGGACGGAACCCGGGTTACCCTGGAAGGAAACATAACCATACGTCAGGACAACATCACCCTGAGCGCCGATTCGGCTGACTATGAGAAAGAATCAGGTGATGCCACACTGGAAGGAAACCTGCGTATCAGACAACCTGGCATGTTGCTGGTGGGCAGCGATGGCGTAGTTGAAAATGCCGGAGAGATCAGCCGGCTTAATAACGCCAGTTATGTTTTGCACGAGGAAGGCGTTCGCGGTACAGCGGAGATCATTGTTTATACCGATGCCGACGGCATTATTACTATCGACAATGGTGTCTATACCCGCTGCGAACCAGGTGACAATTCCTGGGTCATGGAAGGTCGCGAAATAATTCTTAACCAAGAAAGTGGTCGCGGCATTGCCCGCGATGTGAAACTGCGACTGGGAAATGTACCGGTGTTTTACCTGCCGGTAATGACTTTCCCCATCAATGATGAAAGAGCCTCGGGCTTTCTTGCACCGACCATTGGCTCAACCCGTGATGGTAGCATGGATTTCCAGGCACCCTACTACCTCAACCTGGCTCCCAATTATGACGCCACTCTTTACCCACGCCTGCTGACAGACCGCGGCGTTATGTTTGGTGGAGAAGGACGGTATCGCGGCAGGCTTTCGCAAAGCATCCTGGAAATGAATTACCTGCCTGATGACAAACTTTTTGATGCTGCAGAGTTGCTCCTGCCTGACCCCGAGTCACCGCCGGTGCCGGACCGCTGGCAGATTGCCCTTGAACACCAGAGTATCATCACCCGCAACTGGTCGGCCCTGGTGGATTATTCCGCGGTGAGTGATGAGGATTATTTCCAGGATCTGGGTAATACCGGGCTTTACACCAATACCCGGAGCTACCTGTATCGACAGGGAGGCCTCAGGTACCGCAGAGGCGACTGGCGTTTCCGGGCACAGGCATTGAGTTACCAAATACTGGATCCAACTGTGCCGGAAAGCCGGCAACCTTATCAACAATTACCAAAAATGGATTTACGCGGCACCTTTTCCAATGAACTTGGCTTTGAATACGGGTTTAACAGTGAATATGTGCGTTTTGAACGCGACCTGGACCCGACCCTTTTGTCCTCTGCCCAACTGGACAGAGGAATCCTTGTTAATGGTGAGCGCCTGACCGTAGAACCGGAAATCAGTTTTACCTGGTCAAACCCTGGCGCCTTTATTACTCCCAAGCTCAAATATAACTATGCGTCCTATCAGCTGGATGACCCGAGCAAAGTCTATTCCCGGGACCCCACGCGCAGCATCTTTTCCGGCAGCCTCGACAGCGGCCTGATTTTTGAGCGACCACTGGATCTTGCCTCAGGCTCAATAATTCAAACCCTGGAACCCAGGCTGTTCTATCTGTACAACGAATTTGAAGATCAGAGTGATATCCCTGATTTTGACTCCTCCGAGCTCACTTTCGGGGTAAGCCAGCTATTTCGCGAAAACCGCTTCAGTGGCAAGGATCGCATCGGTGATACCAGCCAGCTCACCATGGCCGTGACCACCCGCTTCCTGGATGAGCGCGGCCAGGAAAAAGCCAGTGCCAGTATTGGTCAGATACAGTATTTCAAAGACAGACGGGTTACCATTAACAATTCCATTGGCGCTGATGAGCGTACCAACAACTCGGCACTGGTTTCCGAGCTAAGATATCAGTTCAATGACAACTGGCGCATCAATTCCTACCTTGAATGGGACACCAGTGCAGATAATCTTGATGTGGGGAATTTTCAATTCAGGTACCAATCTGATATAAATCACATCCTCAATTTCAGCTATCGTTTCCGTGACTCCAACAGCGCACTTACTGCTTCCGGATTTGACCGGCGCATCAAACAAACGGATATTTCTGCTGTTTGGCCGGTAGCGCAAAATTGGGGTTTAATTGGCCGCTGGAATTATGACCACGCCAACAGCCGCAACCTGGAATCCATCGCTGGACTTGAATACAACAACTGCTGCTATACGGTCAGAGTGGTTGCACGCAAGTGGATAGACAATGATGCCCTCTTTTTTGGCAACATGGATGACAACACCGGAATTTTCTTGCAGTTTGAACTAAAAGGCCTTGGCAGCGTCTTAGGTGGTAATGTCTCCGGATTTTTGAATAATGGTATCAGTGGTTATAGAGAACGTGAATATGCACAATAAAATCAGGCAAACTGCAAACCCGATCAGGCTAATTCCAGCCCTGTTGCTTGCGCTTTCCTTTTATTCCCTGCCCTCCCTGGCCCAGGAAGTGGTGTCCATCGACAAAATTATTGCCATAGTCGATGCCGATGTGATTCTGCAAAGTGAGTTTGATATGCGCTGGACTCAGGTTCAGGAGCAACTGGCCAACGTTCAGGGCCCACGACCCAGTGAGAGTGAGATCAAGGAACAGCTGCTTGAACAGCTCATCAGTGAAAGTCTGCAATTGCAAATGGCTTCACGGGCAGGTCTGAGGGTAGACGATAACCAGATGAACCAGGCCCTTGATACCATAGCCCAGCAAAACAACATGACCTTTGACCAGTTTCGTCAGGTTCTCGAACAGCAAGGTCTGTACCTGCAAACACGGGAACAACTGCGCAAGGATTTGATCCTTCAACAATTCCAGAATGGGGCTGTAAATCAACGTATCGACATCACCCGCCAGGAAGTGGAAAACTACCTGCGCTCTGAAGCCGGACAGGCAAGTATTGCTCCCGAATACAGGGTCTCACATATTTTGATCGAGCACGCTGCCGGGCCGCAACAAAGCCAGCGTGAAGAATTGGCCAAGCTTATTTATCAACAATTGCAGGAAGGTGCAGATATCCAGCAATTTATTGCCGCAGGCCAAATGCTCGGAATACCCCTGGGCGGTTCGGATCTGGGCTTCAGGAAAACGGAAGATCTGCCCAGTTTTTTCCGCGACGTTGTGCCGAATCTGACACTGGGTCAAATCAGTGAACCCTTCAGTAGCACTAGCGGCTGGCATGTGGTCCAGTTAAAGGATATCAGGGGCGGGGCCAACCTGGAGATACAACAGTTTCATGTGCGTCACATCCTGATCACGCCCAATGAAATAAGAACCGAAAGCCAGTCCGAAGACTTAATCAATGAACTATACCAGCGCATCCTGGATGGTGAAGACCTCGGTGACATTGCCCGTCAGCACACCGATGATGATTCATCCATCGTTGCAGGCGGCGACCTGAGCTGGGTGACCTTTGGCCAGTATTCACCGGAATTCTTCGCCGTTTTTCAGAACCTGGAACCTGGCCAAATGTCTGAACCAGTGCGCCTGGAATCTGGCTGGCATATTATCGAATTGCTGGAAACACGTATTGAAGACGTGACTGACGAAAATATGCGCTTCCAGGCAGAGCAAATCCTGCGCCAGCGAAAATTTGAAAACGAGCGGGAAAACTGGCTGACAGAACTGCGCGATACCGCCTACATCGATATCAAAATAGAGCTTTAGCTCCCTTACAATGGCCTCTCCCATTGCGCCACCTGTTGCACTTCCTGTTGCGCTTCCTATTGCGCTTCCTATTGCAGTAACACCCGGCGAGCCCGCAGGTATCGGCCCGGACATTTGCATCCAGCTTGCCGTATCACAGCCGGACTTTGCTGAGCAGATGGTTTTGATTTGCGATCCCCAACTGATAGAACAACGTGCGGCAATGTTGGGTCTGGCAATTTCTGTAGAAGAATATACCGGTGGTGAGGTAAAACCGGGGGTTTTGAATGTGTTGCCCGTTTCGTTGCGTGCCCCCTGTGAGGCGGGACAACTGAATCCCGCCAATAGTGCTTACGTACTGGAATCTCTGGACGTCGCAGCGCACGGTTGCCAGGCAGGTCAATTTGCCGGTCTGGTTACCGGGCCGGTACAGAAAAGTATTATCAATGATGCCGATATACCCTTCTCCGGACATACTGAATACCTGGCCCAACTATGCCAGCGTGAACATGTAGTGATGATGCTGGCCACTGAAGGGCTGCGTGTCGCGCTTGCTACTACACACTTGCCACTGTCCGAAGTCCCGGCCGCCATCACGGCGCCACTGCTGACAGAAATACTCAATATTTTGCATCGGGACCTGAAGGAAAAATTCGGCATACCCTATCCGCGCATTGTTGTTGCCGGACTTAATCCCCATGCCGGCGAAGGCGGCCATCTGGGCAGTGAAGAAATCAACACTATTATTCCCGTACTGGAACAATGCCGGGACAAGGGCATGGATCTGGTTGGCCCACTACCGGCTGATACTTTGTTTACACCAAAGTATCTCGACAACGCTGATGCCGTGCTGGCCATGTACCACGACCAGGGTTTACCGGTGTTGAAATACAAGGGCTTTGGCGAGGCTGTCAACATTACCCTGGGGCTGCCCCTCATTCGCACCTCGGTTGATCATGGCACTGCGCTGGACCTGGCCGGCTCTGGTAAAGCCGGCACTGGTAGCCTGCACACTGCGCTGGTTACGGCCAGGGAAATGGCCGGCAACTGGAACGCTCATGTCGCCGCCTGATAAAAAGGAACATCGTGCGCGTAAACGCTTTGGTCAGAATTTTCTTGTTGATACCAACATTATTGATCTCATTGTTCAGGCCATTAATCCCTCAGATGAAGACCACCTGGTTGAGATTGGCCCGGGTCAGGGCGCATTAACCGACAAACTGATTTCGCAGTGTCGGCATCTGGATGTCATTGAAATTGACCGTGACCTGGCCGCGGAATTCACCTGGCGCTATGACGGTAATGAGCGTTTTACTCTGCACAACGCCGACGTCCTGAAATTTGATTTCACTTCCTTGCCGGCGCAACCTGAAGGCTACAAGGTTATTGGCAACCTGCCCTACAACATTTCCACACCATTATTGTTTCATCTCTTTACCTGCAAGCAGCTGTTTTCAGACATGCTCTTCATGTTGCAACTGGAAGTTGTCGACAGGATGTGCGCAAGCCCGGGCAGCAAAAGCTATGGCAGGCTCAGCATCATGACCCAGTATCACTGCAAGGTTGAGAAATTGTTTCGCGTGCCCCCTACTGCTTTTCGTCCGCAGCCAAAAGTGGAGTCGGCTATTGTCAGGCTGCAACCCCTGGCACAACCTCCCCTGGCCGCAACTGATGCAAGCCTGCTGGAAACCGTGGTGCGTACTGCCTTTTCCCAGCGCCGAAAAACCTTGCAGAACAGTTTGAAAAAACTGGTTGAGAGTTCCATGCTGGAAGATCTGTCCATCGATGGCAGCAGGCGACCAGAGACGCTCTCCTTAGAGGAATATGTTAGTATCAGCAACGCATTGGCCAAGGCAAAATCCTGACCATAACCTGCCAGCATTCAAACTTTCTTTGGCAGTTTTTTAGACAATTTTTTAGACAATAACAGAAGTGAGCAATTTGAGTAATTCAGCGGACAATAGTTGCGATAATGATTGCGGTGTAGAAATCAGTGCCAGGACCAAATACCTGGAATTACAATCGGAACCCGCAAAAAATTCCTACGCATTTTCCTACACAATCACCATCGTTAATCAACGCGATGAACCTGTGCGTCTGCTGAATCGGCACTGGATCATTACTGACCAGAACAACAAGGTAGAAGAAGTCAAAGGTAAAGGCGTTGTGGGACAGCAGCCAGTTATTCAGCCGGGCGAATCCTTTGAATATTCCAGTGGCACGATCATTGGCAGTGAAATAGGCGATATGCGCGGATCGTACACCATGGAAAACTCTGCCGGGGAACAATTTGAAGCACCGATACCACTGTTTGTTCTCGCTATTCCCAACATGATCCACTAGCACGCTTTGGTACTTATGGACTCTCTGATTAATTACAGTATGCCTCTGGCTTTCCAGGCAGTGCCCATGACAAGGCGTCCTTTCGCAGGCATGTCGTCAACCTGTCAAGAAAGGACAACGCGGTCAGGGGTGCTGCCTGGAAGCCCCGAAGGGCGGGCTCTGAAGTGCCTCGCTGCGTTGTTGCGTACCTTGCCAATAGAGCCCACTATTACCTGCGGGCCGCGCCTAGCATCGAGGCACTTCAGAAGCCCGCAGAGACACACTGTAATTAATCAGAGAGTCCATAGTTAGGAAGTACCCAATGGCAACGTATGCAGTCGGCGACATCCAGGGTTGTTATGAACAGCTCATGCGCCTGTTGGACAAGGTAAAATTCGATCCCACGGTTGACCGACTGTGGAGCGTTGGTGATCTCATCAACCGCGGCCCACAATCCCTGGAAACCCTGCGTTTCGCCATCTCACTTGGCAATGCTTTTACCATGGTGCTGGGTAATCATGATCTGCATTTTGTTGCCATGGCAACCGGCGCCCAAAAGCACGGCAAAAAAGATTCCCTGCAACCTTTACTCGACGATCCGAAATGCCAGCAATTTTGTGACTGGTTTCGACATCAACCCCTGGTGCACTGTGAAAAGCTGGAAACAGAAACAGGCTCACAGTCCTTTCTAATGGTACATGCAGGCATTGCACCAGGATGGTCGTTCAAGCAGGCAAAAAAATATGCCAGTGAAGTTGAAGACATTCTGAAAAGCGACAAGTGCCTGAAATTTCTCAACAAGATGTATGGTGATGAACCTGATATCTGGCACGATGGCCTTGAAGGCATGGAGCGTTTAAGGGTAATAACCAACTATCTGACCCGCGTACGCTTTTGTAATGGCGAAACCCAACTCAATCTCGCCATTAAAACCGGGCCCAGGAACGCACCAGCCGGATTCAAGCCCTGGTATGAATACCAGCGCCTGAAAAAATCCAAAGTGATTGTGTTTGGCCATTGGGCCACGCTGGAAGGAGAAACCAACTGGCCTAACGTGCATGCTCTTGATACCGGTTGCGTTTGGGGCAGAACCCTCACTGCCTTGCGCCTGGAAGACAAGCAGCGCTACAGTGTGACCTGCGATCCTTAAATATAAACTGCAAAACTGATGAAAACCTACCTGGTGGGCGGCGCTGTCCGTGACAAACTACTTGGGCTTCCGGTTAAGGACCGGGACTGGGTTGTTGTGGGCGCAAGTGTTGAAGATATGCTGGCGCTGGATTATCAGCAGGTGGGTAAAGACTTTCCGGTATTCCTGCACCCACAATCCAAAGAAGAATATGCCCTGGCGAGAACTGAACGTAAATCAGGCAAGGGTTATACCGGTTTTACTGTCCATGCGGACAAAGACGTCACCCTGGAAGAGGATCTGCTACGCCGGGATTTGACCATCAATGCCCTGGCAGAAACTGACGACGGTCACATCATTGATCCCTATGGCGGCCAGAAAGATCTTGCCGCAAAAACCCTGCGCCATGTCTCCCCTGCTTTTGCTGAAGACCCCCTGCGCGTGTTGCGGGTTGCCCGTTTTGCTGCGCGCTTCCATCACCTGGGCTTCACTATCGCTGATGAAACCATGCAACTCATGGCAGAAATTACTGCCAGTGGTGAAATAAGTGAGTTGGTTAGTGAACGCGTCTGGACAGAATTTGGTAATGCATTGAAGGAACAATCACCCCGGATTTTTATCCAGGTACTTCGCGACTGCAAGGCATTGACAGTTTTACTGCCTGAAGTGGAGAAGCTCTTTGGTGTGCCACAACCAATCAAGTATCACCCTGAAATAGATACGGGCATTCATACGCTCATGGTGCTGGAACAGGCGGCATTACTCTCTCCGGATCCGGTGGTACGTTTTGCCGCCCTCATGCACGATGTCGGCAAAGGCGCGATACCCAAAGCACAATGGCCGAATCTGCGCGGCCACGAAGAACTGGGTGCAGACCTGGTCAATACGCTGTGCAAGCGCATCAAGGCACCCAATGAATACCGTGACCTGGCCAAAATAACCAGCCTTTATCATACCCACTGCCACCGTGCCGCCTCCCATGATGCAGTGACCCTGATGGAAACACTGGAAGCAACAGATGCTTACAGGAAGCCCGAACGCTTCGAGCAATTCCTGCTCGCCTGTGAAGCCGATTCCCGCGGCAGGCTGGGACTGGAAACAGACCCTTATCCGCAGGCAGATATACTGCGCAGGGCTTTTGCAGCAAGCCGGAATGTTGATGCGAATGCGATTGTCGCCATGGGTTACAAGGATGCCGACATCGGTGTGCAGCTGCGCAGCAAACGCATCGAAGAGATTCGCCAGCAATTGGGGCTTGCATGAGCACTGCTGCAACACAGCCAGTGGCTTTAATTACCGGCGCGGCTCTGCGTCTGGGCGCCGCCACAGCCAGGGTATTACATGACAATGGTTACAACATTGTTATCCACTGTAATCGCTCATTAGATGCCGCCAGTCTATTAGCGGATGAGCTGAATCAGAACAGGCAACAATCTGCAGTAATCATTCAGGCCGACCTGCTTGATACCAAAGCAGTCATTGCGCTTGGTGAAAAAAGTATCGCAGTCTGGAACAGGCTGGACGTGCTGGTAAATAATGCCTCCGCTTTTTATCCATCACCGTTGGGTGAAATAAACGAGCAACAATGGGATGAACTGTTTGCCAGCAATGCCAAAGCTCCCCTTTTTCTTTGCCATGCCATTGCTGATGCCTTGAAAACCAACAAGGGCTGCATCATCAACCTCTCTGACCTGTATGCCAGACGTGGTCTGTCCAACCATTCCATCTACACCATGGCCAAAGCGGCCAATGAGGCCATGACCAAATCCCTGGCCCGTGAACTGGCACCGGATGTGCGCGTTAACGGCATAGCACCAGGCGCCATATTGTGGCCACCGGGTGAAGCCATGAGTGATGAAAACAAACAAAAGATTATCGACAGGAGTTCACTGAAGAAGATGGGTGAGCCAGCAGATATCGCCAACGCCATATTGTTTCTGGCTAATAATGCCAGTTACATGACTGGACAAATCCTGCATGTGGATGGTGGCAGATAATTGGTCGAGGAGATGACATTGTCGGAAATTGCGCATCAATCTCCGACAATGAACCCTAATTGAGTACCATTCTGAAAGCGCTTTTACCTCGGAACTATAAATGGACAGCACCTTGTTTCTGGCGTTTTGCGCCAGCTACTTCCTGATTGCCATAAGCCCCGGGCTTTGCATGACACTTTCCATGTCACTTGGCATAAGCATAGGTTTGCGACGCACCTTGTGGATGATGCTTGGGGAATTAGTCGGTGTTGCCCTTGTTGGTATTGCCGCAATGGTTGGTGTCGGAGCCCTGCTAACCAACATGCCTGTTGCCTTTGGCATCCTCAAGATTGTGGGCGCACTGTATCTGCTTTGGGCTGCGTATCGTACCTGGCAAAGTCGGGTGAATGCAGCTTTTGACAGCACAGCAAAAGCAGTTGGAACAGCTAATCTCATATCCCAGGGATTTCTCACTGCAGTAGCAAACCCAAAAGCCTGGGCCTTCCTGGCAGCGCTGCTGCCACCCTTCCTGGATGCTGACAAACCGCTGTTTCAGCAGGGCGCTATTTTGATCGCGCTAATGATCGTCATCGAATTCTCCTGTCTGCTAATTTACGCCCAGGGCGGGCGTCGCCTCAGCAAGTACCTGCAAGACCGGGGTCTCGGACAATGGTTGAATCACATTGCCGCGAGCATGATGGTAGCCGTAGCTTTGTGGCTTATTGTTGGATAACTACTACTTATGTTTTGTCGCCGCATGAGTTTCCTGCTGACGTTAAATCCGCTACAGTCCATGTAAAGAATAACTAGAAGGAACTGTCATGAACTGGGATGCCATCAGCGCAGTTAGCGAAACCATTTCTTCCGTTGCAGTGATCATTTCCCTGATCTACCTGGCGCAACAGATCAGGCATTCCAACAAGCTCTCCCATAGCCAAACCCGGGCGGATTTAAGACACCATGGCAATACAGAAATTGAGAGCCTGATTGAGCATCCGGAAATCTGGCTGTTAATGTGGAAAGAAAAAATTACTGCCGAGGAGCAATCGCGCATACACTTTTTCCTGGTAAGGTCGTTGCGTTTTCGTGAGTTCATTTGGCGGCAACACAAAACTGGATTGTTGGACAAAGAAACGTTTGAATCTTATTTCAGCGTTGTTGCTCAGACACTTTCAACTGAAAGAAGTAAAAGTTGGTGGGATAGTTATAAAAATTCAGGAATTTTCGACTCAGAATTCGTAGAAATGGTAGACAAATTCCAGGTAGAAATACCTGTCTTTGATTTGAAAAAACACATGGAATCCCTGTAACCGGATCAGGGTAATTCTCCAGTCTTCAGCCAGTGGGCACATTCCTCGCCCAGTTCCCGAATCGCAATTTCATCACAGCGATCTATTTCTTCCTTACTCAGCACATCCTTCCAGCGGCCGTTGGTGCCCTTGTTGATGAAATTGCCACCACCCCCTTCAAAGATGATATCCAACACATCAAATTTCTTTGCCTGCTCGCGCATGTAGTCAATGTTGCAATGCTCAACAATTGCTGGCCACACATCCTCAGCCACCTCTATTCCAAGGAAATCTGCGACACGCCTGGCCTCCCCTTCAAAATCGGTCTTCAGATTATTGTAGTGAAGCAGCATGATATTGGGCTGTTCCCTGGCTTCCCACCAACTCTGGATGCATGGCCAAAAAGGTGAGTCCGGCTGGGCTTCGAAATGGCCATTTTCCAGCAAATATAAATAATACGCCCTGGCATCACCATGAATGGGGAGCAAGGGCGTTCCCACCAGACCTGGAACTCCGTTAAAGGCATCATATGCCTCCTGGGTAAACAGCATATGGTGGTTGTACATGCTCCAGGCCACATCCCGGGTATCCCGACCAACGAACAAATATTTCATCTCTGGTTTGAAGGGAATGCAATTCAGCGGCGAATGGGTTTTCAAAAACCGCTGATGCTCCTGTGCTTCTGCAATAGCAAAAATTTCATCTTTGGGAATTATGCGAAATTCAATCCAGGGAGAAATGGCCTGACCGTAGACATCCGGATCACCCTGGAATACCAACTGAGCGACCAACTGCTGCATCTAGGTGGTACCACTCTTGGACCAGGTGCCGATCATGATGTCGTCATCGCGAAAGGGAAAATCATTCAGGCGCGTGGAGTCCCATACGGCCCACTGTTGTTCTGCATTTTTAACTGGCACTGCCATATTGAACATTCCTTATCATTGACTGTGTTCAGGGACGCTTGCAATTTGGCAACTTAAGAGACTTCGCGGAACTCTAAGAAACCCTAAAAGATTCTATCAGGTTGATCGGAGATCAGGGACAGAGCGCTGCGCGGTCTGTGCCGTGGCCTATTGCGGAGTCAGGCCACGCCTTTCCAGCAGTGGTGTGACATCCGGCTCTCTGCCCCTAAAGTTTCTGAACAGCTCCATGGCTTCAACACTACCACCCTTGGAAAGCAGTGTGTCTCGAAAGTACTGACCATTGTCTCTGGTCATGCCGCCATTTTCTTTAAACCATTCGACGGTATCGGCATCAAGCACCTCACTCCAGATATAGGAGTAGTAACCCGCTGAATATCCGCCCATGATGTGAGAGAAATAGGTCAGACGATAACGTGGCGGTATTTCATCCATCAAAGCTCCGGCTTCAGAGAGTACCTGTTCCTCAAAGGCCATGATCTCATCGGCTGAAGGAATTTCTTCTGGTGCCAGCTGATGTAAAGCCATGTCTGTAAGCGAGGGCATCAGGTATTCGGAGGTAGCAAAGCCCTCATTGAATATTTGCGCTTCAAGCACCTTGTCCAGCAATTCGCCTGGCATGGGCTCACCGGTTTCAAAGTGCACGGCATAGTTTTCCAGCACCTCCGGCCAGACTGACCACATTTCATTTACCTGGGAAGGATATTCAACAAAATCCCTTGGTACCCGCGTACCGGCAAACGACGGATAGGTAACATTCGAAAACATACCATGCAGGGCGTGGCCAAACTCATGGAACATGGTGGTGACTTCGTCAAAAGTCATCAGGGTTGGCTCACCTTCCGGTGGTTTGGAAATATTCTGGTGATTTGCCACAACTGGCCTGGTACCCATCAAGTCAGATTGTGAGACATAGGCATTCATCCATGCGCCTCCGCGTTTGGAGGAGCGCGCATAAGGGTCAAGGATAAACATGGCCAGAGTAGAGCCATCCGCTTCAAACACTTCAAACACCCGCACATCTTCCTGGTACACAGGTAAATCAAAGCGTTCTTCAAAGGAAATCCCATAGATCTGATTGGCGGCATAAAACAAACCGTTTTGCAGGACGTTGTTGATTTCAAAATAAGGTTTGAGTTCTGCGGCATCAAAATCATAACGCTCCTGCCGCACTTTCCCGGCATAAAAATCCCAGTCCCAGGCCGCCAGTTGAAAATCGCCGCCTTCGGCATCAATCATGGCCTGTAAATCAGCTGCTTCACGGCGGGCATTGGCGATTGCCGGTGGAGTTAGATCGGCCAGACGCAGGGTCACCGCCGCTACTGTTTGCGCAGTCTGGTTTTGCAAGATGTAATCTGCATGCGTATCAAAACCCAACAGCCGTGCTTTTTCTGCACGCAGTCTGGCGGTACGACTGAGAATTTCCCGGTTATCAAATTCGCCACCGCGATGTCCGCGGGACAGGGAGGTTTCATAGATGCGCTGGCGCAGTGCCCGATTCTCCAGTGATGATAAAGCAGGCTGGCCACTGGTATTGAGCAGCGGGATCACGTACTTGCCTGCCATGTCCCGCGCTTCCGCGGCATCTGCGGCAGCCTGGATTTGGGCATCCGTAAAACCTGCCAGTTCATCTGCGCTGTCCACAACAATGGCAAGGTCATTGACCTCATCAAGCACGTTCTGACTGAAGCTGGTGGATAATTCCGACAATTCCAGATTAATTGCCTTGAGTTGTTCTTTTTGCTCAATGTCCAGCTGCGCACCGGCACGAACAAAACCTTTATAGCTTTCTTCAACCAGTCGAACAGCTTCCGCATCCAGTCCCAGTGAGTTTCTGCGCTCATACAGATCACTAACTCGCGCGAACAATCCCGGATCAAGTCCTATCTGGTCATAATGAGCTGACAAACGTGGTGCAATCTCCACTTCAATTTCATCAATGGCATCATTGGTATGCGCTGAAGAAAGCGCAAAAAACACGTTGGCAACGCGATCGAGTAATTGACCTGATAGCTCCAGCGGAATCATGGTGTTTTCAAACGTTGGATCATCCGCCTGATTCACAATCTCGGCGATTTCTGCCAGCTGTTCTGCCATCCCGAACTCAAATGCAGGCAGGTAATGATCCGTTGTTATCTGATCAAAGGGCGGAAACTGCAGAGGTAAAGCACTGGTGGAATAAAAAGGGTTTGCCGCGGCACTGTCTGCGCTTGCTTCCATCATTGTGGTATCTACCTGCTCAGTTGTTGAATTGTTGGAGTTCTCGCTGCTATCAGAGCAGGCACTGATCAATCCCAGTGTAAATACAGCAAGAATTATTCGGTGGGTTAACAAAGTTTTCATGGGGCACCTGTTTCTTTTATGTCCATAGAATCTGTCAAAGGGAACAAAAGTTCCCATTTATACAGGCCCGGGTCAAGTAGCACAGACACCAAGCCCGGGGACCCTCCGATTAATTACAGCGTGTCCCTAGATATCAGGATCTGTAACAAGCTCGTCGCTATCCGGGTTTAATAATGATGTCAAAACGTGGTCTTCCCAGCGCCCGTTAATACAGAGATAGCGCCTGGCAAAACCCTCCTTTTCAAATCCCAGTTTCTCGAGCAACCTGGCAGAGCGTGTATTTGCCGGCATGTAATTCGCACACACACGGTTCAGCTGAAGATTTTCAAAAGCATAGGCAATAGTATGCTCAACGATCTTCGTCATGATGCCACTGCCCTCGACCGCCGCATCAACTGAATAACCCAAATGACAACAGCAGGCAGGGCTGTAGATAATGTTGGTCAATGAACATGCTCCAACTACTCCTACCGTATTATTTGTATCTCTTACACCAAGGCCAATAAAGTGAACAGCGCGCCCTTCCCGGTAATCCAGTTCACGTTCCTTGAGGCGACGCTGCCAGGACTCAATACTATGGTGATCGTCATTTACCAGGGGATGCCAGGGCGCAAAGCGCGCCTGATTTCTGAGGTAATAATCAGACAGCAGCGGTGCATGTTTAATCTGAGTGGTAACGATGTCCACTTCAGGAGTCCTTGCCTTCCTCTGCAATCATGTCTTCCAGTAAGGTGATCGCCGTTTCAAAATCATTATCGTTCAAGACAAAGAGTTCCAGAGGCCGGTTGTGATAAGTTAATCCGGTGTTCCAAAATTCGTTCTTGATTGTCACTTCCAGGCCTGCATTTTCCAAAAGCCCCTTCGCGAGCCCTACCAGGACAGGATTGTCGTGTTTGTATACCAGCTTCATGAATCCTTGCCTTCCTCTGTATTCATGTCAGCCAACAAGGAAACGGCCTTTTCAAAATCCTCATCGCTCAATACCCAAAGTTCCGATTCCTGGTTGTAGGGAGGAAAACCTGAGCCGGCAAATTCATTTTTTATAACCACTTCCAGACCGGCATCTTCCAGAAGCCCTTTCGCCAGACCCACCAGAGCTGAATTGTCGTGTCTGTATACCAGTTTCATTTTGCCTCACGCATTCTGTTATTTGGACTTTGTTGAGATCATGCGTCCATGCCACTTGAAATCCACTGGCCAGAGTTTCTGCTGGTCTTTTTCGTATGCTGACCAAAGCTCTGTATAAGACTGCTTCAACACAGGGTGTTTTTGCTTGCCACTGATCTGCGACAAGGGCCACAGAACAAAAGCGTTGGAGATAATTTCAGTCCTTGGCAGAGTGACTCCGTCAAAACAACCGGCCAAGGCATCATAGGTTAGGATGTCGATATCCAGTGCTCTGCCACTGAATTTTGGTTGCGATCTGTCCCGGCCATGTTTGTCTTCTATTTCCTTGAGAATGGCAGACAGGTCAGCCAGAGACAACCCGGTTTCAATGCCCACCACCATATTGAGGAAATTATCCCCGTCAAAACCAACAGCCTCGCTTTCAAACACTGATGACAAACTCAGATCATTGAACTGCAGCAACAGCGCATCAAGGCAACTGGCAAGATTGTTGGCTGCATCCGTATTACTGCCAAGGCTGAGGGTTACCCATGCCACTAGTAATTTACTTCCGGTCCTTTGACGCCCCTCTCGATAATAACGCCAACATCACGGGCCCCGGTGACAGCGCCGGGTTTTCCCAGCTCCAGGCGCAACCAGGTGACACCAAATTCTTCCTGGACAATATCGGCGATTCTTGAACCCAGGGTTTCCAGTAATTTAAAACTGCTTTCTTCTATATAAGCAGCGAGACGTTTTGATACAGCTTTGTAATCCAGCGCGTATTCAATCTCATCATTTTCAGCGGCTTTACTGAAATCAGACTTCATTTCCAGATCAAGCGTGACACGCTGGCGTATCTCGCGCTCCCAATCGAAAACACCAATAACGGTTCGAACTTCAAGTCCACGGATATAAACAATTTCCATACATCACCAATTTTAAAAATTAATATTCAAGGTTTTAATATCAGGCGAACTGCGTTCGCCTTGCCGGATGACACTACGTTCTTCCGGCCTACAATCATTTAGCTATTAGCTTTATAGCCTTTAACCAAGCGCAGGCAAAGTTTCCAGATTCCAGCGCGGTTTGGCCAAAATCCTGAGATCATCGTGCTGACCTGCCAGCAAACGCATACAGCCGGCGTAGGCAATCATTGCTCCATTATCCGTACAGTAGGCAAATCCCGGATAATACAGTTTACCGCCTTCATCCTTCGCCATGGCCGCCAGCTTTTCCCGCAGCCGGGTGTTGGCACTAACGCCTCCGGCAATTACCAGGGTCTTCATGCCACTGTGTTTAAACGCGCGTCGACATTTGATCACCATGGTATCCGCTACGGCTTCCTGAAAAGCCCAGGCTATATCCGCCCGGGTTTGTTCATCCAGCTCACCCTCAACCTTGCAATCTTCAACCGTGTTCAGAGTAAAGGTTTTCAACCCGCTGAAACTGAAATCCAGACCGGGACGGTTGGTCATTGGCCTGGGAAAATCAAAACGACCCGGCGTACCTGATTCCGCCAGTTTCGCCACATGTGGACCGCCGGGGTAAGGCAGGCCCAACATCTTGGCCACTTTGTCAAAAGCCTCGCCTGCCGCGTCATCCAGGGATTCACCGATCAGGGTATAGCGGCCAATTTCCGGCACTTCGACCAACTGCGTATGTCCACCGGAAACAAGCAAGGCAACGAAAGGAAATTCCGGGCCATTGGCTTCGAGCAAAGGAGCGAGCAAATGCCCTTCCATGTGGTGCACGCCGATAGTGGGAATGTTCAGGGTCATGCCCAGCGACCTGCCGATAGAGGCACCGACCAGCAAAGCGCCGGCCAAACCTGGACCGGCTGTATAAGCCAATCCATCCAGATCACTCAAGTCACAGTCAGCTTTTGCCAGGACTTCCTTGATCAGCGGCAAGGTTTTACGAATATGATCGCGGGAAGCCAACTCTGGCACTACGCCGCCGTACTTCTGGTGTAGTTCAACCTGACTATAGAGCGCATCCGCCAGCAAGCCCTGTTCACTGTCATACAGAGCGACTCCGGTTTCATCGCAGGATGTTTCTATACCAAGAACTTTCATAATTTAACGAGAGAGCACATCAGTTTACGTAACAATCAGGGCTGCAAATCATACCACAGTGAGTACCCCAGGCTGCAGGCCACAATGACCTGTTTGCCCCCAAACACTGTTTACTGCGTGTTATCATTCGTGCCATTTTCAAATCTCACATTATTTAAATCTTCATAGTGGAAAATAGTTATGAAAGCATTTGTACTTAAAGCTGGCGGCACTTCACTGGACGATCTGGCCCGGATCGATATGGAGCAACCAGAAGCAGGCCCTGGCGAAATCCTGGTCCGCATGAAAGCGGCGTCACTGAATTTTCGCGACCTGGGCATTATTGCCGGTAAATATTTCGGCGGCCCGGTTGCCAATGACACCGTACTACTTTCTGATGGTGCCGGTGAAGTTGAAGCCGTTGGTGAAGGCGTGACACGCTTCCAGGTTGGCGACAAAGTGGCTGGCACTTTTTTCCAGGGGCTTGTGGATGGACCATCTAACCCGATGGTAAATATGGCACTGGGACATTCTGCCCAGGGTGTACTCAGGGAGTATGCCGTCTTTAACGAAAACGATGTCGTTAAAATTCCGAAGAATTTAAATTTTGAAGAAGCCGCCTGTCTCCCGTGCGCCGCGGTCACGGCCTGGCATGCCATGATGGAAGCAGGCAGACCTGTCAACAAAGGTGACACTGTACTGTTACTGGGAACCGGTGGTGTTTCCATGTTCGGCCTGCAATTTGCAAAGGCGGTTGGCGCCTCGACTATTGTCACTTCCTCCAGTGACGACAAGCTGGCAAAAGTAAAAGCCATGGGCGCAGACCTACTGATTAATTACACGACACATCCGGACTGGGAAGAAGAAGTCAAAAAACTTACCAATGGCAAAGGCGCTGAATGTATTGTCGAAGTCGGTGGCGTGGGCACTATAAGCAAATCCATGAAGTGCCTTGGTCTGGGTGGCAAGATTGGCATGATCGGCGTGCTGGCCGGTGCCGATGGCGAATGCAACCCACGTGAACTGATGATGACCGGCAGTAGCATCCACGGTATTTTTGTTGGCAACCGACGCATGTTTGAAGACATGAACAAGACCATAGAAGTAAATGACATACATCCCGTGATTGACAAGAGCTTTGCCTTTGATGATGCAATCGAAGCCATCAAGTATTTCAAAAGCCAGGCTCACCTGGGCAAAGTAGTTATCAAGATTGGCGAATAACAATTTACTGAACTGCGACTTGCCGCACTGAATCCTGCTCAGAATGTGGAAGAATACATAAACGAATACGGTATTCAGTCTGATACCGATTAACATGCTGACCTGGGAAATTTTCACAATATTCATTTAGCGAATTCCCTTAATTCAGGCATAATTGCCAAGTCAGCCCTAATGGTGAGATGTCTTAGTGCTTAAAAGTAGTATCAGGAAATGTTGTAAGTTCATTTCTATTGGTCTGGTCACTGCAGTTTTAACAGCCTGCAACTCCCTCCAGACAGAGTCCATTCCCCCCCAGGAAACTGCCGCTGCAGCGGAAGGTTTCATCGTGGAAACACTGGTTTATGAAGCCAGTGAGCTTGGCGATGCCAGTATCGAAGGGGAAGCGGTGACTGAAGAAGAAGCCATCATTCCTGCCGAGCAGCTCCCTGTTACGCCAACAATCAATATGACCGCCAACCGTGTTGTTGAGCGCGCCATCAATGACTACCTGCAAAATCGTCGCACCTTGCTCCGGGTCTGGAGTGAAAGAAGCCAAACCTACTTTCCCATGATAGAAAAGATCTTCGAGGAAGAAGGTGTTCCCGATGAATTGAAATACATTGCTCTGGGTGAAAGTGATTTGCGACCAACAGTACGAAGTGGCGCCGGCGCAGTGGGTATGTGGCAATTTATGTATGGCACTGCCCGTTCCTCAGGCCTGGAAATCAATACCTGGGTGGATGAAAGACGCGACCCTGAAAAAGCCACGCGCGCTGCAGCCAGGCACTTCAAGGAATTATATGAAAGTTATAACGGTAACTGGGAGCTGGTCCTGGCGGGTTATAACTGCAGCTATCGCTGCATTACCCGCGCTGCACGTCGTGCTGGCAAAACCATAGAAGACAATCCATCGTACTGGGAAATCTATCCTTTCCTGCCGCAAGAAACCCGAGGCTTCGTACCGAAATTTGTTGCAGCGGCACTGCTGGTTTCCAATCCTGGCATGTACGGTATTGAGGTAGAAAATTTTGGTCAGGAAATCGCCTATGACATCGTCCAGGTCAACGGCATGCTGTCACTGGAAGCAGTTGCCATGTTGGCAGGCACAGACATTGCCACAATCAGAAACCTGAACCCTGCCCTGATTAAAGCCAGCTTGCCCGACCAGGATACACCGTACAACCTGCGTCTGCCCCTGGGGACTTATGAACGCTTTGTGCGCGCCTTTGACACCTTGCCTGAAGAAGACAAGGTCTCACCCAGTGAATACATTATTAAACGCGGTGACACCCTGGATAATATTGCCCGCAGTTTCGACACCAATGTTGATGAGCTCAGAGCCGTCAACGGTATTCGGGGACACTTGATCTACCCTGATCAGAAACTGCTGATTCCAGGCGGCGGCATCTCCACAAACATCGCTCTTGCCAACAGGGAAAAACAATCAGTAGTCTATGGTGAAAGCCAGTTCAAACCCATCAAGCTTCGCGATGAATTTCAACTGGTGGAACTCAAGGGCTCAAACAACAGCTCTCCATTGATGGCTGTGTCCCTCAGTCAGGATTTCGAAGATGAATTTCTTGTACCGACCGTCTACCAGGTTCGCCGTGGCGACACGCTTGGTCAGATAGCTGATCGCTTTGATGTGTCAGTCAGCAATATTCAGCAGTGGAATAATATTCGCGGCACGACCATCTACATCAACCAGGAACTCACCATTCATTCAGATGGTGCCAAAGCCGTTACCACATACCGGGTGCAGCGGGGCGACAATCTGAGCATCATCGCACGCCGTTTTGGTGTTTCTGTGGACAATATCAAGCGCTGGAACAACCTGCGCAACAACATGATCTTTCCGGGACAGGATCTGGCGATTAATTAATTTTGCTGACCGATTCCTCGATAGATTCAGAAAGCGGGAGTGTCAGGAAGAAATGCTTCGGATATAAATAATCCTCTCCCGATTCATCGATAATTCGTATTTGGCCATTCGCGCCCGCCACCTCATCACCAACAACTCTATACAGTTTCTTCTTTTCCAGAGAAACTTCAAAATCGGTATTTTTTAAACAAACAGCATAATGTGCAGTCATGTTCAGTCCAGTATTCGTTTAAGCTTATATTCAAATTTACCCAGACTATGGGCTTCATACCAATGAATTTCAGCTCTGCAAATCTCTCCATTTATCAGCTTAATAGTAGCTATTCCTTTCTTTTTTTTTCCATCTTCCAAAACCATAAACTTTTCTGAGCCTCTTTATTTCTCTAATGATATTTCCTGCAGCAATAGTTTCAGCACTTGCAACTTTGCTAATAATATTAAATAACAATGCCTTACTCTTCCTTGAGTATTATTAAGAGAAAATAGATTCATATCCTTCAACTTCAGATTAGTTGAGTTTTCACTTTTTGCACTGCCTGCACAATTTTTCCACCTGTCTTTATATCTTCTGTTATCGCCTCTATGTAGGTATCCATTCCCTGTTCATAGTCATTCCAGATCAAGGCCTGGTCTTTATCAAAGGATCTTCCAATCACTTCATAGATTGCCGTATACAAAGGCAGGGTCGCTGATGAAATGGCCTGACTGGCATCGTAGTGATCACACACAATTTTTGTGCGCAGCTCTGCCGCCTGCACTCCAAACAAAAGACTGATGGCCATGTATTGCTGGAAGATTTCCACGGAACGCCTGGCCAGGTTGGCTGACCCGAAACCCTGGGAATTAATGTTCTGATTAAAGCCTTCTGCGTGAGTGGGATAGTGCATGGTCAGGGAATTTCCGAAGAACTGCAGCTGCGGCATGATGCAGTTGCCGCACAACTGCAAACTTTGCAAACCACCATTGATGACCCTGTCTGTATTGCCAACCAGCATGGCGGACAAACCATTACTGAAGGCCGGCATAACGGCCATGGCAATCTGAACATCCAGATGTTTTGCCAGCATACCAACATGAAAACGCAACTGGTCCATTCCCACACCAATGTACTGACCCAGGAAATTTCCGCCGTGATAGGTCTGCCCTGCTTCTGCGTCTACCAGGGGATTATCCGTTGCCGAATTAATCTCCATTTCCACCTGCTCCGCAATCAGGCGCAGACCGTCAATGATCGGCCCCATATATTGGGGCAGACAGCGCAGGGAATAGCGGTCCTGGATGGGCTCATCCCCGCCCCGAAATTCATGCTGTCCTTTTAATTCATCGGCAATCAACTGGGAGCCAGTCAACAAATCCAGCATGACTTTTGCTGCTCCCACCTGGCCCGGAAAGGCTTTACGCGCATGGATAAAGGGATGAAAGGACTGGTTGGTGGCGCCAAGGCCCTGGAACAACAGGGCATGGGCCCCGAAAGACAAGGCCAGCAACTGACGCGTGTCATACACTACATTGGCAGCAATGCCTGTCATGACGGAAGTGCCATTGACCATGGCCAGACCTTCCTTGGGTCCCAGGGACTCCCTTTCCAGACCCAGTTTCTTTAACACAGTCTGGGCCCCCAACTCCTCGCCCAGGTAATCCACTTTCCAGGATTCATCGAGCCCAATCAGGCAGGCAGTAATATAGGATAAGGGGGACAAGTCACCGCTGGCGCCAATGGAAGCAAACTCGCGCACTACCGGGGTCGCGCCTTCGTTAAGGAAAGTCCCCATGCGCTCGATCATGGACATGCGAATGCCCGATGCCCCCTGTAAATGGGAGTTCATCCGTACCAGGATAGAGGCCCTGACGTCTTCATTGGCCAGACGATTGCCTGTGCCCACCTTGTGAAACCAGGGGATATTGTTTTGTAGTTCCCTGGCCTCATCTTTAGATATGACTTTGTATGCCAGAGCGCCAAAGCCACTGGTCACGCCATAAATGGGCTGGTTGTCTGCAACCGCCTTGAGAATGAAATCGTTGGATTTTTTTACGCGCTCCTGAACCTCGGATGCTTCGGAAACACTGACACGGGCTTTTCTTCGCGCTACGTTGACCACCTCATCAATGGTCAAGCCTTCTCCGGATACGGTTACCTGTTCTGCAGTCATGGATAGACCTCTTTAACTAATTGAATTTATTGATAAATAAAGCGCCAGTATTCTTCACAAATGCTGGATTAAGGGACATGTCCGGATGGGTAGACGTCAGGTCCAGTCGAGAAGAGTGAAATAGCCGGCCTGGAATAGGGCTTTGATTTTTTTACGCGGTTTCATGGTAAAACTCAAGTCTTCAACAAGACCAGTCTACTCAATATAACTGTCAATTTTAACTACCAATTTAAACCCTGCCCTCACTCCAGATCGGGGTGAAAACCCGTAGGTCGGCATAGCGCAGCGTTTGCCGACTTTTGCGGTTTCCATGTCGGCAAACGCTGCGCTATGCCGACCTACAAGCCTGGAATTGAATGCCCCTTTATAAGCCTGATTTAACCCAAAACCTTTGCAATTCCTGGGTTTTGCCATTACAATCCTCCGCCCTTCAAGGGGTGAAAAGCAGTTTTAGTGCTTAAATATTAATCCCTTAAGATTTAATACATTAAGCAACAGCATAGTTGTTGCTCTTATACATTACGGACATTACGGAAATTTATATGCCGGTTGTAAAACTTAAAGAAAACGAGCCTTTTGACGTCGCCTTGCGTCGCTTCAAGCGTTCTTGTGAAAAAGCAGGTGTTCTTGCTGAAGTTCGCCGCCGCGAGTTCTATGAAAAGCCGACTTCAGTTCGCAAGCGTAAAGCCGCTGCTGCGGTAAAGCGTCATGCAAAAAAAGTGTCACGTGAATCTCGTCGTACCAAGCGTCTTTATTAACCATTAGCCCATGTCAGAGTAAAGTCAGGTTCTCTTTACAAAATACTTCCAGATAATTTTTTGTAACGGCAATACAGCCAGTTCAATTCAGTTTTACTCTGACACCGATAATTCACTATGACTGATCATCCCCTGAAACTAAGCATCACGGATGCTATGAAGGATGCCCTTCGTGCGCAGGACAAGCCGCGCCTGTCTACCTTGCGTCTGATGCTTTCCGAACTCAAACGTATTGAAGTGGATGAGCGCGTCGACTTGCCTGAAGACCGCATCATTTCCATCCTCGACAAGATGATCAAGCAGCGTCGCGATTCAGTAAAACAATATACTGATGGCAAGCGCATGGATCTGGCGGATATTGAAAGCGCCGAAATTGAAGTCATCCAGGAATTTATGCCCACCGCACTAAGCGAAGCGGAAATTTCCGAAATTGTCAGTAAAGCTGTTGCTGCTATCGGCGCAGCCTCCATGCAGGACATGGGCAAAGTCATGAATGAAGTACGCCCGCAACTGGCAGGGCGTGCCGATATGGCTGTTGTCAGTCAACTGGTCAAACAGCAGCTGTCCTGAGCTAACAAAGCTCAACAATTCTCCTCGAAATAACTAAAGAACTTACGGTTGGTCCCAGCGTGAGTAATTATTTCAGGTTCACTTCCATATATTTGCGCAATACCTGGTTAATACGACTCTGGTATTTGCCGCCCTGCATTTTGTACCACTCAAGCATGTCAGCATCCAGGCGCAAGGTTATTTGTTTTTTTACTGGTCGGTAAAATTTTCCCTGGACCGCCTTGCTCCAGTCAGTAATTTCCGGAATGTCGGATAAATCGATGTCTCTATCAGGAATGGATACCAGACCGCCTATCTCAGCTTTCTTTTTTCGTGACCTTTTTTTCATAACAATAACGTTCTTTTTTGGTGGCTTTTCGGGCTGAAATTATTCGGATGATTTCTTCATTCTCAGTATTCTCTCCATCAATTACCGTATGAACAACTAACAGAATCAATACACCCTGTACCAACCCCATTGTCTGCCAGCGTTCTTCATATCCCTCACGTCTATCCGCAATACTAAGATGCTCGGGATCTTCAAACACCAGGCTGGCTGTTTCGAATGCCACCCCATGTTTGGCTTTATTCAGCCTGTTTTTGTATTGATTCCATTCAATACGCATTGCATTATTGTAGTTACATAATTGCAGTTATGCAAAAGCAACTATCCCTCCATTTCCAAAGACCGAGTAGTTGTTGTGTACTATTTCAGCATAGCGGCTTTTTAGCTTTTTGCTTTCAAGATCAAGACTTGAATAGCCGACATCACAGCGATCTTGATAGCTACATAAGGCTTTTTTCAAATAAGTCAGCTAGAATCCCCGCACAGGAATTTTATACAGGTAGCGAATGTCTTTTTTTGCTGAACCAAAGCGCAGAAATGTCTTCAAGGTCGGCCTGACCTACATCATTGTTGCGTGGATCATTATCCAGGTGGCCGACACCCTGCTTCCTACCTATGGCGCCCCGGCCTGGGTCATGCCGGTATTTACCACCGTGATCCTGCTGGGCTTTCCCCTGGCTTTAGTGCTGTCCTGGGCCCTGGAAATATCCCCTGCCGGAATCAGCGTGACCCATGATGGAGATACCACGAAAGGCTCCCCTTCAGGCTTGCTGCTGAATTTTGTCATTATGGGTGTAATGGCCTGTGTCATTATCTGGCTCGTGATAGATCGCAGTACGGATGCCGATACACAAACAGTCGCAACGACAACTGAAGAAAATATGCAAACGTTACCTGCCCAGGAAGTTGCCGTTGCCAGTACCCGCCATTGCCGTACTGCCCTTTGAAAATCTAAGCCCTGATCCCGACAACGCCTATTTCGCCGCCGGCATTCATGACACGGTACTGCACGAACTGGCCAAGATAAGTGACATGAATGTCATTGCCCGCACTTCTGTCATGCAATATGCAAATACGACATTACCTGTTACTGAAATAGCTAACACTCTGAACGTTGGAAGCATTATGGAAGGTACGGTGCAGTATGCCGAAGGTCAGGTGCGCATCACTGCACAGTTGATTAACCCGGAAACCGGGGCACATATCTGGTCAGGCAATTTCGACCGACCCTTTGCCGATGTCTTTACCATCCAGTCTGATATTGCCCAGAGTATTGCCAATGCCATTGGCGCTGAATTGTTACCCCGGGAATTGCAGCAGATTACCCGTCAACAGACGGCCTCTGAAGAAGCCTTTGCCTTGTATTTGCAAGCCAAAGCCCTGATTCCCAACATTGCCCCTTTTATGAATCCGGATGCAAGACAATACCTGCAGCAGGCTATTGAACTCGACCCCACTTTTGCCGAACCTTATGCCGTGCTCGCCTTTCACTACGCACTGTCATTGGGAACCGAGGATTACGAATACAGCACGGATGAACGTGAAATGCTGGCTCGAGAATATGCCAATACAGCCATCAGATTGAATGACAATATAGGGCTCGCCTATGGGGCTCTTGCTATTGTCGCTGGCGCTAATTTCAACAGAGCCGAAGAAACAGCTTTTTGGGAAGAGGCGCTTTTACGAAGCCCAAATGATGTTGATGTGCTCGATGATGTCATACGTTATCTCGCCACTAAAACAGATCAATTGGACAGGGCTGCAGGAATTGCCAGCCGGATTCAAACAATTAATCCTTCTTCGATGGCAACCATCCAGATCTGGCTGGCGCAAGGGAGTGGAGATTTTTCGACTTTTCTTGGCTATATGAATAACCAGGTGGAAATAGAATTACTTGATCCAGTCGCCTTACCCTTTTTCCTTTTAAGTCAGGCAATAATGGAAACGGTGCAAGGAAATAAAGATATAGCAGCCAACCTACTGGACGATGTTGGTAGCATGAACATTTCCCCAGCTATTTTCTTTTATACTTATTTACCTTATGCCAACGGCAGGCTTGGCAGATTGGAACAGGCTCAACAACAGTATGATATTTATCTGGATCATCATGGTGGTGAATTACCACTTAATGCTGAAAGCATATACGTATCACTTGGCATTCAGGATGAGGAGAGCGCAGTCGCAATTATGATGGAAATATCTGCTTCTGACATGGGGCCTGACTCAGGGGTAGATACAAATATATTCAATCTCGCCAATAATTATTACCAGGACCCCGTACTGGATAAACCGGAATTTATTGAAGCCCGACGCTTGCTTAACAATGCAATTCAATAGTCCTTACAGTATTAGTTTGATCCGATTGTTTGGCGTTCCAATAGAAAATATTTCAATCAAGCCGCAAGTTTAACCCTGTAATTGGGTTTATTGGGGCTGGCCGGATCAACCGTCACTTCACGCCTGGCCGGATTTAAAACAAGATCCATATCGTCCATGGGAACGGCGCCCAACAAGACTTCATCGCCCAATACCAGCGCGCCTACATAACAATAGCGATTACTAAAAATCACTTTTATGGGACCAACGTAAGGGACATTTTTTCTATGTCCATCAGCCAAGGTCACTTCCCGGGTATCCTCAAATTCAAGATTCAGCTGTAAGGCCAGATGCTCAGGAATACACAAAGTTACTGCACCGGTATCAGCCAGGGCCTTAACCTGCAGGGGCTGTAATGAATCATCTCTGGTATTGCTGAGAGAAATCTCGGCAATGATATGGCCCATAGTTTTCTGCTTTTCCATCGGTAAATTATACTCTAAAGATAGTACATAACTGGTATTTATCAACTAACTGCCAGAGTTAAGGCAACGAATATCCTGAAAAGTTTTTTCCATCTTTATTAGTTAGAATGCTTACTCCGGCAAACAGCAATGGCATTTACATTGCTGGCTCTACAAAAATTAAATTGGCAATTTAAAGTGGCATTATTAACCCCACTGCATAACTTACTCTCCCGTGATGAAGCCAAAATTCCCATGGCTGTACTGGGCATCCTCGTGGGTATTGCTGCCGGGCTGGTCGTAAATCTGTTTCGCTTCATCCTTGAAAGCCCTTTTCCTTTTTTTGGCAACGGCTTGCACCACGACAACTTTGAAGCCTTGCCACCTTACCTGCATTTTCTCCTGCCCGTCGCAGGCTGCATCGTTATTGGTCAACTGCTGCATGTACTGACACCTGAATTACGCCTGATGGGAGTGAGTTACATCATCGACAAGGTGCAACATTTCAGAAGTCAGATGCGAGTTCGCAATGCCGTGATGCAATTCGTGACCGCCTCCATCGCTCTGCTTAGCGGTGGCTCCTGTGGCCGTGAAGGCCCTGCCATTCATATGGGTGCAACAGCAGGTGGAGCCATTGGTAGTTGGCTGCAGTTACCCAATAACAGTATTCGCACATTGATTGCCGCTGGCAGTGCTGGCGCCATTGCTGCTGCCTTTAATACTCCGATTGCCGGGGTGATTTTTGCCATGGAAGTCATCCTTATGGAATATGCCATCAGCGGCATTATTCCGGTGATTGTTGCCGCGGTGAGCGGCACAGTCGTCACCCAGATACTTTACGGCGGTGAACCCGTTTTTGTGATTGATGAGGTTGCCATGAACAGTCTCTGGCAAATTCCCTACGTGGTTTTCATGGGCCTGATCATTGGTATTATCGCCAGCCTCTTTGTCAAACTGCATAAATTTGCCTGTGGCTTCGGGCATATCGACCTGCGCCTGCGCTTGTTAGGAATCGGACTGCTGACAGGATCGGTGGGACTGTTCATGCCGGAGATCCTGGGTACCGGTTACGATTCCCTGAACGATGCCTTGCAGGGCAACCTGGCCCTGACTTTCCTGCTGGCCTTGCTGTCATTGAAATTGATTGTCACGGCCTTGAGTCTTGGACTGGGTTTACCGGGTGGTGTGATTGGCCCAAGCCTGATGCTGGGCGGGGTTGCCGGAGGCATCATGGGCATTGTGGGTGAAAGCTTTTTCCCTGGATCACTTTCAACAAGTGGTTTTTATGTCCTGATTGGCATGTGTGCCATGATGGGAGCTACCTTGCAGGCACCACTGGCTGCGCTCATGGCTTTGCTGGAGCTCAGTAATAACCCCGGCATCATCTTGCCCGCCATGCTCATCATTGTTGTCTCCAACATGACCAGCTCAGAACTGTTTAAAATCAAGTCTGTATTTCAGAACAGTCTGACACCAAGGCAATCCGGCTTTTCTCCGGAGTTGTCACGCTTTCTTAATCGATTTGCTGTTAGTACTGTAGCCAGTAAAAAATTTGCAACCTTGCATCCCGGCGCAGATTTACCAACCATCAGGGATGCTCTGGAAAAAAATCCGGACTGGCTGATTATTGATTACATCGGGACGCACGATGCCATCATCGCCAGGGCGTCACTTGAGTTGGCGCTGGAAAATGCCGATTTCGATCTGAATAAACTAGATAGGGCCAGGGAAGTCACTGCCATTAACCAGCAGGCCACGTTGCTTGAAGCGCTTGAAACCCTGGCGGAAAAAGGCACGCATATGGGCTATACCTACCGGCAAGATCACAAAGGCGAGATAATAATCCAGGGAGTTTTTTCCGAGAATGATATTATGGCGTTCTACAAGGGAACCCAGTAATGGCCGGCCGCATACCACAAACTTTCATTGATGACTTGCTGGCACGCGTCGACATCGTCGACGTGATTGATGGCTATACCACACTGAAAAAGACTGGCAAGAATTATTCCGGGTTGTGCCCATTTCACAATGAGAAAACCCCCTCCTTCAGTGTCGAACCCGACAAGCAGTTTTATTACTGTTTTGGTTGTGGTGCTGGCGGCAATGCCATCGGCTTTGTCATGAATTACGATAACGTGGACTTCGTTGAAGCCATTGAGAAAATCGCCACGCAAATGGGCATGGAAGTGCCCCGCGAAGAATTCTCAGGTGACCAGCGTTCCCGAGAACAAAATCAGGCCCTATATGATGTCCTGCAACAATGTGCCCATTATTACCAGGCGCAATTGCGCCAGCATCCTGAGAAAGGACGCGCCGTTGACTACCTGAAAAATCGCGGCCTGAGTGGCGAAATTGCCCGGGACTTTGGCCTTGGCTACGCACCCCCCGGCTGGAGCAATGTGCTTGAGACTGTTGGTACGAATGAAACACTGAAAAAAGCCCTGCTCAATGCCGGGATGCTGATTGAAAATCCAGATAACAAGCAACATCCCCTGTATGACCGGTTTCGGGATCGCATTATCTATCCCATTCGCGACAACCGTGGCCGGGTTATCGCTTTTGGCGGGCGCGTTCTGGGTGACGACAAACCCAAATATTTAAATTCTCCTGAGACCCCCGTCTTTCATAAAGGCGAGGAACTCTATGGTTTGTTTGAAGCCAGGAAACGTACCCGAAAACTGGAAAAGTACCTGATCGTTGAAGGCTATATGGATGTTATTGCCCTGGCCCAGAATGACATCAGCTATAGCGTTGCCACGCTGGGCACCGCCACCTCAACCAAGCACTTGCGCCGCTTGTTCAAGCTGGTGCAGGAAGTGGTGTTTTGTTTTGATGGCGACAATGCCGGAAGGGAGGCCGCCTGGCGCGCATTGGAGCAGGTCCTGCCCCTGATGGAAGATGGCAGAACCGCGCGCTTTTTGTTCCTGCCTGACGGGGAAGACCCGGATAGCCAGGTTCGTAAAATAGGCAAAGCGGCCTTTGTTGAAAATATCAGCGGCGCCACACAACTGGCAGAGTTTTTCTTTCAGTCACTGGGCGATAAAGTCGACATGACCTCACTGGAAGGTCGCGCCCGTCTCTGCAAAATGGCGATGCCCTATATTGAGAAAATCCCCAAAGGCATTTACCGTCAGCTCATCATGGATCAGTTAGCCTCCATCACGGGTGTGGATGCCCGGACGCTTTCCACGATAGAGAGCACGCGTGTCGTCACAACCGCCCCGGTCATGGAAGCTGTTGCCGTCAAAAGCCGCCCCCCTGCCAGGAAAAATTCTTCCGGACGCTCTGTTTGTATGCAGGCCGTAAACCTGATCCTGTTAAAACCGGCCATGGTGGGCACACTGGAAGATGATGAGGAACTGGGTGCCATTGACAGCCCCGACATTGAATTGTTGTTACAGGTGATAGCCCTGGCCCGAAAGCATCCATCCAGCTCCACACCCGAACTGCTGGGCCGCATCTATGCCACCCCCCTGGGCAGTCAGCTCACCCAGCTCCTGAATCGGGAGCAAATCACGCCAACTGAGGGGATTGAGCAGGAATTCAATGAAATCATCACGCACCTGCTGCAGACTCATCGACGCAAGCTTGACCATCAGATCTGGCTTGAAGAAGCCCGCCAGAAGGTGAGTTCACGGCGCAATCCGGATCAAAACAACGACCTGAACAGGGAAAATCCACCAGATCAGCATTAATTCAGGCCTTTTTCCTTGATTTTTGCCGCCTTACCCCCACTTTAGCTACACAAATTCCGCTAGTATCCACTACCTGCTTTCAGTTAGAATACGCGGTTATTTTTCCACCCTGTACACCACTCTAAATCAGGTATTGCACTAAATATGAGCAAAATCCAAACGCAACAATCCAGCCTCAAAGCATTGATCGCCAAGGGTAAGGAACAAAACTACCTTACCTATGCTCAGGTGAATGACCATTTGCCGGAATCTATCTCCGATCCGGATCAGGTGGAAGATATCATTCAGATGATCGACGACATGGGCATCAAGGTTTTTGAAACCGCTCCTGATGCCGATCAGCTGTTGATGATCGAAAGCGAGACCGATGAGCTGGCGGCTGCCGAAGCGGCTGCTGCCCTGGCCGCAGTTGAAAACGAAGCTGGCCGCACCACCGACCCCGTGCGCATGTACATGCGCGAAATGGGCACCGTGGAACTGCTCACCCGCGAGGGCGAAATCGCTATCGCCAAACGCATTGAAGAAGGTATTCGTGAACTGATGTCAGCTATGGCATTTTTTCCAGGCACGGTGGAATACGTCCTGAATGAGTATGACCTGGTCGAAAAAGAAGAGAAAAAGCTGGCCGACATTCTTATTGGTTACCTTGATCTGAGCGAAGATATTGCCGTTGCTGCAGATTCACCTGCCGCTGAACCAGTCGAGACCAAAGCCGATGCAGATGACAGCAAAGACGCTTCAGACAGCGATGACGATGATGATGATGAAGCACCTACCGGTCCAGATCCGGAAGAAGCAAAAATTCGTTTTGATGAGTTGAACAAGCAATACCGCTCTACCATGCGCGCACTCAAGAAGTATGGCCGCCAGCATGACAAGGGCATCGAGTCGCTGGAAAAACTGGGCGAAATTTTCAAATTCTTCAAACTGGCACCAAGACAGTTTGATCCCTTGCTGGAACACATTCGCGCCTGCCTGTCCCGGATTCGCCGGCATGAACGCAATATCCGCAACCTGGCTATTACCATTGGCGGCATGCCACGCAGCACCTTCATCAAGAGCTTCCCGGGCAACGAAGTCAACTTGAAGTGGCTGGACTCCCATTTACGCCGCAAGGACTATTCTGAATCCCTTGCCAAGGTAAAAGTAGAAATTCTCCGCGCGCAAAAGAAAATGGTGATGGTGGAAGAAGAAACCGGATTGACTGTCGGCGAAATCAAGGACATCAACCGCAAGATGTCCATCGGTGAAGCCAAATCCCGCCGCGCCAAAAAAGACATGGTAGAAGCGAACCTGCGTCTGGTGATTTCTATCGCCAAGAAATACACCAATCGCGGCTTGCAGTTCCTGGACCTGATCCAGGAAGGCAACATCGGTTTGATGAAAGCCGTCGACAAATTTGAATATCGCCGTGGTTACAAATTCTCTACCTATGCGACCTGGTGGATCAGGCAGGCCATCACCCGCTCTATTGCGGACCAGGCCCGCACCATCCGTATTCCAGTACATATGATCGAGACTATCAACAAGCTCAACCGTATTTCGCGCCAGATGCTACATGAAAAAGGCCGCGAACCGACACCGGAAGAGCTGGGCGAGCGCATGGAACTGTCTGAAGACAAGATCCGCAAGGTACTGAAAATTGCCAAAGAGCCAATCTCAATGGAAACCCCTATCGGTGATGATGAAGATTCACACCTGGGTGATTTCATTGAAGATGCCAATATCGATTCTCCCGTGGATTCTTCCCTTGATGAAGGTCTGCGTGAAGCTACCAAGGAAGTGCTCGGCAGCCTGACCGCCCGCGAAGCCAAAGTGCTGCGCATGCGTTTCGGCATTGATATGAACACTGACCATACGCTGGAAGAAGTGGGTAAACAGTTTGATGTGACGCGTGAGCGTATTCGCCAAATTGAAGCCAAGGCCTTACGCAAACTGCGTCATCCAACCCGTTCTGATCACCTGAAAAGCTTCCTGGATGATTAATCATTCATGTAATTTAAAAAAGGCGCCTGTTGGCGCCTTTTTTTACAGCTACTGAAAAGACCAGCTTTTCTAATTTTCAGGTTTTCAATATACCTACCAGAGAAATAATTTTCTTTCGCAGCCACTGATGAGCTGGCGAATTAGCGACCCGGCTATGGTAAACCAGGCAATATTCAATCTTGACGTCCGGGTTTGGGTTGAAATTCAGCTTGCCGAATTTCAGCTCATCAGAGGCAAAGTATTGCACCAGGTCTGAACCTGCCAGCAGGTAATCCGTTCTGCTGATCACGGCCAAAGCAGTGATCAGATTTTCCGTCTCAAACACACTTTTCCAGGGCCCAATATTGGAAGTTTCTGCAGTATATCTAAAAATAGTCAAATTGCTCATATCCGGCACATTCAATTCAATCCTCGGATAAGCAATCAGGTCCTTGAAAGCCAATTTCCTTTTTTTCATGAGAGGATGGCTTTCCCTGCCAAACAGAGCCGGTTTTGCTTCAAGCAAGAGATCAGAATAAAAATTCTGCGGGATTTCCGAATAAGCCAGGTTCAGAGCAAAATCCAGATCCCCCTTTTCCAGTCCGGCTAGCTGGTTTTCCTGTTGCGTCAGTGTCACCAGATGCATGCCTGGCGCCTCACGGCTGAGTTCTTCCACCAGCATAGGGAAGAGCACCATATCCATGAACTCGTTGATAGCAATGATGAACTCGCCCTTGAAGGTGGCCGGGTCAAACGTTTCTGCCACAAACAGATAAGCCATATCCCTGAGAATTCCGTCCAGAGGCTGTTTCAAAGCGAGTGCAAAGGGTGTTGGCACCAGGCCTCTACCACTGCGGGTAAACAGCGGATCATCAAAAATCTCCCGCATACGGGACAGGGATTTACTGATAGCTGGCTGAGTCAGGAAGAGCTTATCTGCCGTTCCGGACACACTGCCTTCTTCAAGCAATACCTGCAGGGTGAGAAGGAGGTTCAAATCAATTCGAGCAAGGTGACGAATATCCATACAGCCTAATATAACTGATATTCATGTATATGCTAAATATTTTTCATTTTTGTTTATATGTTAAGAGGACTAAAGTCCCTCCCAAGTTGAACAAAAACATGAAAGGAGAACGACAATGACAGCACTGGCCGCTTTATTAATATGTATCGCCCTAGCTTATTCACTGGGCGAAATTGGATAACTACCGATGTCCCAGAGTTGAGGCCCTGCGGGATGGGTAACAAGCAGCTAATCCCCGTTTTGCGAGACTTGTTTCCATAGGGCCTATAACTTTTTAGGCAGGAGTTCAGGCAGGGGCACTAACCCTACCCGACAAATGATTTACAAATTTGAAGCAGTTCCCAACGTTCTATTTATTCAGTTAGAGGCAGAAATGAAAAACATATTAGAAAACAATCATGGTGGTTCCATTCTTTTTTACCGATCTGCCAGCTTTCAATTGATGCACACCACCATCAGAGAGCTAACATCAAAAAGAAAAAAGCAATTCTTAAGCATGCGAACCAGGAAAATGACAGAGATCATTCATTCAAAACCTGTACAGCATTAATTTCCAGGAAGTTCCTGGCGCCACAAACAATAAATAAAAAGGCCAGCAATAATGAAGAAAAAGAAACTCGCAGTACTGTTTGCTCTTTGTCCCCTGCTTTCATTGACGGCAGATGCCCAATCAGTGCAACCGGACTTCACAGGAATGTGGAGTGATCCACCAGACACCCTGGAAGGAACCTTATGCTTTTTTGCCTGTTTCGACGGCGGACTGGATAAACTCTATGCCCTGCTCGATGATCCAGTTAATGATGACACCCCTGTGCCACAACTGGTTCAACAAGTTATGCAGGAGGGTTTTGTTGAAAATATTGCGCCAAAATTAACCGCCAAAGGCAGGGAAAACTTTCCTTTAGACCAGGGTAAAGACCCGAGCTTTTTAGAGTGCATCCCCTGGGGCTTTGCCAGGGAGATTTTTTCTCCGCACCAGCTCAGAATTGAACAGCATGCTGACTATATTGAAATGCAATATGGCGAATGGGACATCACACGGACCGTACATCTGAGCAATGAGGGAATACCGCAGAACACACCCTACAGCAAAATGGGCTACTCAGTGGGTCACTATGAAGCCGATACGCTGGTCATAGAAACCTCTCATATCACGGAAAACATAATGTTCTTCGTAGCTAGCCATAGTGACCAGTTACACACAGTTGAGAGATACAGAAAAAGCGCAGACGGGGAAGCGCTCAACCTGGAAGTAACACTTACAGATCCCATTATGCTCACTGCACCAATAGTGGCAAAAAAATTATGGAGCTGGGCACCAGACCAGGAAATTTTTGCCTACGACAGCTGCAACATTCCAGACACTGACCTGATTATTGAAGGAGTATGACATGAAGACCCTACCAAAAGTGCTACTAGTCATTTCAGGAATTGCGGTATTTCTGCAACCTGCCTTTGGCCATCATTCTATTGCCGCCGTATTCAACCAGAAGGAAGAGGCCACCATTAGTGGAATAGTCAGCGAGTTCCATTTTGTAAACCCTCACGCCAATCTCAGAATAAAAGTCACCGATGAGAATGGCGTTGAAGAAGAGTGGGATATTGAAATGGACGGCAGACTCAACCTCACCAATGGCAATATTACTGCAGCATCATTTACCCCCGGGTAACGCCTTGAAGTGACGGGCTTCCCTTCCCATATCAAGTCTCCAATCCTGTTTTTCCTTTCTGCCACCCGGGAAGATGGGACTGAGGTACTTCCACCAAGACATGAACGCAGAAAATCCCTTGAAGAGGAGAGAAGATTGCGACGTTTGCAGCAGGATAGTAACAGTGGCAATTAGCCGAGAATGTCGATTTTGGCGATTCCAGCAGCACAAGCGCTCATCCCAGGCTCTATCTGTATCAGCACAAAAGACTGAGTAAATTAATTTCCTTAGATCCCTTTGTAGCAAGCATGCGATTATCCCACTATAATCCGTGCTTGCTTTTTTTCCGTAAGGGGTGTGTTATAAGCACATCAAGCCAAATGGCTAAGCACAAAGATTTTAAGCAAGTATTTTGTTCTAAATCGAGGCGCGAAGACTTTTCGACGAAGGAGTGTGCTACCGGCACATGACTGAGGAGAAATAACCTTTGCAACGAAGAGTTAGGACAAAAGACGTCGACTAAAAGGGCCTATAACTCAGTTGGTTAGAGTAGCGGACTCATAATCCGTTTGTCCCAGGTTCGAGTCCTGGTGGGCCCACCAAATTTCTATTAATATTCAATTAGTTACATTCTTTCAGACAATATTCAGCTCTGAATATTTGCTTACACACTGCTTACACACTCAAAAATTGCTTACACACTCTGATCCCAGGGTGTTTTGACACTATTTCTGCCCCTGCGGGGCAGTGCTATGTAAGGCTGGGTGAAATGCTCGCACAATTTTGTCGTGTCGACAAAATGGCCCCTGCGGGGGCAGGGCATGAGTATAGCCAGGTGAAATGCACGGTTTTTTTACGTGTGCTCCAGGGTCAACGAAGTCAATACCAGGGGCTGACATTTTTTGATTGACACTGTTTAATGACCGCTTTCGGGGTGTGATCTCAACCGGTCGTTGCAACACATTCGTTAAATCTATCAGCTGGCGTTCTAAAACCCAAGGTTTGTCGAGGACGTTCATTCAACTGACGCGCCACCGCATCCAGCTTTCTTTGTGAATGCTCCGACAGGTCAGTCTTCTTTGGAAAGTATTGTCGCAACAAACCATTGGTGTTTTCATTGCTTCCTCTTTGCCAGGGGCTCTGTGGATCGCAGAAGTACACCTTGATGTCGGTTTCTAAGGTAAAGCGTTGATGATCCGATAACTCTTTGCCTCTGTCCCAGGTGAGTGATTTATATAACTCGGCCGGTAATTTCTTGGATTGTTTTATCAAAGCCGACACCACGCTTTCGGTATCTTTGTTTGCCACCTTAGCCAACATTACATAACGAGTATGTCTTTCCACTAGCGTCGCGATGTAACTGTTATTTGTTCCTGCGGAGACTGTAAAAAAGGGGACAGTGACTTTTCTTATAAAAAGTCACTGTCCCCTTTATACGGTTTATACCCTTCCCATATCCAGACCAGAGTATCCGCCAGGGTAAGCTGATAGACCTTCGCATCACAGTGTCCGGTGTCTTTGCTGAAAACATAGCGATAATCGTAATCCCTGGCTGCTAATGCATCGGCAGTGAGTTCGTTGGCCATCACCCAGTTACGGTGGGATTCTTCGGAGTTCTCAACGCCCAGGTCGAATTCCGATGCATGGATGAAGAGGCGCAAAGGTCTGGGATCGTTGTTTTCGATCAGTTCCATGCCAGAGTGGTATTCCCAGGCACCGAGCGGATAATCCTGTTCTTCCGGTGCATCATCATCCTGCACATCGACGAAAGTACCGGAGTAGGTAATCAGGCGACGGAAAAGATCAGGACGGAACCAGCCCATGGTGAGCGCGGCTGCGCCACCGGAGCTGCACCCCATCACGGCCTTGCCCCAAGGATCACTGGTGAAAGCGATATTCGGATAAGCTGCCCTGATGGCAGGATTGTTGAGCACTGCAGGCAATACTTCTTCATTGATGAAGCGGGCGTGCCGATCCGAAATCGTATCGTACTCCAGCCCCCGCTCACTCCCCTGGGCGTTACCTCCCCCGTTCTGAACGGCAATTGTAATGAAGGCTGGCAGTCTGCGGCCGGGATCAGTCGAAATGGTCAGGTTGTCCAGAGCATTGCTTACCAAATCAAGCCGGCTGGGGCCGTCAAGGGTCACCATGATGGGTGCACTGTCGCCATCCTCATATTCAGCCGGAATATAGACATAGATATTGCGCTCGGTGCGCACCTCTTTTTCCGGATCAAGTGTCTTGTCAGTGCCCGGATAGATACTGCCTTCGGCCAGAGGCATGGTGAATTCAAACAACTGGCCTTTCGGGTTGCCCCGGTCGGTCAAATCCGGATCAGTTGGATACTCAGGACCTGTCACTATCCTGGCGGGATCGGCAGTGCTGGCCGATTGGGCAAAGGTAATCTGTGCTGTTATCAACAATAAAAAGACGCTGCCCAAAGCCAGCAGCTGTTTTGATGAAAATGAAGTATTAGACGGTTTCATAATAAATGGCAGCCCCCTCAGTACAAACCGATATGATGTCAGGCGATGATAACCCGTTTAGTCCCGGTTGCAATAAGTGGAGCAGTCATATCCCGAGGTCGCATTATCCGGTATGTGCAGTTAGCAGGTTATGCGTCTCTGGGGGCCAACATAGTGGAATGAAAAATCAGGGTAAAACCGATGCTGGAGAATAGCGTTGCTATAGCCTGTAATCTAATAGTGTCGGCGATTTGGTCTGGCCCCTTTAATTCATAGTCTGTAATAAAAAAGCCCCCGGCATGAATGCCGAGGGCTTAGTAAGCAGGCTGGATCTGGCCTAACGGCTAACCGTTATACTGGCTTGCAGATCCGTTGGACGAATGACTTCCATGACCGGAGGCGCGGCCACCAGCTTGACCCACATGTTATCTCCGTCGTGGAACCAGGAAGTCTCATTTGCCTGGCGCAAGGCGTCCATGCTGCCCTGCTCCGTTCCGGCGGCTGCATTGGTGAAACCCGGCAGTTCAAACATGACCCATGAGCCCTCATCCATTTCGGCCAGACTGAGAGTGACTTCCTCCCTTTCGGTAAGCACTTCAATCTCGGTACCGGCCTTTACCGTGCTCAGATCACCACTGATCTTGAATTCCTTGCCATTGCGAACAAGCGCGATGGGCGGCTGCGGAGCACGACGGGAGAACAGCGCGGCACGTTGGGACCGAACAAGTTCAGTGTCCGGCGCATTTGGACTAAGACCACCGATCAAAGAATAGCGAGCGGTCCTTGATTCGAGATTGACTGCACTGGGAAATTCTCCCCTGGCGTCCGAGAGATTCAGGCGACCGACGTCACCCGTGCACACCGAGGCGTTCCAGGTGGGATGAATCTCACAGGAGTCGTCGGTGACGACGCTGTCATTCTCGCCGTCGTGGAGCATGATGTGGGAATCTGGGATGCCGGTCACCGAGCCGTCCAGGTCGTGGATCGACAGGGTCCGATAGGCGTTGCCGCCGCGGTTATCATTATCGAACCGGGAATCGTATGTCGGGAAATAAACCGGCTTGGCGTTGACGAATTCCGCTCCCTTGATAGTGCTGTTGGTACTGAGCCCCGCGCTCGTGAACAGCAGGAAGGACAGCGCGCCTGTCTTGCGCTGGTCGTTGTCCTGGAAATTCATGAATGTCGTGTTCACCACATCATCGCGGTAATCGTAGTATTCGTAGCCGCGGATGGGGAAATCCGGAATGGCCGGCTTCGGCAGGCTGCGGCCATAGGCGATTTCCTCCGGCGTCGTGGGATTGCCGATGTTGTCGGTCTCGCCCACGACCAGACCATTCACCAGCCGTGAACTAAACGGCAGGCTGCCGACGTCACCAGCAGCCTGCGTCATGCCAATGGCATTGTCAGCGAGTGTCATGTTGCTGTAGACGTAAAGATCGCCCCGGCCCCAGAGACCCCCATTGCGGTTCTTCCAGGCGGTCAGGTTTTCGAAGTGCGACTCCATCACTTCACTCTCCAGATCGGTGGGATCAGCCAACGGCTGCAACGGCCAGGAGGCCAAACCGAAAGTGTTATCTTCGTCGATGTGCCGGTCGATCATGAAGCCGTCGAAGTTGGAATGGGCCACGTTACCCCTGAATGCGCGCAGCGGCGTTCGGCGCGGCCAGGTGTTGAGGCTGTCATCCGAGCCCAGGAAGGCACCATTCGGGTGCATCGGTATGGAAAACCAGAAGCCGGTGGAATCCGAACCGGCTGCCACATTGTCGATATAGCTGTTGTCCGGGTTGGTGATCCAGTAAGACGCTGCGGTGTTATCTGATGGCAGCAGGGTATGCTCGCCGGAAAAACTGATTCGCCTGAGTTCACCACGGTTTTCCGCATTAATTTCACCGTTGGCGGCCAGATTGTTTGGCACGCATGCCATGGTGGGATGACACTTGGTCTGGATCGCCAGGTTAAGAACGAACGCGTTGCCGGTCTCGATGCCGTCTTCCATGAAGAAACAGTGGCCCACGGTGTTGTAGGTGACATTGTTTTCCACCCGCAGGTCATTGGTGCCGTGCACGGTGACGCAGCGGTTAAAGGTATCGTGGATGGCCGCGTTCCTGATGTACTGACCATTCCCGCCTGCGCCAACCAGGTGCCAGTGAATCGGATAGCGGGCCAGTTCCATATGTTGCCCCATGCGATTGAGTTCGACGCCCTCGACATACATCTTGCTGGTGATCATCGCCATGATGTGTCCACCGAAATACGACTCAAGCGAATCTTCTGATGACTGCACCTTGATGTTACGGGTCAGGAGTCCCACTTCACCGCGCTCATCCACACCAAAAGTGATTTCACCAAAGTGCATGTATTCCAGGGGCTCGTCCAGCGTGATGGTGTTGCCGTTGACGGTGGCAATGTTGCGACGCTCGGCCTGGCGCGGATTGTAATCGGTTGACGCCAGCACAATCTCGTCACCGGCCATCCACTGGCTGGCGTCCAGTACTTGAATGATGGTGCTGCCCGCCTCGGCAGTCTCAGCCAGCCTGGTCCAGGTGTTGGTGATATTACCGTGCAGGTTCAGGGTGCCACCGGACATCATGATGCCGCGGTCGCCCATGCCCATCAGCTGTTCGCCTTCATTATTATCGGTGAGCGTAATGGTGGCTTTATGCTGATGGGGTTGGTCTTCGGTGCCAATCTGCAGTTCGCCGAACACCAGGATCCATTCGGTAGACAACGACAGGTCGGACTCATCCGCAAACACCAGTTTGCCGTTGATGGTCAGGCCGTCCAGGGCCGGCGGACTGACATCCAGCAGCACCTCCTGGTCACTGGCAATCGTCACCTTGTCACCGGCAGCTGGCACCTGGTTGTTGGGCCAGGTGGCCGGATCGGACCAGCGCAGGGACTGCGCGTGGGCGGTGAATGCTGTAAAAACGAAAAATGACAGAAAAAACAAACGATTGGATGTGCGCATGGAATCAGCTTCCCCCTGATAGTGCGTTAATTAACCCCCAAAATGGGCCACAAAGGATAGCATGATTTTCGGGGAAATTACCCATGAGAGAGGCGTCGATCTTAAAGGCAGAGAAAGGTCGATGAACAAGGGGACACCCACTTTTCCACTTTTCATGTTTGAAAATATAAGGGAAAAAGTGGGTGTCCTATTTGGTGTAAGGGAAAAAGTGGGTGTCCTATTTGGTGATGATATCTCCAGGGCAAAAGCAATGATTTGCTACTGGGGTCATGCGGTGTTGGGCATTAAAATGAGAGAGATCGCGGCGCGTCTCAACATAAGCCAGCCAGCAGTCTCGAAGTGGGTTGGTAAGGGGTGCAAACTGGCTGAAGACATAAGGATATTTGAGAAGTTTGGTGAGTAAAGTTGTTAAGTTATCAGTGTCCCCTGTTTATTCGTCATTGAGCAACACCCGGCAGACAGCGCTTTCACCACCAGTGGATGCCCAATGTTGTACGCTACGAAATTGGCGCAATCAGTGACGAGGTGGCTGGCGAACTAGAAGCCATGGGTCATCAGGGCTTAAGTGGTTCACGTCGTACCATTGGA
>Ga0181597_10000011_pt1 | contig 189033 bp, 174 predicted proteins | sample 041ome_5_FD_148647 | JGI IMG/M metagenome (GOLD analysis project Ga0181597, IMG submission 148647) | Coastal salt marsh microbial communities from the Groves Creek Marsh, Skidaway Island, Georgia - 041403US metaG (spades assembly) | ecosystem: Environmental > Aquatic > Marine > Intertidal... | reverse complement strand
TTAGAATAGATTTTTTGCTGTCACATTCACATTATTTAACAGCTTTATTGTTGTTTATTGGATCAATTTTATACTCATCAGTTGGGCACGGAGGAGCATCAGCTTATATCGCAATTTTAGCCCTTACTGGAACTTCAGTAAGCATTATAAAGCCAATAGGTCTAATCCTTAATATTGTGGTGTCATCAATTGCAAGCTACCGCTTTACAAGACATAAATTATTTAATTTAAAGGTACTCATACCTACCGTCTCTGGCTCTATTCCAGCTGCATTTGTTGGAGGCTACATAACCTTACCTCCAGAGTTTTATAAGTCTTTAGTAGGAGTTATTCTAATCATTGCTGGTTTACAGCTTCTTTTTCAACTTTTTAAAAAAATTAAATTAAAGGCAAATAATGAAATTAATATTACTCTAGCTTTTCTTGTAGGCATACTAATTGGATTAATTTCTGGACTCACGGGAACTGGGGGTGGAATTTTTTTATCTCCATTAATTATTTTTCTCGGATGGACTAGTGTAAAAGGAGCCTCTGGAACAGCTGCTATATTTATTTTATTTAATTCAATTTCGGGTTTATTAGGTAATGTTTCATCAGTTCATTCGCTGCCAGAAGAAATCTTTATCTATATCGGAGTGGTTATTATAGGCACTTTGATTGGAACCTATTTAGGAATTAATAGACTTAACCATGCGTCGGTTAGAAAGACATTAGGGGTTGTTATAATTATTGCAGGTTTGAAGTTTATTTTTGTATAAATAAGTTTAAAAAAATATGAACAAAAAATTAAATAAACAGTTTTTTTGGTTATTTGCCATAATTGGTTTTTTCTTGTGTGTATTCTTATTTACGAATGAATTTTTCTTAAACCAGATCGCATCAGAGCGCTTTAATTCAGAAATGAAAATGTGTATTGACAATTCAAATGAATGTGACTTAGATGTATTGGTCAGTAGCGATTTAACTTCTTTAAATGCAAATCAATTGAAGCTTATTGAATTACATACAATTATTAAAAATTATAAAGAGTACGTTATCAAAGTCATTCAAATATTTTTTGCATTTATATTTATTGGGTTGATCCCATACTTTATTATGATTTTCAGGGTATTTGTATTAAAGAAGTTCAGTAAAACTTAGATTTTTTTACTTTTAAGGAATATCTGGCCTTTTGTATCAGTAGCAGATACGGTGATTGTCCCTTGATCTTCAGCTACAAACTTAAATTTTAGGTATGGATCTTGACTAATACTTATATCATTTTCTACCGCAAGTATTCTTTCACCATTGAAATCGTATCGAATTTGTTTAACAATCCATTCAGGAATATAGCCTCCAGATTCTTGGTCTTTTTGAAGTCCAGTAAAATTTGGATGTTTAATACGTGTAGTAATAAAATTTTCTTTTGTTTTTACTAACACTTTCCCTAAATCCTTCGTTAATGCTGGATCGTGGACGTCCATATAACCACTGCACCCTCCTGACGCCCTTATTGCCACTTTACTCATATAAAGATTTCCATCAGTATCTTGAGCAACAATACGAACGAAAGAATCTGTTTCCATCCTTATACGTGTAAATAAATCAAGATTTTGTGTCTTGTTAGTCAGATGGTAAGTTGCTGCGTGCTGAGTTGGATTTGCATCAATAATGAGGTGGATTTTTTTTAAATTTATTCCCTCAGTTTTTGTTAGTTTAATATTTACAGGAACTTGAGCGCCACTTGCAGCTCTTTTGGGGCCATCAATTTGAATAAACTCAGCCTCAATTATCTCACTGTCTTGGAACATTCTCTCTTTAATATTTGGCCATAAGTCAGGGTTAGCGTCTGCTTTTACATTAAAAGAAGTTACGAAAATTAAAACAGTAAAGATATATTTGATTAAGTTTTTCATAAATTTAATAATATTTTTATATTTATTCATTTTAGTGCACAGTTAATTTTTTAGTGCATAAACTATAATTGTTGACAACATTTATATTACATTAATATTACATATAAACAGATTAACATAAAATTTTTTTAAAACCAATATGATTACAAGGGAATAAAATCTTGTTAAGATTATCTAAGTTATTGATTCTATTATTTTTATTTTTTTCATTTCCAGTGCTTGCTTGTGACTATATTAAGGACGCACGGGAAGGGCTACCTAAATCACAATATCGCTATGCAATGGAATTGATAGAAGCAAGCAATGAAACAGATGCACTGAATTGGCTCACAATTTCAGCTGCACAAGGTTATCTCAAGAGTAGTGACTGGATAAAGCAGAATTTAAATTACCAGGAAGATATTTTTTTAAATGCTTTGATTGATACAAATGACGGGTTGAGAGAACTTGTTCGGGCCTACACACCATCAGAATTAAAAGAGTTAAAAACACAAGGGAAGCAAGGCGATTCAAAGTCTCAATTTATATTATGGCTGCTTTATGTTAACGACCTATACATCAGCAAACCTAAAGCTTACGTATGGCTAAAAAAAGCAGTAGAAAGAAAGTATCCAAGAGCTTTGTTTGGATTGGGCTTACTATATTTTTATGGATATATTGTCCCTCAGCAAGAAACAAAGGCTTTTGATCTAATAGAAAACTCAAATAAGGTTGGTTATAATTTTGCGCCATTTTATTTAGAAAAATTCAGTCCAAAAAAAATAAATTTAAAACTTATATAAAAGCTTTAAATATTTTGCTTATTGACAGCTGGCTATAAAATTGTCAAAGTAAGTATATTAAAAACGAATTTAGCCGTTTTGAAATTGTTTTTATAGAAAAAGTTTGTAGTTAAAATTTGAAATTTTATTTGTTTAATTGTAATTAAATAATGGAGGATAAGATGAAAAAGTTATTAGCTCTTCTTGCAGTCGCGGCGCTAGTTGCTGGATGCGCATCAAAAGAACCAGTAAAAGAGTTCCATCCAACCGATGACGTTAATGCCAATAGTCAAGGTGGTAAAGGTTTCGAGAGTGATGGTTCTGAAGTAGATTTTGGATTAGATGATGAGCCAGCAGATACAGAGGCAAAAGCCTTCCATCCAACTGATGCTTTATTAATTGGTGGTAACGGTGGCTTTAACCCAACCAATGATGATGAATCAGTAGTAAATTTCGATCAGAACGAATAACAACAAACATCCGTTTTAATCTGATTTAAAAACGCATGATATAAAAATCATGCGTTTTTTTATTAACGTGTGTAAATGACATAATTATTAGAAGGATTTATCTAATGATTTTACCTAGATAATCTTCATGTCTATCATCATATAAAAAATAAATGAAATCTATAGTATAAGTTGTGTAAATCTCAAGTTGGACCTTGTGAGAAGTGATTCTTGCATCTCCAATGATCTGCTTTATGTTTAATATTTTTATTAACATAAAAAAGGAGAAATACTATGTGGACACAACCTCAAGCGACTGAAATGCGTTTTGGTTTTGAAGTAACAATGTATGTTTGCAATAAATAATTTTTTTTAAATTAAATATTGCATTTAATATAGAAGTTACTGTTAGTTTCACGTAAATAGTAATTTATATGCTTTTACGTTTAACTAAGTCTTAATTTTAACTTTTCTTTAAGGAGAAATATTATGTGGACTAAACCAGCTGCTACAGAAATGCGTTTTGGTTTTGAAGTAACCATGTACGTAATGAACAAGTAATTAATTATTTGTTTATCGAAAAGCCCGATTTTATATCGGGCTTTTTTTTATTTGATATAAAATAAGATTTAATGAAAACTTTTATTTATTTCCTACTTTTTTTCTTTTGCTCCTCAGCATCTGCTGGTTGGATAAAGCTTAATCAAAATCAAGCAATGGATACCGCTTATTTTATTGATCTAGAAAATATCAGAGGGGGATTTGAAAAGTTAAGAATATGGACATTGACAGACTATAGCAATATTCAAGTAGTAAAAAAAATTAATTACCAGTCAGTTAAAAGCCTCGTCGAAATTAATTGCCAGTCTAAAAAAATGAGAATTTTGGCTTATTCACTTTATGAAAAATCTATGGCAAAGGGTAACATTGTTTTTTCGAAAGGTAGGCCATTTGAATGGGAGGAAGTAAAGCCCTCTACTGTAAATGGGTTATTTTTAAATGTAGGATGCAGTAAAATTGATCTAAAGTAAGCTGCTGTTTTAAAAAGGAATTTTTTCTGAAGGTATATGTTTTGCAAGTTTTGATTTAAATTCATTTTGGATGAATGTCAACCTCTCTTCGGTTTCAGCTTCAAATCTAAGAACTATCACAGGAGTTGTATTTGATGCCCTCATTAAGCCAAATCCATCTTGATACTCTACTCTCAACCCATCAATTTTGATTACATCTATCGCGTCATGAAATTCTTCTGTTTCCTGAAGCTTGTTAATTAAGGTATGTTGTTCACCCTCATTAAGTTTGATGTTTAATTCAGGTGTGCTATGACTTTTTGGAAGATTTTTTAAAGCTGTTGATGGATCATCAAATTGACTTAATATCTCTAATAAACGCGCTCCAGCATAGATCCCGTCATCAAAGCCATACCATTTATCATTAAAAAATGTATGCCCACTCATTTCTCCAGCCAATACAGCATTAATTTCTTTCATTTTTTGTTTAATGAATGAATGTCCAGTTTTACTAATGACAGGGATGCCACCCCTTTGGCGTATCCAAGAAAATAAATGCCTTGTTGATTTGACATCAAAAATAATTGATGAGCCAGGGAATTCTTTTAAGACAGCTTCAGAAAAAAGAAGTAACTGCCTGTCAGGAAAAATTATCTCTCCATCCTTTGTCATAACACCCAGTCGATCAGCATCACCATCAAAAGCAAGACCTAATTCAGCATCCCCTTTTGAGAGTATATCTTTTAAATCTAAAAAATTTTTGGGGTTACTTGGATCAGGATGATGGTTAGGGAAATTACCATCAACGTCACAAAATATTGCCTCCACATCAACACCTAGGCTCTTAAATAACTTTTCAGCACATACACCCCCAGCACCATTTCCACAATCGATTGCTACTTTCATGGGCCTTTTCAGTTTTATCGTATCTATTATCTTCCTAAGATAGTCCTTTTTAATATTTTTGGATTTTACTTGCCCGCTCCCTTCTTTATAGTCCGAGTCTAAAATAATTTTATAAAGATTTTGAATTTCAACAGATGAAAGTGTTTTTTCATCTATAACCATTTTAAATCCATTATATTCAGGAGGGTTATGACTTCCTGTAATCATAACCCCTGTTTTTGTAGATAAATGAAAATTGCTGAAATAAAGCATAGGAGTTGTGCATAAACCTATATTGATTACATTAATTCCCGTTGATGTCATTCCCTTAATTAATTCCTTGGCCAATGATGGACTTGATAATCTGCCGTCATATCCAACGCATATAATTTTTTGGTCTTTGGAAAGCGCCATGGAACCAATGGCTTTACCAATTTTTTTTACAACAGGCCCTGTTAAATCAAGATCAACAACTCCACGAATATCATATGCTTTAAAGATATCCTTGTTTGGTAATTCATCACTCATATTCATCCATCCACGCAAGTTGAATTGCCTCAAGAATTCTTTCGCCACACTTATTTGGAGCATCATCAAAGCCATCAAGATTTAAAACCCATTGCCTTAAGTCTGTAAATCTGATTGTTTTAGGATCTATTTCAGGATAAGTATCAAAGAGTTTTTCGGCTATTTCAAGTGTGTCTGTCCAGAGCATGAGTTTTCCATTTTAAATATTAATTGAATGAATTATAGCTTATGTGCTCTATATATATAGTTAATTGTAGTGAGGTATTTACAGATTTATATTGTTGAGTGTCATGATAAAATACATATTAATTAATAAACTATAAGATGAGTAATTTATGTTTAAAAGAGCTGAAAGTTTAGCTGAGCTAGATCCAGAAATTTGGCAGCAAGTCATTAATGAAAATAAAAGACAAGAAGAGCATATTGAGCTCATTGCATCTGAAAACTATACATTACCCGCTGTGATGGAAGCGCAAGGCTCCCAACTGACCAATAAATATGCTGAGGGCTACATTGGAAAAAGGTTTTATGGTGGCTGTGAATTTATTGATGAAGTAGAAAGGCTTGCTATTGATAGATTAAAAGAACTTTATGGTGCTGAGTATGCGAATGTTCAACCACATTCAGGAAGCCAAGCCAATCAGGCAGTTTATTTTTCAATGTTAAAACCAGGGGATACCATAATGGGGATGAATCTTGGTCATGGAGGTCATCTCACTCATGGCTCGCCAGCGAACCTCTCTGGGAAATTATTCAATGTAGTGCCTTATGGTTTAAATGAGGAGGAGGTTATTGATTATGATGAAATGGAAAATCTTGCAATAAAATCAAAACCTAAATTAATAATTGGTGGGGCATCAGCATATTCTCTAAAGTTTGATTGGGAGAGGATGGGCCATATTGCAAAAAAAGTAGGTGCTCTTTTCATGGTGGATGTTGCTCATTACTCAGGCTTGGTTGCAGGCGGAGCCTATCCAAATCCAATGCCTTATGCTGATTTTGTTACTTCAACAACACATAAATCCTTAAGAGGACCAAGAGGAGGCTTTATTCTCGCAAAGCCAGAGTATGAAAAAATTATCAATTCTTATGTCTTCCCTGCATTACAAGGCGGACCATTGATGCACGTGATTGCCGCAAAAGCTGTGGCTTTTGCAGAGGCTCTGAAACCAGAATTTAAAGAATACCAGAAGCAAGTAGTAAAAAATGCCCAAGCAATGGTCGAGGCACTCCAAAATAGAGGTTATCGAATTGTTTCTGGAAAAACAGAATCACACGTTTTTTTAATTGACCTAATTCCAAAAAACTTGACAGGAAAAAAAGCAGACGTCGTTCTTGGGCAAGCACATATTACTGTAAATAAAAATTCTATTCCCAATGACCCTGAAAGTCCCTTTGTTACATCCGGTATTCGTATAGGATCACCTGCAATAACAACCAGAGGATTTATGGAAAAAGAGGCACATTTAGTGGGAGATTTTATTGCCGATGTCCTTGATGATCCTGATAACATAGATAATATTGCAAAGGTAAAATCTAAGGTGAGCGAGCTCACAAAAGCATTTCCTGTATACGGAAATTAAAATAGCATGAAATGTCCTTTCTGTAAGGCTGATGATACACAAGTAATTGATTCAAGAGTCATAAGAGACGGCGTATCAATTAGACGAAGAAGGATTTGCTCTAAATGTGAAAAAAGATTTACAACATACGAAAATATAGAGCTTTCTTTACCAGCTGTAATTAAACAAGATGGGAAAAGAGAAGATTTTGTTCGTGAAAAACTCCTTCATTCTTTCTCTAGAGCCCTTCATAAAAGACCGGTTCCAATAGAATATATAGATCAAGCTATAGAAGAAATTATTACAAAAATTATGTCTTTTGGAGAAAGAGAAATAAACTCAAGAGACATTGGCGAACAAGTTATGCGGGCACTAAAAAAACTTGATAAAGTTGCTTATATAAGATTTGCATCTGTATATAAAAGCTTCTCAGATCCTGAAGATTTTAACGCAGCAATAAAAGATCTTGGATAAAAAATTAAAAAATAAATTTTTTTATATGCATGAAGCGCTGAAACTTGCAAAAAAAGGACTTGGTCTTGTGGCACCAAATCCATGTGTAGGCGCGGTCGTTGTTAAAGATAACGAAATTGTCGGAGAGGGTTTTCATATAAAATCTGGAGGTGATCATGCAGAAGTGATTGCTATCAATAAAGCTGGTAGTTTGGCAGATGGGGCAGATTTATATGTCACATTGGAACCATGCAATCATTATGGAAAAACACCACCATGCGCAGAACTGATTGTAAAATCAGGGATCAGAAAAGTCTTCGTTGCATGTAAGGATTCGAATCCACAGGTATCAGGAAAAGGTATCGAATTCCTTTTATCCAAAAATGTATCAGTAGAGTTAGGCATTCTTGAAAATGAAGCAATCTTACTTAATCAAGGTTTTTTTCATCGTATGACAGAAAAGAAACCTTTCATTAAAATAAAAATAGCTAGCTCTCTTGATGGAAACACTAGCCTGAGTTCTGGAGAGAGTAAATGGATTACTTCTGAGGAAGCAAGAGATGATGTACAAAAACTCCGCGCTGGCTCTTGTGCGATTTTATCTGGAATTGGTACCGTAAATAATGATAATCCAAAGTTAAATGTTAGAAGAAGATCTGACGACAAACAACCAAAACGATTTATTTTAGATAGTCATGTATCTATAAAACCTGAGCTTGATATATTGCAACAGGAAAATGTTTTTTTAGTTTATGGTGACGATCCTAATAAAAACTTAGGCAATCTAAAAGATAAAAAAGTAAGTTTATTAAAAATGCCTCTTAAAAATAACCGAATAGACTTATCTCATCTAATATCTCAACTAAATGAGTACGGTATTAATAATTTACTAGTTGAGGCAGGACCAACTCTATCTGGGGAAATGATAGAATCTGGCCTTTTCAATAATTTAGTTATATATTTATCGCCATCTTTCCTTGGATCTGGATCAAACAACCTTATCAAATCAACCAAGATCAAGGAAATGAAACAAAGAATTAATTTTCTATACAAAGATATTAGAAGAATTGGACCTGATATCAAAATTACACTAGAACCAGAATAAAAATGACTTGGATTGATTCACACTGTCATCTTGATCACCCAGCTTTGTCAAAAGATATTGAAGCAGTAATTAAGTGTTGTAAGGAAAACAGTATTGAGGGTGTTGTTGTTCCTTCAATATGCCCATCAAATATGAATGATGTAATTAAACTATCTGACCAATTTGACATCTGTTTTTTTGCATTGGGGTTTCATCCTTTTTATGCAAAAGATGTAAGACAACAAGATTTTAAAAATTTATCAAATTTATTGTCTGATTATGATGCGGTTGCCGTTGGGGAAATTGGATTAGATAAATCACTACCTGATTGTGAATTCGATATTCAAAATAAGGTTTTTCAAACACAGTTAGATATTGCAGAAGGAATGGAACTTCCAGTAATTGTTCACTCAAGAGGAATGATTGACCTTGTAATAAAACAATTAAGAAAAAGAAAAATAAAGGGTGGAATAATCCATGCCTTCAATGGAAGCTTTCAACAAGCAGAATATCTAATAAATTTAGGATTTAAGTTAGGATTTGGTGGTGTAATTACTTATGAGCGAGCAACACATATAAGAGCTTTAGCAAAAAATTTGCCTTTAGATACTATTGTCCTTGAGACAGATTCACCGGATATGAGGCCAGCATGGGTTGAGAATAATGTACCCAATGAACCTGGTCATTTAAAAAAAATATCACAAGTTTTATGCGATTTAAGAGGTTTAGATATTGAAGAATTAGCTAAGATAATAAAAAGAAATACAATCGAGGTGTTACCAAAATTAAGTAAGTTATGCACATGACCTAATGAGTTACTTTAACTTTTCATAAAAAAGTTAATGTTCTCAATGACATATGTTAAGCTATTGTTTTTTAAGGATTTTTTTTTAGTTCAATATTTAAGCGATTTTAAAAAAACCTTTAAAATTCATAGGTTGCATTTTTAAAGTTAATTTATACACAATCTTATCCACAGATTTTGTGGACTGTTTTATGTATCATTTTGAGGAGAAATTGATTTGAGAGTTGGCTCAAAATATTATAGGTCTATAGAGGCTTCTGGTGATCATACTTACGTCAAAATAATTGATCAGACCCTTATCCCCTATGAATTTAAAATCATCCATTTAAATACGTTACATGATGTTGTGAGGGCAATAAAATTAATGCAAGTTCGTGGAGCACCATTAATTGGTATTTCAGCTGCCTATGGGTTTGCACTCTCAATGAATTTGGATAGTTCAGATAAGTCACTTGATGAATCTAAGGAGCTTTTAATGAATTCTAGACCAACTGCTGTAAATTTATTTTGGTCGATTAATCAAATATATGATTCATTAAAAAAAGAGATGCCTAACCAAAGAAGAGAGTTAAGTTGGGTTCTAGCAAATAAATTAGCAAGTGAGGATATTAAAAATAATATTTCAATTGGTTTTCATGGATATAATTTATTTAAGGAAAATAATAAGAAAACAATAAATTTTTTAACTCATTGTAATGCTGGATGGCTTGCAACCGTTGATCATGGGACTGCCTTGAGCCCAATTTTTAAACTTGCAAATGAGGGCTTTGATGTGCATGTTTGGGTTGATGAAACTCGACCGAGAAACCAAGGATTAAGCCTTACAGCTTGGGAGTTAAGCCATCAAAAAATAAAACATACAGTCATAACAGATAATGCAGGTGGTTTGTTGATGCAAGAGGGCCTGGTAGATTTTGTAATTGTTGGTGCTGATAGAATAGGCTTAGACGGTCAAGTATGTAATAAAATTGGTACTTATTTAAAAGCGGTTGTTGCTAAGGAAAATAACATTCCATTTTATGTGGCTGCACCCTTGAATACCATAGATAGAAATTTTAGTGTAGACAGTCATAATTTTGAAATTGAATGCCGAGATGAAAGTGAGATAATGACTATGAAGGGTAGGGATAAATCTGGAAATGTAATTGAAATTAATTTAGGGAATTCACCAGCTTACAATCCAGCTTTTGACATCACTCCAAAGGAATATGTGACAAAAATAATTTGTGAAAAAGGTGTTTTCGATACAGGTGAAATTAAAGATATTATAAACCCATGATAAATCTCAGAGAAGATCTGCTTGATGTCACAAAAAAACTCCTCAAGTTAGGATTAAACCATGGTGCAACTGGAAATTGTAGCTGTAGAGATCGAGATGGTTTTTTAATCACACCAACCGGTGTTGATACTGAAAAACTAACTCCTGACATGATGGTAAGAATGAATTTTTCCGATAATGAATCTCAACCTGAAAGAAAACTTCAGCCATCAAGTGAGTGGCAATTTCATCAAGCAATTTTTGAAAATTACCCTGATGCCAATGCAGTAGTGCATGCTCATTCTATATTTGCAAGTACCTTGAGTGTTTTGGGGAAAGATATCCCAGCATTTCATTATATGATTGCCATAGCAGGAGGTGATTCAATTCGTTGCGCACCCTACGCAATGTTTGGAACAAAAGAATTATCAATAAATATTTTAAAGGCTATTAAGGATAGAAAAGCATGCTTATTATCTAACCATGGTTTAGTGACAATGGGTAAGGATTTAAATGAAGCATTTAATATCGCAGAGGAAGTAGAGCATCTTAGTAGGCTTTATGTAGAAGCGAAAAAAATTGGAGACCCAAGGTTGCTTAAACCTGAAGAAATGAATGAAGTTTTAAATCGATTTAATTCGTATAGTCGAAATACAAAAGATTAATGATTTCATTGTTAGGATGAGTTCTTTAAAGTAAAATGATTATCCGTCGGTAACTACTTTATACTCAATTTAAATGACGAAATATGTTTTCATTACAGGCGGCGTCGTTTCATCACTTGGAAAGGGTATCTCCGCTGCAAGTCTCGGTGCAATTCTTGAATCCCGTAAATTAAAAGTCACTATCATTAAATTAGATCCTTATATCAATGTTGATCCAGGGACAATGAGTCCATTCCAACACGGAGAGGTTTTTGTAACTGAAGATGGAGCAGAGACTGATCTTGATCTAGGTCATTATGAGAGATTTGTGTCTTCAAAAATGACCAAAAAAAATAATTTTACTACAGGTCAGGTATATGACGCTGTAATCAAAAAAGAACGTAGAGGTGAATATTTAGGTAAAACTGTCCAGGTGATACCTCATATTACCGACCAAATAAAGGCGAATATTCATGATGGCGGTAAGGGTGCGGATATCGTTATTGTAGAGGTCGGTGGAACGGTTGGTGATATTGAATCACTACCCTTTCTTGAGGCTATAAGACAAATGGGATTTGAAGAAGGAAAACAAAATACATGTTACATCCATTTAACTCTTCTGCCATGGCTTTCTTCAGCAGGAGAGCTAAAAACAAAACCTACTCAACATTCAGTGAAAGAATTAAGAGAGATTGGTATTCAGCCAGATATTTTGTTATGTCGATCGGAAAAGAAATTACCTCTTGAAGAAAAAAATAAGATAGCACTCTTTACAAATGTTCCAAAAAAAGCCGTTATCTCTGTTATGGATTCTGATTCTATCTATCGAATTCCAGTAATGCTTCATAAACAACTAATTGACCAAATTGTTTGTGAAACATTAAATATAAAACCAAAAAAAGCAAACTTAAAACAATGGGAAAAGATAACTAAACTTCTCGATCAATCTAGTCAGTTGATTAACTTAGCTTTTGTTGGAAAATATATTGATTTAACGGAATCATATAAGTCCCTTACGGAAGCTTTAGTTCATGCTGGCATCCATAATAACGCCAAAATTAATATTCATTTTTTTGATTCTGAAGAAATTCAAAAGAAAGGCATCACTTCCTTAAAAAAAATGGACGCAATATTAATTCCCGGAGGCTTTGGTAAAAGGGGAACAGAGGGAAAAATAAAGGCAATTGAATTTGCAAGAGAGAATAAGGTTCCATTTTTAGGTATTTGTCTCGGAATGCAGCTAGCTATAACTGAATTTGCTAGAAATGTTGTCGGTTTAAAAAACGCAAACAGCACAGAATTTAATGCTAAAACTCCATATCCTGTAGTTGCATTGATAAGTGAATGGAAAAACAAAGATGGAAAAATTCAAAAAAGGAGTGAGGCATCTGATCTTGGAGGGACAATGAGGCTAGGAGCTCAAAAATCTAAAATTAAAAAAAATACGCTAGCCTCTGCAATATATGGTAATTTTGTCAATGAAAGACACCGACATAGATATGAGGTGAATAATAACTATGTAAAAGTTTTAACTAACTCAGGTTTGACAATCTCATCAAGAACCACGAGGGAGAAGTTGTGTGAAATTATAGAGTTACCAAAAAAAACTCACCCATGGTTTTTAGGATGTCAATTTCATCCTGAGTTTACTTCAAACCCAAAAGAAGCACATCCGCTGTTCTTATCATTTCTAAAGGCAGCTCTTCAATTTAAAAAAGGAAAATAACGTGAAGCTCACCAATTTTGAAGTTGGTATTGATAAGCCTTTATTTTTGATTGCAGGCCCATGTGTCATTGAGTCAGAAGATATGACACTTAATATTGCTGAAAAACTTAAAAAAATATGTATCGATTTAAATATACCCTTCATATTTAAATCATCCTTTGACAAGGCAAACAGAAGCTCAAATAATACATTCAGAGGTTTTGGTATGGAGGAGGGGTTAAGGATTCTTGAAAAAGTCAAAAAAGAATTTGAGGTCCCAGTCCTAACTGATATTCATACTACCGAACAAGTTAAACCTGTTTCAGAAATTGTGGACGTCCTCCAAACGCCAGCTTTTTTGTGCAGGCAAACTGATTTTATTGTATCTGTTGCAAAGTCAGGTAAGCCAGTAAATATAAAAAAGGGACAATTTTTGGCACCAAACGATATGATGCAAGTGGTAAAAAAAGCAAAAGATGCCAACGGAAATAAAGATAATATTATGGTCTGTGAAAGAGGCGTTTCTTTTGGGTATAACACTCTAGTATCAGATATGAGAAGCTTGTCTATTATGCGTGAAACAAATTGCCCTGTAGTTTTCGATGCAACACACTCAGTTCAACAACCAGGAGGAAAGGGTGATAGGAGTGGAGGCCAAAGTGAGCATGTCCCTTTACTTGCAAGAGCAGCTGTAGCTTCAGGAGTCTCAGGAATTTTTATGGAAACCCACCCAAATCCAAATGAAGCTTTATCAGATGGCCCTAACGCAGTCCCATTGAACCAAATGAGTGAATTACTTGAAGTTCTGAAAGAGATAGATAATTTAGTAAAGTTAAAGGATATATTTAAATAAAATGTCAAAAATAAAAAAAATTCACTCTAGGATGATTATTGATTCAAGAGGAAATCCAACAGTCGAGGCTGATGTTTTTTTAGAGGGGGATATTATAGGACGAGCTTCGGTACCATCTGGTGCTTCTACTGGAAGTAAAGAAGCTATTGAACTGCGCGATAATGATCCAAATAATTTTCTAGGTAAAGGTGTAAAAAAGGCTGTCAGTAATATAAATACAGTACTATCCTCTAAGATAAGCGGTATAGACGCGCTTGAGCAGGAAAAGATAGATCGGCTTATGATTGACATCGATGGTACAGAGAATAAAGAAAACTTAGGAGCAAACGCTATGTTGGCTGTTTCAATGGCTACAGCTAGAGCTGCAGCAAAATTTAAGAAAGTTGAATTATTTCAGTACCTCAACTTAGATGAAAAAATGTCTTTACCCACCCCAATGATGAATATTATCAATGGCGGAGCACATGCAGACAATAATCTAGATATACAAGAATTCATGATTATTCCAGCTGGAAGACCTTCTCTAAGTGAAGCATTGAGGTGCGGTAGTGAGGTCTTTCAAGTACTTCGAAAAACTTTGAATGAAAAAAAGTTGTCTACAACAGTTGGTGATGAAGGTGGATTTGCACCCAATCTAGAATCGAATGAAATAGCAATTAAGCTTATTTTGGAATCAATTGAAAAAGCAGGTTATGAACCTGGGAAAGATATTTACTTAGGGCTCGATTGCGCCAGTTCGGAATATTTTAAGGATGGCAAATATATCCTCCAGTCAGAGAATCTCGTTTTGGATTCAAAGCAAATGACAGATTATCTTGCGTCATTATGTGATAAGTATCCAATAATTAGCATTGAAGATGGTATGGATGAGGATGATTGGGAGGGTTGGAAAACTTTAACAAATCGCTTAGGTAACGATATTCAATTGGTAGGAGACGATCTATTTGTTACTAACCCTGAGATATTAAAGCAGGGAATCGAAAATAATGTTGCTAACTCTATTTTGATTAAAGTAAATCAAATAGGAACACTTTCAGAGACCTTTGAGGCAATTAATTTAGCTAAAAAAGCAAATTATAGTTCAGTCATTTCTCACCGATCAGGAGAAACTGAGGATACGACAATTGCTGATATTTCTGTAGGAAAAAATGCAATGCAAATTAAAACCGGATCAATGTCAAGGTCAGAAAGAACTGCAAAATATAATCAATTACTAAGAATCGAGGAAATGATTGGCCATAAGGTGAGTTTCGCAGGGTTAGAGGCATTTTCGAATATCAGAATATAAAGTGAAAATCTTATCAATCATACTTTTTTCTTTATTAATTCTAATTCAATACCCGCTTTGGTTTGGAAAAGGTAGCTGGTATGACGTTTTTAAACTGAAACAGGAATTTAATCAACAATATAAAATAAACTCAGAGCTCTCAAAAGAAAATTTTGCTTTAAAAGCTGAAGTGTCAGACTTAACAAATGGTTTTGATGCAATTGAGGAGAGAGCAAGGCATGAATTGGGTATGGTCAAGGAAGACGAGTTCTTTTTTCAGATATTAAACAAGTAGGTTAATTTTTCATCTCAATAGAGACTATTTCTTTCCCATCAAGGGTCAGATGTGATTCTGCCTTTTCTATTCTTAGTTCAATAAGTATTTTGAAGACATTATTTTTTTTCTTATAAAAATTAACAAGACAACCTACTTTTTCATCACCAACTAAAATATCTGATCCTATTTTAGGTAATTCAAGTAACCCAACACAGCCTGAGTATAATCTTCTTTTAGGCTTCCCTAGGTAGTGTGTTCTAGCAACAACTTCTTGGCCTGTATAACAACCTTTTTTAAAATTAATAGCATTTATTAAATCAAGATTTAATGACTGCGGAATGAATATATCTTGTGTTTCATTAAAAATATTAGGTATATTATTTTCTATTTGTATTTCGTTCCAACTATAAAAGTCACCTTGATTCGTATCCGCAATAAAATCTAAAGTTCCTTTTTTGTCTCCAAGGATAAAAAAATAAGGTTCAAAGCTATCAATCATAGTAATAGAAACTGATTCATTAGAATTTAAAGTTGTTTCCATATTTTTTTTTGGTAAAAACATGTGATCGCTATTAAATTTTTTAATATTTTTTTTATGAATTAAATAATAATCAATATTTTTTGGTGAACATGTAATTTCAACATCAGATCTGAGAACGAACATCATAAGCCTTTGGCTTATTGACTTACTGATGCAAGGAGGGCAGAAGAGAAAATAATTTTTTTTAATTTTTGTGATAAAAAATATAGCGAGTAATCTTCCTTTTGGTGAGCAATATCCTGAATAAATAGATTTCTTAGCATCTGAAATAATTTTAATATCATTTGTAATTTGACCTTGAATAAATGTTTCAGCGTCATCCCCTGTGATTTTTATTACATCTAATTGACTTTTTAATTTATCCAATGTTTTTTTTATTTCCTTTAAAAAAAGATAATGATGTGATGATTTTATTAAATCTTAAAAGAAAGAGAATTAAGCTTAGTGTGATAAATAAGTTCCTTAAGGGAAATTCTGAGTCATCACGCCAGGATGCCGGAATTTTATTCATTTGAGAAACGACGTTGTTCACACTTTCACCACGAATATATTGTCCTTTAATCATAGATGTCACTTCAATTAAATACTTTTCGTTTAATTTAGAGATGTATCTGTCACTTTCACTGAATGCTATGATGTCGCTTCTTGATCCAATATTAGATTCTGAGATCTGTGCAATACCTGGTTGAAGAGCAAAACTCTCATTCGACCAAAATCCGATTAATTGATTTTCACTATCATACTTTGGAATTGCCGCACCTTCTTCGGATCCAATACCAACAATTAGCCAATCAGTTTCCCCTTGGAATTGACTTAAGTCTCGAGTATTAAAGGCGTGAAGCTTTGGTGCTTCCTCACCATCTGTTAAAAAGACTACGCGAGCAGATTGAGGAAAACTTCTGATTAGTCTTGCTAGGCTCGTAAAACCCTCTCTTATACGACTATTTCCCGACCACACAGATCTCCAGTCAAGATGTTGGATAGTCGAGCTTATGGCACTAAAGTTACTACAGATATTTATCGGAGTATAGGTTGCGGCAACACTTACACCCGCAAACATAGCAACGCTTACATTTGTTTTGCATGGTAGTTGATCCATTATGCCCTGGAGAAGCTGCTTTGAATAATCAAGTCGCGAAACGCTTTCGCCATCCATTACCATGTCTTTTGTAAGCATACTTTGTGAAATATCAACTACGAAAATAAAGTTATGAATATCTCTTTTAATAGTCAGCTTAGGATTGATTAGCGCTAAAAAAAGGAAGATGATCGATAAAAATAAAAAACCAACATTTTTATCGCCAAATATTTTATTAAAAATATGTTTCATGGAATTTTATGGCAGTCCTACCGGAATATTTCCCATAATTAAACCTGGAGAATCTGAATCACCAATGCCTGGTGTTGGATCTTTTGGCAACATAGTTAAGATACGATCTAAATTGTGTTTAACATCCCAATGAGCATTACTTAAAGATAGAGACTGTTCATATGCCTTTTTTGCTTGACGCATTAGGTATTCAGCTTCATCTCTCACTGTAGCGCTGTTGCTTGTACCATTTACTAAAAGTCCACGCTTGAAATAAATATTGCCGATATTATAGAAAACCGCAGACTTTTGATCATCAGTGCCTTCTTTAGCTAAGTTATTAAAAAGAATTGTAGCTTCTTTAAAATGACCTTTTCTAGAAATTTGGAAGGCTGTTGAGAATCTTGACTCATAACCTTGAACAAAGTATTCGGGGGCATCGCCTTTTTTAACAGATTCATTAAATTTTTTAATTTTAAATAGCTCATAGGAAGAAAATAATAATTGATATAAAAAATATATAGCAGAAATTATCAGAAAAATTGTTATGTTTTTAACGTTAAAGAATTTATTAATTTTCATTTTAATGATTTTACCTCAATAAATTTTAAGAATAGAAGCATCATGCTTAAAATAATAGATATGGTCAAAAGTATCGGTGCATATTTCTCACCTGGAACTTTCTCCTCATAAACGATAGGTTTTCTTTCTTTTAAATTTATATCTTTTATTGCTTGTTCTAATGATTTCGGATCTTCAGCTTCGTAGGCTTGAAAAGGGGAATTGAAAGTTTTAAAAAATTCATATAATTCAATTTGAGGTGGTAATTGATAATCTTGGTGAAGTGGGACATCTTCTTCAAAAATACTGATACCTCCAGGCTGCCTTAACACAATCCAATAGAGACCTATCTGATATTTACCAAACCACTCTTTGATTTTTTGTTGAGTCTTTGCATCAATCCTTCCTGCACCATCAGAAAGCAAAATAACTGCTCTAGAACCTGAATTTTCAATCGATGTGAATAGCTCTGCGCTACTTGAAAGACCTGCACCTATATTTGTTTGAAACAAAGCATTGCCAGCAGTTGCATTTACAGCTGCTTTAATAGCCTCTTTGCTATTGGTAAGGGGAAGTATAAACATAGCAGAATTACTGAATGTAATAACCCCTACCATATCATCAGATCTGGAGTTAAAAAAATCGACGATCAATCTGCTTGCTGCGGCAGATTTCGTTTCACCTACGGCTTTATTATTATCACCTCCGGCAAAAGGGTCATCCATAGAGGCACTTCTATCAAGAACAAGACCAATCTGTGCACCCTTACCTTTTTTTAAAATAGTCTTTTGATCTGCATAAGGCTCACTTAAGCTGAGTATTAATAACAAGATGATAATGGTGCTGACGACTTTAAAAAAAATTGAAATAACTCTTGAGATTAAGTCTATATGGAGCATTTCACTCCACGAATAAATATTTTTATTTGTTTGATTTATAAAAAAAGGTATCAGTGCAAGAGGTAGGAGGATTAAAACTATGGGATATACAAAATTCATTAAAAAGAAATACCTTTTATTTCTTTTGGATTAACAATCAACTTTCTTTCACACATTCTACAATGAAGAGAAAAGTTGATAAGCCACTCATTGAGCTCATTTTGGTTTAGCTTGATATGTTTTTGAAAAAAAAGCGCCCTAGAAATTTTAAAGAATGTGTGCAGCTCTTTTTCGATATGTTTAAAGCTTCTATTTTTTTTAATTAAAAGGGGAATAGTCTCTTCAAAAAGACTCTGCTCTATTAGATTGTCAAAGCCTGCATGAAGCGCTGTTATTATTTTTTTAGTATTTTTGGCAGAGGGCTTCTGTTTTTTATGCTTTCTGTAAATAATGCTAAATGTTCTGTTGGGTAACCATGTATATTTCCCGTAGATATATGTAAAAATTAAAGCGATAACAAGTAAAGCTGACAAAGAAAATTTAATTTTATTTTCATGGGGTATTTGATTCAGAAAAAAAGGACCTCTGTAAGGACTCATATCATTTTCTATTTTTACATCGCCAAAAATTGCAATGGGTGAAATAGCAAAAGTAAATTCGGGCACTCTAAATTTTTGTATTTTTTTTGGATCATTAGGATTAATAAATCTATAGTAATCAGCTGTAATGGAGGCAGGTTTTGCTACCACGTTGTTCGTAAAAATTTGATATTTAAGTTTGATATCATAGGAAGAAAAATCTTCTGAAACTGTCTTTGAAATACCAATATCTTTAAGGGTTATGCCAAGCAATTGACCTCTATATCGTTTTTCATAACCCACTATTGGAAGTGATTCCTCTATAAGCTTAAAGGGTTCTTTTACCTTTAGTTTTATTTGTCTTGTTATATAGTCTCCAACGGTATAGCCTACTTTTTGATTTGGGTCAGAAATTTCAAGCTCTATAAAGCTTGGGTCGATATCAGGAAATTTTCTAGGATCTTCATAAGCCATAGTTGTCGATGAAGTAAAAATAAATATGTATAAAAATATGAAAAATTTATGCATAAAAATACTCATTAAAATAATTGGTCATTTCTAGGCTATTAAAGTTATCCTCAACAAAAAATGGAGGATAGTTATATTTAAGGAAAGTTTCTCTGAGATCATCTTTTCGCTTTTTAAAGTCAGTCTTAATTTTTTTGGTCACCTTCTCTCTAAGAAAAATAGTTGATTCTTTTCCAGTTTCTGCATCTTCGATATTCATTAAACCAAACTTCGGGAGATTATCAAATTCACTTTTATTCCATAAAATAATAGGGACAACTTGATGTTTTACTAAGGTTGCCAGAGTATCTTCTATATCTTTTAGAGGCATATGGAAATCTGAGATTAAAAAAATTAACGTTCGTTCTTTAGGTAAGGAGTCAGCAACGGTTTTTAATGCAGAATGAGACGAACTTTTAGATTTATAATTCTTTAATTTTTCAATTAGTAATTTTGCTCTATGGGGTTTGTAAGATAAAGGAGCCACCCACTGCGAACTAATCTTGTCATTGAATCCGATGAAGCCAAGAGCATCACTTTTTGAAATAACTGAATTTGAAATTATTTCAGCAATTTCTGAAGTTATTTGAAATTTAGATTTATCTAATCCATACCCCATGCTTGATGACAAGTCAGTCATGATGACAACTGGGGTTGCACTTCTTTGGTTGAAAATTCTTACATGCACTTGCTCAAGTGGATCTCTTATTGTCTGCCTGATATCAATTCTTCTGGGGTCAGGATAATCAAGTAAATTTGAGTGTCCTGCAAACTCCATCCCCATCCCCCTCTGCCTACTTTTATGTTGGCCCGGATGATGACCGGTGGATTTCCAATTTATATGATAATTAAATGAATCAAGAGGATTATGCATTAAGTCACACTTACTTTATTTAAAATTTGATTTGATAGCTCACGAGATATTTCAGTTCTCTTGAGTTCATACACAGGATTAAATACTAATCGATGCGCAATGGTTTCATGAAAAATTGCATGAATATCCTCAGGCAGAATGGATGTTCTATTCTTAAGCCATGCATTTACTCGAGCACATTTCATCATCATACTAATTCCCCTTGGGCTTGCGCCTGAAATAATCAATCTGTCCATATCGATACCACTAATTTTGATATTATATTTCTCGGGATTTTTTGTTGCCTTCCAAAGATTCAATGAATATTTTTCTAGAGCTGATGTCGATTTAATTGTATTTTGAATTTCAACAGATAATTTATTTAGAAGATCAAACTTAATCATATTGGGTGTCACTTCTTTAATTAACTGATCTGCATCATGAAATCTTGTATCAAAAATTAATTGATTCATTAATTTATCAACAGGAGGGATTATGATGGGTATTTCCATCATGAATCTATCTCTGGCGGCAGATGGTATTTCAAAAGTTTCTTCTTTTTCTACTTGGTTTCTATCTGCAAAAACTGTTAGGTGAGGGAAGGTAAACTCCTGATTAAAAGCTGATAAAGTCTTTTCAGCCATTATTCTCAATAACAATGAATGCACTTGTGGTCGAGCTCGATTAATTTCATTAAAAAAGAAAATTGAGAGGTCTTCACCAGATTTCAAGATCGGACCTTCATCAACATGGGGTTTACCATCTTCACCTAGGTAGGTGTGATAAATTAGATCATTTGGCATTAAGTCAATAGTACCCTCAATTCTCTCGTATCCACCACCAATTGATCTTGCAAACGCTTTTAAAAGTGTTGTTTTTCCAACACCAACATCACCTTCAAGTAAAACATGACCTCTTGAAAATATTGCATTTGTTATTAACCTTATTGGAAGCTCTTGTCCAAGAATGACTTTATTTATCTCGGCTTCAAGCTTAAGTGCAAGTTTTCTCCAATCGGTCAGATTTTGATCGCTCATTATGATATATTCCTAGGGTAAATTATTAATGTTTATTTCAGTTTGATTAAACTTTATCATAGTTATCCTAGATGTTAACAATTTGTAACAAATCGAATTAATTAATATTAATTCGTTAATAAAAATAATATTTTAAAGAACCGACCTATGCAAAAAGAAAGCTATACAAAAGAGGAATTAATAAGTTGTGGAAAAGGGGAAATGTTTGGAAAGGGTAATGCACAACTTCCACTACCACCAATGCTAATGTTCGATAGAATAATATCAATAAAGGATAAGGGCGGTGAATATAATCACGGGCAAATTATTGCTGAATTGGATTTAAAAGAAGATCTATGGTTTTTTGATTGTCACTTCGAAGGTGATCCTGTAATGCCAGGTTGCTTGGGTCTTGATGCTATGTGGCAATTATTAGGATTTTTTCTTGGGTGGAAAGGTGGCTTAGGAAAGGGAAGAGCATTGGGTGCTGGAGAAGTAAAATTTTCAGGCCAAGTCTTGCCAACTTCAAAAAAAATTACCTATATTATTGATTTAAAAAGGGTGATAATGAGAAAATTAGTTATGGGTATTGCAGACGCTTCAATGAAAGTAGATGGTAGATTAATTTATCAAGCCAATGATTTAAAAGTTGGTCTTTTTGTTAAAACAGATATTTTTTAATGAGGTAAAGAAAAATTGAAAAGAGTTGTCGTTACGGGAATTGGGATTATTTCAAGCATAGGAAATAATTACTCCGAAGTTAAAGATAGTTTATATCATGCAAAATCTGGAATTACCTTCCAACCAGAGTATGCTGAAAAAGGATTGAGATCCAATGTTGCAGGTTCTCTTAAAATTGAACCTGCAGAATTGATTGATAGAAAATTATTCAGATTTATGGCGAACGGGCATGCATATGCATGGATTGCAATGCAAGAGGCCATTGAAGACGCAAAGCTTACTGAGAACTTAATTTCTAATAATAGAACTGGAATTATTGTGGGTGCTGGTGGAACCTCAACTGAAAGCATGCTCAATGGGACAGAGGTACTTAAAGAAAAAGGAATTAGAAGAGTTGGCCCTTATATGGTAACAAAAACTATGTCGAACGGGGTCAGTGCTTGTTTAGCAACAGGGGCAAAAATTAAGGGGATAAATTACGCTATAACGTCTGCATGTTCGACAAGTGCACATTGTATTGGCAATGCTTATGAGCAAATCCAGATGGGGAAACAGGATATTATTTTTGCAGGTGGTGCTGAAGAGGAGCATTGGACAATGAGTTATTTGTTTGATGCGATGGGAGCTATGTCATCAAAGTTTAATGATCAACCTGAAAAAGCTTCAAGAGCTTTTGATGTCAACCGAGATGGATTCGTGATTTCGGGTGGTGGGAGTATTCTTGTTCTTGAGGAATACGAACATGCTAAAAAAAGAGGCGCAAATATATACGCCGAAGTCGTGGGATACGGTGCCACGTCTGATGGATTTGACATGGTTGCCCCGAGTGGGGAAGGTGCTATAAGGTGTATGAGGGCTGCGCTTGATGAAAAAAATACGATGAATGTTGATTATATTAATACACACGGTACCAGCACCCCTGTTGGTGACTCTAAAGAGCTTGAGGCTATAAGAACTGTTTTTGGCAACAAAGAATTTGGTGACTTACCTTCAATTGCATCAACTAAATCACTCACTGGCCATGCGCTAGGTGCTGCAGGTTCAAATGAAGCAGTTTATAGCTTAATTATGATGAAAGATGGATTCCTGAGTGCTTCAGTAAATATCGATGATAAAGACCCAGCAGGGGAGGGTCTACCAATTTTAATTGAAAGAAAAGATCAAGAGGTTATAACATCAATGTCAAATAGCTTTGGTTTTGGAGGAGTTAATGCATCTATAGTTTTTTCAAAAGCAAATCTTTAAAGAATTTACAAAAGTATTAGGACAGCTTTTCTTTGCTCAGATAATAAAATATTAAATGTCCTGCAAGCTGAATCAAAATTCATGCATTCAAATGGAATTTTTTTTTCGATAAATAGAATTTGAATAGCCTTATCTAGAATTTTATTTTTTAGGTTCGAACCTATAAGAATTAGCTCTGGTTTGTATTTAAAAACTTCATGTAAGTTGTCAGTATTTAGGTCTTTATAGTCTTTAATTAGAAACCTAGTAATAATTTTTTCAGGAAAAATTATTACACCATTTCCATAAGTATTATTTTTTATTGTTACTGAATTTTGATCATAGGCATCTATGATATTTAAATTGTCAGAGTTAACTTCATGAAATTTCATAATTACAAGATAAATCTTTTATCAACAGGTATTTATTGGCTTAATTCTAATTGAAAGGTAATATATCACCTAATTTATCAAACTATTAATGAGTTAAAATTTTGTCCCAAATTCTTAAATCAAAAAAATTGGATAATGTTTGCTATGACATACGTGGACCCGTTCTAGAACATGCTAAAAGAATGGAAGAAGAAGGCCATCGTATTATTAAGCTTAATATTGGAAATCCAGCTGCCTTCGGCTTTGAAGCTCCTGATGAGATTACACAGGATGTAGTTAGGAATATAAATAAATCTTCTGGATATACAGAAAGTTTTGGTCTTTTTGAGCCAAGAAAAGCAATCATGCATTACACTCAAGAGAAAAATATTACTGACGTTGAGGTTGATGACATAGTTTTAGGTAATGGTGTTTCTGAGCTTATTGTAATGGCTATGCAAGGACTCATTAACAATGGAGATGAGGTACTAATCCCAAAACCTGATTATCCTTTATGGACAGCATCCGTAACTCTGGCTGGAGGAAATCCAATTCACTATGTGTGCGATGAGAATTCAGATTGGTTTCCAGATTTAGAAGATTTAAAAGCCAAGATTACAAAAAAAACAAAAGCAATTTTGGTTATCAATCCAAATAATCCAACTGGCGCTCTATATTCAGATGAATGCCTTAATGAAATCATTGAATTTGCAAGGATAAATAATTTAATTATTTTTGCGGATGAAATATATGACAAAGTTTTGTATGATGGAAAAAAACATAATTCAATCGCATCTTTGGCAGATGATGTCTTGTTTGTCACTTTAAATGGCTTATCTAAAAACTATAGAGCATGTGGTTATAGAGCTGGATGGTTAGTCGTTTCAGGTGACAAAAAAAGAGCTAAGGATTACCTTGAGGGTTTAAATATTCTTGCTTCAATGAGGCTTTGCGCTAATGTTCCTGGGCAACTTGCTATTCAAACAGCCCTGGGTGGATACCAAAGTATAAATGATTTAGTTTCGCCCAATGGAAGGTTATGCAAACAAAGAGATTTGGCATACAAACTGATGATGGATATACCAGGGGTTTATTGTATGAAGCCATCAGCTGCAATGTATTTATTTTTTAGATTAGATGCGAAACTATATCCTATTGAAAATGACCAAGATTTTGTTTTGGATTTACTGAAAAAAAAGAAAATATTAATGGTTCAAGGGACAGGCTTTAATTGGCATGATAATAATCATTTCCGTATGGTATTTTTGCCTAATGAGGATGATTTAAAGACTGCAATTAATAGGTTTGCAGATTATTTAACAAATTATAAAAAAAAGGTATAAAAAAATAGATGAAGATAGGGTTAATAGGTATTGGAACTGTTGGAGGAGGAACCTATCGGGTTCTCAAAGAAAATGTTGATGAAATATTCAATAAGACAGGCATAGAAATTAAAATCACACATGTTGCGGATAAAAACCTAAAACTTGCAAAGGATACAGTCAGTGATGAAATTATTATTGAGGAGGATGCTTTCTTACTTCTTCAAAATAATGATATTGATACAATCGTGGAATTAATTGGAGGTACAGGCATTGCCCTAGATGTCGTTCGTAAAGCTCTAGAATCTGGCAAGAATGTCGTTACTGCCAATAAAGCTCTCATTGCAATGCACGGTGGAGAACTCATAAAAATTGCTAATCACAATAATGTAATTCTTGCATATGAGGCTGCAGTAGCAGGGGGGATTCCAATTATTAAGGCGATTAGGGAAGGTTTGACGGCAAATAAAATTAATTGGGTTGCAGGTATTTTAAATGGAACAACTAACTATATTTTAACCGAAATGAAGGAAAACAATTTGTCCTTCGATACAGCATTGAAACAAGCCCAGGATCTTGGTTTTGCAGAGGCTGATCCAACTTTTGATATTGAGGGCGTGGATGCTGCGCATAAAATTACAATTCTAGCTTCAATCGCATTTGGAGTTCCAATAAACTTTGAAGCAGTTCATGTTGAAGGTATAAGCAAGCTCAGCCAAAAAGATATTGGTTATGCAGAAGAGCTTGGTTACCGTATCAAATTGCTTGGCATTGCAAAATCAGATAAATCGGGTGTTGAAATAAGGGTCCATCCTACTTTAGTTCCGGAAAAAAGATTAGTTGCAAATGTAAATGGGGCTATGAACGCAGTGCTTGTGCAGGGTAATATGGTTGGACCAACACTTTACTACGGTGCTGGCGCTGGATCTGAACCTACAGCTAGTGCAGTTGTTGCAGATATCATTGATATCGCTAGACAAACAAAATTATCCAACAAAACACTTATACCTACATTAGGATTTACTCCAGACAGAATCCAAAAACAAAAAATTCTATCGATTGAAGATATTTCTTCTGAATTTTATTTAAGATTTACAATGGAAAATAAAGCAGGACTTCTTGCAAAAATTACAAAGATTTTTGCTGAACATAAAATTTCTATAAATTCTATGGTGCACAAAGAGGTTCAGGAGAATAACCAAAATCCAGATATATTCCTCATTACTGCAAAAACAAAAGAGTCTGATATAAATGCCATTATTTCTGAAATAGAGCTATTGCCTGAAAATATTGAAAAAATTGTTAAAATCAGAACTGAAGAATTAAAAAAGTAGAATAATTAATGAAGTATATTTCAACAAGAGGAAGCTCCCCTAAACTAAATTTTTCTGAAGTTTTGCTTGGTGGCCTTGCGCCAGATGGCGGCCTGTACCTGCCTGAATACTACCCTAAGTTTTCAAATGGTGATCTTAAAAGTATGCGAGATATGAGCTATCAGGATTTGGCTTATTATATTTTTGAAAAATTTATAGACGATATCCCATCTGAGGACTTAAAAAAAATTGTAGATAACACTTACAGTGCAAAGGTTTTTTCTAATGGCAGAGAAGAGCAATTAGCATCAGATATAACACCCATACTACAATTAAAAAATAATTTATTTCTTCTTTCTCTTTCAAATGGACCCACATTAGCATTTAAAGATATTGCAATGCAATTCTTGGGTCATATATTTGAGTATGTTTTGGAGAAACAAGGAAAAACGTTAAATATACTGGGGGCAACATCTGGTGATACAGGCCCAGCAGCAGAATATGCAATGAAGGGTAAAAAGGGCATTAATGTATTCATGTTATCACCCCATGGCACAATGAGTCCATTTCAAGCAGCTCAGATGTATAGCTTACAAGATAAAAATATTTTCAATATTGCAATCAAGGGAGTCTTTGATGATTGTCAGGATATTGTGAAGGCCGTTTCAAATGATCTTGAATTTAAGGCATCAAATAAAATTGGTGCTGTGAACTCTATAAATTGGGGGCGAATACTAGCTCAAATTGTTTACTATTTTAAAGGTTATTTTGATGTGACCACAGATAACAGTGAGAAAGTAGACTTTACAGTCCCAACAGGTAATTTTGGTAATATCTGTGCAGGCCATATTGCTAGAATGATGGGATTACCTGTCAATCATCTTGTCGTGGCAACAAATGAAAATGATGTGCTCGATGAATTTTTTAAGACAGGTAAATACTCACCTAGGTCTTCAAGTGATACTTTCCAAACATCAAGCCCATCAATGGATATTTCAAAAGCCTCAAATTTTGAGCGTTTTATTTTTGATTTATTAGGTCAAGACTCACTAAAGCTCAAAGATCACTGGAAGAAAATCGATGATGGAAGATCTTTTAAACTTAGTGATGAAGATTTTCAAAAAATAAAAAAATATGGATTTGTTTCTTCTTCAAGTAAGCACTCAAATAGGATGGACTTTATTAGGTCTATATATAACGATTTTGGTGTAATAATTGACACACATACAGCAGATGGTTTAAAAGCTGCGCTGGACCATTTAACACCCACCAATGCTATGATCGTTCTAGAAACAGCTCTACCGATTAAGTTTGAAAAATCAGTTTTTGAGGCAATAGGAGTTCATCCTAAAAGGCCAAATGAGCTAAAAGATTTAGAACTACTTGATCAAAAATTTGATGTTTTTGAAAATAATGCTGAGCTAGTTAAAAAATGCATAACTGATAATACATAGAATGAATGAATACCTTAATCTTTTAAAACACGTAAAACAAAATGGTCTAAAGAAAGAAGATCGAACTGGAACAGGAACATTATCAGTTTTTGGTTACCAAATGCGTTTTAATATTAAAGATAGTTTTCCACTTGTTACAACTAAAAAAATACATTTAAAATCAGTAATTTATGAGCTTTTATGGTTCTTGTCAGGTGATACAAACATAAAGTTTTTAAAGGAAAATAATGTATCTATTTGGGATGAATGGGCCGATGAAAGCGGAAACCTTGGCCCAGTTTATGGTCATCAGTGGCGAAGTTGGCCTACATCAGATGGACGAGAAATTGATCAGATAACAAACCTCATTGATCAAATAAAAAAAACACCGGATTCAAGAAGACTAATTGTATCAGCATGGAATGTAGGTGAAATTGATAAGATGAAATTACCACCATGTCATTGTTTTTTTCAATTTTACGTATCTAATGGAAGTCTTTCATGCCAGCTTTATCAACGAAGCGCAGATATTTTTCTTGGCGTACCTTTTAATATTGCTTCTTATGCATTGCTTACAAAAATGATTGCACATGTTTGCAACCTTAAGTGTGGAGAGTTTATTCATACTTTAGGGGACGCACACATATATATGAACCATATTGATCAAGTTGATGAGCAGCTTAGCCGAAAACCAAAGAAATTACCTACAATTAAAATTAATAGCGCAACTAAAGATATATTTGATTTTAAATATGATGATTTTTACCTTGAAGGTTATGAACCTCATCCGCTTATTAAGGCACCAGTTGCAGTGTGATGAAAAAGATTACCATTATTGTGGCTGTATCTGAAAATTTTGTGATTGGCATTGACAATAAGCTGCCATGGCATATTTCTGAGGATCTTAAAAACTTTAAGAAAGTTACATTAAATCATAGTGTCATTATGGGCAGAAAAACTTTTGAATCTATTGGCAAGCCATTAATAGAAAGAAGAAATATTGTAATTACTAGAGATAAAGCTCTAAAAATTAGTGGTGTTGAGGTTGTTACTAGCTTAAATGACGCTATTGATTTAACGGGTGATGAGAAAGAGATTTTTATAATTGGAGGCGAACAGATTTATAATATTGCAATGCCATTAGCCACAAACATGATTCTCACCAAAGTGCACACTGAAATTAAAGGGGATGCCTTTTTCCCAATTTTCAATGAAAATCAATGGGAAATAATTTCCCAAAAAAATTCAGAAACAGAAGGCGGACTTAAATTTTCATTTATACATTATCAAAAGCTGAAGTAATTTTTAAGCTTGTCTAGTAAGGTATGTCACTTTTATTTGGCTGGGTGAGAAAAATTGTTTGACAACATCTTTGGCTTTTTCAATGTCAAAAGACCTACAGCTAAAAATGTCAATATAACTATCTCCATTTAAATCAACAAAGTGTCCAGTTATTGAAGAGGTCTCAATCAGTTGAACTAGACTGAATCCTGCAGCATTTGGGTTGTTAGCAGCAAAATGCTTGATCTTTGGTTGACCACAGGCAACCATATCTATTTCAGCAACTAAAGTTTTTACAAATTGTTCTATATTTTCAGCAGATCGAACTTTTTCTAAATTTCCACTTTTGCAGTCAAGTATTAGGTGATACCCCCAGTATTCCAATGTAACTATCTCTCCTTCATTAAAATTTTTTAAATTTTTGGTAATGTAACACCACTTTGGCCTTGATATTTTCCACCTCGGTCTTTATAAGATGTTTCACATGGCTCGTCAGATTCAAAAAATAAAACTTGAGCACAACCTTCACCTGCATAAATCTTTGCAGGAAGCGGCGTTGTATTGCTAAATTCAAGAGTGACATATCCTTCCCATTCAGGTTCAAAGGGGGTGACGTTCACAATAATGCCACACCTGGCATAAGTAGACTTGCCAACACAAATAGTAAGGACGTTTCTAGGAATCTTAAAAAATTCCACGGTCCTTGCAAGAGCAAATGAATTTGGAGGAATAATACAATATTCATCATTAAATTCAACGAACGAGTTAGGGTCAAATAACTTAGGATCTACAATAGTATTATTGATATTTGTAAATACTCTAAATTCCGGGGCACATCTAATATCGTAACCATAGCTTGATGTTCCGTATGATACAATTTTTTGGCCATCTATCTCTCTAATCATTTTTGGCTCAAATGGGCTAATCATTTCTTTTTCTTCAGCCATTTTACGAATCCAAATATCAGATTTTATTGTCATATTATCTCCCATGCGAAGTGATGCAAAGACTGTAAATTAATCAAATTAAATGGTTATCTTTTCCAAAATTGATCATCATTTTCAAAAATAATTTTTGACTCTTCAGGGTCAAATTCTCCAGGTTTATATTGAGTTGGCCTGGTTTTGTCGTTAACCCAATAATTAATAATAGGATCTACAAGTTTCCACGCAGCTTTTACCTCATCAATGTGTAGAAATTTTGATTGATCTCCACTCAATAAATCTAACATTAATGTTTCATATGCATCGATTGTCTCATCTCCCTCAATACGGTTATTACCTTTAAGAGAAGTTTGTCTATTATCACTCATATCGAGGCCAGGTTTTAAGGTAGTAAATTCAAATGAAGTAGTTTCATTTGGTTGGATATTGATAGTAAGCCAATTATTACTATTTTTAAATTTTATCGCTACTGAGGTTGAGTTTTCATAAAGTCTTTTTGCTGTTCTGAGATAAATAGGTACATTTTTCCATCTTGAGTTTTCGATAAATAATTTAACAGCAGCATATGTTTCGACAACACTATTTACATTTTCAACTTCATCTAAATAGCCTTTTACGCTCTCTCCATCAATTTCTCCTGCTGCATATTGGCCCCGAAAAGCATGCTCTGAGATTTTCTCCAATGGAATGGTAGAAATAGACTCTAAAAGCTTAACTTTTTCACTTCTTACATCCTCTGGACTCATAGACTTTGGCTTTTCCATTGTAACTAATGCTAGCATTTGTAATAAGTGACTTTGAATCATATCTCTCAAAGCACCAGTAGCCTCATAAAATACCGTTCTATCACCTACACCTAAAGTTTCATGATTGGTTATTTGAATTTGTTCTATATGAGTGCTTGACCAGAGAGGCTCTAAAATAGTATTACTAAATCTTGTGGTCATAATATTTTGAAGAGAAAATTTACCTAGATAGTGATCAATTCTATATATCTGACTCTCTTTCAGGTGCTTCTCTATTGAGCTTTGCAGTTCAATTGCAGTTTTAAGGCACGTCCCAAAAGGTTTTTCAATTAATACCCTTCTCCAAAATTCGGACTCATCTAGTAAACCAACACCCGAGAGCTGATCAACAATTAGTGAAAAATCCGATGGCCTTACCGAAAGAAAGAAAGCGTGATTTTGAGGAAAAACTTCTTTGTTGCCTAATCTTTTTGCAAATTTTATAAAGGCCTCTGGATCATCAGGTAAGTTTGCATGATATAAATTTCTTTTTATAAAACGATCAAAGACTTTTTTATCATAAGATTTGAATTTTTCATCTAGCATTTTTTTAATATCTGAATGCCAGACATCTTCATTTACCTTCTGTCTTCCTACAGATAAGATTTTCATATTCTCTGGTAATTTGCCTGCTTCATCTAGATGAAAAAGACCTGGAATTAATTTAACCCTTGCTAAATTACCCCTAGCTCCAAATAAAACAAGTGTGGAGTTATCCATCATTTTTTAATTAATCCTTTTTTTTCATTATATGACCACCAAATGCATTTCGCATTATAGAAAGAATTTTATATCCATAACCCTTTGATTTTTCTTGACTTCTAAATCTGACTTGAAGTGCTTGTGTCAGCACTGGAGCTGGTATGCCTTGCTCAATAGCCTCAACTGCAGTCCACCTTCCTTCTCCAGAGTCTGCAACAAATGGTGCTATTTCCTCAAGACCTTGATCACCCTTAAGTGCTTCTGCTGTTAAATCTAACAACCAACTTCGAACAACCGATCCGTGACGCCAAAGTTCTGTTACTTTGGCAATATCAATTGCAAATTCCTCTCTACCTTTGAGAAGTTCAAGTCCTTCAGCAAAAGATTCCATCATTCCATATTCGATCCCGTTATGAATCATTTTTGTAAAATGACCTGAGCCAACAGGCCCAACATGCAACCATCCAGTTTGTGGAGTAGGAGCTAATGCTCTTAGAACAGGCTCAACAGTCTTTGCTACCTCTAATGAGGCCCCAACCATCAAACAATATCCATTATCTAAACCCCAAACACCACCTGAAGTTCCACAATCCATAAAACCTATATTGTATTCCTCAAGCATACGTCCCATTTTAATACTTTGCTTAAAATTTGAGTTACCACCGTCAATAATGACATCACCTTCATTCAAAAGAGGTATGAGGTCCGCAATCTGTTTCTTAGTAATTTCACCAGCTGGTAACATCATCCAAACAATTTTTTGACCCTCAAGTTTTGATAGAGCATCTTTCACTGATGTTGAAGGAATTAATTTTTCAGTTTTTTCTAAAAGCTTTACTGTTTCTGAGTTGTTATCGTATCCTACGACTGAAACCCCGTTTCGTATTAATCTGGCTGACATATTTCCGCCCATCTTACCAAGTCCAAGCATTGCAATTTTCATTATTTTCCCTTTGATGTAGGTTTAAAATTTGTTAATCTTTTGGATTAATTTTTTATTCTTTTGGAATTTTGGCATTATACTCCAATCCCCCGAAGAAAGTTTTCATATCGTTAGGAAATTTATGTTAAAAAACAAAAAAAATTGGATTGAAGTTTTAAATCAAAAAGAATTTGAATTAAAAGCGGCAGAAATGATAGTGAAATTATCAGATGAGGCTATCATACAGAAAGGAAAGTTCTCAATCGTTTTAGCAGGTGGCAACACACCGCAAAAAGTATATGAATTTTTGTCAAAACAAAATTGTGATTGGGATAATTGGCATATATTTTTTGGTGATGAGAGATGCTTACCCCAAGAGCATTTTGAGAGGAATAGTCATATGGCAAAGAATAGCTTCTTATCAAAAGTGACTATCCCTGAAAGTCAAATACATATTATCCCTGCTGAGCTGGGAAATGATCAAGGCGCTAAAATTTATAATGAAACCATTAACCCAAATGAGGCTTTTGATCTAGTAATTTTAGGCTTAGGTGAGGATGGACATACAGCGAGTATATTCCCTAATTCTGAATTTGATGAAGAAGAGCAAGTTGTAGCTATATCAAATGCACCAAAGGCCCCTAAAGAGAGAATTTCTTTAACGCCAAATAGACTTAGTAATTCAAAAAGTGTAATTTTTTTAGTTTCTGGGAAGGGTAAAAAAATTCCTTTAGCGAGATTAAGAGAATCTAGTGAAATTCCTGCGGCCAAGATTTCAGCATTAGAAAATTTATCAATATTATTTTTAAATATTGATTAAATTAAGTATTCTTATCAATTACGATCTTTGGAAATTTAACAGAATGATCTTCACTAAAGTCTGCAACTTTTGACGAAGTTTTAATTGCTATACCAGAAAAAATTTCAGAAATAGATGATTCCTCATTTTTTGCGACTGATGGGTTACCACTATCAAGATCCTCTCTAATTTTTAAGTCAAGCGGTAGGCTTCCTAACAAATCAACACTATAATCATTGCTCATTTTGCTACCACCATCTTTTCCAAAAATATGTTCCTTATGTCCACAACTTGAACATATATGTTGAGCCATATTTTCTATAATTCCTAGTATTGGGACGTTAACTTTTTCAAACATTTTCAGACCTCTTATAGCGTCAAGTAATGATATATCTTGAGGAGTGGTTACAATAATTGCACCCGTGACAGGAATTTTTTGAGCAAGCGTCAATTGAATATCTCCTGTACCAGGAGGAAGGTCAATTAACAAATAATCCAAATTATCCCATTTAGTATTTCTTAATAGTTGCTCAAGAGTTGATGTAACCATTGGGCCTCTCCATACCATTGGAGTTTCCTGATCGACTAAAAATCCGATAGACATAACTTGAATATTATGCGCTATCAAGGGATCCATTGTTTTACCATCTGAGCTATTTGGTTTTTGTTGAATACCAAGCATTGTTGGTTGACTAGGTCCATAGATATCTGCATCTAAAATACCCACATTAGCTCCCTCAGAGGAGAGTGCCAAAGCTAAATTGGCTGTTACCGTAGATTTTCCTACGCCACCTTTTCCAGAGGCTACTGCAATAATATTTTTAACATTAGGAAGAGTTTCTACTCCTGCTTGCACTTTATGTGGTTGAATTTTAGTAGTTAGATTTAAATTTATCTCGTGGCTAGTGAATTCATTTAAATCTTTAAGAATGGTTTCTTTTAATTTATTAGTAACGCTTTTTATATGAAATCCTAGTTGGAGATCAATATTTAAAACGTCATCTTTTATTTCTATTTTTTTTATGCATTTTTTATTTAAGCACTGCTTTTCTAGGATTGGAAATTTCAGTGATATTAAATAATCTTCAATTTTTTTTTCAATTTCCATTAATGGTTCCATTTCTAAAGTTTAAATAATGTTTATAAGCGTTTTGTTTGCTAGAATAACGGATTATAGAATAATTTTTCCATTAAATGCGTAAACTTCTTGTAACATCAGCACTTCCATATGCCAATGGCAGCATTCACCTTGGACACTTAGTGGAGTATATCCAGACTGATATTTGGGTTCGTTATCAAAAAATGTCTGGTAATGAAGCATATTATATATGTGCGGATGACACGCATGGAACTCCTATAATGTTAAAAGCAGAAGAGGAAAATATCTCCCCAGATGATTTGGTAACTAGAGTTCATAAAGAGCATGATTCTGATTTTAAAGAATTTAATGTTAATTTTGATCACTTTTATTCTACTAACTCAAATGAAAATAAGGAATTATCTGAATCTATTTATAATTCTTTAAATAGTAACGATAAAATTACTTCCAAAGAGATAGATCAGTTTTTTGATGAATCAAAAAAAATGTTTCTACCTGATAGATTTATAAAAGGCGCTTGTCCTAAATGTGGAGCAGAAGATCAATATGGCGACTCCTGTGAAAAATGTGGCGCTACCTATAGCCCTATAGATTTAGATAATCCATACTCGGTATTATCTGGAACCAAACCCATCAGAAAAAAAACTTTACACTACTTTTTTAAGCTTTCTGAATGTGAGGAATTCTTAAAAAATTGGATAAAAAATGAGACCCTTCAACCTGAAGCTGAAAATAAATTAAAAGAGTGGTTTGATATGGGGCTTCAAGATTGGGATATATCAAGAGATGCACCATATTTTGGATTTGAAATACCCAATGCGCCAGGTAAATATTTTTATGTTTGGTTAGATGCACCAATTGGATATATGGCGAGCTTTAAAAAATTTGCTCAAATGAATGATTTATCATTTGACGAATTTTGGAATGAAGACAGTACTACAGAGTTAATTCATTTTATTGGAAAAGATATCTTATATTTTCATGCACTTTTTTGGCCTGCAACCCTTCATTATGCAAACTATAGAACACCTTCAAAAATATTTACCCATGGCTTTTTGACTGTAAACGGAGAAAAGATGTCAAAATCAAGAGGGACATTCATAACGGCAAGGAGTTACCTTGAGCATATAAAGGATCCAAATTTTTTACGGTATTATTATTCAACAAAGCTAAACTCGTCGATGGAAGATTTAGATCTTAACTTCGAAGATTTTATTGCAAAAAATAACAGTGATTTGATCGGAAAATTTATAAACATTCCAAGCCGTACATCTGGATTCATAAATAAATATTTTAATTCTGAACTGATGCCAATAACTTCCATAAAATCTGAAGATGCATTGATGTTATTTAAAAAAATTAAGGAAGCCAGGAAAATTATTGAATTAAATTATGAAGCAAGAGAGTTTAGTAAACTTGTAAAGTTTATGATGCAGTTGGTTGAAGACTTAAATGAATATATTAGCAAAACTGAGCCGTGGAAATTGTCAAAAGAGGAGGGGCAGTTAGAGACTAACTCCGAACTTCATGAAATCTGTTCTGTTTGTTTGAAGTCATTTAGGTCAATTTCAATTTTTTTAACCCCAATTATTCCAAACCTATGTGAGAATATTGCAAACTTTTACGATGAGGCAGAGTTTAGAAGCTTTGATGCAGCTGATCATGATGTGTTAAAAATTAATTCCTATAAACATTTATTAAAGAGAATTGAGCAAGAAGATATTGAATTGATGCTTAGTTCAAATAAATCAGGCTAATTAAAAAACCTAACAATTTATTTGATTATATACCTTTAGAAGTTCATTTTTTGGGTCTGAAGCACTTGTAATTGGTCTACCAATAACCAAGGTATTGGATCCAAAATTTAACGCTTCATTTGGATTTGAAGCTCTCTTTTGATCGTCATTATCTAACCTGTCAAATCTTATTCCTGGTGTGATGAAGATAAAATCTTTAGGAAGGTATTCACGAATATTTGGAATATCTGATGCAGCACATACTATGCCATCAAGGCCACTCTCTGCAACAGATATTGCAAGTCTTTTTATGCAATCCTCAATTGATCCTTTTAGCCCAACCTCATCAAGAAATTTTTGATCATGACTTGTAAGTAATGTTACCCCAATCAATTTAGTTTTTTTATTTGTTATTGCACTTTTAGCTGCAAGCATCATATTTTTTCCACCCAAAGCATGAACATTAATAATATCAATATTAAGTTTTGAAGCTGCAAAGCATGCTTTCATCACAGTGTTTGGAATATCATGAAACTTCAAATCTAAGAAGACTTTAAAACCCTCTTTTTTAACCCACATTACAATTTCTGGGCCACAATTAGTAAATAACTCTTTACCAATTTTTACGCCACAATATTTAGAATCAAGTTGATTAATTATTTTTTTTGCATTGTCAAAAGAATCTGTATCAATTGCTACATAGATATCTGTGTCTTTTTTCATCGATTCTAGCTATCTAAAGTAATATCAATTGGTTCTGACGATAGAGATTCCCAAGCATTACATCCTGGACATTGCCAATGAAATTGCTTAGCCTTAAAACCGCATTCCTTACAATTAAAGAACCTTCTTTCACTGATAGAATTCTTTATCGTTTGTTGAATAAGTTCAATATTCTGAATTTCATTTGTTTTTTTAATAGTTAGTATTTGGAATAACTGATCTAAAGAAAATAGACTTGGCCTTTGTATTAATTCATTTCTAGCAATTTCTTCCGCTCTTTCAACACCCTCATTTTTTAAAACTAGCTCATAGATAGAGTTAAGGATAGTTTTTAACTTGTAAAGATCATAATATCTAGAAAGTATAGATAGCGCTTCATTAAAATTATTTTGAGTTTCATATGTAGAGATTATTTTTTGAGTTACAAGTCCCAGATATTCCGGTTGTTGGTATTCTACTTTTTTCCAATAAGCAACTGCCTCATCGTATTTTTTTTCTTCGTAAGCGATATCTCCTAAAAGTATATTAGCTCGTACACAGTTTTTTGATTCATCTAAGGATTTTTTTAGGTATGTCTTTGCGAGGCCATATTTTTTATTCATCAAGTTATTGGTAGCTAACTCACAGTAGAAGTGGCTTATTGCAACTCTGAATGAAACACCAGAAATTTTTTCTAATTCAGATGCAGATTCAATTGCTTTATCCCATTCTCTTTCTCTTACATAAATTTCCCTTAAAAGATTCAATGAGTATTGATGATATTTTTCATTTTTAAGTTCTTTTAGTATTGATTCACTTCTTCCATAAAGACCTGCTTTAAAATAGTCTTGCGCTAATTCAGCTTTAATTGAATCTTCTTGTTCGGGTGTCACTTCTCTTTTGTTCAAAAGGGCAATATGAAGATTAATGGCATTGTCATACTTACCCTCTTTTCTTAAAGCAGATCCAAGTGCAAAATGTATCTCCAAAGAATCATTTTTTAGTTTGACAGCTTTTTCAAGTTCAGCAATAGCATTTTCATTTTGATTTAAGTTGAGATAAGAGAGTGCTTTGAAAAGTGAGGCAGGCAGATCAGTACTTTCTGAAATTATTTGTTTGATATCAACACGAGCAGAAACCCACCCTAAAATGAAGAATAAAGGTATAACTAACAACCACCAAAACTCAAATTCAATCATATTTTATAGGTGAAAAAGTTTTATCAAATTAAGCTAAAGGTTTATTTATCAACTTTTATTTTTAATTCTTTTCCAGGTTTGAAATGAGGAACAAATTTTTCGGGTATACTTACTTTTTCCCCTGTTTTTGGATTTCTCCCCATTCTTGCTGGTCTGTGGTTAAGGCTAAAGCTTCCAAAACCTCTAATCTCAACCCGCCCACCTTCACTTAAACTGTTGCTTAGAGAATCAATAATTGTTTTAACCGATAGTTCAGCATCTTTATGCACGAGCTGTGAAAATCTATCAGATAAATGTGTTATTAATTCTGATTTAGTCATTATTTCTTGTCATCCAATTTAGCTTTTAGTAATGCCCCTAAATTTGTGGTGCCGGCATTTTCTGGCTCGTCAGTTTTTTTCTTTGTTTCCTTTTTAGGTTTTTCTTTCGTCTCAGCTTTTTCATCCTTATTAGGATCTTCTGATAATTGTTTTATGCCTAAAGAAATTCTTTCTTTGTCCACATCAATTGATAAGATAATTGACTCAACTTCATCACCTCTCTTATAGTTTTTCAATACTTCTTCTTGATTTGTCCATGCAATATCTGACAGATGTATTAGTCCATCAATATCACCTGGAAGACCTATGAATACACCAAAATCTGTTATGGACTTGATATTACCTTTTATTTTATCGTCTTTTTTGTTTTCATTTGCAAAGATATCCCATGGATTATCCTTGCATTGCTTCATACCCAACGAAAGCCTTCTTCTTTCTTCATCAATTTCTAGAATCATGACTTCAACTTCATCACCTAACTGAACTGCTTTTGAGGGATGTATATTTTTGTTTGTCCAGTCCATTTCAGAAACATGAACTAGCCCTTCAATACCAGTTTCAATTTCTATAAAAGCGCCATAATCAGTTAAATTCGAGACTTTACCAAAAACTTTTGTTTTAATTGGCGTTCTTCTAGAAAGCCCAATCCATGGGTCATCATCAAGTTGTTTTAATCCAAGCGAAACTCTATTTTTCTCTTTGTCAAACTTCAGGACTCTTGCATCAATTTCGTCACCTACGTTTAATATTTCAGAAGGATGTTTGATTCTCTTCCAAGCTAAGTCAGTGATATGTAAAAGACCATCAATTCCACCTAAATCTACAAAAGCTCCATAATCAGTTATATTTTTTACAATGCCCTTAACTACTGATCCTTCTTTAAGAGTTTCAATTAAAGCATCTAGATCAACACCGCCTTGTCCTTCTAATACAGCTTTTCTTGAAACAACGACATTATTTCTTTTTCTATCAATCTTTATGACTTTTAGCTCACACTCTTTATTTTCAAAGGGGGTTGTATCTTTTATTGGTCGAATATCAACCAATGACCCAGGTAGGAAAGCCATAATACCGTTAACAGTGACCCTTAATCCTCCTTTTACCTTACTACTTACGTATCCAGTTACTACTCTTGATTCCTCCATTGCGTCCTCAAGATCAAGCCATGCTTGCATCTCTTTTGCTCTTGCGCGCGATAGTAATGTTGAACCATAGCCATCCTCTAACTTTTCTATTGAAACTTTTACATGATCGCCAACATTTACTTCCATATCACCTTTATCATCTAGAAATTCATCTGTTTTGATTAAGCTTTCTGATTTTAAACCTGCATTTACAATGACAAAGTCGCTATCGATTGAAATTACTTCAGCAGTGATTACCTCACCTTGGCGCATTTCCTTTAGCGCCATGCTTTCTTCAAATAGATCAGCAAAGCTTTCAGATGATTTTTTTGTTTTTTCTAGAGTTGCCATTAATTTTTTTACCTTCTTATGAATATCCCAACTAGCGATGGGTTTGTTAAAAAAAATCTAATAAACTTGGAATTTATCAGATCACTTAGTACCGGGTTTGATTATCTTAATCTAAATTATTATTTATAATCTCCATTACCTTATCAAAGGTCTGGTTTATGCTTAAATTATCTGTTTTAATCAAATGAGCATCAATTGCTGCAATAAGAGGTGATACTTTTCTATTTTTATCGTTTTCATCTCTCATTTTTATAGATTCAAACAGGTCGTCAAGGTTAACATTGTTTTCCTTTAATATCAACTGTTTATATCTTCTATTAGCTCTCTCTTTTATACTTGCCGTTAGAAATATTTTAATTTTAGCATCTGGAAAAACTACGGTTCCCATATCACGACCATCAGCAACAAGACCTGGTGGTTTGAAGAATGATTTTTGCATATCTAAAATTTTTTTTCTTACCTTTTCATTTTTTGCAATGTCAGATGCAAAATTTCCTATCTCTTCTGTACGAATCAAATCTGTAATATCTTCTTGGTTAAGAAAAATTTTTTCATCAGAAAACCGAATATCCAAATCATCAATTTCCTCTATTATTTTTGATATTTGATTTGGTGTTATTAACTTACGCTTTGCCTCTAATGAAATGATTCTATAAATTGCTCCCGAATCAAGATAATGGAACCCCATATTTTGGCTTACTAATTTTGATATTGTTCCTTTTCCAGATCCAGCTGGCCCATCAATGGTGATGACAAAAGGTTTTGTGGAAAAATTATTCAATTATCGATTCTAAATCTTTAAAAAAATCAGGATAAGTTTTGTTAACACAATTTGGATTTTGGATAATGATATTTAAGTTTTTTAAACAAAATAGGGAGAAGCACATTGCAATTCTATGGTCATTGTAGGTTTCTATTACAACATTATCCTTAAGATTCTTTTGGGGAAAGATGGTCATCGAATTTTCAGTTGATTTGACGTCAACACCTAGTTTTTTAAGCTCTTTTTCAATAGCTAAAATTCTATCTGTCTCTTTTACTTTCCAGCTACCTATATTTTTTAATTTTGTAGGCGAATCTGCAAATACCGCTAACACTGAAAGCGTCATCGCTGCGTCTGGGATTTCTATACAATCTACTTCAAGCCCCTTTAATATCTTCGCTTTTGATACCCTAATGGAGTTTGCTTTATACTCCACCTTAGCACCCATTTCAGAAATTATATCCAAAAATTTTAAGTCACCTTGAATGCTACTCTTGTTGATACCTTTAATCTCGATTTGACCTGAAAGAGCAGCAGCTGCAAAAAAATAGGACGCCGATGAAGCATCTCCCTCTACACAGATTTTTTGTGGGTTTGTGTATTTTGAATTTGGTTTAAGTGAGAATGTGCGCCAGTTTTGATTGTCATAAAAGATATTGAATTTTTCTAGAAGTTTAAGCGTGATAGTGATGTATGGTTTTGAAATTAATTCCCCAATAATTTCTATTGTAAATTTTTCACTAGCAATAGGTCCTGCAATTAAGAGTGCCGTGAGATATTGGCTAGAAATATCGCCTTTAATTTGAATTGGTTTTGTGAACAAAATTTCACTACTTTTAATGCTAATTGGAGGATAACCATGATCTTTCTCATACTTTATATTTGATCCCATCTGTAAAAGTGAGTCTACGAGATCTTTAATGGGGCGTTCATGCATTCGATCGATTCCTGAAAGATGGTAGTCACCCTTCATCATTGCTAAAACTGCAGTAAGCGGTCTAAATGAGGTACCTGAATTACCAAGAAAGAGTTTTATATTTTTTTTAGGAAAGTCTCCATCAGACCCTTTTATTTGAATACGTCGGTCACTATCATAATCATATTTTTTTGTAATGGATATACCCAAGCTAATAAGGGCATTTATCATTTGATCAGTGTCTTCTGACTGGAGAGGCTCAATTATCTGACATGTTCCATTACTAAGCGCAGCCATTAAGAGAACCCTATTCGTAATACTTTTTGAACCTGGTAATTTAATTGATCCCTTAACATGAGACGAAGCTTTTAGAATCAAATCTTTCATTTTTAGTTCTTTTTGATCCAGTTTTGTCTAATTGTACTTGCGACTGCAAAGTATTTTTCTAAGGCATCATTATCATTGTTTTTGATTAAGTTTGATGTTTTATCAATTTCTTTGATGAATAGCTCTAAGTCATTTAAGATTGCTTCTTTATTGGCAAGCGAAATATCTTTCCAAACTTCAGGAGAGCTACCAGCTATTCGGGAAAAATCTTTAAATCCACTTGCTGCAAATTTAAGTAAGGTGTCTTTATTATTTTTTTGAGCTATTAAATTTACCATATTGTAGGCAATAAGGTGAGGTATATGGCTTACTGTCGAGAAGATCTGATCATGCTCAAGTGGATTCATAATTTTTAAAATTCCTCCTAAATCTTCCCAGAACTCAATAATGGATTTAATTTTATTTGAATCTGTTTCAGCTTCAGGTGTGAGAATAATATCTTTACCTTTGAATAAATTAGTTATTGCAGCAGCAGGGCCATGCCGCTCAGACCCGGCAATAGGATGAGAGCCAACAAACTGTGAAAATTTTTCTTTAAGTTCTTCTTTAGCGAAATTTATGATATTTGATTTTGTGCTTCCCACGTCAATCACAATTGTTTTTGAAGACAATGAAGGATAGATTGTTTTTAATATATTCTGAATTTGCGCAACTGGTGTTGCAATTATAATTAAATCTGCTTGTTCAATATCAGTGTTAATATTTTTTGAAATTTTATCAAGCATCCCATTTGACACAAAGCTTGATAAAGGCGTACCACCCTCTCTCTCAACACCAATGACTTGATTAAACATTGTTTTTTTTTGGCAGTCCAGGGCAATAGAGCCACCAATGAGTCCCACACCAAAAATAAGTAGATTGTTCATTATATTTTTTTGAATTCAGTTTAAGTAGGATTGTAACACGGTGTTAACTCGTGTTTTCTTGCCAGAATCCACCTATATAAAGCTCATAGGGCTTGAAGTTTGTTTTATATTTCATTTTGTCGCAGCCTCCAATCCAGTAACCCAAATAAATATATTTCAATTGTTGAGTTTTACATAAATTAATCAGCCATGTGACTGCGTAAGTTCCAAAACTTACTTTTTTATCATCAGGATCAAAAAATGTATAAACAGCTGATATTCCGTCATTTACGAGATCAATTATCGATACAATTTTTAGTGAATCACCATCCCAAAACTCTATAAGTTTTGATTGTACGTTGCTTTTTATTAGGAAATCATTGTAATCATTGTAATCATTTAAGTCATTTTGTTCATCATTTTTGACTTTATGACGAGCGTTTTGGTATTTACGGTAAAGGTCATAGTGATTTTGTTTAAAAATAAGTGGTGCTTCTTTGGTTCTTAAATAACTATGTTTTTTTATAATTCTCTTTTGTGTTTTTGAGGGCAAAAACTTATTTGCTACAAGCCTAATTGGGATGCATGCAGTACAATTTTCACAATTAGGCTTATAAATATATTGCCCGCTTCTTCTAAAACCTTTTTCTATGAGATCATGGAACACACTTTGTTTAATGCATTTGTAAGGGGTTGCAACTAAAGACTGAGCATCCATTTTATCAATGTAGCTACAAGTATATTTAGTGGTTGTATAAAACTGAATTTTCTCAAATGAAGGTTTATTATTTAAATCCATATATTGATTTTACTCTTATTTTGCATTTCAATATTTAAAAATTTTTCTACCAAAACTATCAAGATAGATTAAAGTAAACACATGAAAATTAAAAATATACTCCTAGCAATTATATTGTTTTCTTTAAATTCCGTTGCTAATGAAAACTCAATTTTTTGGCAACTTAGGGGACCAGGGGGAGAGGAGCTCTATATTTTTGGAAGTATCCATGTTGACGATAACAGAGTGGTAGATTTCAGTGACACTGTTATTGGGGCAATGAAAAAATCTAATTTACTTGTAACTGAAACAAGTACTGTCAAAAATCCAGGGGTTTTAGAAGGGTTAGGAGATGAATACACAAATAATCTGAGCGAAGGTGATTTTGAAAAAATAAATGAATTATCAGATTTTCATTCTATTGAAACGAACTTTGCTATTAAATTGAAGCCATGGCTTCTAGGTTTTATTTTTAGCTCCCCAAAGCCAATGAACCCTTTTAGTCAGGATAACTTATTGATGGTAATGGGAAGAGACTATGGTCTGTCATTAAAAGGGTTGGAAACTATTGATGAGCACTATACAGTTCTTGACGAATTACCAACAGAGGAACAGTTTCAAATACTAAAAAATGTTCTAGTGATGACTGAAGAGAAGAAAGAGCGAAACTATGAGTTATTGATAGAGAAATATTTGACCTTTGATGTAAATAAAATTTTAAGTGTTGATGAAGAAATAACAAAAGCGATCATACCAAAAAATTCATGGGACTTTGTAAAAAACAAGCTCGTGATCGAGAGAAATAAGCTATTTTATGAAAGATTGAATGTCTTATTAACAAAAAATAATCTTTTTGTCGTTGTTGGAGCTTCACATCTAGGTGGCGATAGTGGCCTTTTAAAGCAATTTGCTCAGGCAGGTTTCACCACAGTGCCTCTTGAAGCATTCAAATAAATTTAACTAATGACTAATAAGATAATAGATTCCAAGCATAATTCGCTATATAAATATTTAAAAAAAATTGCAACCAAGAAAAGTTTTAGAAAAGAACAGAATAAAACTATACTTATTGGTCCTCATGTTATCAAATCATTTTTAGATGGAAAAAAAGAAATTGAGTATTTTATAAAAGATGAAAATTCACAATCTCATGAGATTAATCAAATCATTGCACTTAATTCAAATAAAGATATTGTTACTTTAAAACATAGCTTATTCCTTGAGCTTTCAGACTTAAAATCTTCAAATGGGTTAATTGCCTTAATAAAAATTCCTTTAGAAATTCATTCAGAAATAAAAAAAGGTTTAAATTTGTTTATTGATGGGATTCAAGACCCTGGTAACTTAGGCAGTATTCTAAGGACCGCAGAAGCTGCAGGAGTAAATTCCATATATTTATCTAAGAAGTCGGCGGATCTATGGTCACCAAAGACTCTAAGAGGAAGTCAAGGAGCCCATGTTAATTTAGAGTGTCACGAAAATTATGACTTAGTGGCTTTTTGTGATGAAGTTAATTTACCAATTTATTCATTAAGTCTTTCGGGGGAGTCGCTTTACAATGAAGAATTTCCAAAAGATTTTGTTCTTGTATTAGGGAATGAGGGGAGAGGTATAGATAAAAATATAATTACAAAATCGACCAAATGTATATCAATACCAATGAATGGGCTTGTCGAATCGTTAAATGTGGGTGCAGCAGCGAGTATTTTTATTTATGAATATTTTAAAAAATTTCAATTGAATCTAAAGCGTTAATTTTAGATATTTCCCAATTATTTATTGCATACTCTATTATTTCCTCGAGTTTCATTTCAGGAGCATTTTTTGAAACGGGCTGATTTAAAAATTTTAAGGCTTTGATCCAAATATCTATCTGATTATCACTTATTAAAATTTTATAATCTTCACTCTTACTTATCTTTTTTTTATTTCGAGTTGCAATGGGTATATGTGAAAATTTTGGAATATCAAAATTTAACATATTTAACAAATAAATTTGTCTTGGTGCGGAATAAAATAAATCAGCCCCTCTAACTACGTTTGTAATTTTATCGATCTTATTATCGATACAAACTGAAAATTGATATGAGAATTGACCATCATTCCTTTTAATTACGAAGTCTCCTAAATCTTCAGATAGATTTTGAGTAAGCTTTCCTTGAATTTTATCCTCAAAAACTATGGGAAGCTCATTCACTTTTAAACGTGTCGCAAAAGAACTCATATCTTTAAGCTCTTTTTTTCTGCAAAAGCCCGGATAAATAAAACCTTCCCTTCCTTTTTTTGCATTTTCAGCAAGAAATTTTCTTGAGCAATCACACTGAAAAGTTTTGTCTGTTTCGCTTAATTTTTCAAAAAAGAATTCATATGCGGCAATGCGATGGCTCTGAAATATTTCTGTTGAATCCCAGAATAGATTAAAAGTTTCTAAGGTTTGAAGAATTGATTCAATAGAGCCTTTTTTTATTCTTTGCTTATCTAGGTCATCTATTTTAAGCAACCATCTACCTTTATGCTTTTTTGCATCAAGAAAGCTTGCAATTGCTGTCACTAACGAACCAAAGTGTAAGTCGCCCGAAGGGGTTGGAGCAAATCTCCCAATGTACATTATAAATTACTCGGATACGGCGGCACGTACCATTCAATAAGTTTTGCCCCGACAATTGTAAGCTGACAATTTATTCTGTCATCATTATTACTGCTAACATTAAAAAGATATATTCTTTTGATGGCAGGCCAATTAGATGAAGTGCGAACCAAACTTATTTTGGTGCAATGGACTGTTTGATCTAGAAATTGGAGATTTAAGTTGTATGCAATTCTTTTCCCTTCATAGATAGCCAATTCTCTTTTTGAAGTAATATCGTACCAAAGCCAAATTGCCAAGCAGATAAAAAATAGAATTATAAATTCAGAAATATAAAGCATATGCTTTCATTAAATGTTAATTTTTGCACCAAATTAATGCAAATAAATAAAATTAAGATTAATTTTTAACCGTTAAAATACCATTTTATAGATAATTGTGATGCGCTATATTAAAATTCTTGAAAAATTTTTATTAATTTCTAAATAGATAAATAGATAAATAGGTAAATTATGGATAATCTTGTCAGTCAGAGTGATGTTTTATTTGTTTTGTTAGGTGCAGTTATGGTGCTTGCGATGCATGCCGGCTTTGCTTTTTTAGAAGTTGGAACAGTTCGTGAGAAAAATCAGGTAAATGCACTTGCAAAAATAATGGCAGATTTTTCAATATCAACGATTGCTTATTTTTTCATTGGTTATAGTTTGGCATATGGAATGAATTTTTATGATGCTGCCAGTGTGCTCTCTGAAAAAAGTGCATATGAACTCGTTAAATTTTTCTTTTTGTTGACGTTTGCTGCTGCAATTCCAGCAATTGTCTCAGGAGGAATTGCCGAGAGAGCTACATTTAAACCACAACTTATTGCATCATTCATACTTGTTGGATTCCTATATCCGGTGTTTGAAGGAATAATTTGGAATGGTAATTTTGGTTTCCAAGATTTCTTAACAAACACATTTGGGGCTCCTTTTAACGATTTCGCTGGCTCAGTTGTAGTTCATGCGATGGGTGGCTGGATTGCTTTAGCGGCCATAATAATCTTAGGTCCTAGGCTGGGTCGATATTCTAAGGATGGAAGATTGAATGCATTTCCTCCATCTAATATTCCGTTCCTTGCCTTAGGCTCTTGGATCCTTACAGTTGGATGGTTTGGTTTTAACGTCATGTCGGCTCAATCTCTTGAGGGTATCTCAGGACTTGTTGCAGTAAATTCATTAATGGCAATGGTTGGCGGTACTTTAGCATCATTGGTTATTGGAAAGAATGACCCAGGTTTTTTATATAACGGGCCACTCGCAGGCTTAGTTGCAGTTTGTGCTGGTTCTAATTTATTCCATCCTCTTGGTGCATTAATTGTTGGATTAGTTGCTGGCGCATTGTTTGTTTGGACTTTTTCACTAACTCAAAATAAATGGAAAATTGATGATGTTTTAGGAGTTTGGCCACTTCATGGTATCTGTGGCGCTTGGGGTGGTATTGCCGCAGGTATTTTTGGCCTTGAATTTATGGGAGGTTTAGGAGGTGTAACCTTTTTGTCTCAGCTTGTTGGAACTGTTGCTGGAGTATTAATAGCTCTTGTTGGCGGTTATATTGTTTACTTAATTGTCCATAAATTATTTAATTTTAGATTGACCGAGGAGGAGGAATTCAACGGCGCGGATATTTCAATCCATAAAATTAATTCTATTTCTTCAGAATAAACATTTAAATATTGAATTAATAATTTTTCTGCATGCTAAAATTTAAAGATGCAGAAAATACATCTTATTATTCCGGCTGCAGGCGAAAGCTCTCGAATGGGAAGTCCAACCCCAAAGCAATTTTCAAGCTTTCATGGAAAAACCATTCTTGAATTTGTAGAATCAATTTTCTCAAATTTAATTCTTATTAGTAGCATTACAGTTGCCTTAAATAAAAATCAAAAATTTATTGAAAACCTAGGTTGTCAATTTTCAAAAAAAACAACTCTTATCGATTGTGGTGGCTCAACGAGAGCAGAAACAGTTTTGAATGCACTTGAAACTATTGAGAAAAATGTTGATCAACAAGACTGGATTATGGTTCATGATGCAGCTAGATTAGGCATTAATGAGTCGCTTATAAACAATTTCATTAGATCACTGGAAAATGATAAAGTAGGTGGAATACTCGCTATTCCTGTGTCAGATACAGTGAAAAGAGTTAACAATAAACAACAAATAGTTAGAACTGAAGAAAGAGATGAAATCTGGTTAGCCCAAACACCACAGATGTTTAGATTTGATCTCTTAAAAAAAGCTCTCAAATTATTTAAAGGCACCCCAACCGATGAGTCTGAAGCGATTGAAGCAATGGGGCTATCTCCAAAAATAATAAAGGGAAATTTGGTGAATTTTAAGATTACTTACCCAGAGGACTTGATGAGAGTCGAAAGACTTATAAGAGGATCAGACAAATGATTAGGGTGGGGCAAGGTTATGACGTTCATCACCTAGTACCTGGGAGAAATTTGATTCTTGGAGGGGTGTTAATTGATTTTCATCTTGGTTTAGAGGGTCATTCTGATGCAGATGTTTTGCTGCATGCACTCATAGATTCAATTCTTGGAGCAGCGGCTTTAGGTGACATAGGGCAACATTTTCCTGACTCAGATCCAACTTATAAAGATATTAAATCAAGAGATTTATTAAAAGATGTATTGAAGTTAATTAAGTTGAAAAAATTTAAAATAGTAAATATCGATGCAACAATCATCTGCCAGGAACCAAAGCTATCAAAATTTATCCCTAAAATGGTTGAAAATATTTCATCTGATTGTGGATGTGACAAATCACAAATTAATATTAAGGCAACTACAACAGAAATGATGGGGTATATAGGGAGATCTGAAGGTATTGCTGCACAATGTTCTTGCCTAATTGAATCGTTATAAAGATTAATATTCCTTAAGTAAAACAAGAACGGCTCCACTTCCTCCGTCATGCCTTGGCGCCTCAATGTAAGCTATTACTTCATCTTTTTGAACCAACCAATTTTTTACTTTATTCCTTAAAACGGGTTCTTTGTTATAAGACCTCAATCCTTTACCATGAATAATTTTAATACACCTTATTTTATTTTTTTTACACTCACTGATGAAATTGACTATGTAAGCTTTTGCTTCCTCAGAAATTAATCCATGAAGGTCAATAGATTTTTGTGTGACCCAATAGCCTTTTTTTAACTTGTTTAAGATATCAGGTGAATGACCCGCTTTTAGATATCGCAACTCTTCACCAGATTCATTATCACTTAATACAAAATCATCGCTTAATGTATCTAGCAGTGCTTTTTTTTCATCTTCCAGAAATTTTTTAGCTATGGGTTTTGGTTTTTCGATTGACTTTTCAACTTTAGGCGACTTAATTTTTAAAGGCTTTACCCCTTTAATTGCATCTCTAAAAATATTTTCATCATCATTCATTTTTCGAAAGAAATCTCTCTGCATCAAGCGCTGCCATACAACCAGTTCCAGCGCTGGTAATTGCTTGCCTATAAACATGATCTTGTACATCCCCAGCCGCAAACACTCCTGGAATACTTGTCTGCGTGAAGTTTCCATCTCTACCATACTCTGTAATGATGTATCCATTTTCCATATCAAGCTGTTTTTCAAACAAACTTGTGTTTGGTTTATGACCGATAGCAATAAAAACACCAAGTAAATTTATCTCTTTTATTTTATTAGAGTTTACATCTTTAATTTTTATACCTGTTACTCCACTATCGTCTCCAACAACTTCTTCAAGGGTTTTATCGAGCTCAAGTTCTATCTTACCTTCCTTAACTTTCTCATATACTTTATCGACAAGAATTGCTTCAGCTCTGAATTTGTCTCTTCTGTGAATTAAAGTGACCTTACTTGCAATATTTGATAAATATAAAGCTTCTTCTACCGCAGTATTCCCGCCTCCAACAACAGCTACTTGCTTTTCTTTGTAAAAGAATCCATCACATGTCGCGCATGCTGATACACCCTTACCTAAGAATTTGGTTTCACTTTCAAGACCCAGATACATTGCAGATGCACCAGTTGAAATAATCAGAGAGTCGCAACTGTATTCTGATTCATCACCTATTAATTTGAAGGGCTTTTTTGCTTTTGATGGGATGAGGAGTTCGGCGGTGTGGATATGATCAAAAATAATTTCAGTGTTGAATCGAAGAGCATGCTTTTCAAATCGAGCCATAAGATCTGGACCAAGCACCCCATCAACATCAGCTGGCCAATTATCGACATCAGTGGTTGTCATTAATTGACCTCCCTGCTCAACTCCTGTGATGAGTGTGGGTTTTAAGTTTGCTCTGGCTGCATAAATTGCCGCGCTGTATCCTGCTGGTCCTGAACCAAGTATTATAAGAGGGGAGTGTTTTGCCATAAAAGTTAACTCTTCGGAAATTATATTAAACATCAATTTTAGATGAGCAATCAATTTGAATCAATTACTTAAAGTAAAGAATTTCCCCTTTTTATTTATCGGGAAGTAAAATTAATATACATGCTGATATAATTTGTTAATGCAACTCAACTAAAGTCTATAAAATTGTTATTTACAAAAAAATCAAAAGCTGCCAATAAAAAAATTATTGAATCTCAAGCTCCAACTAGAAAGCTAGTCAGTAGAATTTTGAGAGAGGCTACTTGGTTATCCCTTCTTTTTTTAGGCTTATACATTACTCTTGCTTTGGGAAGTTTTTCCGTCAATGATCCTGCTTGGACTCATAGTGGTGGAAATGAAATTATTCAAAATTTAGCAGGGGTAGTTGGCGCTTATTTTTCAGACTTAATGTTATCAATTTTTGGACTATCTGCATGGTGGCTTGTATTCTTGAGCATCTATAGCATTTTTTTAATTTATCCAAGAATAGAGGATGAGGGCTATAACAAAAAACATCTTCTGATTGTTCATTATCTTGGGTTTTTATTGTTAATTTTTTCATCTTCAGCATTTGAGGCGGGCTATATAATTGATTTGAGTGTAGCCTTTCCAACAGAGCAAGGAGGTATGGCGGGGCACTTAGCAAACGAATTTATAGTTCAAACCCTCGGCTATGAAGGGGGGTTGATTTTTTTACTTTTCTCTTTTGCTATTGGTTTTAGCTTGTTTACTGGATGGTCATGGATTGTTATTTCTGAGTATTTAGGCAATTTTATTTTCAATTCTATAAAGTTTATAAAAGAATTTTATATCGATTGGCAGGATCGACGAGAAGGTAAAAAGCTTGAAAAAGAGAGATTTGTTGTTGTTGAGAAGGAGAGGAAGAGGCTTGTTGATAGAGAGCCAGTTACGATTGTTGATAACCAAAAAAATGTTGAACAAAGTAAGAGATCAATAAAAGAAAAGCAAAAGAATTTGTTTGGAGAAAGCGAGCAGGATCTTCCTCCAATCCATCTTCTTGACGAACCGACAGAAAAAACAAATCCACAAAGCGCTGAAACGATTGAATTTATCTCAAGGCTCATAGAGAAAAAGTTGCTTGATTTTGGTATTGAAGCAAAAGTGATAACCGCTCAACCAGGACCTGTTATTACCAGATATGAACTCGAACCTGCAGCAGGAGTTAAAGGCAGTCAGGTAATAAATTTATCTAAAGATTTGGCACGTGCATTATCTGTTTCAAGCATAAGAGTCGTTGAAACGATACCAGGTAAAACCTATATGGGCCTCGAAATACCAAATCCAAATAGACAGATAGTGTTTTTATCAGAGATAATGAATTCTAAAATCTTTGCTGATACTTCAAGCTTGCTTACCGTGGCACTTGGTAAAGATATTGCAGGTAACCCTGCAGTAGCAGATATATCTAAGATGCCTCATTTATTGATCGCAGGAACAACTGGTGCAGGTAAATCTGTTGCCATCAATGCTCTTGTTTTAAGTTTGCTATACAAAGCAACATCTGATCAAGTAAAAATGATTTTGATTGACCCAAAGATGTTGGAGCTTTCAGTCTATGACAATATTCCGCATCTACTCTCTCCGGTGATTACTGACATGAGCCAAGCCAGCCATGCTCTCAATTGGGCTGTTGCTGAAATGGATAAGAGGTACAAACTCATGTCTGCTTTTGGAGTGAGAAATTTGGCTGGTTATAATCAGAAAGTGAGAGACGGAGTTTCAAAAGGAAACCCATTAACGAATCCTTTTAGTCTAAACCCTGATGAGCCTGAATTGTTAGAGGAATTACCATTAATAGTAGTAGTTATTGATGAATTAGCAGACTTAATGATGGTAATGGGTAAGAAGATTGAGGAATTAATTGCAAGGCTTGCACAAAAGGCTAGAGCCTCAGGTATACATTTAGTGTTGGCAACTCAAAGACCTTCCGTTGATGTAATAACTGGTTTAATTAAAGCTAATATTCCTTCGAGAATTGCATTTCAGGTTTCAAGTAAAGTGGACTCTAGAACAATTCTTGATCAAATGGGAGCTGAAACACTTCTAGGAAAAGGAGATATGCTTTATATGCCACCTGGAACAAGCTATCCAGATCGAATTCACGGGGCATTTGTTTCTGATCAAGAAGTACACAAAGTAGTAAACTTTCTAAAATCAAAAGGATCACCTCAATACATAGATGAGGTTTTAAATCCAATTGAAATAGATGGTATATCTGATGGTGGAGATTCAGGTGGAGAGAAAGATCCCTTATATGATGAAGCTGTACAGATTGTAATTCAGTCAAGAAAAGCTTCTATTTCATACGTCCAAAGAAACTTAAGAATTGGCTATAACCGTGCAGCAAGAATTATTGAAGATATGGAAAAAGCAGGTCTGGTAACTCCAATGCAAAGCAATGGTAATAGAGAAATCATTTCATCTAACAATAATGATTAAATTTCTAATATTATTTTTTTTTTCGCTTAACGTCTTTGCTCAAAATGACAATTTAGAAAAATTTCTATCTAATTTAAATTCATTTGAAGCTAATTTTGCTCAAGAAGTAAAAGATTTTTCAAATCAAATAATTGATGAATCATCTGGAAAAGTCATATTTTTGAAGCCAAACTTCTTTCGATGGACATATCAAGTACCATCGGAAAATGAAATTATAAGTGACGGCGAGTTTCTTTATTTGTATGACCCTGATCTTAAACAAGTAATTGAAAGTAGGCTTGATGGGCAATTAAACATGAGCCCTGCAATGCTTTTAGTGTCTGAAAATATTCATGAATTTTTTAATACCAGACTATTAAAAAATTCACAAAATATAATGGAGTTTATGGCACAACCAAAAAACGATGAGTCCGCCTTCTTTAAGCAAGTTATTTTTATATTTAATAATAATCAATTAAACATTATGAAAGTTTTAGATAACTTCGATAATTTAACCACTATAAAATTTCATAAAATAATTCAAAATAAAGATATAAATGAAGCAAAGTTTTTATTTAATTACCCCGATGATATTGATGTAATAAAAAATTAAATGACCACCGAAATTTCTATACCACTTGCAGAAAAATTAAGACCCAGTAATTTAAATGATATTGTTGGTCAAAGTGATATCTTTTCTAAAGGAGGGTCTTTAAGAGTTGCAATTGAGTCAGGAAATTTACCTTCTCTTATTCTTTGGGGGCCGCCAGGTGTAGGTAAGACAAGTATTGCTAAAGTAATTTCAAAAACTATCGATGCTCATTTTATTTCTGTATCAGCAGTCTTATCAGGTATCAAGGAAATTAGAGAATCAATTGAAAAGGCCGAGTTTATTAGGGATCAACAAAATAAAAAAACCATCTTATTTGTTGATGAAGTTCATCGATTTAATAAAAGTCAGCAAGACGCATTTTTACCACATATTGAATCGGGACTAATTATTTTTATTGGTGCAACAACAGAAAATCCATCATTTGAAGTTAATTCAGCATTACTTAGTCGATGTCAAATTTACACTTTAAAAGCTCTTAAAAATGAAGATTTAAACAAAATTTTCGAAAAGGTCATGATTGTATTCAATGATCTAAAGATTTCAGATGATGCAAAAAATTTGATCTTTGAATTCGCAAATGGTGATGGTCGCAAGCTTATTAATCTTCTTGAAATTGTTTGTTTAAATGCTCAGTCAGAGAAAAAGATGAAGATTGGCTCTGATGATGTTAAGAAAAGTATGTCAGATAAATCAAGGAGATTTGATAAAGGCGGAGAACAATTTTATGATCAAATTTCTGCACTGCATAAATCAGTAAGAGGATCAAATCCAGATGCTGCTCTGTATTGGCTTTTAAGAATGCTTGATGGCGGCGCTGACCCACTTTATTTAGCTAGACGGATCATTAGAATTGCAATTGAAGATATAGGTTTGGCAGACCCAAGAGCCCAAACGATTGCATTAGAAGCATACCAAATTTATGAGAGACTTGGCTTTCCTGAAGCGGAATTGGCACTAAGCAATGCTGTAATTTATCTTTCAATGGCAGCAAAAAGTAATAGTGCATATCAAGCCTTTAATACAGCTAAATCATTCATTGAAAACCAAGGTCACTTTGATGTTCCAATTCATTTGAGAAATGCACCTACTAAGTTAATGGATAATTTAGGTTATGGAAAAAATTATCGTTATGCTCACAATGAAAGCCATGCTTATGCAGCAGGTGAAAAATATTTTCCAGATGAGCTAGAACCTGTAGAATTTTATATGCCTTCGGATAGAGGATTAGAAAAAAAAATTTCAGAGAAAAAAGAATTTTTAAAACAACTTGATGAACACTATAAAAAAAATAAAACGGAATAGTTACCCATGATAGATATAAATTTACTAAGGAATAACATTGATGAAGTTGCATCAAAGTTAGATCATAGAGGATTTACGCTTGATAAAAAAATTTTCATTGATCTCGAAACTGAACGAAAAAATTTGCAAGTTAAAGTTCAAGAACTTCAAGAATCAAGAAATGATCTTTCAAAAAAAATAGGCATTGAAAAATCACAAGGAAATGATGTTTCAGAATATATGAAATCTGTTGGCGACATAAATGAATTATTAAAAAAACAAAATGAAGCTCTTGAGATCCTGCAGAGTAATATTCAAGAGTTCATATTGAATATACCAAACGTTCCTCATAATTCTGTTCCAATTGGATTGACTGAGGAAGAAAATGAAGTAATTAAGGAAGTGGGTGAAAAAAAAGAATTCTCATTTGATATAAAAGATCATGTTGATTTAGGTCAAAAGATAGGTTTAGATTTTGATTTAGGAGCAAAGTTATCAGGAGCAAGATTTACAACTATAAGGTCTGACTTAGCAAATCTCCATCGAGCTCTTGGCCAATTTATGCTAGATATCCAAACTAGAGAAAACGGTTATGAAGAGTGTTATACCCCGTACTTAGTTAATTACGAGTCCCTCAGGGGGACAGGACAGCTCCCTAAATTTGAAGAGGATTTATTTTCAACAAAGAAGGGCGGAAGTGATGAAAGTTTATATTTAATTCCAACAGGAGAGGTCCCATTAACAAATTTTGTAAGGGATAGCATTCTAGATTTAAAAGAATTACCTATGAAACTTACAGCATTAACACCTTGCTTTAGATCAGAGGCTGGTTCATATGGAAAAGATACTAGAGGTATGATAAGACAGCATCAGTTTGATAAGGTTGAGCTTGTGCAAATTTGCCATCCAAATAAAAGCTATGATGTGCTTGATGAAATGCTGAGTCATGCTGAGCTTATTTTAAAAAAATTAGCTTTACCTTACAGAGTAATGAGCTTATGCACAGGTGATATCGGCTTTGGTGCAGCGAAGACTTTTGATATTGAGGTTTGGATGCCGTCACAAAATTGTTATAGAGAAATTTCTTCTGTTTCAAACTGTGAGGATTTCCAAGCTAGGAGATTAAAGGCTAGATTCAAAGATCATGATAAAAAAAATAAACTTATCCATACATTAAATGGCTCTGGAGTTGCTGTGGGTAGAGCTATGGTAGCTATCATCGAAAATTATCAACAGGCCAATGGCGATATTCAGATACCTGATGCCTTAATTTCATACATGAATGGAGTTTCAGTTATTAAAGCTTCTGATTAAATTAAACAGTTATTTTTTTCACTTCTCCATTATTCGCTATTATTCCCAATTTAGATATTTCTAAAAATAGTCCATGCTCAAAAACTCCAGGCGTATTTGAAATTTCTCTTTCAAGAGCTTTTAGATCGTCATAAGAAAAATCGCAGTCAAGAACAAAATTTCCATAAGATGTAATAGCAAATGCATTTTTTTCCAAATTTTCTCTCATTACACAACTTTTAGCTATTTTTTCAATAAGGCTTTTTGTAATTTTCCATGCAATTGGCGTTATTTCTATAGGGATAGGATAATTTTGACCGATTTTAGAGACAATTTTTGAATTATCACCAATCACAATAAATTGCTTACTAATTTTTGCTAGTAATTTTTCACGTATTAAATCAAAGCCCCGACCTTTTAGAATTTCTAGATTATTTGTAATTTCATCTGCCCCATCTACATAAAGATCAATCTCCCTTATTTGGTCAAGAGAAACATATTTTAGCCCTACATCCTCTGCTTTCTGCTGACTAATAACCGAACTAGCAACAACAGATATATCGAGTGAGTCCCTTTTTACTCTATCTGCGAGCATTTCAATAAAAATATTTGCAGTAGATCCCGTCCCTAAACCAACAATTGAGTTATTTTTTATATATTCTAAAGCGGTAAATGCAACTAATTCTTTATCATTCATATCAAGCCTATATCATTTAATTTATTCATGATTATAATACTCCCTTGATTAAAGATAGTAATTAATGGCAACACAAAAGAAAGACCTTCTATGTAAGGATTTTGTTTTTGATTTGAATACCTCTCATAGCATTGAGATTGGTAGGTTCTTTTTCGACCATCTAAAAGACAAAAAAAAATCACTAAACGTATTTACCGCGAATGTTTACGATGCCATTTTACTTAAAGAGGAAATAGGTTGGTTTTATCCTGATTTAAGAATTAATCACCTTCCTGATTGGGAAACCTTACCTTATGATCAGATATCTCCTCATCCTGAGCTGATTTCTGAAAGGTTATTAGCACTTCATAAAATAACTCAAAATGAATTTGATATAAATTTATTACCAATAACGACAGCTTTGCATTTTCTTCCACCAAAGACTTATATAGAGAAATTTAGCTTTGATTTTAAAGTAAACCAAGTGGTTGATATTGACGCATTTAAAATTAGATTAAATGAAAATGGTTACCTAAATGTGGACAAAGTATTAAGCCCAGGTGAATTTGCAATTCGTGGAAGTATCATAGATATTTTCCCAATGGGATCAATCATTCCATACAGAATTGATTTTTTTGGGAACGAGATAGATTCAATTAGAACGTTTGATGTCGACACGCAACGTGGTTTGTACCCTACAAAAAAAATAAAACTTTTACCTGCTAGAGAATTTCCACTTGATAAGGATGGAATTAGTCAATTCCGGGATAACTATCGTTCAAAAATAGATGGTGACTTATCGAGATCAAAGCCTTACAAAAGTATCAGTAAAGGAACACCATTTTCAGGTGTTGAATGGTACCTCCCGTTATTTTTTGATAAAACGGAAACAATTTTTGAATATATGAATCCTGATGATATTTCACTGCTATTAGGTGATATATCTAAAGCATCTCAAGATTTTCATACAGAGGCGCATAGCAGATACCGTCTTTATTCACATGATCCCGATAGGCCTATATTAAAAACAAAGGATTTATTGCTTTCCACTGATGAATTCTTTGAAAAAGTTAGTCGGTTTGAACAAATAAAAAAAACAAAATATAAGCAGCCTGATAAATTTGATATTGCGATAGAGAGAGATGAATTACCACCATTAAAAAAACTAAAGAGTTTTATAGATAAAGATAAAAAAAGGATTTTGATTTGTACAGATGGATTAGGGAGAAGGGAGTCGGTTGCAGAATTGCTGACACAGTCTGGTCAAAATTTTATTGAGATTGAAACGTGGAATGAGTTTATTCTATCAAAGCACCAGGTATGTTTAATATCAAGCCCACTTCATAAAGGATTTTTTCATGATGATTTTATCGTTATCACTGAGAATGAAATATTTCCAAATTTTATTAAACAGATTAAGAAAAAAAATAGAAATAGAAATTTTAATGAAGATGGAATTGTCAAGGATCTCTCTGAGTTAGGCATTGGTGATCCTGTTGTGCACGAACTTCATGGAGTAGGCAGATATCAAGGTTTAATTGATTTGGATTATGGAGACGGCATGACTGAATTTTTAGTCTTGCATTACGAAAGAGATGACAAGCTTTATGTTCCTGTTTCAAATCTGTTCTTGATTTCAAGATACTCAGGTGGTCCCAGTGAGACAGCACCAATTCATAAACTAGGAAGCGGAGCATGGGATAAGGCGAAAAAGAAAGCGTTACTCCAAATTCATGATACAGCTGCTGATTTATTAGACTTGTATGCAAAAAGATCGATTCAAAAGGGCTATAGCGCAAAAATTAACCTCAATGACTATGAAACATTTTGTGAAGAATTTCCATTTGAAGAAACGTTAGATCAAAAAACAGCTATAGAAAAAGTAATACAAGATATGGAGTCCTCAAAGCCAATGGATCGATTAATTTGTGGTGATGTGGGCTTCGGTAAAACAGAGGTTGCATTGAGGGCTGCTTTTATTTCAGTATTGAATAATAAGCAAGTGATTGTTTTAGTTCCCACTACACTTCTTGCTGAGCAACATTTTTCAAACTTCTCTGATAGATTTGCAAAATGGCCAATAAAAATTGATGAAATATCAAGATTTAAATCTAAAAAAGAGCAACTAGAGTCATTAAGTAATCTCAATAGAGGACATACCGACATTATTATTGGAACTCATCGTCTTATTCAGTCTGATATCAAATTTAAAGATCTCGGTCTCATAATTATTGACGAAGAACATCGCTTTGGAGTTCGCCAAAAAGAGAAACTTAAGTCATTTAGAAAAAATGTTGATGTCTTAGCACTTACAGCTACACCAATACCTAGAACGCTTTCAATGGCAATGGAAGGTTTAAGGGAATTTTCAATTATTTCTACACCCCCTGAGAAAAGGCTTCCAATTAAAACCTTCGTAGTTAATTTTAGCCAAGGAATAATTAATGAAGCTGTCTCAAGAGAATTTAATAGAGGAGGGCAGGTTTATTTTCTTCACAATGAAGTAAATACCATCCATTTTATGTATGAGAAGTTATCGAATCTCATTCCTGAGGCTAAAATTGGCGTCGCCCATGGCCAACTAAAAGAAAAAGAGTTGGAGAGTGTAATGCAAGATTTCCATCAACAAAGAATAAATATATTGCTATGCTCAACGATTATTGAAACAGGCATCGATATCCCATCTGCGAATACAATTATCATGAATCGTGCAGATAAATTTGGTCTCGCTCAACTGCATCAACTTAGAGGGAGAGTTGGAAGGTCACATCATCAAGCTTATGCCTACCTAATGGTAGATGAAGATAAAAAGTTAACATCAAATGCAAAAAAACGTTTAGAAGCAATTCAGCTTATGGAGGACTTAGGGGCAGGATACCACCTGGCAATACATGATTTAGAAATTAGGGGAGCAGGGGAGCTTCTTGGCGATAACCAGAGCGGTCAAATGCATGAAATTGGATTTAGTTTATATATGGAAATGTTAAATAAAGCAATTAAGCACCTAAAAGCAGGAGATAAATTAGATATAAATGCTTCAACAACATCTAAACTAGAAATTAATCTTCATACCCCGATGATCTTAACTCAAACATACTGCCCTAATATAAATGAAAGATTGGTAATTTATAAAAGGTTTTCAAGCTGTAAGACCCATGAGGAGCTTGTAGCTTTGAAAGAGGAGTTAATTGATAGATTTGGCCTTATGCCTAAACAAACACAAGATTTAGTTACATTTCATAAGTTAAGAATAGATATTTCATCTTCTGAAATTATTAAAATCGATTCAAATAAAAATTTTACAGAAATAACTTTTCAAAAGAATGCTGACATTGACCCTATCAAATTAATCGAACTTATTCAAAGTGATCATCGATTCAAGATGAATGGACCCGATAAAATAAAAATTTCATTAGAAGAGGAAGATATTACAAAAAGAGTTATGTTTATGACGAAAAAGATAAAAGAACTTAAAGCTTAACTAACTTACCTTCGGGAGGAAAATAAACAGCTTTTTGTATTGGCATTCCATTTCCTTTAAATATTCGCTCATAGTTGTTTAATTGTTCGCAGTGTTTCTTAGCTTCCATATCCAGATTTTTAATAGGCGAATATGGCGTTTTGTAATCAATAATCCACTGTATATTATTTTCAATAAAGCTTCGATCGGGAATTAATTGATTGGTATCATCATCAACCTGAATGAGGTAACCAGACTCGGAATTATCATCGATATGTTTACTCATTATCCACTGCCCATCTGGACTTTTTTTAAGCATTTCTAATGATCTTTTTACTAGATTAATCGCATGATTGATATCTTTAAGTTTAAATTTATTTAATGTAAAGAGAGACCTAATATAATCTAATTTATTACTTAATAAAGTATCTATATCTAATTGTTTAATAATAATTATTTCTAAATATTTATGTACAATACTTCCAGTAAATCTTTGTATATCTATATTGTCAGTGGGGTATGAAAAAGAGGGTCCATTAATGATAATTTGTTGTTTGTCTTTAGTTTTTTCTTTAAAAAATGCATCATTAAGTCTTCGCAGCTTAGGTACAAACTCTTCGTAGCTACCTGAAACTTTTAGAGTTTCAATTTCCTTAAAATTGTTGTTTGTATATGGCCATAAAATCTCCATAAATGTCCCTCTATTTGGATTCAAAGGTTTATCTTCTTTCTTAAATGAACCAATTAGATGGCACTTATATTTTGCCCTAGTAATCGCAACATATAACAATCGAATTTCCTCATTATCTAACCTTTTTCTCTCTTTGTAATCATGGTAGCTATGTAGATTTTTATCATTTAATGGATTTTTAATTGATAGTGTATTTTTATCATAAAGAATCAAATCAGTTTCTGAATTTTTACTACTTTTATTTAGGTTAGGGATAACGACGTAGTCAAACTCCAATCCTTTTGACTTCTGTATGGTTAAAAACTTAATTGAATTCTCCTCAATACTTGTCTTTGAAGTGTATTTATTTTTGATGAGACGTTCGAGTTTGTTGAAGTCAATCGACAATACATCACTTGATTGGTCAAGCAAATTCAAGAAAAGGTCGATATTCTCAATATCTTGACTATTAATCATAGATATATCGCCTTTTAATTGCCTCCAAACACTTTCAACAAAGTATCTATGAGCCACTCTACTGCGATATCCAATATTCTGTTTAATCACGTTGATAAAATTTCTTAATCTACCAAGGCTATTCTCATTAAGTTGGCTTGTAACATCGTTGCTATTGATGATTTCCCATACTGATGATTTGTGATTATTTTCAAATAATAAGACTAAGTCATTTATTGTTAAGCCACACCATGGAGATTTGAGAGCGGCAATCCATTCAGCTCTATTGTTAAAGTCATATAATGCCTTGGTTAGCGAGTAGATATCTTGGAAAGTTTGGTTAGATATAATTTTTGACATCTCGATTGCATCGATTGGCAGTGTTTTTTCATGCTTGTTGATAAGTGTAATAAGTTCATCAAGGTGCCCCCTTGATCTCGTTAAAACAGCAATAGTTGCCTCTGGATTGGAGTTTCTGATATCTTTGATTAAATTTAAAATATACAAAGCCTCAGTGTTATATAATTCAATTTTATTATCAGCATCACAAACAAGTGATGTTAATTCAACGCCATCTGTTTGGATATTGCTGCTTGCTTCACATTTTGTGAAAGGAATAGATCCTTCATCAGGAACACTGGCTATAGGGAAAGAGTTTGAATAACTAGAATTTATCCAGTCGATAATACTTTTATTTGATCGAAAGTTTACTTTTAGGAAGAGTGTTTTTAGTCTTAAATCTCCAATACCATTTTTTTGAACTCGACTAAATATTTCAACTTCAGCTTTTCTAAATCGATAAATTGATTGCATAGGGTCACCAACTGCAAAAAAAGATTTTTGATTATTACCTGCAAAATTTTCAGTAAGTAGCTCGAGGAAATTAAGTTGAGTTTCATTGGTATCTTGGAATTCATCAACCATGATATGGGAAATATTTTGATCAAGGATAAGGGGGAGGTGGGTAGCTCTTAATGCTTCAATTGCATTACCCATTACTTGAGTGAAATCAACAATTCGCTGCATATTAAATTTTTCATTTAACTTGATTATCATGTCTACTAACATGAGACAAAATGGATAAGTAATTGGGAAAATATCTTTGATATTATTTGGATAAATAACATTATAAAAATCTTTTAAAATATTGATTTTATTAATATTATAATTTATTATTTTTAATAAACTTTCTTTGTTCTCTTTTCCTTCATCTCCCTCAAATCCATTTCTTTTGTCAAATTTTTTACGTATGCTTTTACCATTATTAGTTAAAACGAGGTCTCTAAAGAAAAGCCAAAATTCATAATTTTTTGATGATCTTAATTTATCTTCTTGGTGTATCTTTTTGTTATTTGCAACGAAGTTGACTATGTTTTCTAGCTCTTCAATTTCTTTATCTTTAAAAATGGGTTTAATTTTTTTATCTACCCATCTCTCTAATTCCTTCGAATAATATTTTATGTATGAAGTTTTTATGTGTTTTTTAGATTTTATTAAATGGCTTACCAAAGGAAGCCATTGATCTCTTTTTTTTATAAGTGTTAATAATTGTCCAGTTAATTTTTGGTAATCGTAATTGAAGAATTCTAATAACTCATGATTATCAGCATGAGCATTTATGGTTTCTTTTATGGTTTCTAAATATAGTTCTTCAGGATCTTCATCAGTTATAAAATTAACTCCTGTATGACTAAGCATAGGAGTTTGCTTTATTAGTCTAAGTGCTAACTTATCAATCGTCATTATCATTAATGAGTCAGCATAGTGCTCATCCCAGTTATTCTGAAGGGCATGTTTTGTTAGCTTTTCTTTTAAAGCCCTAAATTCCTTATCATTGCTTTGATTTTTAAGAATGCCCTTGATTCTTAGAGCCATTTCTGCAGCGGCCTTATTAGTAAACGTGAGAGCAAGTACTTCTTTTGGTGTTTTAACTTTTAGAAGTAGTGTTAAAAACCTTTTGATTAATAGAGAAGTTTTACCCGAACCTGCGGGGGCTTGAACAATAAATGAACCTATCCCTAAGGCCTCTTCTCTGGCTTTATAGTCAGATGGTTTTTGGATGATATTAGTCATGTTGCTCAAATTGATATTTTTTCTCAGCTAACCTCAAAAGAGGCAAAACATCGCAATAATTAAAATCTATTTTTTCATTAAATTTTACAGAGGCGTCACCTGAGATATAACTCCCAACAATATACTCGATTCTTTTTTTCCATATCTCAATGAGCGCATCCCAATCTTTAATCAGGGGGTTATCAATTTTAGAATTAAGCTGTCTTGTAATTGTGTCAGAATTATTCGTTAAAATTCCATACAAGTTCACTTTATCACGATTAATTTGCCCGATAGCAATCCCAGAAAGACCCTTAATATCTGTGTAACATGCATAAATTGGTAGTTGGAGGTCAGTAAGGCTTTCAGAAAACAATTCTCTTCTAGATATTGGCTTTTTCGATGTTTTGTAGTCAATTAGTAATTTTTTTTCTTTATTAATAATATCTATTCGATCAATACGGATATTAAATTTAAGGTTACTTATCTTTACTTCATATGTTTTTTCAAGCTCATGAATAGAAAATGCAGGCCGATTTTTTTCTTCAGAAAGCCAGTTGCCAATTAGTTTTTTTAAAAACTTATGTTGCATCGATAGGAGTCGATCATCTAACTCATTGTGATTTGATTTAAATTCGTCCAAAGCCATGGATACAGAGTTATCTATCATCTTTGATAATCTATTGCTATCCAAGGACAATAAGAGATCTGATGTTCTGCATTTATCCCAGAAAAATTCTAAAGCCCTGTGAGCAATTGACCCCTCTGATCTTCTACTAATTTCATATTGCTCATCCTCTTCATATTTTGAACAACCTAATCTGTTGGCATAGAATGCCCAAGCAGGACATTTATTCTGATTTTCAATAGTTTTACACCCACTTCTAATCTTTTTATCGCAATTAATCTCTATGGGAGGTGCCTGATGATCGTCAATATAATGTTGATTGTCTTTTATTAAAGATTTTGATTGTGTTTTAGCTAATTGATGAACATTAAAATCTTTAATGATCCATGGAGATGGTGATAGGGAAATATCATTATCCTTCAAGGAAAAGGATATTGATAGCTCTTTTGATAATTTAGATAGCCTATCTATTTTATTTTTATAAATTTTCTGATGATAAAAAGTATTGAATATATTATTTTTTTCTTGAATTTTTTTTGATAAAAATGGATTAAATTCATCCTGATTTGGCCAAAAATTATCATTCATATTCATCAGCCAGATAGCATCATATTCTTTTGTTGGATTTTCATGAAAGCCATAAATATCGATATCTGATTCTTCATTAATTTTGTTTGGCACAAAATTTTCTAAATAATATTCTAGTTGCTTTATATACTCAGAGAGAGTTAGTTTTTTTGCAATTAGTTTGCTTTTATTTAATTGATTAAATACTTTAATTAATAATTCTAAAATATTGTTTTCAAATGATAATATATTATATATTTTTCCGAATTTTATTATTTCTAGGAAATTAAGTATCAGCGTGTTCCAGGATGAAACTTCCTTACTATTTACCCACTCATCTTGATTATTTTTTACAATTTTGAAGATATCGATGAGCTTTTTAAGGCTACACTTATCGTCTGATGATGACTTTATTTCTAATAGATTAAGTAAACTTTTTGTGGAGATATAATTTTTTTTGGTGTCCTTAAGTTGAGTGGCTAAATATTGTTTACTTTTAAAGCTATCATCTGAAATCCAGTTGTCAAATAGTAATAAGTCACATAATTCTTTTATTGATAAATGTTTCCTTTCGTTAATTTTAATGCAAATTAATGCAGCCCTAATAATTGGTTCTGCTGATAGAGGTCTTTTAAGGCTGGTGTTTAAAATACTTTCTGTTTGTAAATTTAAGAAAATACTTGGGTGTATGTGTCTATCTATTTCGTTATGGAGTTGAATTTGAAATTTTTCTAATGCCGGTGACATTATTAGTAAATTATTTTGTTTTTTTGATTTTTTTTCACGAACCCATTTGATAACTGATGAAATCTCATGTTCATAATTTTGGAATGCATGAAATGACGTCACTGCTTTCAATTTCTTATTGCATAGGTCTTCCGATACTACATTATTCTTTTTTAACACGTCATATAGTTTTTTGAGACTAGCTATAGATTTATCAAGACCTATGAATAATATATCTTTCCCGACTACAATAAATCTCTCTTGCTGAAGAGTTATAAATATATTGATAAAATCATATTTTGTGACAAGTTTTTTCTTTGAACATTCTTCTTTAAACTCTTTTCTCCATTCAAGAAAATAACTAAGCTCTCTGTAGGAGTTACTCTGATGTAATTCATCATCATGAATTAGGTGATTAGATATTATTCTGTTTGCGTTAATAGCCTTCTGAGCTATATTGGTAACATCAGTTATTTTTTTCTCTTGCCTTTTCTTTAAATCATTAGTGATAATGTTTTCCCAGATAATTTTTTCCTCAATGCCATTAAGAATATAAAATTCTTGAAGCATTTCGATCATTAAGAATTCTTGATATTCACTAGCAATCCAATTATCAAGGGTAAGAATTTTAGGAATTTTTAGTATATTAATTTTTGATTGTTTTTTATAGGCAAGCTGAATATTGTTTACTTGTATTTGATTTTCACAGACTATAACGTTATGTTTTTTATGTTCCATTTTCTAAATTTTAACTCAAAAACAAAATAATAAATTTAAGAAAAAAATGTCAAAAGAAAATAATTATATTACTTCAGAGGGTTATAAGAAGTTACAAGAGGAGCTTACCCAATTGATTAAGCATGATCGACCAAAGGTTGTTAATACTGTATCTTGGGCTGCTGGAAATGGGGATAGAAGTGAAAATGGTGATTATATTTATGGGAAAAAAAAATTAAGGCAAATTGATGGGAGAGTTAGATTTTTAACTAAAACTATTGAAGACGCAAATATTATCTACCCAGGAGAAAAAATAGATAGAGCGAAAGTTTTTTTTGGGGCATATATAGAATTGATTGAAGAGCATAATCATAGATCCCTTAAGTTAAGGATAGTTGGCCAACATGAGGTCAATCATGAAAGAAATTATATTAGCTGGATTTCTCCGCTGGGGAAATCGTTGTTAGGTCGAGAAAAAAATGAAACTGTTGATCTTGAGATAAATGGCTTAAATACAAGCTATACAATCCTAAATATTGAATATTAAACAGGTATAATCTCAAAAAATTGATATCGAGGTAAAAAAATGAAAACTGCACAAGAAGTCAGAGTGGGAAATGTAATAATTGTTGATGGTGATCCTATGGTCATTTTAAAGTCAGAATACAATATTTCAAAGTCAGGTCGAAGACAAAATGCGGCCATTGTCAAAATGAAAATGAAAAACCTGTTAACAAACAATGCAGCTGAAAAAATTTACCAAGCGACAGATAAATTTGACTTAGTTATCTTAGAAAAAAAAGAAGTTACATATTCATATTTTGCAGATCCTAATTATATTTTTATGGACGCAGAATTTAATCAATATGAAATTGATCAAGAGGCAATGGAGAGCGGTCTGAAATTTTTAGAGGATGGAATGAGTTGTGAGATTGTATTTTATGAGGAACGCCCAATATCAGTTGAGCTTCCAAACTCAGTGATACGTGAAATTATCTATACAGAGCCAGCCGTCAAGGGAGACACAACATCAGGAAAGGTAATGAAGCCTGCTAAACTAAGCACTGGTTTTGAGCTAATGGTGCCTATCTTCTGTGACAATGGAGATAAAATTGAAATAGACACACGAACACTTGAATACAAAAATCGTGTTAAGTGAGCGATTAATTTGTTCCTCCAACTACTATATTGTCAATTTTTAAAGTAGGCTGACCAACACCCACGGGAACACTTTGACCGTCCTTTCCGCAAGTTCCAACCCCTGAATCAAGTGACATATCATTACCCACCATACTGACTTGCTTTAGAATATCTGGCCCATTACCAATAATTGTTGCACCTTTTAAGGGATGACTGATTCGACCATTTTTAATTAAGTAAGCTTCAGATGCAGAAAAAACAAATTTTCCACTTGTGATATCCACTTGGCCCCCTCCGAAATTACTTGCATAGAGACCATTTTTAACTGAAGTTATGATTTCTTCTTTGGTATTTTCACCATTTAACATATAGGTATTAGTCATTCTAGGCATAGGTAGATGAGCGTATGATTCTCTTCGCCCATTTCCAGTCACATTCATATTCATTAATTTTGCGTTCTGAACGTCTTGAATGTATCCAACTAACTTTCCATCCTCGATAAGGGTTGTGTTTTTAGTTTCATTTCCTTCATCATCTACATTTAATGATCCCCGTCGATCTGTGATAGTGCCATCGTCAACTATATGTATTCCTTTGGACGCTACTTGTTGACCCATTTTGTCACTAAAAGCTGAGGTACCTTTTCTATTAAAGTCACCCTCTAGTCCATGACCAATTGCCTCATGAAGAAGAATCCCAGGCCATCCAGAGCCTAGAACAACTGTCATTGAGCCTGCTGGTGAAGCTTCAGCCTCTAAATTTATAAGGGCGTTATCTACAGCTTCTTTTGTGTATTTAGATATCATTTCATTGTCAAAATAATTTAGATTAAATCTACCACCACCGCCTGAGGAACCTTGTTCCCTTCTTTTGTTTGATTCGACAATAACCGAAACTGATAAGCGAACTAAAGGTCTCACATCCTCTACGAGCCGTCCAAAATGATCTTGTATCAACACGACATCAAAGCTTGATGCAAGTGAAGCAGATACTTTCGTTACCAGCGGGCTTATACTTTTTGCAATAGTATCAATTTCTTCTAAAATCTTTATTTTTTTGAGATTATCGATACTCTTAATCGGGTCGTCTTGAATATATCTTTGGCTGGGCGCTCTATTTTTTGGGACTTGATATGTAGCACTGGCACCATTACTTTTCATTGATTTAATAGCCTGAATAGCAGATTTAAGTGAGGCATTAGAAATTTCATCAGAATAAGTAAAAGCTGTTTGCTCACCTAATATTGAACGAATGCCCACGCCTTGATCAATTGAAAAGCTCCCATTCTTAACAACTCCATCCTCCAATGACCAGAATTCATTTTTACTAAACTGGAAATATATATCTGAATAATCTACCGATTTATTTTTGATAGCATCAAGATGCTTTGATATGTCATGGTGACTCAGATCGCTCTTGTTAAGTATATATTTATCAGAAAGTTTAAAATCTTGCATTTTTTAATTAACCTTATTTAAATAACTCTTGAGTTGGATTGATAATTTGCTCATCAATTTGATCAGTGATTCCCTCCCCAACATTCTTCAATGTATCTCTTTCAATAGGAGTTTCTTTAGGATCAGCCCAACTGCCAGTTAATCTATACTGATCTGTAAGCACCTCATTAAGAGGGTCATTAAGAAGCTTTTGAAATACAAAAGCTGCTGCTCCAGCAATTGGCCCACCTGCAAGCGCTGCGATAGACATCGTGTCTGTCACATTAGGCGTGATAGTAACAACCAAGTCTTGTGTTTCGTCTTTGATGTTAACATCACCCTCAATAAAAATATCTGCAGCAGGACCTTTGATTTCAAAATTATCTGAATGAATATTGCTATTTTCTAGTTCAGCTAGACCGTCAATTGAATCGAAAGCAAATCCATCCTCAAATATGTCACTAAAATCAAGCGTAAGTCGACTTGGCAGTGACTGGAGGGATAATAAACCAAATAACCTCCCCATGGCCCCTGGTTGTGCTTCGAGAATGACACCTTTGTCAATATTAATTGAAATGGATCCTGAGGCCATATTTTTATCAAATTTCCACGGACTTTTAGGCCAAGAAAGCTTCCCACTTAAATGTCCAGTTCCACCTTTAATAAGTTTATCGAGATTAAATTCTTCTAACGTTTTATCTAAGTCTTCTATTTTCCAATCAAAATCTATCTCTGTGTCTGGCTTAGGAGCTTCATCATGCCATATTCCGGTAACCTTTAGTGAGTAATCAGGGTTGAGAAATTTGAATAACTCAATAAACCATTTATTGTTATCTTTACTTGCTTGGAAAGTTAAGTTTCCATTTAGGTTGTTATCAAAATATTTTGATTTGAGTGAAAATTCTTGAATTTTAACGTCAATTTTTGGAGGATCTTTGATAATGGGATCCTCTGACTCAATGGCTCCATCCCATTCCTCTATTGACGCATCAGAGCCTATGAGATGTAATTCTTCAAATCTTGCTTTAACTAAATTTTTCTCAGCATCCCAAAGGATATTTCCCCTTGCTCCTTGACCATTTAACTGAACAATAAAGCCAGAGTCCTCAGGCCTTAGTTTAAACTTAAAGTCATTGTAGATATATCCATAAGCATCGAGTTTATTGATATTAAGTTTTGCTTCAATATCCATTGACTTTGATGACGGAGTTTCTTCTTCTGCAATATTTGAATTTGAATCATCGTCTGGCATTAAAGCGACTAATTCTTCAAGATCCACTTCGTCTAGGTAAGCTACAAATAGGATACCTTTTTTAGGTATAGTTTCCTTTTTATTTGAATTGACCTCTATAAGCCCATTTATAAGAGAAGGGTCACCATTTTCATCATTAGCACTGTTAATTTGCCCCTTTACATGATCTCCTAACGTAATGTTAATTACATCAGAATCAGCTCCTGTTGATTGCTTATGGATTTTAAGTTGAAGGGCAGTTTCTTCCGATTTATTTTTTGCTTTATCTAAAAATGATAAATTACTAATTTGTATGCCAACAAGATCACTGGTAATTTTAAACTCACTTTCATTCTCTCCAAGCTTAATAATCCCATCCCAATTTGATTGTCCATTGATATTTTTCAGCCAATTTTCTCCAAGGATCTCTCTGACCATATCTTCACCAATCACACCCGCTAAATCAATGATCGTAAATCCCTCTTCATTCCTCATTTTTAAATTTAATGGTTCTCCAAATAATTCGCCATCTAAATTATTGATTTTTACGTCATCACTATCAAACTCAACTTTGCCTTTTAAGTCGGAAATAGGCGGTATCTCTAACTGTGGGTTTTCAAGTGTGCTGCCTAAGAACTCATATGTGCCCTTAAAAGGTATGTTATCGAGATCATCAAAACCTACGTTTAAAACTAATTTTAACTCTCCATCACCTTTGCCTTCCATATCATCAAAAACACCCTTCATCTTCTCTTTAATTGGACTGTTATTAATAGCAAAAATTATGTTTTCTGCAGAGCTATCTAAAATAGTATCAATATTCAAAACAACTTCATCGGCTGTGAAAGGAGTAATTGATCCATTGAAAACTTTTACCTGGCTTTTATCTAATTCACCTTTTTGGCTGGTGATAAATACATCACCGCCATTCACACTCACCTCTGCATCAAATTTTTCCATTTCTGGCCAATTATCTCCATATTCTATAAAGCTATCTTTAATTGAGCTTTGAACTCTAAAGAAACCTTTACTTAAGTCGGGTTTATTGTTTTCATCAATATAAGGAAAATCATTAAGCTTGCCTTTAATTTGAATGTTTGTATTTTCAGCGACACCTTCCAAAAGGGAAGTGTCAAGCCATCCTAATCCATCCTCACCAATTTGTTTTGGATAGAAAACTTTAAACTTAGGTATATTGATGGATGGGCTATCTATATTAATATCCACATAAATATCATTTAGGGCTTTATACTCGACATCGCCATTAATTTGCATCTCCATAAAATCATCTTTAATTTCGATATCATTAAATGTATATTTTTGATTTTTCCATGTGACCGCACCTGAAAATTGTTTAAGATTGATTGGGCTTCTAAAAACGTCCTTTTTTGAGATGGTTAAGTCCCTTGAGACAGACCTTATTATGCCTTTTTCATTTTCTACCTTAATTTCACCCGTGATATTTTTTAGCCCTGGAAAATTTTCAAATTCATTTACTTCAACTTCTAGAAGCTGAGCGTTAAGTTTAATTTTTGGTCTTTCTTCACCTTTTGTTCTCTGCCATTTGAGTTTTAAGTCATCTATCTCGCCTTTAGCGGATAGTGCATTAATCATGATGTTTGATTCATCATCTATAGGCAGGAACTGATTTGATATCTCTTGAACTGACCCAAGATCAAATCTATCCACGATCATAGTCACTTTATTGACCTGATTTTCTTTAACGTTATATTTTATGGATGCCGAAGAGTTCTCAAATTTAAGTTTACTATTGGTCGTTAAAAATAAATTATCTAAGATGATATTGAGATCATCGTTTACTAACTTTAAATTGATGTCTCCTTTTATTTCCTGAAAAACCAAACCCTGATTATTGTTTTCTTTGGCTTGTGGATTGAGGTCTTTAATGGAGAAAGAACTCCCTCCTTCTTTTAATTTTCCATCCTCAAATTCCATATTAATAGATAGTGATCCAGAGCCATCATTAAGGGCTATAGGGTAATCAACCCAAGGAGAAAAGGCATATAAATTTAGATCATCAAATTTGAATGCAAATGCTCCATCAGCTTTTTGAAGTTCAAAGATAGAGTCTGCATCAAAATGGCCTGACAACGAAATTTTCTCTTTTGTACCCGCTGATGAATAAAAATCAAGATAGAATATGTGGCGGTCCAAATAACTCAGAAGATCTGAGGTGTGATAAGAAATATTAATGTCATCTAAAACAAGAGGGGGGCTGTTTGTCCGTGTTTTATCTATCCATACAACTTTACCATTAATAAGTTGTAACTCATCTTGATTTAGAAGCCAGTCTACTAATTTTCCATCAAACTCATCCTCAGAGTTTGGGTTAAATTCAACCTTCCAACCACCAATTAAAAATTCTGATTCACTATTCTTTTGTATCTCAACCGCGAGGTCGTATAGAGTGACCTGATCTAAAATTAGATCAAATTTGAGAAGTGACCACCATGAGACATCCACTTCAAATTTTTTAAAAGTAAAGCTTTTTTCAGATGTGCTGGCATAAATTGAAAAATTTTCGATAATAAACTGCGGATTGGTGACATTCCAGTTGGCGTCCAACTTTTCAATAGTGACTTTTTTTTCAGTCTCTTTTGAAATTAAATTTACCAGTTCATTCTTATAATAGTCGAGATTAGTTTGAACGAGGAAGTAAAAGGCAATGTAGGCAATAATGAATAAACTTAAAATTAACCCAAAAATCCATAAAAATGTTTTTTTAAGGAGATTTAACTGCGCTTTTTTCATGTAGACATTTATAAAATTAATAGTCTACATTCTAATGTTTTTAGAGGGGTTGTCTATATTTTTTCACTTAGCTGTTCTAAGATTTTTGGGTTTTCAAGTGTTGAAATATCTGCTGTAATCTCTTCACCCTTTGCAATTGTCCTTAGCAGACGCCTCATAATTTTTCCAGAACGTGTTTTGGGAAGATTATCACCAAATCTAATTTCTTCTGGTTTAGCTATTGGGCCAATTTCTTTTGCAACCCAACTTCTAAGTTCATTGACAATTTCTTGAAAATTTTCTTTTGTTGGGCGTTTACCTTTTAAAACGACAAAAGCCACGATGGATTCACCTTTGAGCTCACAGGGCCTGCCTATTACAGCAGCTTCAGTTACCATTTTATTTGAAACAAGGGCTGACTCAACCTCCATTGTTCCTAAACGATGTCCAGAAACATTAAGGACATCATCAATCCTTCCCATGATAGTAAAATAACCATTTTCTTTATCTCTAACAGCACCATCACCTGCTAGGTAATATTTACCACCGATCTCATCAGGAAAATAACTTTTTTTGAATCTATCTGGGTCTCTCCAAATTGTTCTTATCATGGACGGCCATGGTTTTTTAATGACTAGAAGACCACCATTTCCCCATTCTAAATCACCCCCATTTTCATCGACAACATCAATATCAATTCCCGGGAAGGGTAATGTACAGGAGCCTGGTATCAGTGGCGTCGCACCTGGCAATGGAGTAATGACATGACCGCCTGTTTCGGTTTGCCAAAATGTATCAACAATTGGACATTGATTATTACCTACATTTTCGTAATACCACATCCATGCCTCCGGATTTATTGGTTCTCCTACAGTTCCTAAAATTCGCAAGGAACTTAAGTCAAAGTTTTTAGGGTGCGTATTCTTATTTATCTCTGATGCTTTTGTCAGTGCTCTTATTGCAGTTGGTGCAGTATAAAAAACACTCACCTTATGTTTTTCGATTAGCTGCCAAAAACGGCTAGCATCTGGGTAGGTTGGGACGCCCTCAAATATAACTTGAGTAGCTCCAATCGCAGTAGGTCCATAAGCTACATAAGTATGGCCGGTTATCCAGCCGACATCTGCGGTACACCAATATATGTCATTGTCGTGTAAATCAAACGTGAGGCGACACGTATTAATAGCATGCAACAGATAGCCAGCTGTTGAGTGTTGGACACCTTTTGGTTTTCCTGTAGATCCTGAGGTATATAAAATGAATAGTGGGTGTTCAGCTGGGACTGATACTGCCGGGCATTCATCTGATTGCTTGTCAATTAAACTTTCCCACATAATATCACGGTCATTTTTTTCAAAAGGCTCATTTGTTCTTTTATAAACAATCACTTTCTCAACAGATTCGCACCCACCCATATTAATTGCTTCGTCAATAGCTTGTTTCAGGGGTATAACTTTGCCGCCTCGAAATTGACCATCAGAGGTTATGACAAGTTTTGCTTCGGTATCTGAAATTCTCTCTTGAAGACTTTTGGCTGAAAATCCTCCAAAAACAACCGAATGAGTAAGCCCCAGTCTTGCACAAGCTTGCATAGCCACAACAGCCTCTATTCCCATAGGAAGGTAAATAATAACTCTGTCCCCGACGTCTAATTTGAGTGTTTTTAAGCCGTTGGAGAATTGACAAACCCTTTTTAAAAGCTGCAGATAAGTTATTTTTTTGACTTGGCCATCATCTGCTTCGAAAATAATTGCTGTTTTATTAGGGTTTGAGCTTGCGTGTTTGTCTAAACAATTATAAGAAGCATTAAGTTTTCCATCCTCAAACCACTTAAAAAACGGAGGGGTTTTATCGTCCAAAATACTTGAGAAAGGTTTATCCCAAATGAGATGTTCTTTGGCTAATTCACCCCAGGTTCCAAGATAATCTTTTTTAAAACTTTCACATAGTTCAGTATATTTTGCTAGGTCAGACACCCTTGCATTTTTTGATGATTTTTCACTTGGATGAAAAATGCGCTCCTCTTTGTGTATTGATTCTATAGACATTTTGAGCCTCGGCTTAATTTAATAAACTTACCTCTAAGATTTAAAAGACATGCAATTTGAGTAATTTACCACAATTGAAATTGAATTCAACTCTTATAACTCATATATATGTTTAGTGTTTGAATTTAATTTAATAAAGTAAACTCATGAATATACTATTGTAAATAAATCAATACATATGTTAAAAGTTAAATTGAGTAAATAAATCAATTAAAAAAAGTTATGGGACTTAGATATAGATTTAATCTTTTGCTGACATTAATAATGACTTTTTTCATTATAACGCTTATGTTCGTCATGATGACATCATCAAGAAATTCAATTCTTGAGGGTGTTGAATCTGCGCATAAAGTCACCATGCAATTATTAGATACTGTGATTGTGAGTTCAGCACAAAACCCCAACTGGGGAAGTAGAAATAATTCAATGGCACAATTTTTGGTACAGCTAGGTTACGTTAGAAGCAACGACATACATCTTTATGATATCCAAAATAATCTTGTCTATAAAACTCCGCAATCAACTTATCGTCTGGATGTGCACCCACCTGAATGGTTTTCAAACTTCTTAGCACCTAAGCAAATGATAGGTACCAGAGATATAAGTGCAGGGCGATTGGTTGTTTCTTCCAATCCATCTGGAGCAATTCGTGAAGCCTGGGTCCAGATCAAATCAATATTTTTTACCGCAATGTTATTTTTTGTTCTGATAAATTTTATTGCCTACAAAACACTTGGAGGTTGGTTGCGCCCTATAAAACCAATGATAAAGGCAATTGAAAAAATGGGAAAAGGTGACCTTAGAACAAGACTTCCTGAATTTAATGTCCCAGAATTTTCTGCAATAGCAAATAACTTTAATTTGATGGGTGAATCTCTTGAAAATCAAATTGTTGATAATGAAAGGCTTGCCTTAATCGCAGAACAGACTGCAGATGCCGTGATGATCCATGATGAAAAACTCAAAATTACTTTTTGGAATAGTTCTGCAGAAAGAATATTTAAATATAAGAAAAATGAAATCTTAGGTAAATCTGCAAAAGTCATTGTGCCGGAATTTTTATTAGAGGAGTTTAATAAAAACCTAAAAAAATTAAAAAGCAAAAATTTTTTACAAAACTTTGAGTCTCAAAGAAAGAGTAAAACTGGGAAATTAGTGGATGTTTCTATCTCTGCTTCATTGTTGGTAGATCCAATAACAAAAAAAATTATTGGTGATATCGTCAGCATGAGAGATATTTCAGAAAAAATAGTCGCAAAAAAATCAAGAGCTGAACTTCAGAAAAATAGAGAGCTTACATCCATCATTCAGGAGCATGTTGAGGATGAAAGAAAAAGTCTTGCGAGAGAACTTCATGATGAATTGGGACAATATGTATCTGCAATTAAAATCTTTTCACAAAATATTTTAAATAGATCTAAGGGGAAAGATGAGGCTATCGAAACAAGCGCTTCATCTGTGACATCAGCCGCCAATCAAATTTATGATGGTATGCATAATATTATAAGAAAATTAAGACCAGGGTCATTGGATAACTTGGGTTTAAATGAGACTATTAAAGATGAGATGAATAAGTGGCAGTCACAACATTCGGCACTTAGAGTAGACCTGAAGATCAAAGGTGACATCGATCAGTTGGGTGAGGTTGTGAACATAAATGTTTATCGTATTATTCAAGAAGCAATGAACAATGTTGTTAAGCATGCCAAGGCTGAATCTATAAAAATTTCTTTACTAAAAACAAAAAAGTCTCTTAAAATTGAATGCATAGATGACGGAATTGGATTTGATCTTGGTGTTTTAAAAAAAACCAAACAGTTTGGCTTGATGGGTATAAAAGAGAGGGCCCAAGCACTTGATGGGAAATTAAATATTAAATCTGCTGAAAAAAGAGGAACCCAACTAACAGTAGTGATTCCAACAAAATAAAAAAGGAAATGAATGAGTGATACGAAAATATTATTGGTAGATGATCATGCGGTTGTGAGGATGGGTTTTAAAATGCTTATTGAAGCCGAGCCAGATATGTCTGTCATTGCAGAGGCAGAGTCTGGTGAACTAGGGATCAAAGCCTTCAAAGAACATAAGCCAGATATAGTCATCATGGATATCACAATGCCAGGCATAGGAGGTATCGAAGCGATTGATAGGATTTGTGCACACGATAAATCGGCGAAAATTTTAGTTCTTTCTGCTCATGAAGATTCTGTTCACCCAACAAGAGTTTTAGCAGCGGGTGCCTTAGGGTATGTTACCAAAAGAAGTGCTGCAGAGGAATTAATCAAGGCAATTAGAACAATCAAATCAGGTAAAAAATTCTTAGAGCCTATTATTGCCCAACAAATGGCGATTACTCAGCTTTCTGGTGAAAATAATCCAATTGAAGTTTTATCCGACAGGGAATTTGAAGTGTTTATGTCTTTAGCTAAGGGAAAAAGTACTAATGAAATAGCAGATACGATGTGTTTAAGCCCCAGAACAGTTGGAACTCATCTTTACAATATTAAACAAAAGTTAAATGCGAATAATTCAGCTGAGATTGCCCTCATAGCAATTCGATGTGGTTTGCTAGAACCTTAATTCTTTTTAGATACAATTACCCCGGACATTATAATCAACAAAATTCCGACTAAGCTCAAGCCATCAAGGCTCTCTGAAAAAATAATTAAACCCAATAGACTTGAGAAAAAAATAGTTAAATAAGATAAACCTGCATTTTTGAGCGTATTTCCAACCCGATAAGCTTTAGTTAATGCCAATTGAGCAATTGTTGCAGAAATACCAAGACCCAAAAGTATCCAGATATGTTTAAAAATGTCTACATTGATATCTGAAAATATCATTAGAAAGCCTGCACATAATGACGATAAGAATGTAAAATAAAATACGACTCTTATGTCAGGTTCGTTCACTTTGCCTAGCTGGGCCATATATAAATATGCAAGACCTGCGCCAAATCCTGATGATAGTCCAATAAAACCTGCAAAAAAACTATTTCCAAACAATATAGGTTTGAGGATTAAAAAAGTACCAAAGAAACCAACGAGTAACATAAAACAAATTTTAGAACTAGGTTTTTTATTTAAGAAAAAGGGGATAAGAAGGGCTACAAAAAGAGGTGAAGTATAATTTAATGAGATTGCGGTACTTAAAGGTAAATTAGAAATTGCGTAAAAAAAAGCTATAAGTGATAAAAAACCAACGAAAGATCGATAAAAATGAAGTTTCTTATAATCCGTTCTGAGGATTATTTTCTTGTTTTGTATCAATATAAGAATAATGATTAAGCTTACAAATGATCTATAAAATACGAGCTCGATTTCAGAGAAAAAAGGACTCCCAAGTTTTACAAACATCCCCATAAAAGCAAACGAAAACGTGGCGATAATCATCCAAACAACTCCACCTTGAACTTGAGACATTTTGATCCTTTAGTAAAACAAAAAGGTAAGATTTTTGATAAAAAGACAAACCTACTTGCTAAATCTGATTTAATATAATAATCTTCTTCTAAATTATATAATATCAGGAGTAAATATATGAAAAACCCATTACTTTCAATTAAGGGTACCTTAATAGCTGGCGTAGTTTTAATGTTTGTGATAATTGCTATCTTAGACTCAGGTGAGCCAGGTTTGATGAGTGATGCTAATGATATTTACAGTGGATTTATGAGGTGGTTCCATGCTGTTGCTGGTATTACCTGGATCGGGCTTCTTTATTACTTCAATTTTGTTCAAGTACCTGCTTTAAAAGATGCGGCTGAGGATGGAAGCGCTGGTGGAATCACCAAACATGTTGCGCCTCTCGCGTTATTATGGTTTAGGTGGGCTGCATTAGCTACATGGATTGCTGGAGCTGCGCTCTTAGGATCAAATTTCTCTGATGCCTTCTTACTCCAAAACGGATATGAGGCAATTGGTATTGGTTCGTGGTTAGGAACAATTATGTTATTCAATGTTTGGGGCTTAATCTGGCCTAATCAACAGAAAATTCTTGGAATGAAAAAAGCAACAGACGATGAGAAAGTAAAGGCAAGAAAAGTTGCTTTATATGCATCAAGAACTAATGTGTTGTTGTCGATACCAATGTTACTTCTAATGACAAATGGATTATCTCATCGAGCTCTTCTTGGCTTATAATTAATATCTAAAGGATTCAACGGCGACTTTAGGTCGCCGTTTTTGTTTGTGCTATGAAAAAATTGTTAACAAATAATTTAATGTCAACATACAAAAGACTTCCTATTTCATTTGAAAAAGGCAGTGGGGTATGGTTGCAGTCAAAAAATGGAGATAAATATCTTGATGCACTATCTGGGATAGCAGTGAATACGCTGGGTCATAGTCATCCAAAATTTGTTGATACTGTTGCTGAGCAATTAAAAAAATTAATTCATGTTTCAAATGTTTATAACATTGAAGAACAATGCTTGCTAGCAAAAGAGTTGGTTGCTTTATCTGAACTAAGTAATACATTTTTTTGTAATTCTGGCTGTGAAGCAAATGAGGCTGCAATTAAAATTGCAAGATTGCATGGACATAGCCTAAATATCCAAAAACCAGAAATTATTGTGATGGATAATGCATTTCATGGAAGGACAATGGCTACCTTAAGCGCCTCTGGAAGCAGAAAAGTTCAAGCGGGATTTGAGCCATTGATGTCTGGCTTTGTAAGAGTGCCATTTGACAACATTGATGCCATTGAAGAAATTGCTAATAAAAAAAATAAAATTTCAGCTATTTTCGTTGAGCCAATACAAGGCGAGGGTGGAATAAACATCCCTAAAAACTTTGTAAATTACCTTAAAAACTTAAGAAGTATTTGTGATAAAAACAATTGGTTGCTTATTTTTGATGAAGTTCAATGCGGGGTTGGGCGAACAGGTAAGTGGTTTGCATATCAAAATAGTACCATTAAGCCAGATATTGTTACCTTGGCCAAAGGCTTGGCCTCAGGGATTCCTATTGGGGCGTGTATCGTAAATGAAAAAACTTCATCGCTTGTATCGCCTGGTATGCACGGATCAACATTTGGCGGCAATCCTTTAGCAATGGTGGCTGGGTTAACAACATTAAAAATTATGAGTGAAGAGAATGTCTTGGAAAATGCTGTAAGTAAAGGCCAACTTATTTCATCTGAATTAAAGAAGCATTTTGTTCAAAATGATAAAATAACATCAATAAGAAATATGGGTCTAATGATAGGCATAGAATTGAATCAACCTTGTGGGGAGCTGGTTGAAATTGCGATGAGAAATTACCTACTCATAAATGTTACTTCAGACAAAACAATAAGGTTGCTCCCACCATTAATCATTAACGAAGATGAAGCTAAATTGGTAGCAAAAAAAGTTATTAAAACTATTGATGAATTTTATAAGAAAGCATAAATAAAAATAATGGAAAAAGTAAAACATTTTTTAAAACTTAATGATTTTGTCTCTGAGGAGCTTTCATATATTTTTGATCGAGCTAAGGTTATTAAAGCAAATTTTAGAAGCTATAAAAAAACCTGGACACTTGAAGACAGAACTTTAGTTATGATTTTTGAAAAGGCAAGCACAAGAACTCGACTATCTTTTGAGGCAGGGATGAATCAAATGGGTGGAAATGCCATTTATTTAAATACAAGAGACTCGCAATTAGGGAGAGGTGAGCCTGTTGAGGATGCCGCTCAAGTTATTTCTAGAATGTCGGATGTAGTGATGATCAGAACTTTTGAGCAAGATATTATCAATCGATTTGCGAAGAATTCAAGAGTACCTGTTATTAATGGCTTAACTAATGAATATCATCCTTGCCAGATTCTTGCTGATATTTTTACTTTTATTGAAAAAAGAGATTCTATCCAAGGGAAGAAAGTTGCCTGGGTGGGCGATTCAAATAATGTATGTATGACTTGGCTTCAAGCTGCAGAACTATTTGATTTTGAACTTCATATATCCACACCTAAGGGATACGAGATTGATTCAAGCAAGATAGAAGATAGCGATAATGTTTTCCAGCATCAAGATCCAATGAGGGCAGTTAAGGATGCAGATATTTTAACCACCGATGTTTGGACTAGCATGGGTTTTGAATCAGAAAATAAAGAGAGGCTTAAGGATTTTGCAAATTGGCAGGTTGATAGAAAAATGCTCAAGGAAGCAAAAAGAGATGCTCTTTTTATGCATTGTCTACCTGCTCATAGGGGCGAAGAGGTCAGTGCTGAGGTAATCGATGGCCCACAGAGCGTTGTTTGGGAGGAGGCTGAAAATAGACTTCATATTCAAAAAGCGTTACTAGAATATTTATTGATAGGAAAACAACAGACATGATTAAGGGTGTAAAGAAAATTGTATTGGCTTATTCAGGTGGGCTTGATACTTCGGTAATTTTGAAATGGCTTCAGGAAAAATATAATTGTGAGGTGGTAACCTTTACCGCAGACCTTGGACAAAAAGAGGAGATTGAACCAGCAAGGGCCAAAGCAAAGGCAGCGGGCGTGAAAGAAATTTTCATCGAAGATCTTAGAGAGGAGTTTGTTAGAAATTATGTATTTCCAATGTTTAGAGCGAACACTCTATATGAAGGTGAGTACCTCTTGGGAACATCAATAGCAAGACCACTTATTGCAAAAAGACTTGTTGAGATAGCACATCAAACTGACTGTAACACAATTGCTCATGGAGCCACTGGTAAAGGAAATGATCAAGTTAGGTTCGAGCTAGGAGCTTATGCAATTGACCCAGAAATAAAAGTGATTGCTCCATGGAGAGAGTGGAATTTATTAAGTAGAGAAAAATTACTTAAATTTGCTGAAGATAATAATATTCCTGTTGAAATGAAACATAAATCTGGCGGAAGTCCATATAGTATGGATGCAAATTTACTGCATATCTCTTATGAGGGAAGGCACCTTGAGGATCCAAAAAATGAGCCAGAAGAATCAATGTGGAGATGGTCAGTAAATCCAAAAGATGCGCCTGATAATTATCAAGAAATTACGATTGGTTTTAAAAATGGTGATGCAGAGAGTTTAAATGGTAAAAAATTACTACCTCATGAAATCTTAGATCAACTCAATATAATGGGGGGTAAGAATGGTGTGGGGAGGCTTGATTTAGTTGAAAATAGATATGTTGGAATGAAAGCAAGAGGGTGCTATGAAACTCCGGGTGGAACCATCCTTTTAAAGGCTCATAGGGCTATGGAATCCCTTACACTGGATAGAGAGGTCGCTCATTTAAAAGATGAATTGATGCCAAGGTATGCCGCCTTAATTTATAACGGCTATTGGTGGAGTCCAGAAAGACTTGCTATGCAAGCCTTAATTGACCATACGCAAAAAAATGTTAACGGATGGGTTAAGTTAAATCTTTATAAAGGTAATGTCATCCTGGTTGCAAGAGATAGTGAAGAATCTTTATTTAACTCAGAAGTCGCAACTTTTGAGGAGGATGGTGGAGTTTTTGATCATCAAGATGCAGCTGGTTTCATTAAGCTGAATGCCCTAAGGTTAAGATTAAATAAAAATAGAAAATAGGAGTTTAAAATGCCATCATTTGATATAACTTCAAAAGCGAATATGGAAAATATAAAGAATGCTGTTGATGTTTCAATGAAAATGATAATTAATCGTTATGACTTTAAAGGAACAAGTGCGAAGGTAAGTCTCAACGAAGCTGAGATGAAAATAGAAATTAATGCAGACTCGGAATTTCAGATAGATCAAATTAAGGATATTTTATTTCCTGCACTAGAAAAAAAAGAACCTGATAGTTCCAAAAGATTGCAATCAGAAAATATTGAAACTATTTCAGGTAATAAGTTGAAGCAGCTATTAACTATTAAGAATGGAATAGCGATTGAGCTATCCAAAGAGATAATCAAAACTGTTAAGGATTCTAAAATAAAAGTCCAATGCAGCATTCAGGGAGATGAGATGAGAGTAAAAGGTCCAAAAAGAGATGTGCTTCAGGAGTGCATTGCTCTTGTAAAAAAACAGCATAATGAATTTCCGTTAAAATTTGGTAATTTCAGAGATTAAACAAAATGGCATTAACCCTTTATGAAAAAGTCTTTAACAGACATATAATTCGGGAAGAAAATGATACTTACCTCATCTATATAGACCGGCATCTCATCCATGAGGTAACTAGCCCTCAGGCTTTTGAGGGGCTTCGAAATGCTAATAGAAAAGTATGGAGAACAAGCTCCATCCTTGCTGTTCCTGATCATAATGTACCTACGACAGATCGTGATAAAGGTATTCTTGATCCAGTTTCAAAGATACAGGTAGAGACTTTGGATGAAAATTGTAGGAAAAATAAATTGACCCAATTTGAAATGAATGATGAACGTCAGGGTATTGTTCATGTCATGGGCCCTGAGCAGGGGTCTACACTTCCAGGCATGACAATTGTTTGTGGTGATTCTCATACCAGCACGCATGGTGCTTTTGGTGCCCTAGCTATAGGTATTGGAACTTCAGAAGTCGAGCATGTATTAGCAACACAAAGTCTTTTATTGAAAAGGTTCAAAACGATGTTGATAAATGTAAATGGCACTTTGGGTGAGTATGTTTCAGCGAAAGATATTGCTTTATACATCATAGGACAAATTGGTACGGCTGGCGGTACTGGTTATGCGATAGAATTCTCAGGATCCGCAATTAAAAATTTAAGTATGGAAGGTAGGATGACTTTATGTAATATGGCTATTGAGGCTGGCTCAAGGGCAGGGTTGGTTGGTGTGGATGATAAAACCATTGATTACTTAAAAGGAAGGCCATTTTCTCCTCAAGGGGAACAATGGGAAAATGCTATTGATGATTGGAAAAATTTGGTAAGTGATCAAGATGCTGTATTTGATAAAACATTGAATGTTGATGCCTCGATGATTGAACCTCAAGTAACCTGGGGAACTTCTCCAGAAATGGTATGCAATATAAATGACAATATCCCTGATCCATCTCAAGAAAAAAATATATCAAATCAAAAAGGATACCAGAGCGCTCTTGAATATATGGGGCTCAAAAAAGGGACAAGTATAAAGGATATTAAACTTGATAAAATTTTTATCGGATCATGCACAAATTCAAGAATTGAGGATCTTAGAAAGGCTGCAGAAATTGTTAAATCAAAAAAAGTAGCTAAAAATATTAAACAAGCACTAGTCGTACCAGGTTCGGGCTTAGTAAAAAAACAAGCAGAAAAGGAAGGCTTAGATCAAATATTTATTGATGCGGGCTTTGAGTGGCGAGAACCGGGGTGCTCAATGTGTCTTGCAATGAATGCAGATCGGCTAGAGCCTCTTGAGCGATGTGCATCAACATCTAATAGAAATTTTGAAGGAAGGCAGGGGCAAGGAGGCAGAACACATCTTGTTAGCCCTGAAATGGCAGCAGCTGCTGCCATAAATGGAAAATTTGTTGATATTAGAGAGCGATATTAATGTTGGCATTAAATAAACACCAAGGAGTTGTAATTCCTCTTGATAGGGCTAATGTGGATACAGATGCAATCATTCCTAAACAATTTCTTAAATCAATTAAAAAATCTGGTTTTGGTCCAAATTTATTTGATGAGTGGAGGTATCTCGATAAAGGTGAGCCAGGTATGAATCCAACCAATAGAAAATTAAATCCAGAATTTATTTTAAATCAAGATAAATATCGAAAAGGCACCATTTTGCTTGCAAGAGAAAATTTTGGTTGTGGATCAAGCAGAGAGCATGCTCCATGGGCACTTCTTGATTTTGGTATTAGAGTGATTTTGGCACCAAGTTTTGCTGATATTTTTTATGGAAATTGTTTTAAGAATGGAATACTGCCAATCCAAGTAGATAATGAAATGGCTGATTTATTTTTTAAAAAATCAATCACTGAGAAAGCTTTTAAATTAACTATAGACCTTGAAAGCCAACTAATAATCGATGATGATCAAAGTTATTCTTTCAAAGTAGACGAGTTTAAAAAGCATTGTCTGATGAAGGGACTCGATGATATAGGGCTAACTCTTGAAAATAGAAAAGATATTAAGATTTTTGAAGAACGATATTATAAGCAATTCCCATGGTTAGCAAAATCGGAGGTCAAATGAAAATAGCAGTTCTACCAGGTGATGGAATAGGACCAGAAATTGTTAATCAAGCTGTGAAGGTTTTAGATTTCTTTGGCCTAAAAGACTCTATTTTTTACTCTTCAATTGGTGGGGCAGGTTATGATGAATTTAAAAACCCACTTCCTGAACCAACCCTTCAACTCGCTCTTGAATCAGATGCGGTTTTACTTGGAGCTGTGGGTGGTTGGGAATATGATAAGTTACCGAGGGATATGCGTCCCGAAAGAGGTTTATTGCGTATAAGAAAAGCACTTAACTTATTTGCAAACCTCAGACCTGCTTTAATGTTCCCAGATTTAATAGACGCATCAAGCTTGAAGGCAGAAGTTGTATCAGGACTTGATATTATGATAGTTCGTGAGCTTACGGGCGATATTTATTTTGGAGAACCTCGTGGAGTTTCTAAAAATAATAATGGAGAGAGAGAAGGCATAAACACGATGCGTTACTCAGAATCTGAGATAAGAAGGATTTCTCACATCGCATTTAATATTGCAAATAAAAGGTCTAAAAAATTGTGCTCTGTAGATAAGGCAAATGTCCTTGAAGCAACTGAATTATGGCGACAAGTAATTATAGAGGTTGCATCTGAATATCCAGAGGTTCAGTTAAGCCATATGTATGTTGATAATGCAGCAATGCAACTAGTTAAGGAGCCAAAGCAATTTGATGTCATTGTTACAGGTAATATCTTTGGTGATATCTTGTCAGATCAGGCGTCAATGTTAACAGGTTCAATCGGAATGCTTCCTTCAGCTTCTTTAGATGAAAATAAAAAAGGCATGTATGAGCCTAGCCATGGCTCAGCTCCAGATATTGCAGGGAAAGATATGGCCAACCCACTGGCAACTATTTTGTCATTATCAATGATGTTTAAATATACTTTTAATGATGATGATAAAGCATTAAAAATAGAAAAAGCAGTTAGGAGTGTTCTAAATAAAGGCTTTAGGACCCAAGATATACAATCAGCTGATACTAAAATTGTAGGCTGTGAAGAAATGGGAGATAAAGTTATTGAGGAATTAGTAAATGCTTAAAGTAGGGATTGTTGGTTGGAGAGGGATGGTTGGTTCTGTCCTAATACAAAGGATGCATGAGGAAAAAGATTTTGAAAAAATTCATACTCAATTTTTTTCGACCTCTCAATCTGGCGAAAAAGTCCGTATTCTAAAATCTTCTGAATCCACTCTCATGAATGCACTTGATATTAATGCATTAATAGAAATGGATGTTTTATTATCATGCCAAGGTGGAGATTACACTAAGAAAATTTTACCAAAACTAAGAGAGAAAAAATGGGAGGGTCATTGGATTGATGCTGCTTCATCATTAAGAATGAATTCAGATGCAGTCATTGTTCTTGATCCGATAAATAAAAAAGCAATTGAAGATGCCATTGATGCGGGTAATAAAAATTGGGTTGGAGGAAATTGCACAGTATCACTAATGATGTTGGCAATTCATGGTTTAATTAAAAAAGAAATGGTAGAGTGGGTATCATCAATGACTTACCAAGCTGCAAGTGGTGCGGGAGCTCAAAATATGAGAGAGCTACTAATTCAAATGGGAGAACTTTCTGATTCTTTGAATGTAGCATCATGCAAAACTAATATCCTTGATTTAGATAAACAAGTTCAGTTGGTAATGAACTCGGAAAAATTTACAAAAAAATTATTTTCAGTTCCTCTAGCAGGAAGTTTAATTCCATGGATTGATGAGGAGCTTGAAAGTGGTCAAAGCAGAGAGGAATGGAAAGGAAGCGTCGAGACAAATAAAATTTTACAATCAAACGGACTGAAAACTTTCAATGTAGATGGGTTATGTGTCCGAGTTGGTGCTATGAGATCTCATAGTCAAGCATTAACAGTAAAATTAAACAATAATTATTCAATTGAGGAAATTGAAAAATTATTAGCCTCTGCGAACCCATGGATAGATTTTATTCCAAATCATAAAGAAACATCTATAAAAAACTTAAGTCCTGCAGCTGTTTCAGGTAAACTTTCTATAGCTGTTGGAAGGGTAAGAAAATTAAATGTAGGTGAAAATTTAATTTCAGTCTTCACTGTTGGAGATCAGCTTTTATGGGGAGCAGCAGAGCCTCTAAGACGTGTTCTAAATATTTTGATTAACAAAAAAGTTACATAAAGATGTCAAGTTATTTTAAAAAAATTTCAATAGCAGTTTTTTTATTTGTATTTTCATATAAAGCCCTAGCTCTTCAATTAGGTCAGATTAAAGTAAATTCAACTCAAGACCAGCCATTAAATGCAGAAATTGAATTAATAGTTTCTAGCGGTGATGACTTAGAGACATTAAAAGTAAAAATTGCTGGTAAAGATATTTATCAAGCTCAATCTATAGAAAGAGTTCCTGTTCATGAGGATATAAAAATCAGTGTTATTGAAGATGGAAAAAAATCAAAATTAATACTTATTTCTCAAGAACCTGTTCTCGATCCTTTTTTAGATTTACTAATCCAGATTGATTCACCAAAGGGAAGAAATTTTAGGGAATATACTGTTTTACTTGATCCACTTCCAGCAAGTGAAGCTCAAGTTGAAAATATAATAGAACCTGCACCTGAGCCAGAACCTGCACCTGAGCCAGAACCTGCACCTGAGCCAGAACCTGCACCTGAGCCAGAACCTGCACCTGAGCCAGAACCTGCACCTGAGCCAGAACCTGCACCTGAGCCAAAGGACATAACAGTTATTTCAAAAAAAGGAGTAACGCTTTATCAAATTGCAAGAGAGAACAGACTTGAAGGAGTAACCCTTCAACAAATTGTTGTGGGTATTTATCAAACAAATCCTAAAGCATTTTCAAATGAAAATATCAATGGATTGGAGGTTGGTAATAAATTAACACTACCCAATAAAGATTATTATGAAAATCTTTCACATGTTGAAGCAACAAAGATTTTAAAAAAAGATAATGAATTATGGAAATCAATTAAAAATAATAAAAAAGAAGCCAAGCCTAAAGAGTTAGCGAAAGAGGCCAAACCTAAAGAGGTAGTGAAGGAAGCTAAACCAAAAGAGGTAGCGAAGGAAACTAAACCTAAAGAGTTAGCGAAAGAGGCCAAACCTAAAGAGGTAGTGAAGGAAGCTAAACCAAAAGAGGTAGCGAAGGAAACTAAACCTAAAGAGATAGTGAAAGAGCTTGTAGTTAAAGAGCCAACTATCGAAATTGATACAAAAACTTTTAAATCTTCTATTACAAGTGCTGATGACACTATCACTGAAGTTATTATCAAAGATAAAGAAGAATCCAGTTTAACTACTTTGCACATGTTACTTCTAACCCTTTTATTAATATCTATAGTGGGTTTGTTGATCATACTTTCAAGAAAAAAAAGAAGCGCTAATTTATTGTTTGAAGAAAATATAAGTAATCAATCATCTAAGCCGGCCAACCAATCAAATCTATCAAGTGAATCTTTAAGTTCCTTGAAGCCAACAGATCGATATATTGCTTCGATGAAGAAAAACGATAAAGATTAAAAATGAGAGGATGGCTTATTCTTTCTATTCATCTCATTTTATTACCTTACTAAATGTTTCATTAATTTTATGAGAGTTGCTGCCTCAATTGAATATGCTGGGCAAGATTTTTCCGGCTGGCAAAAGCAACCGGGAGTCAAGACGGTTCAGGGCGAACTTGAAAAGGCAATTTTCTCGATCACGAAACAAAAGATCACTACGACTGCAGCAGGAAGAACCGATGCTGGGGTCCATGCCTTAGGCCAGGTTATTCATTTTGATACCGATTTAAAAAGGTCGATGCACTCATGGGTTAAGGGTATCAATGCTTTTTTGCCTGGTTCGATAAGAATCAAATGGGCAAAAGTGGTTTCTGATGATTTTCATGCAAGATTCTCAGCTAAGCAGCGAGAGTATCAATATTTATTACTTAGCAAGCCTATTAATTCTGCAATTATGCATAATTACTGTGGATGGACTTTTTATAAATTAAATATTGATTTAATAAAACAATCTTTACTGAAGTTTAAAGGAAAGCATGACTTTAATGCTTTTAGGTCATCTGAATGTCAGGCAAAATCATCGGTAAGAACAATTTCAAAAATTAGCGTTAAGCAATATGGCGAATATTTTTTATTTACTTTTGAAGCGGATGCATTTTTACAGCATCAGATAAGAAACATGATGGGAACAATTCTTAAAGTGGGATATGGTTCAATTGACATCAGTCGAGTAGAGTTCTTATTAAAGCAAAATGACCGTCGATTAGTACCGGCAACTTTTTCACCAAATGGTTTATATCTTACTAATATTAGGTATGATTCAGTATATGGTTTACCCGATATGGATAACAAAATAAAAATTAATTTATAGATATTTTTGATATTGAGAACAAAAGTAAAAATTTGTGGAATAACAAATAAATCAGATGCCCTTTATGCGTCAGATTTAGGAGTTGATGCATTAGGTTTTGTATTTTATGAGAATAGCTCTAGATTTATTGATCCTGAGTTAGCTGGGCACATAACATCTTACCTACATCCTTTCATTTTAAGAGTAGGTTTATTTGTAAATGCTAATGAGGATTTCGTAGTAGATTCAATTGTTAAATCAAGAATAAATCTTTTACAATTTCATGGAGATGAGCCAGAGGAATACTGCAATCAGTTTAATTTGCCTTATATCAAATCAATTTCAATGAAGGACAAAATAAATTTGATAGAATGTAGGGATAAATATAATTCAGCATCTGCTCTTTTGCTTGACACTTATAGTGAAAAACTGAAGGGTGGCACAGGTGAAGTATTTGATTGGAAAAAAATTCCAAAAGATTATCCTATGCCATTAGTTATTGCAGGTGGATTAAATCCTGATAATGTTGAAAGGTTGATTAAATTAGTGAAGCCCTTTTGTGTAGATGTTAGTGGTGGTGTTGAGATTGAAAAAGGTATAAAGGATAAAGAAAAAATGAAGAATTTTATGAAAGGGGTAACTGATGCAACCCTATGACTTACCTGATGAATTTGGACATTTTGGCCAGTTTGGGGGCACCTTCGTAGCTGAGACGCTCATTGAAGCCCTCGATGAACTCAGAGAAATGTATGCTAAATATAAAGACGACCCTGAATTTTTAGCCGAATTTCATAGTGATCTAAAACATTTTGTTGGTAGGCCAAGCCCCATCTACTTTGCAGAGAGGCTAACAAAGCAAATTGGTGGCGCAAAGATCTATCTTAAAAGAGAGGATCTAAATCATACTGGAGCGCACAAAGTAAATAATACAGTTGGCCAAGCTTTGCTTGCCAAAAAAATGGGAAAACCTAGAGTGATTGCTGAGACAGGTGCTGGTCAACATGGAGTTGCCACTGCAACCATTGCCGCAAGGTTAGGTTTAGAGTGTGTTGTTTATATGGGTTCTGAGGATGTTAAGAGACAATCGCCAAATGTTTACAGAATGAAATTATTGGGGGCAACTGTTGTTCCAGTAGAAAGTGGCTCTAAAACTCTTAAAGACGCTTTAAACGAAGCTCTTAGAGACTGGGTGACAAATGTTTCAAACACTTTTTACATTATTGGTACCGTAGCAGGGCCACATCCTTACCCTATGATGGTCAGGGATTTTAACTCTATTGTTGGTAAGGAATGCATAGAACAAATGCCAGAAATTGCAAATAAACAGCCTGATGCAGTTATTGCATGCGTTGGTGGTGGTTCTAACGCTATGGGAATTTTTTACCCTTACATTGAACATAAAAATGTTAAATTAATCGGTGTTGAGGCAGCAGGAGAAGGACTAGAGACAGGGAAGCATGCAGCACCTTTAACATCAGATAGTAAAATTGGCGTGCTTCATGGAAACAGAACATATCTGATGCAAAATGAAGAAGGTCAAATCATTGAAACTCATTCAGTTTCTGCAGGGCTTGATTATCCTGGCGTAGGCCCTGAACATTCTTGGTTAAAAGATTCTGGAAGAGCAAGTTATGCAGCTATAAAAGATGATGAAGCGTTGGATGCATTTCATAATTTGTGTCAAGTTGAAGGTATCATCCCAGCACTTGAAACAAGTCATGCACTTGCATACGCACAAAAATTAGCTGCAAAAATGTCTCAAGATGAGGTAATTTTAGTAAACTTATCGGGAAGAGGTGATAAGGATATCAATACAGTCGCAAATATTTCAGGAATTTCCTTGTAAAATGTCAAAAATTAAAGCTACATTTGAAAAATTAAAAGCAGTAAATAAAAGTGCATTAATTCCATTTATCACGGCAGGAGACCCACATCCAGAAAATACAGTTGAATTGATGAATACTCTAGTTGAAAATGGGGCAGATATGATAGAGCTGGGTATTCCTTTTTCAGATCCAATGGCTGATGGACCAGTTATTCAAAGGGCGAGTGAAAGAGCACTTAATAATAAAGTTGGCATTAAAGATACAATAAAACTCGCAAAAGATTTCAGAAAAACAAATAAAGAAACCCCCTTGATTTTAATGGGATATGCGAATCCTATTGAGGCCATTGGTGTGGAAAATTTTATTGACCTTATAAAAGAAGCACAAATAGATGGAGTGATTACTGTTGATTACCCTCCTGAAGAATCTAGAGAATTTGTAAATAAATTAGGCAAAGAAAACATAGATAGCATTTTTTTGCTTTCACCCACTACAGAAGACGATAGGATTAAATTGATTGCTGAGCAAGCATCAGGCTTTTTGTACTATGTTTCTTTAAAGGGTGTAACGGGCGCTGCAAATATTGATATCAAACAAGTTTCTGAAAAGGTAAATAATATAAAAAAATATTCAGATTTACCTGTTGCAGTTGGTTTTGGAGTAAAAGATGCAGATACCGCTAAATCAGTTGCAGAGATTTCTGATGCAGTGGTAATAGGAAGTAGGATAGTAAAAGAGATTGAAGCATCGGATAAAAATCAAGTTATTTCAAACGTTAAAAAATTAGTTTCGAATATGAAAAATGCAATCGAGACATCGAAAGTTTAGTCAAATATGAGTTGGTTGAAAAAAGCAATCCCACCAAAGATTAAAAATATCCTCGGAAAGGTAAAAAAAAATATACCAGAGGGGTTATGGCAAAAATGTCCTTCATGCCAAACAGTGCTTTATGGTACAGATTTAGAAAAAAATAATTATGTATGCCCAAATTGCAATTTTCATCATCGAATTGATGCGAGAAAAAGGATAAACTTACTTCTTGATACTCCTGGCCAAGAAGAGTTAGGCAAAGATATTAAACCAAAAGACCCTTTGGAATTTAAAGATTCAAAACCTTATAAGGATAGAATAAAGTCCTCACAGAAAAGTACAAATGAGAATGATGCTTTAATTACCGTGAAAGGCCACCTTGAATCTTTAGATGTAGTTATCGCATGCTTTGAATTTAAATTTATGGGTGGGTCAATGGGTTCTGTTGTAGGTGAAAAGTTTGTAAATGCAGTTAATAAGGCTGTAGATCTCAAATGTCCATTTATTTGTATTTCAGCAAGTGGTGGCGCAAGGATGCAAGAAGGCTTAATTTCATTATTTCAAATGGCTAAAACAAGCGCCTCTTTAACAAGATTAAGTGCAACTAAACAACCGTTTATTTCAGTCCTGACTGATCCAACAATGGGGGGTGTTTCAGCAAGCTTTGCAATGCTTGGAGACATAATAATTGCAGAACCAAAAGCATTAATTGGATTTGCAGGCCCAAGAGTAATTGAACAAACAGTAAGAGAAAAATTACCCGAGGGCTTTCAGAGAGCTGAATTTCTGTTAACTCACGGTGCAATTGATATGATTGTAGATAGAAGGCAGCTGAGAAAAACATTAACCGACCTAATTGTAAACCTAAAAAATTGAAGTGATGGAAGCTTTGAATCGTTCAAACTCTATCCATGAATGGATGAGCTTCATCGAAAATATCTCCCCGAAAGAAATTGAGTTAAGCCTTGATAGAGTTCTTCAAGTTTACAAAAACTTAAATATCAAACAGAATTTTTCAGTAGTTATGATTGCTGGAACCAATGGTAAGGGCTCTACATGTGCTTTTTTGGAGTCTCTTTATCATTACTCAGAATATAAGGTTGCTTGTTATTCATCCCCACATTTTTTTACCTTTAACGAGAGAATAAGGATAAATAAAATACCATGTTCTGATGAAGTAATTGTTGATGCTCTTTTTAAAATAAATGAAGCAAGAAATAATATACCTCTCACCTTTTTTGAAATGACCACGTTAGCAGCAATTTTAATATTTGCTAATGAAGATATTGATCTTGCTATTATGGAAATAGGCCTAGGAGGAAGGTTGGATGCGGTAAATATTTTAAATCCTGATGTATCACTCATCACATCTATTTCACTAGATCATCAAGAGTTTCTGGGTAATTCATTAGATAAAATATTTAGAGAAAAGTCAGGTATTTTTAGACCAAATAAAAATGCAGTTATTAATTTCAAATCTGACGAGGAGTTTTTAAATAAATTTAGAATAAATTCTAGTGCAATTGTCTCAGAGCTAGAAACTGACTACAAAATAGTTGAAACTAATTCAGGGATTGAATTTATTGGCCAAAAGATTAGCTTCTTAAACCTTCCTAAACCCTCATTAAATGGTAAGAAACAATTACAAAATTTATCTGGAGCTTTGCATGTAGCAGAACTTTTAATTAAAAAGTATCCACTCACAGAAGAAGTTTTAAAAAAAGCAATTAAACAGACCAATATAACTGGAAGATTGCAAATAATTAAAAATAAACCATTAATAATTTTGGATGTTGCGCACAATGAGGAATCTGCTGAATCATTAAATCAATTTTTTAAAGAAAAGCGACAAGAAGGAAAAGTTCGCTGTGTATTTTCACTTCTCCGTGATAAAAATATTATAGACATCACTAAACAGTTTATTGATTATGTAGATGAGTGGTATATATCTGAATTAAATACAAATAGAGCCTGCAAGGCTAAAGAGATAATTTCAAAATTAACCGAACAAAGAGAAAATATAATTATTAAGCTATTTAAGACAACTCAAGAGGCTTTTTCAGCAGCTTACATAAATAGTACTGTTGATGATAATATAATGGCGTTTGGTTCATTTTTTATCGTGAGTGAAATTTTAGAAGATACATCGATATGTCAAATTCAAAAGACTCAGTAAATAATTTACTTTTAATTAAAAGAGCAAAAAGACGTCTTGTTGGAGCAGTAATAATTCTTATTATCCTATTTTCATTATCTATATTTTTTGTAAAAACAAAAACTGAAGCAATTAAAAGTAATCCTAAAATTTCTTTTTTGGAAACAAATCAAACCCAAATAGCTTTGAGAGACAATTTTGATGAAGATAAAAATTTTAAAACATTTCTTAATGATGAATCTGAATTCGATAATGACATTCCAAACAAAATCGGATTTACTGTTCAGTTAGGTATTTTTTCGGATGAAATTAATATGAGAAAAGTTAAAGATCAAATACATCAAATGGGCTATAAAACTGAAACTCAGCCTATCAAAATAAATAATGAAGATAAAATAAGATTAACAACAGAATTTTTTTCAAATGAAATGCAAGCTAGAGCCCTTCTTCAAAAAATCAAAAAAGCTAATCTTTCAGGTTTTGTAAAAGAACTTCAATAAATTTATGTCATTTGTCGATATTTCTGTAATTCTTATTTTATTTGCTTCTTTAATTTTTGGATTTTTTAGAGGCTTTGTAAAAGAATTTTTGAGTATTGTTGCATGGATACTTGCTTTTTTTATTTCATATTTCTCTTCTGAGAGTATCGCTATGCTTCTTCCCTTTGAGATAGAATTTTCAATTAAATACGTAAGTACTTTTGTAATTATTTTTATTTTCACTTTAATTTTCTCCTCTATCATCATTAAATTTATAAGTTCATTTATTCATACAATTGGTTTGGGTGCTTCAAACATAATTCTTGGAGGTCTCTTTGGAATTTTGAGGGGTTTTGTGATTGTTTATCTCTTAATTTTTGTAATTGAAAAAACCTCATATTCAGAAGATATATCATGGCAAAATGCTAAATCAATTGTTCTAATAAAACTTCTAGCAGAAAAAACCTTTCCTTATTTACCACAGGACTGGCTTAACAATGTAAAATATGAGAAAAATTCAACCTAAATGAGATTTATATGTGTGGGATAATTGGAATAGTTTCAAATAGCCCAGTCAATCAAATGCTCTATGATGGACTGCTTGTTCTTCAGCATAGAGGTCAAGATGCAGCCGGAATAGCAACCTGTGATAATGGCCGCATTAAGATGTATAAAAACAACGGTTTGGTCAAAGATGTATTTCATACCAGACACATGAGGCATTTATCAGGAAATATTGGTGTTGGTCATGTAAGATACCCAACTGCTGGCTCGTCCTCCGCGGCAGAGGCACAACCCTTTTATGTTAATTCTCCTTATGGCATTGTTCTTGGACATAATGGAAATTTAACTAATTCTGAGAAACTAAAAGGGGATATGTTTAAGCAAGACTTAAGGCATATTAATACAAATTCTGATTCAGAAGTTTTATTAAACGTCTTAGCTGATGCGATTGAAAAATCATCTAATAAAAATGTACTCACATCGGATATCATTTTTGATTCAATAAGTTCGGTTTATGAAAGATGTAAAGGCGCATATGCCGTCGTATCGATGATTAATAATTTTGGATTACTCGCTTTCAGAGATCCACATGGGATTAGGCCTTTAGTTATCGGAGTAAGGCAATCTGAAGATGGCCCTGAGTATGTGGTGGCATCTGAAACAGTCGCCCTGGATATTTTGGGCTTTACTTTGCTGAGAGATGTTGAGCCAGGAGAGGCTGTATTTATTGATTTAGAGGGAAATTTTTATTCTAAGATTTGTGGCAAACCAGTTAAAAGGACTCCATGTATTTTTGAATATGTTTATTTAGCTCGACCAGATTCGGTGATAGATAATATTTCTGTTTATCAAACAAGATTAAACATGGGAAGGTCTTTAGCAAAAAAAATTAAAACAGAATGGTCCGATCTTAATATAGATGTCGTAATCCCCATTCCTGATACAAGCAGACCAAGTGCCCACGAGGTTGCATTGATGTTGGGAGCTGAGTTTAGGGAAGGGTTTATCAAAAATAGATATATAGGTAGAACATTTATTATGCCTGGGCAAGAGTTAAGGAAAAAATCTGTTCGTCAAAAATTAAATCCAATTAAAGTTGAGTTTCAAAACAAAAATGTTTTGTTAATAGATGACTCAATAGTAAGGGGAACCACCTCAAAAGAAATAATTCAAATGGCAAGAGATGCTGGAGCAAAAAATGTATATTTTGCATCAGCTGCACCTCCGGTGAGATTCCCAAATGTTTACGGAATTGATATGCCATCAAGGGATGAGTTAGTTGCATTCAATAAGGATGATGAGCAAATTCGAAAAGAAATTGGTGCTGATGCATTACTTTATCAAGATCTTAATGAGCTAAAAAAGAACATTATAGAAGAAGGTAAACTTTTTGATGATTTTGATTGCTCATGTTTTGATGGAAGATATGTCACTGATGATATCGATGAGGCGTATCTTAATAGAATAGAGATCTTAAGATCAGATGAAAGCTTAAAAAAACCATCAAAAAGCTCCTCACAACTGGATTTGATTCTAGATCCGTCTAGTGAGGAAGAACATGCTTAATCATCGGTTGCTATTACCTTTTGTAAGGTTGTATAATTTTGGTTAATAATTAAAAATTTAAATTTTAATATTTTGGGTGAATTTAGTCCAACTTGCTCCACCCGCATTAAAAAAAAGGAAGCTAAAAAGGAAAATCATGAGTAAAAAAAAATCTACTAGTTCCAAATTTGAAACAAACTCTGTTCGAGCAGGATCAATTCGATCAAGTGAAGGCGAACATTCAGAATCACTTTTTTTAACCTCAAGTTTTGTTTTCAAAGATGCAGAAGAAGCTGCTGAACGTTTCCTAAATCAAGATAGTGGGAACGTTTATTCGAGATTTACAAATCCCTCAGTCAAGATGTTTGAAGATAGGTTAGCCATACTTGAAGAAGCTGAAGAGTGTGTTGCTACTTCTACAGGCATGTCCGCGATACTTTCATGCATCATGAGTCTATGCAGGGTTGGTGATCATATTATTGTTTCAAGAAGTGTATTCGGGACAACTATTAAGCTATTTGATAATATTCTATCGGAATGGGGTTTGGAGGTTACCTATGTTTCACTTACATCTGAAGTACAGTGGAAAAATGCGTTAAAAAGCAATACAAAACTTTTTTTCGTCGAAACACCATCAAATCCAATTATGGAAGTCTGCGATATTGAATTTTTAGCAGACTTAGCCCATGAAAATAATAGCCAATTGATTGTTGATAATTGTTTTTGTACCCCAGCGCATCAGCTTCCAATAAAGTTTGGAGCTGACATTATCATTCACTCAGCAACAAAGTATCTGGATGGGCAGGGAAGGTGCTTGGGAGGAGCTGTTTTAGGGAATACTTCTTCAATGAAGAAAGTAAGAAGTTTTCTTAGGTCAGCTGGTACATCAATGAGCCCATTTAATGCATGGGTATTTTTGAAGGGGTTAGAGACTTTAAAAATTAGAATGGACGCCCATTCTAGAAACGCCCATGATTTAGCAGTCTGGCTACAACAGAATAAAAAAATTGAAGAGGTATTCTATCCTGGTTTAACCTCTCACCCTCAACATGATTTAGTTAAAAAACAACAAATTACTGGAGGTGGGATTGTTTCGTTCAAGATAAAAGGCGGAAGAGAAGAAGCGTGGAAGCTAATAAACAGCACAAAATTATTATCAATAACTGCAAATTTAGGGGACACAAGATCAACCATAACGCATCCAGCAACAACGACTCATTCCAGACTAAACCAAGAACAAAGAGACTTAGCAGGCATCACTGAAAATCTAATAAGAATAGCTGTTGGATTAGAGAATATTGACGACATAAAAGCAGATATTTTTTAAAATTCAGGCTAGGAAATTCCAATAAATTAAGACTGTTATACATGGTAAAATATTTAGAACAAAACAAGAAATTTGTAAATTATGGGTGATCAATTCGCAAAAGAAACAATTCCAGTAAGCCTCGACGGTGAGATGAAAAAATCGTATCTCGATTACGCGATGAGTGTAATTGTTGGAAGAGCTTTACCTGATGTAAGAGATGGTTTGAAACCTGTCCATCGAAGAGTTTTATATGCGATGCACGAGCTCAGCAATAGCTTTAATAGACCATATAAAAAGTCAGCTAGGATTGTAGGTGATGTTATTGGTAAATATCATCCACACGGTGATACCGCAGTTTACGATACGATAGTAAGAATGGCACAAGATTTTAGCCTGAGATATATGCTTATTGATGGGCAAGGTAATTTTGGATCTGTTGACGGAGATAACGCTGCAGCGATGAGATATACCGAAATTAGAATGTCTAAAATATCTCACGAATTATTATCTGATATAGAAAAAGAAACAGTTGATTTTGGACCTAATTACGATGGTTCTGAGCACGAACCACTTATAATGCCAACTAAACTTCCTAATTTACTCATCAATGGTAGCTCAGGTATAGCTGTAGGCATGGCAACAAATATACCACCACATAATTTAGGCGAGGTGGTTGATGGACTCCAAGAGCTATTAAAGAAACCTGATATTTCTATTGAAGACCTTATTGAAAAAATTCCTGCACCAGACTTCCCAACAGCAGGAATAATCCATGGAATATCTGGAGTAAGAGAAGGCTATAAGACCGGTCGAGGTAGAGTTGTGATGAGAGGAAGAACTCATACGGAAGAGCTTGATAGAGGTAAAAAGGAGGCAATAATAGTTGACGAGCTGCCATATCAGGTTAATAAAAAGAATTTTATTGAAAAGATTGCAGAACTTGTTAATGGGAAAAAAATCGATGGGATCTCTGATCTAAGAGACGAATCTGATAAATCTGGGATGAGAGTTGTGATTGAACTTAAGAGAGGGGAGATACCAGACGTAGTTCTTAATAATTTATATAAACAAACCCAGCTCCAAGATAGCTTTGGGATGAATATGGTTGCTCTCATTGATGGTCAGCCAAAACTTCTCAATTTGAAAGAAATCCTAGATGCATTTCTAAGGCACAGAAGAGAGGTTATCACACGAAGAACGGTCTATGATTTAAAAAAGGCAAGGGACAGAGGGCACGTTCTGGAAGGATTAGCTGTTGCATTAGAGAATGTAGATGAAATGATTAAAATTATTAAATCTGCCGAGACTCCGCCCGATGCAAAGATTGAGCTTATGAAAAAGACATGGAAATCAAGCGTCGTCGAAAGTATGCTCAAAAAAACCTCAAAAGGCCTTTCAAAACCTGATGGATTATCTGAAAAATTTGGTCTTAAAGAGAATGGATACATGCTTTCTGATAACCAAGCTCAAGAGATACTTCAACTAAGACTTCAGAGGCTAACGGGTCTTGAACAAGAAAAAATTGTAAGCGAATATAAAAGTATTCTTGATGTTATAAGTGATCTATTAGATATTTTGGAAAATGCAGATAGAGTTACGCAAATTATTCAAACTGAACTTGAGGAAATAAAGTCTCAATATGGCGATGAACGGAGAAGCGAAATTATTGAGGATGCCCATGATTTATCAATTGAAGATCTAATTACACCTCAAGATCTCGTAGTTACCATTTCAAATACTGGTTATATTAAAGCCCAGGCTCTCGATGAATATAGGGCTCAAAGAAGAGGGGGTAGGGGTAAACAGGCAATGACTGCCAAAGAAGATGACTTTATTGAGCAGATGTTTGTCGCAAATACCCATGACAATATCTTGTGCTTTTCAAGTAGAGGGCAGGTTTATTGGCTTAAAGTATACGAGGTTCCTCAGGGAAGTAGAGTAAGTAAAGGGAAACCAATTGTAAATCTATTTCCTCTAATGCCTGGCGAAAAAATTAATGCCACACTTGTGGTAAAAGACTTTGTGGATGACAAATTTATTTTTATGGCAACCTCAAAGGGAACGGTTAAAAAAACTCCGCTATCAGATTTTTCAAACCCCAGGAAGAATGGAATTATTGCAATAAAGCTAGATAATGGTGATTACTTAATCGGTGCTGAAATTACAAACGGTAATAATGATATCGTTCTAGTATCTGATGGTGGGAAGGCTGTTTGGTTTGACGAAAATGATGTAAGAAGTATGGGGAGAAATGCCAGGGGCGTAAGGGGTATGAAGATACCAGATGAGAATCAGGCTTTATCTCTATTAATTGCTAGTTCGGATACTGAGTCAGTATTAGTTGCCACAGAAAATGGCTATGGAAAAAGGACAGTCCTATCTGACTTTAGAAAATCTGGAAGGGGAACCCAAGGCGTTAAGGCTATACAGGTAAGTGATCGAAACGGAATTGTTGTTGCCGCGAAACTTGTCAGAGATACAGATGAGATAATGTTAATCACAACAGGAGGCGTATTAATAAGAACTCGAGTTTCCGAGATAAGAGAGCTTGGAAGAGCGACCCAAGGTGTTACCTTAATTAATCTAACCAATGATGAAAAACTGTCAGGGCTTGCAAAAATTGTTGAGCCAGAGCAAATAGAAATGAATCAAGATGAGCTACCAATATAATTTCTCCGCTGGGCCAGCAATGCTCCCAAGAGAAGTTATGCACCAAGCTCAAAAAGAATTTTTAAATCTAAACTCCACAGGCATTTCCGTAATGGAAATGTCACACAGAAGCAAAGAATATTTACCCATAGCTGAGAAAGCTGAGAGCAATCTAAGAACTATTCTTAAAGTCCCAAAAAATTATAAGATACTTTTTCTCCAAGGTGGCGCAATCACTCAAAATTTTATGGTTCCTATGAATCTACTCAAAAAAAGAGAAGCAAGCTATGTAGTATCAGGATATTGGTCTAACCGATCTTTTAAAGACGCTCAGCCTTTAGGCAATATAAAATTATCTGCATCTTCAGAGCCAATTAATTTTACAAAAGCACCAGAACCTAACTCTTGGAAATATGCCGAAAATGATGCGTACGTCCACTTTTGTCAAAATGAAACAATCCATGGAGTTGAGTACTTTGATTCATTTAGTATAAAAAAGGTACCAATTGTTTGTGATATGTCGTCTACTATTTTATCGAGACCCATAGATATTAAAAATTATGGTGTAATTTATGCGGGGGCACAAAAAAATATAGGTCCATCAGGTCTTACAATTGTAATAGTTAATGAAGATTTACTTTCATTTGCAGATGAAAAAACACCTTCTACAATGAATTGGAAAATTCAATCCGAGAATAATTCAATGATAAATACACCATCTACGTTTAGTATTTATATGGCAGGTTTAGTTTTTGAATGGATTTTAAATTATGGTGGATTAGAAGAAATTGAGAAATCAAATATTAAAAAATCTAAATATTTATACGATTTTATTGATGAAAGTAAATTCTACTTTAATGATATTGATCATAAAAATAGATCTAGGATGAATGTACCATTTAGACTAAATAATCAAGAGCTAACAAGTAATTTTGTTGCAAGGGCAGAGAATGAGGGGCTATATGCTTTGAAAGGTCATAGATTAGTTGGCGGATTGAGAGCTTCCATATATAACGCAATGCCTTTTGATGGGGTAGAATGTTTAGTAGATTTTATGAAAGATTTTGAGAACAAGAACGCATGACAAAAAAATTAGATAAATTAAGAAAAAAAATTGATGATATTGATAAGAGGCTATTAGAGCTTGTATCCCAGAGAGGTTTATTAGCCAAAGAAGTTGGCCTTTTAAAAAATGATGGCGTCATCTACAAACCTGAAAGAGAAGCACAAGTTGTTTCTCAGCTTATCAAGAAAAATCAAGGACCTCTCTCAAACGATAGCGTGACAAATATATTTAAAGCAATTATTTCGAATTGTAGGGCGTTAGAAAAAAAATTAGCTATTTCATTTTTAGGTCCATCGGGAACCTTCAGTGAAGAGGCTACCATTAAACATTTTGGTGAAAATGTTAAGTCCATACCAACAAATAGTATAGATGAGGTATTTAATAACGTTCAGTCGGAAAAAGTACATTATGGAGTAGTCCCTATAGAAAATTCAACTGAGGGAGGAATAAGTCGTACTTTGGACCTACTTTTAATGAAGGATTTAAAAATTTGTGGTGAGATCACCTTACCCGTGCATCATTGCCTAATCTCAAAATCTAAAGATTTAAGCAAAATTAAAAGCATTTATGCTCATGGGCAGTCATTGGCACAGTGCCATGATTGGATTGCTAATAATCTCCCAGATGCTGAGAAAATTACTGTTTTAAGTAATGCTGAGGGCGCAAAGATTTCATCAAAACAACAGTTTTCTGCAGCAATTGCCAGTGCAAGGGCTGCTAGTATTTTTAAGCTTAATATTTTACAAAACCACATTGAAGATGAGCCAAATAATACTACAAGATTTCTCATCTTATCTGATCAAGAGATAGCACCATCAGGCAATGATAAGACTTCTATTGTTGTTGCAACTAAAAATAAACCTGGGGCAATCGTTGATTTGATAAAACCATTTGCATTGAGAAAGGTTAGTTTAACGAAGTTAGAATCTCGACCCTCAAGACTTGGTATGTGGGAATACGTTTTTTTTATAGATGTTGAAGGTCATAAAAATGACTCAAGAGTTAAACTTTGCCTGACAGAAATTGAAAAAAAATCATCATTCATGAAATTTTTAGGTTCTTATCCAAAAAATTAAACTTTTATTAACCTTATGTCTATAAATACTCCAAAATATATTTCTGAGTTGGAGCCATACCAAGGCGGAAGACCTATAAAAGAGGTATCAAGAGAGCTTGGAATTGATTCTAAAAAAATAGTTAAATTAGCCTCAAATGAAAATCCGTTAGGAATAAGCCCAAAGGTTAAAATTGCTATTAATCAGAGTACTGGTGAAACTCATAGATATCCTGATGGCAATGGATATTATCTTAAATTAGCAATTTCTGAAAAATTTTCTTTGGATCCTGAACAAATTATTCTAGGTAATGGTTCAAATGATGTCCTTGAGCTTGCTGCAAGAACAGTCTTATCGCCAGGAGATGAAGTTATATTTTCTAAACATGCTTTTGCAGTATATGAGATTGTGACTAAGTCTGCTGGTGGAATCGGTATGAAAGCGAAACCTTCGTCTGATTATGGTCATAACTTAGAAAAGTTTCTTGAGCTTATATCAAGTAAAACAAAACTTATTTTTATTGCTAATCCCAATAATCCTACTGGTAATTTAATAGGTAAGCCTGAGTTATTGGAATTTTTATCAAACGTACCAAAACATATTTTAGTGGTTCTTGATGAGGCTTATGATGAGTATTTAAGTGATGATGATAAGTCTGTAGCTTTTAGTTGGCTTTCAAAATATAAAAATTTATTGATATCTCGAAGCTTTTCTAAAGCTCATGGATTAGCGGGACTAAGGATAGGGTATGGCGTTGGAGATAGGGATGTTATTAATTTAATGAATAGGGTGAGGCAACCCTTTAATGTAAATTCCATTGCTCAAATTGCTGCAATAGAATCATTAAAGGATGACGAATTTATAAAAAAAAGTAGATTGATCAATGACCAAGGTAGAAATCAGTTAGAAATTGCTTTTCGAGAGCAAAAAATCCAATTTATACGATCTTATGGAAATTTTATAAGTTTTAATTTAGAAGACGAATCAAAAGCAATGATGTATTATCAGCATTTATTGGAAAATGGTGTAATTGTTAGGCCTATCAAAAATTATGAGTTGCCCTCATTTTTGAGGGTAAGCATCGGTCTTAAGGTAGAAAATGATATATTTATTAAATATTTAAAGTGTTTCAAGTAATAGGATAATTATGATTATTGTAATGAACAATTCAGCAACAGATGAACAAATAGATTTTGTTGTTTCGAGAATTAAAGAAAAGGGTTTGGATGCTAGTATTTCAAAGGGCACAGAAAAAACGGTTATCGGCGCAGTTGGTGACGAAAGACTCTTAGACCCAAAACTCCTAGATAATTTACCGGGTGTTGAACAAGCTTTAAGAATAGTTAAGCCTTATAAAATAGTTGCTAGAGAGTGGCATCCAGAAGATACCGTGATAGATATTAACGGTCACCCAATAGGTGGGAAAAATATTCAAGTTATATCTGGTCCTTGTTCAGTTGAAACACCTGATCAAATGAAAAGTTCAGCTGAAGCAGTTAAAGCTGCAGGAGTAAAAATTATGAGGGGAGGTGCATTTAAGCCTAGAACTAGCCCTTATAGCTTTCAAGGTGTTGGTTTTGATGGATTGGAGATGTTCAGAGAGGCTGCTGATAATCAAGGACTTCCTATTGTTACAGAGCTCTTAGATGTGAGGCACTTAGATAAATTTTTAGAAAAAAAAGTCGACGTTATTCAAATTGGGACAAGAAGCATGCAGAATTTTGAATTATTGCGTGAGGTTGGCAGATTAAAGGTTCCAGTCATTCTCAAAAGAGGGATGTCAGCTACAATCTCAGAATGGTTAATGGCAGCTGAGTACATTGCTTCAGGAGGTAATCATAATATTATATTTTGTGAGAGAGGTATTAGGACTTTTGAAACATATTACAGAAATGTGTTAGATGTAACCGCAATTCCTGTTTTGAAAAAAGAAACTCATCTACCTGTCATTATTGATCCATCTCATTCAGGTGGGAAGGCATGGATGGTTGCTGCTCTCTCAAGAGCCGGAATTGCTGCTGGTGCGGATGGCTTGCTTGTTGAGATGCATCCAATCCCAAGCGAAGCATGGTGCGATGCTGACCAAGCAATTACACCATCAGAATTAAAAAAATTAATGGAAGAGCTCACAGCAATCGCTAAAATTTTAGGTCGAGATTTATCTAATTAACTCATGATATCCATGAGTTTTTTTTAGACATTTTCCCCTGTCTGTTAGCCTGATTGTCATTCATCATTCACTACTAATAAATTTTTAAGATTGGATAGTTATGCATATTCGAGTGCTTGGTTCTGCAGCAGGTGGAGGTTTTCCTCAATGGAATGATAATGGTGAAAATTGTAAAGGCGTCAGGGCAGGAAATCCAAATTTTAAAGCAAGAAACCAGTCTTCAATAACTGTTAGCTCCAATAGCGAAGATTGGATATTAATAAATGCTTCTCCGGACATCAGGGCTCAAATAGAATCATTCCCGCCACTGCAACCAGCCAGGAAGATCAGAGATACTGGCATATCATCTATCATTATCACTGATAGTCAAATTGACCATACCACAGGATTACTTATCTTAAGAGAGCACGATAAACCTTGGGATATTTATTGCACAAAATCGGTTTATGAGGATATGACAACGGGGTATCCTATATTTAATATTTTAGGTCATTTCAGAGGAATTAATTGGCATGAAGTTTCGACTGAACAAGTTCCATATACTATCCCAAAAGCAGATAATCTAATTTTTACAGCTGTCCCTCTTAAAAGCGAAGCACCCCCATATTCTCCTCATAGACATAATACTGTCCCAGGAGACAATGTAGGTTATAAAATTGAAGACACAAAAACAGGTAAAAATCTTTTTTATGCGCCCGGACTGGGAGTTATCGAAGATCATGTATACGAGTATTTAAAAAATGCAGATGTAGTTTTAATTGACGGCACAGTATGGACTAACGATGAAATGTCGAGAGCTGGAGTCAATAACAAGCTAGCTAGTGAGATGGGCCATTTAGATCAGTCAAGTAAAGGGGGGATAATAGACACCCTAACTTCGCTTGAAAAACCACGTAAAATTTTAATCCATATTAATAATACTAATCCAATTCTAAATGAGGCTTCTGAAGAGAGAAAAATCTTGAATTCACATAACATTGAAGTGTCCTATGATGGTATGGACATCATTATCTAAGGAAAAAAAATGACAAAGCCGTGGACCAGAGAAGAGTTTGAGAATAGATTAAGAGAAAAGGGCAAGGGCTATCATATATATCATCCTTTTCATGTGATGATGTATGAAGGTAAATTATCTAAAGAACAGCTCCAAAGTTGGGTAATGAACCGGTTTTATTATCAAATAAGCATCCCTCTAAAAGATGCGGCAATATTATCTAATTGTCCAGTGAAAGAAATAAGAAAAGAATGGATAGTGAGAATATTAGATCATGACGGTGAGGGTGATGCTGAAGGTGGAATTGAAGCATGGATAAATTTAGGGAGAGCTGTTGGTTTAAAAAGGGAACAAGTGACTTCGCTTGACGGAGTTAGTCCAGGTGTAAAGTTTGCTGTGGATGCATATATAAATTTTGCTAAACAAAAAACATGGCAGGAATCTGTATGTTCATCTTTGACTGAGCTATTTGCTCCTCATATCCATCAACAAAGAATAAGTTCATGGCCTGACATGTATCCATGGATTGATGAGTCAGGATTATCTTATTTCAAAAAAAGACTCACAGAGGCAAGAAGGGATGTTGAGCATGGCCTTGGAGTAACTCTAGACTATTTTAGTACATCAAGAGAGATGCAAGAAAAAGCTTTAGAAATATTGCAGTTTAAGTTAAATGTTTTATGGGTGATAGCAGATTCTATAATGCTTGCATCTTCAAACATTAAAATAGATGATCGAGATTATTTAAGGCAGCCTAGATAGATGACAATTGAATTAAAAGATATATATAACATTGCACCTCACCACAGATTTCAATGGGAAAAGGCACAAAATTGCTATGTAATCTTATTTCCTGAGGGTATGGTTAAATTAAATGGTGGTGCAGGCGAGGTTTTAAATTTAGTCGATGGAAAAGCCTCTGTTGAAAAGATAACTGAAGAATTAGTAAACAAATTTCCGGATGCTAAAGATATTGATAAAGATATCATCGGAATGATTGAGCTTGCTCTTGAAAAAGCGTGGATTGAAAAAGTTAACTGAGGATGACTATGACTGATCAAAATAATGGGGTATCAAGCACATCAACGGCAACACAACCATTATGGTTGTTAGCTGAAATTACTTATCGGTGTCCACTGCATTGCGCATTTTGTTATAACCCAACCGACTATGACAAACATACACAAAATGAATTAGATACTAAATCATGGTTAAGCGTCCTTAATCAAGCAAGAGATCTAGGAGCTGCGCAACTTGGTATATCTGGAGGCGAACCATTGCTTAGAGATGATATTGAGGTTATTGTTGAAGAAGCACATCAGTTAGGCTACTACAGTAATTTAATTACTTCAGGTGTAGGGCTGACTGATAAAAGAATAGATGCCTTCAAGAAGGGTGGATTGGATCATATTCAGCTATCAATGCATGACATTACTGAAGAAATTAATAATTTTATTACTGACACAAAAACCTTTAAATTAAAGAAAAAAGTCGCAGCAATGATTAAAGATCGAGGGTATCCAATGGTTTTAAATGTGGTAATCCATCGTTATAACATTGATCATATTAAAGAAATTCTTGAAATGGCAGAGGCATTAGGTGCTGATTATGTTGAGCTGGCGAATACACAATATTACGGTTGGTCATTAATTAACCGAAATCAACTTATGCCAACAAAAGAGCAGATTGACCATGCAGAAAAAATCACAAATCAATATAGGGATAAAGTTGGTAACAAAATGAAAATATTTTTTGTTGTCCCGGATTATTATGCTGAAAGACCCAAAAAATGTATGAATGGTTGGGGTGAAGTTTTCATGATTGTCACTGCTAATGGTGATGTGCTTCCTTGCCACTCAGCAAGAGTTCTCCCGAATATGGAATTTCCAAATGTAAAGGATTCGAAAATAAAAGGGGCTTGGTATGATTCACCCGCCTTTAATAAATTTAGGGGGGATTCATGGATGAAAGAACCATGTAAGTCATGCCCTGAGAAGGAAAAAGATTTAGGCGGATGCCGATGCCAAGCATTTTTATTGACTGGGGACGCTGAGAGTGCAGATCCAGTATGTTCACTTTCACCAAACAGAGACGTGATTGAGCAAGCTGTAAAAGACGCTCAAAATCCAGAATTAAAAGCTCAACCAATTATTTTTAGAACGGATAAAAATTCAAAAAGAATTAATGATGGAGAAGAAAAAGATAGACTAGCAAAATTCCATGCCCTACCTTAATTAATTTATAATTAAAAGCATGAGTCTTTTTCTTAACCCTAAAGTTATTGTGCTTGCAATTCTTGCAAGCCTAGCACCTTTTGCAATTGACACCTATCTACCTGGATTTCACATTATCGCAGCAGATTTATTGTCAACCCCAGCTTATGTCCAACAGAGCCTTACATTTTATTTGATTCCATATACTTTGATGACTCTTTTTCATGGGGCAATATCTGATTCAATCGGCCGTATTAAGACCATTAAATGGGGCTTGGCTTTATTCTTTTTTGCGTCAATTGGTTGTGCACTTTCAACCTCAGTTGAGCAGTTATGGTTTTTTAGGGCCCTTCAGGGTATAGGAGGCGGTGCTGGTAATGTGGTTGCCAGAGCTATGGTCAGAGATCTATATGAAGGGGCGCAAGCGCAAAGAGTTATGGCAACTATTCAAATTATATTTGGCATTGCACCTGCAGTAGCCCCCATTGTTGGTGGTTTTTTACTTGATTACGAATGGCAAAGCATTTTTATTTTTCTAGCACTTTATGCTGGAATTGCCATTTTATTGAGCTCAAAGGTTCTGCCTGAGACTATGCCCTTAAAAGATAGGCTTCCATTTGACTTGAAATCAATAGCGCATAGATTTAAAACAATATTTAAAGACAAAGAATTTATTTATTTAATCTTATCAATTTCAGCAAACTTTTCAGCTTTCTTTCTTTATGTTTTAGCAAGTCCAATTTTTTTAATAGATTTGTTAGGTTTTAGTGAGAAACAATTTGCATATCTTTTTGTTCCAACAGTTTGTGGGATGATAATTGGATCATTTATAGCTAAAAAGACAGCTGGAACCATAAGTCCATCAAAAGTAACTAGGTTTGGTTACATATGGATGTCATTAATTGCGCTAGTAAATATAATTTTTTGTTATTTTTTCGATAATAATCCAATTATAAATATTGGTTTAATTGCACTTTATAACATTGGCATGGCCTCGATAATGCCTATTATTTCAATAGCAGCTCTTGATTGTTTCCCAAAAGCAAGAGGAACTGCAGCGTCTGGACAAGCCTTTATGCAGATGCTTTTTTCCTCTGTGGTAGCCGGTGTAATTGTACCAATATGTTGGTTTTCAACACTTGGATTGTCTCTGGGATTATTTTTTATATTAATATTCGGGTTATTTTGTATAACCCGAACAAAACTTTGGGCTTAAAGAAGTAAGCCTTGATTGGTTTTATTAGTTACAGCTATAAATCTGATAAACAGACGATTGTGTTCCTTTACCGTCTTCTGGATGGTCAATACGATATATAGTATTACCTCCCTGTTCAACAGCGGCATTTTTAGCTAACTGAATATGATCAAGTTCCGTAAAGTTATCTCTTCTTTCCGCATAACCAGTCATTCTTACTTTGACTTGAGCTTTTAGAGTACAGCTATTGAGATCAACCGAATCAACTATATTGACATTCTCTGACCCAGGTTCAACATCCACATAAGATTTACTACAAGCTACTAAAAATGGCAGCGCTAGTGCTGATAAAATTATTTTTTTACTTATCATTGATTACTCCTATAAATTTGTTCAATTATTATATATTAAATTGAGAATGTTACCTTTGTCTATAATAATAATAATAATTAAATTTTATTCAGTCTCTTCAATCAGCAAGGGTCTTTTATCTGTTTTGGTTGAAAATTCTTCTGCTTCAGGAAGTGGATCTTTCCTTGAGGTTATGATTGGCCAAACCTTAGCTAATCTCTCGTTAATCTCAATAAATTCTTGTTGATCTTCTGGTACATCATCATCCGCATAAATTGCTTCGACAGGGCACTCTGCTACACATAGAGTGCAGTCAATGCATTCTTCAGGGTCTATGGCTAAAAAATTGGGACCTTCAACAAAGCAATCGACTGGGCAGACATCTACACAGTCAGTATATTTACATTTGATACAACTTTGAGTAACTACATACGTCATTTTTATTCCTTAAATTTAATGTTAAATTTTAAATTAATTTTAAAATTTATTCTATGGTTTCAATCATGCCTGCGCCAACAGTATGAAAGGTTGATTCATCAACTATAATAAAGGCACCAGTATTTCTATTTTCAGAGTATTTATCCACAATAAGTGGCTGTGCTAATTTAAAACGAATATTGGCTATATCATTCGTTTTAAGGTCTATTGCTTTTTCTATCTCTAATGTATTTATGTCAATTTTGCTATTAATACTTGCAATTTTAGCTTTTGATGATCGAGAGGTATGCATAATTAAATATGTTCTATTGGGCGAAAGATTTGTTTCAGCTAACCAACATACGTTCGCATTAAAACTTTTTACTGACTCTAAAGCATCCCCTTGGTGAATCAACATATCACCCCTTGAAATATCAATTTCATCATTGAGAGAGACGGTTACAGATTGTTCTGAAGAAGCCTCAGTAATTACTTTATCGCCAATTCGTATTTCTTTAATAGAAGATTCATGATTAGAGGGAAGTACTTTTATTTTCTCGTTAACCTTCATGAGACCTGATTCCACTCTCCCCATGAAGGCCCTAAAATCATGGAGCTTTTCATTAGATGAATCCCTTGGTCGACAAACAAACTGAACAGGAAATCTTAAAGATGAACTATTTGATTTTTCTGATGCATCAGTATTTTCAAGAATTTGTAAAAGTGTCGGACCTTTATACCAACTTAACGATTTACCTCTATCAACAATCATGTCACCATTTAGTGCTGACATTGGGACAAACTTAACATCAACATTTGGCTTCTTTAAATCAATTGCTGATGCAAACGATTTGTACTCATCACATATATTCTTATATTCTTCCTCACTGTAATTTACTAAATCCATTTTATTGATTGCTACAATGATGTGCTTTATTCCAACTAACTTTGTTAAATAAGAATGCCTCCTAGTCTGAGTAAGCATACCTTTCCGAGCATCGACTAGAATTATCGCAAGTTGAGCGGTTGAGGCTGCAGTCACCATGTTCCTTGTGTATTGTTCATGACCAGGGGCATCGGCAATAATGTATTTCCTAGTTCCTGTACTAAAATATCTATAAGCGACATCAATTGTAATTCCTTGCTCTCTTTCTGCTTGAAGTCCATCAGTTATTAGCGACAAATCAAGCGCAGACATCCCTTTTTTCTTTGAAGTTTTTTCTATTTGATTCAAGGTGTCTGTGAGTATGGTCTTGGTGTCGTAAAGCAACCTTCCGATTAGCGTGCTTTTTCCATCATCCACACTCCCACAGGTCATGAATCTAAGAACAGTATTATTTAAGTTTGTGTCGTTCATTAAAAGTAACCTTCTTTTTTTCTTTGTTCCATTGAAGCTTCTGAAATCTGATCATCCAATCGAGTTTCGCCCCTTTCAGTTATTACTGTAGAAGCTGTTTCTAAAATTATCTTATCCACTGAATCTGCATTACTTTCTACAGGAGCTGTACATGTAATGTCACCAACCGTCCTAAATCTAACCATTATATTTTCAACTTTTTCATCAGCACCAGCTGGTGTGACATCTGTGACTGGCACGATGGAGCCATTTCTTCTGACGATATCCCTTTTGTGTGCATAGTAAATACTGGGTAGTTCTAAATTCTCTCTTTCGATGTATTGCCATACATCCATTTCAGTCCAATTGGATATAGGGAAGGCTCGAATATTCTCACCCTTATGAACTTTTGCATTGTACAAGTTCCATAACTCAGGTCTTTGATTTTTTGGGTCCCATTGCCCAAATTCATCACGAAAACTCATAATTCTTTCTTTAGCTCTTGCTTTTTCTTCATCTCTCCTTGCCCCACCAATACAACAATCAAACTCGTTTTCCTCAATTGCCTCAAGTAATGTGATTGATTGATATTTATTTCTAGGTTCATCTGGAGATTTTAAAACAATCGTTCCTTTAGCCATTGATTCCTCAAGAGCGGCAACAATTAATCTTTCTCCAAGTTCTTTAGCCTTATTATCCCTAAAATCAATCACCTCAGGATAGTTGTGACCCGTATCGATATGCATTAAGGGGAAAGGAAACCGACCAGGCCTAAAAGCTTTTTCAGCAATCCTAAGAAGACAAAGGGAATCTTTTCCGCCTGAAAAAAGCAAAACTGGATTTGCGCATTGCCCCGCAACCTCTCTCATGATATGTATAGCTTCTGATTCTAACCAATCAAGGTGACTGAGTTTTTCTTTCATCATTTACCCTCTCTGTTATGCAATCCACATTCACGCTTTTCATCAACCTTGGTTGGATCGTAATAATCATATTCATTTATCAATTTATTTTCTTTCATATAACCATCAAGATCTATATCAGACCAGAAGTAAAAAGGACTTATTTTTAATAAACCAGTTTCAGTTTTATTAATAATATCTAAACTATCTCTGAAGGCTGTCTGGCCAGACCTCAGATTTGTAATCCATAAATCTGGCTTAATTTCTTTCATTGCTCTCCTAAATGGCTCAAGCTTAACTTCTTCGGTAAATTGTTCATGTTCGGGATCATTTATTTCGGGCATTTTACCCATTACAGCCTCTCTGTGAGCTGTGGTATTTAAAGGTGTATATAACTTAATATTCAAATTAAGTTCTTTAATAATTTTTTCAGCATAAATATAGGTAGCTTTTGTGTTGTAACCTGAATCACACCAGATCACTTTTAAATCTGGTAAAAGCTTTGTACATAAATGAAGAATTGCAATCTCATAGGGCCTAAAGTTTGTTGTCAGTATTGGGTTTTTTGACTGTTTAAGTGCCCAAGCTGTGATTTCTTCTGGGGTACTTTGTTTAAATTCTTTATTTAATTTTTCTAAATCTATCATCTTTTTATAATTTTCCATGCAGGTTTTTTTTGATCAACAGCCCCTTGATAAGGTGTAGAAAAATCTTTAAGTCCTAACAAGGCATCATTAACGTCTCTATCTTCTCTGATAAGAAAGCTGTTAAAACCAGATCTTTTTAAGAAAAAAAGCTGATCTCTCAGCACATCACCAATTGCCCTAAGTTCATGACTAAATTTATATTTCATCCTTAGCATATTTCCTATTGAGAAAATTCTTCCATCAGCAAACTTCCTGACTCTGACTGAAATCAAAGGTAGTTGATTGATATCATCAATCTTCTCAAATAAGCTATGGATCTCTTCATGTGTTTCAATCCAGATACCTATTTCATTTTTTGATATTCTTTGAAGCAAATCTTTTTGATGATTTAAGAAAACTAGAGCGGGTAAAATTATCTTTCCCTCCCCAGGAAATTTTGTGTTCTCAATTTGATATTCATTCAAAGATGCCTCACCTGTTAATTTAAAAATCACAACCTTTCCAGCTAATTTTTTTGCTTTCTCTTGAGTTTCAGGCGGCTCTATTAATTGCCATTCATCATCTACTATTTGATTATTAATAATTAGTTGAGAGCTCATTAATTCTTTTCCTTCCCGCCATAAATCTCTTTCTTGAATGGATCAATACCAATCCTTGCAACACAGTCAATAAAGTTTTCATCAGGATGTCGATTTGTAACATATATTGTTATTATTTTTTTAATTACTTCAGGCATCTCTTCTTCAGAAAATGATGGCCCGATGACCTTTCCGATACTGGCAAAGTTTCCTTGATTGCCTCCTAATGTTACTTGATACCACTCACTTCCATCTTTATCGACTCCCAAAATACCAATATGCCCTACATGATGATGGCCACAGGCATTCATACAACCTGAAATGTTTAAATTAATTTCACCAATATCATGGAGATAATCCATATCATCAAAAATATCTTGGATTGATTTTGCAATTGGAATACTCTTTGCATTTGCTAATGAACAAAAATCTCCGCCTGGGCAGCAAATGATATCAGTTAGTAAACCAATATTTGGTGTGGTCAAATTTTGTAATTTAGCTTTCTCCCAAAGCTCATATAGATCACTTTCTAAAACATCAGCTAATATTAAATTTTGTTCGTGAGAAACACGAATTTCACCAAAGCTATATTGTTCCGCAAGATCTGCAACTGCTCTCATTTGGTCTGATGAAGCATCACCCGGTGCTTGATCATAACTTTTTAGAGATAAAGTTACCGACCTATATCCAGATTTTTTATGTTTGTGCGTGCACCGAAGAAGCCACTGTGAAAATTGCTTATTTGCTTTATATTCCCTTAAATCATCATCTTGTTGGTTTTTATAGTCTGGCTCTGAAAAAAATGCCTTTACTCTATTGATCTCTAACTCATCTAGTGTGTTAGGCCCATCTTTAATTGATCCCCATTCTTTTTCAACTAATTGTTTAAATTTTTCAATTCCTAATGATTTAACTAAAATCTTTATCCTGGCTTTATACATATTATCTCTTCGACCATAGAGGTTGTATACACGAAGAATTGCTTCGCAATAAGTGAGAATATGTCGCCATGATAAATTTTCATTGATGACAGTTCCTAGAATTGGAGTGCGACCTAAACCTCCACCTACCCAAACTTTAACTGCCATCTCTTCAGTTTTACTATCTGAAAAAACTTCAAGCCCAATATCATGAGCCTGAACAATTGCACGATCTCTTGATGAACCTGTAATTGCAATTTTAAATTTTCTTGGTAGAAGGGCAAACTCAGGATGAAAGGTGCTCCATTGCCTTATTATTTCTGCTAAATATCTTGGATCAATAATTTCATCTGGCGTAACCCCTGCGAATTGGTCGGTGGTAATATTTCTTATACAGTTTCCAGAGGTCTGGATTGCGTGCATCTCTACACTGGCAAGTTCTCTTAATATTTGTGGCGTATCTTCAAGTTTCGGCCAATTAAATTGAATATTTTGCCTTGTGCTGAAGTGCCCATAACCACGATCATATTTGTCGGATATATCAGCCAGTTTTTTAAGTTGTTTCGATGATAACAAACCATAAGGTATTGCTACTCTTAGCATAGGCGCATGTCTCTGAATATAGAGACCATTCTGAAGCCTAAGGGGCCTAAATTCTTCATCGGTAAGCTCTTTATTTAAATATCTTGAAAGCTGCCCCTCATACTGAGCTACCCGTTCATTAACAAGTGCTTGATCTACTGAATCATACTTATACATAATTACCTTTCAATACTAATTGCATACCAACTATTAATAGAATTATAACCAATATAAATCTTAAAAATTTTTCATCTATTCTTGAGCTGAGTTTACTTCCTATCATTACACCAGGGACTGAGCCAATCAGTAAAGCTATTAATAAATTTATATCGACTGTACCTAAATTAAAATGACCAATTCCTGCAAATAGAGTTAATGGCACTGCGTGAGCGATATCAGTACCAATAATTTTTTTTAGTTGTAATTTTGGGTAGAGTAATAGTAAAGCAGTAACGCCAATTGCCCCTGCACCGACTGAGGTTAATGTAACAACGACTCCCAAAAATAAGCCCAGAATAATAGTAAGAATATTTATGTTTAAATTTGTCTTTAATTTTTGTTTGACTGATTTCTTAATGATAATTGGTTGAAACAAAACTGCTATTGAGGTTAAGAATAGCGCTATACCAAGAGAGGTATTGATTATCTCAACATTTTGAAGTGAGTAGAGGTCAATTTCATTAAGGTGATGGGTGACAAGGTATGATGCTGGCAAGCTTCCAAGCAGTAAATTTCTTACAATTTTCCAATCAATATGACCTAACTTATGGTGGGTGATTGCCCCAGCAGATTTAGTAATAGCCGCATACAATAGATCAGTCCCAACTGCGACAGCTGTAGGAAATTTAAAAAACAATACAAGTAATGGTGTCATAAGTGAGCCGCCACCTACGCCAGTTAAACCCACAAGAGTCCCAACTACGAAACCAGAAATGATATATTCAAAAAGCACAACAAATTTTATATAGAAAATTAAAATTGCATGCAATATAACAGTTTTTAATATATTATTAAATAATAATATATTCTAATTATATAAGTTTTAATTATATGAAATTACAGCAGCTTAGATGCGTTTTTCAAATTGTTCAGTCTGATTTTAATATTTCAAAAGCATCTGAGGCCTTAAATACATCTCAACCCGGTGTAAGTAATCAGATTAAACTACTTGAAAGCGAGATTGGTATCAAAATTTTTCAAAGAAATGGCAAGAGACTAACTGGCTTAACTGAGCTAGGAGAAACAGTGTTTCGTTCTATAGAAGCCATACTCCAAGAGACAAACAATATCAAAGTTGTTTCAGAAGAGTTCTTAGAAAGGGAACAAGGTACCTTTACCATTGCGACTACCCATACGCAGGCAAGGTATAAATTACCGAAAGTCGTAGAAGAGTTCGTAAAAAAATATCCAAAGATCAATTTAAATATTCATCAGGGAAATCCTACGCAAGTAACCAATCAAATACTTAAAGGCGAAGCGGATGTGGGTATTGCAACAGAATCTATTGGTCTTAATGAAAATATATGCATCATTCCGTGCTATCAATGGAATCGTTGTGTGGTGATGCCTAAAGATCATCCATTAACAAAAGTAATGCAGATTACCTTGAAGGATTTAGCCTCATACCCAATGATCACCTATGACTATGCGTTCACAGGGAGTACGATTGTTTCTGAGGTTTTTAAAAAAGCAAAAATAGAACCAAAGATAACGTTGACTGCTATTGATGCAGATGTCATAAAAACGTATGTAAGCCTAAATATGGGTATAGGATTAATTGCTGAGATGGCCTACGATTTAAATAAAGACCACCCATTAGTTAGCAGAGATGTCAGCCACTTATTTCCCCAAAGCACCACTTATATAGGAGTAAAACGGGATAATTTTGTAAGAAAATTTTCTTACGACTTTATAAATATGTTTATTCCAAATATAAGCATAAAAGAACTCAAGAAAATCTTAAACCCAAGATAACTTCAAACATAGTAAATATATTTATATAAATTTTTTTTAAAAAAATTGTTTATAAACAATAAGTTATTCTATTGATGAATTTTATTGAATGCTATATACTTAAAGTTGATCGTTCACATAACATCACCCATTGTTAAACTCGATCAAAGTAATTCACGACCAAAAGTCTTCAAAAACAATTTATGACCAAAAGTCCTCTTGTTTTAAAACCTGATAATTAAATCTTGTTTATTTGTAAATATATAAAACATTAAACGCAAAATTTAATTGTCACTTTTTACATAAACAATTAAAAGGTTAAAATTATTATTATGAAATCAGATCTAGAAATAGCACAAAGTGCTCAATTAAATAAAATTGAAGACGTAGCAAAAAAAATAAATATTACTCAAGATGCATTAATTAATTATGGCCCACATATGGCAAAAATTAATACCAAGGAGTTAAAACAAAAAGAGAAAAAAAAGGCTAAACTAATTCTAGTAACTGCAATGAGTCCCACTCCAGCAGGTGAAGGCAAAACAACGACTACTATAGGGCTAACAGACGCTCTTGCAATCCAAGGTAAAAGTGTTGTTGCATGCTTAAGAGAGCCTTCATTGGGACCTGTATTTGGTATGAAGGGAGGTGCAACCGGTGGTGGATATGCTCAGGCTATTCCAATGGAAAATATTAACCTTCACTTTACCGGCGACTTTCACGCAATCACCTCAGCAAATAATTTGCTTGCTGCACTTGTAGACAATCATATTTATCATGGAAATGAATTAGGTATAGACCTTGATACGATTACCTTTAAAAGAGGTTTAGATATGAATGATAGATCTTTAAGGAAGGTAAATATCGATAATGCACGTTATCAATATCAAGGGGGGTTTGATATATCCGTGGCAAGTGAGGTGATGGCAATTTTTTGCTTAGCAACATCATTAGATGACCTAACGTACAGATTAGGTGAGATACAGGTAGCGCAAAATATTAATAAAAATAAAACGCCCATATACGCAAAAGACTTAAAGGCTCAAGGAGCTATGGCTGCATTATTAAAAGATGCTTTCATGCCTAACCTAGTTCAGACATTAGAGCATAATCCGGTAATAATTCATGGAGGTCCTTTTGCAAACATTGCTCATGGGTGTAACTCATATGTGGCAACACAACTGGGGACTAATATGGCTGAGTATGTTGTAACTGAAGCCGGATTTGGTGCCGATCTAGGCGCAGAAAAATTTATTGATATCAAATGTAGACAAACAGGTCTAGAGCCAAGCTTAATTGTCATAGTTGCCACGATAAGAGCCATGAAATATCATGGTGGCGTAAAAGTGGAGGACCTTAATAATGAAGATTTATTAGCACTTGAAAAAGGCTTTGCTAATTTAGAACGACATATTGAAAATTGTAGTCAACATTATGGGCTAAATTTAGTAGTTGCTATTAATCATTTTAAAACAGATACCGATGAAGAGGTTAAGCTTGTTCAAGAAAAAGTAGAGAAACTAGGCTTCAAGGCTATCTTATGTTCACACTGGGGGGAGGGCTCTAAAGGAGCTGAATTACTTGCTAAAGAAGCTATAAATCTTGCTGAAGAGCCGAATCAATTTAAGTATGTTTATGATACAAAAGATTCTATTAAATCTAAATTAAAGACAATCGCTCAGAATATTTATCGAGCTAAAGATATTATGTTTGAAGATGAGGCTTTAAATCAGTTGAATACCATAGAGAATGAATACGCACACTTTCCTGTTTGTATTGCAAAAACGCCTTATTCTTTTTCAGGTGATGCAAAAGAAATAGGAGCGGTTTCTGACCATACACTTAATATAAGAGAAATCAGGTTGGTCAGGGGTGCAGGATTTATTGTTGCCATTTGCGGTAGCGTGATGACTATGCCAGGTCTTCCTTTAAAACCAGCAAGTGAAGGTATTTCAATTAATTCTGATGGAGAAATAGAAGGGCTCAGTTAAAATGAGAATTGTATTCTCGGAAGGACAATCTGAGGAAATAATTAATAAATCAAAATTCATTGGATATAGCGTTGTTGCTAGTTCAAGAGAATGCTTCTTAGAAAGATTAAGGGAGATAAAAATTAATAATCCATCAGCAAGCCATGCTGTGTATGGATTACAAATAAAAAAAAATAGTATCGAACCTTATTTTAGTGATGATGGTGAACCCACTGGTACAGGTGGGAGGCCATTATTGAATATTTTAGAATCTAGAAAAATTATTAATTGTGGTCTGGTGGTTGTGCGTTATTATGGCGGCATTAATCTAGGCATGGGTGGGCTCGCAAGGGCCTATAGTCAAGCAGGCTTAAAAGCAATCCAAGCATCAAGTTTAAATGATTATATTGAATTATATGAATATAAATTAATTATTAAATACAATAATTTAAACAGTATTTCTAAAGCTATACTTGATAATAAAGGTACGATAATTGATCGAATATTTGACCAAAATATTACCCTTAAAGTTAGTATGAGTGTTGCTACTAAAGAACTTTTAGAAAAGAGGTTTCCCATGACTAAAATTCAATCTTTAACTTAAATAAATTTCTCTTTTTATATAAAAAATTTAATCTTTTTGCATTAGCTGACTTAGTTAAATCTATCTCCTAATTCTGTTATTATTTGTAGGATATAAATATAAGGATCCATCAATGAAACTTGAATCGATAGCGTTACATCATGGTTATGAGTCAAAAAATAATGATCAAAAAGCAGCGACCGTTCCTATATACCAAACTTCTGGATTTACTATAGACGATACCCAGCATGGTGCTGATTTATTTGATCTTAAAGTTGAAGGAAATATTTACACAAGAATAGGAAATCCAACCAATGATGTGCTTGAAAAAAGGGTTGCAGAAATGGAAGGTGGTATTGCTGCATTATCCCTTGCTTCTGGAATGGCGGCCATTACTTATGCCATTCAGACAATAACAAGAGCTGGCGATAATATCGTCAGTACAAGTCAGTTATATGGCGGCACTTACAATTGCTTTACACATAGCTTCCCCAAACAGGGCATTAAAGTAAAGATGGTCGACGGTGCAGACTATAAAGGCCTAGAAGCAGCAATTGATGAAAAAACAAAAGCTTTATATTGTGAATCTATCGGTAACCCCTTAGGCAATATCATTGATTTGAAGAAATTTGCAGACATTGCTCACAAACATGGCATCCCATTGATTGTAGACAATACTGTTGCTACACCATATTTATGTAGACCTATTGATTTTGGTGCTGATATTGTGATTCATTCTTTAACTAAATATATCGATGGACATGGTGCAACAATAGGGGGAATTATTGTTGACTCTGGAAAATTTGATTGGTCGAAGGACCCTAAAAAATATCCTATGCTCAATGAGCCTGACCCTTCTTATCATGGTGTTATCTATACCGAAACATTCGGAGTTGCAGCATTTATTGGATGTTGTCGAGTGGTTCCTCTAAGAGAGACAGGCGCCTGTTTGTCACCTAATAATGCATATATTATTATGTTGGGGCTTGAGTCATTGGGTGTCAGGATGGAGCGACATTGTTCTAATGCGCTTGCACTAGCAAGATACCTTGATGGTCATGAACGTGTGGAATGGGTAAATTATGCAGCACTTCCAAATGACAAATATAATGATGTTTGTAGAAAAATTACGAATGGCCAAGCATCAGGCATTATCAGCTTTGGAATAAAAGGCGGAAGAGAGGCGGGTGCAAAATTTATTGATGCATTAAAAATGATTCTTCGTGTCCTCAGTATGGGTGATGCTAAGTCATTGGCTTGTCATCCCGCATCCACCTTACATAGGCAACTTACATCAGAGCAAAAGGCATTAGCAGGTGTGAGTGAAGATTTAATTAGAATTTCTGTTGGTATAGAGCACATTGACGATATCATTGAGGATGTTGAACAGGCGATAGAGGCATCAAAAAAATAATGGATCATCATTTAAAAAAAAATATTTAAAGGGAAATTAATATGAAACTTGAATCGATAGCACTTCATCACGGTTATGAGTCAGAAAAAACAACGAAATCGGCAACAACGCCTATTTATCAAACTACTTCATTTACATTTGATGACACCAAACATGGAGCAGATCTATTTGATCTAAAGGTTGAGGGAAATATTTATTCAAGAATAATGAATCCTACCAATGCAGTGCTTGAACAAAGGGTTGCAGAAATGGAGGGAGGAATCGCAGCTTTATCACTAGCCTCAGGTATGGCAGCAATTACATATGCTATCCAGTGCATAACTCGTGCAGGCGATAATATTGTGAGTACTAATCAGCTTTATGGGGGAACATATAATTTATTTGCACATAGTTTTCCGCAGCAGGGAATAGATGTGAAGATGGTTGATGGCGCTGATTTCAAGGCTATTGATGCAGCAATTAATGAAAAAACAAAAGCTTTATATTGTGAATCTATCGGCAACCCCTTAGGCAATATAATTGACATAAAGGAATTAGCACAAATAGCTCATAAGCATGGCATTCCATTGATTGTGGATAACACTGTACCTACACCATACCTATGCAGACCTATTGATTTCGGCGCTGATATTGTGATTCATTCTTTAACCAAATATATGGGCGGTCACGGAACAACAATCGGAGGCGTGATTGTTGATTCAGGAAAATTTGATTGGGCTAAGGATCCTAAGAAATTTCCTATGCTCAATGAGCCAGACCCATCTTATCATGGCGTTGTTTATACTGAAGCATTGGGCCCTGCTGCCTTTATTGGGCGTTGTCGAGTAGTTCCTTTGAGAAATACTGGCGCTGCACTTTCACCTCATAGCGCTTTTCAAATTATGCAGGGGCTTGAAACTTTAGGACTTAGAATTAAACAACACTGTGAGAATGCGCTAGCACTTGCAAAATACTTAGAAAATCATGAGAGTGTGGATTGGGTTAATTATGCTGCGCTTCCTAATGATAAATATAACAGTCTTTGTAAGAAAATTACCAGCGGTCAAGCATCAGGCATTATCAGCTTTGGTATAAAAGGTGGAATTGAAGCTGGCACTAAATTTATTGATGCTTTACAAATGATTTTAAGGCTTGTGAATATAGGAGATTCAAAATCACTTGCATGCCACCCAGCATCCACAACTCATAGACAATTAAATCCTGATGAGCTTGCTTCAGCTGGCGTAAGTGAGGATATGATTAGAATTTCTGTTGGGATAGAGCATATTGATGACATTATCCAGGATGTTGAGCAAGCGATAGAGGCAACTAAGAAATAATGCTTATTGAGGTTTTATTAGGATTAATTCTTTTAGTTAGCATTGTAATCTTATGGAAGGTTTATCAAAAATCCAAAGAAAATAACAGTTTAGATAAGTTGCTTGAGGAAAAACACCGTTCCATAATTGTTGACATCAATGATAGTTTAAATAAATCTTCTGATCGACTCAATAAAACAATTACTGAAGAATTAAAGTCAACAAGAAAATCTCTCAATGACTTGCAGTTATCTCAGCAGGAAGCTTTATCAAAGATTCGTGAGGAAATTACTGAGAAAATTCACAAAACACTTTCTGAGCAAGGCAAAGCTCAGCAAGAAACCCTTCAAAATTCCCTAAAAAATTCAGCGTTGCAGTTGATTGCTTCAGTAGAAACACTTACAAAATCTGTTGATAAAAGGTTAGAAGCAATTACAGGAAAAGTTCAAGAAAGATTGGATGAAGGATTTAAAAAAACGAACCAGACCTTTGTAAGCGTAATGGAGCGTCTAGCAACTATTGATGAGGCTCAAAAAAAGATTGATGGCTTAACAACTAACATGGTTAGCTTGCAAGAGTTACTTGGAGATAAAAGATCTAGAGGGGCTTTTGGTGAGCTACAATTAGAAAGTCTTATAAAAAATATTTTGCCACCTGATTCATATAGTTTCCAACATACTTTTTCGAAAGGAGTCAGGGCCGACTGTGTATTATTTTTACCAGACCCAACAGGAACAGTTGCTGTTGATTCAAAATTTCCAATGGAAAATTATCAGAAAATGTTTGATGTAAAGCTTACAGATTTAGACAAAGCTAAAGCACAAAAACAGTTCAAAATAGATGTGAAAAAACATATTAATGATATTTCGAGTAAATATATTATTGCAGATGAAACATCGGATGGCGCTGTAATGTTTCTCCCAGCTGAAGCTGTTTTTGCAGAAATACATGCTTACCATCCTGAGCTTATACAAGAAGCAATGGCAAAAAAGGTATGGTTGGTATCACCAACTACACTTATGGCTGTACTCAATACCGCGAGAGCGGTCTTAAAAGATGTAGAAACGAGAAAACAGGTACATATTATCAAGTCTGAGTTAGGTAAGTTGGGTAAAGAATTTGAACGGTTTGATACAAGAATGAAAAAATTAGCAGATAACATTCGACAGGCTCATGAGAATGCAAAAGATGTTCATATTACAAGCCAAAAAATTTCACAGAGATTCATTCAAATTGAGAAAGTTGAAATTGAAGAGGACTCTAATAATGTCCTTGATTTTGATGAGAAGTCAGTGATAAGTAAAGATGATGAATCTTAAGCTATTATTATTTGCAAATTTAAGAGAAAAATTTGGGTTTAGTCAGAAAGATATTAATTTACCCGAAAAAATAGATTCTCCAGAAAGTTTCTTATCTTTGATGGCTCGCGAAAGAGGGGGTGATTGGAAGGAATTACATAAAGACCAAGCCTTATACAGGGTTGCAATCAATCAAAACTTATCATCTTGGACTGATGCTTTAAAAAACGATGATGAATTAGCAATATTTCCACCAATTACAGGAGGGTAAGTGTCTGTAAAAATTCAACAAGAAAGTTTTTCTATTTCAAAAATGATTACGCAGCTTTCTGAGAAAGATCATGTAGGTGCAGTAGTAACTTTTAGTGGTTATGTAAGAGAGTTTTCAAATGACAATCAATTGCAGTTTATGGAGCTTGAATATTATCCAGGAATGACTGAAAGGACTCTTGAAAATATTGAAAAAAAAGCAAGAAACTCATGGGATATTGATGATATTAGAATTATTCATAGGGTAGGAAAGCTACGTCCCAAAGATCTAATAGTAGGTGTGGCTGTCTCAAGTAAGCATAGAGGTAATGCATTTAAGGCATGTGAGTTTATTATCGACTTTCTTAAAACAGATGCACCATTTTGGAAGAAAGAAATTAATGAAAATGGGGCATCTTGGGTAAATGAAAGACAAGAAGACATTGCTAAAAAATCAAATTGGAAAAAATAACTTAAATTATTTTTTTCAAGCATAATTGAATCTATATTAATGAAAAAATTTAAAATAAAATGAATGTTAAAAAAGTTGTATTTCCAGTAGCAGGGTTGGGCTCAAGATTTTTACCTGCAACTAAAGCCATTCCCAAAGAAATGTTACCTGTTATTGATAAACCCCTAATTCAATATGCTGTTGAAGAAGCCGTTGATGCTGGTTTTAGTGAACTAATTTTTATAACTGGCGATACTAAGCAAGCAATCAAAGATCATTTTAATTTTAATCCTAATTTAGATATTTCAAATTTAACACAAGATAAAAAAAATCTTCTATCTAAAATGCATAAAGTGATTCCTGATCATGTTACTTGCGAGTATATTATTCAACATGAGCCTTTGGGATTAGGTCATGCAATATTGCAAGCAAAAGAAGTTGTTGGAGAGGAGCCATTTGCTGTGGTACTTGCCGATGATCTTATAAAATCTCAAACGGGTGTTTTAAAACAGATGAAGGATCAATTCAAAGATAAAGATTCATCCATCATTGCGATACAAAAAATCAAAAATGATGAATCGCTAAATTATGGTGTCATTGAATATAAGGAGGAAAGTAGCAATCTTTTTAAGACTACCAATATAATTGAAAAACCATCTCCAGAAAATGCACCATCAGACTATGGTGTTGTAGGTAGATATATTTTTTCTAATAAGATCTTTTCCTTTCTTGAAAAAATATTAGCTGGAGTAGGGAATGAAATTCAACTGACTGACGCAATAAAATTGATGTTAGAAAAAAATCTTGTTTATGGTTATGAATTTAAAGGAAAGAGATATGACTGTGGGACAAAGTTAGGCTTTATCGAGGCCAATATTTCTTATGCATTAAGTGATCCCGATTATGCTGATGAATTGAAAGAATTTATAAAAAATCTATTATGAAAATTAAAGATGTTGTTAACAACTCTGAAATTTTATTTTCATACGATGAAATTAAAAAAGCTATTTCCGGTATTGCAAACAAGTTAAATCAACAGTTTAAAGAAATAGAGAGCGAAGTAGTCTTGCTACCAATAATGAAGGGCGCAATTACATTTGCAGGCCATTTGATTCCGAAGCTTACTTTTGAAACAAATATTGAATACATTCATCTCACACGTTATCAGCAAAATTTACCAACGGAAGATTGTAATTGGATTTATAAACCTCCAGTTTCCCAAATTTCTGGTAAACATATCGTTGTTCTAGATGATATTCTCGATGAAGGAATTACATTACTTAATGTAATAGATCAATTAAAGCTTATGGGTGCAAATTCAATGACAACCGCTGTTTTATTCAACAAAAAAATTAATTTTAATAAAGCAATTCAAGTTGATTATGTTGGCCTAGAAGTACCTGATCATTATGTTTATGGTTTTGGACTTGACTTCAAGGGTGCCGGTCGAAATTTACCGAATCTTTATGCATTCAATGAAAAATAATAAAAAAATTAGAAGCCATGACCCCCAATTAGCAAGAGAATCTGAGCTATATGAAAATCCAATACCTAGTAGAGAGTTAATTTTACAAATTATGGAGGAGCATGGAGTACCAATCAAGAAATCAGATTTAATTCAAATGTTAGATATCGAAGAAAACGAAATAAATTTCTTTGAAAAAAGAATTAGGGCAATGGAGCGACAAGGACAAATTCTCATAAATCGAAAAGATGTCCTGTGCATTTCAAAAAAGATAAACCTAAGCTCAGGTAGGGTAATGGGCCACCCTGATGGGTATGGGTTCTTGATTCCTGATGATGAAACAATGGATGACGTGTTTTTGTCACCAAGGGAAATGAGTCAAGTGTTTAATAAAGATCGGGTTATGGTTCAAGTAACCGGTCAAGATAGAAGAGGAAGGCTTGAGGGAAAAATTGTTGAAGTTTTGGAGAGGGTAAATAAGGTCCTAGTTGGTAGAGTTGTTCAAGGGCAAGGCGTCACTGTTGTTTCTGCAGAGGACAAGAGGATCAGTCAGGATATTTTAATTCCATATAACTTAGATCTCAACGCAAAAACCGGTGATATCGTTGAAGTTGAAATTACTACCCAACCTAGTTTTAAAAGTAAGCCAATGGGTAAGGTAATAAATATTCTTGGTAATTACTCTGACAGTGGCATTGAAATTGAAATTGCATTGAGAAAACATAACTTACCCTATGAGTTTAAGTCAGAAGTAATTGATCAAGCAGAGTCATTTGATCAAAAAGTGAAGGCTAAAGATTTTAAAGGCCGGATTGATATTAGAAATCTTCCATTAGTAACGATCGATGGAGAGACGGCAAGGGATTTTGATGACGCAGTTTATGTTGAGCAAAAACAAGATAGTTGGCGGCTGCTTGTCGCAATCGCAGATGTAAGTAACTACGTAAAAGAAAATTCTGAGCTAGATAAGTCTGCAATAGAAAGAGGTAACTCTGTTTATTTTCCAAGAAGGGTAATACCAATGTTACCTGAAGCACTGTCAAATGGTCTTTGCTCTCTAAATCCAAATGTTGATCGATTGTGTATGGTATGCGACATGGTTTTTGATCAAAACGGAGATATTAAAAGCTATAAATTTTATCCATCTGTAATGAACTCTAAAGCACGGCTTACCTATACAATCGTCGATAGGATTTTAAATCATAATGATGAGTCGTTAAAAAAAGAATATAAGGCCCTATCAAATGATCTAGTTAATCTGCAAAATTTATTTAAATTATTAGCAAAAAAACGAGAGAAAAGAGGTGCAATTGATTTCGACTCCACTGAGACCTCGATTATTTTTAATGATAATGGAAAAATTGACCACATAAAGCCAATTTATAGAAACGAGGCTCACCGTATTATTGAAGAGTTTATGTTATCAGCAAATGTATGTGCCGCTAATTATTTACTAGAAAAACCTGGTGATGGCATATATAGAAATCACGAAACCCCCTCGGAGGAGAAGCTTGCAAATTTAAGGGATTTTTTATTAGATTTTGGACTTACTTTAGGGGGTGGGTCTAATCCCTCAGTAAAGGATTATGGATTAATTCTTAAAAAAATTTCTACCCGACCAGATGCACACTTATTACAGACAGTTTTACTAAGATCAATGCAGCAGGCTGCATATAGTAGCAAGAACTTAGGTCATTTTGGACTTGCATACAATGCATATACTCACTTCACATCTCCTATTAGAAGATATCCTGATCTAATTGTTCACCGATTAATAAAGTCACATTTAGAAGGCAAATCTTCAAATATTAAAAATATAGAATCTATCGCATTACATTGCTCTACCTCCGAAAGAACAGCTGATGACGCAACAAGGGACGTTGAGTCTTGGCTAAAGTGCTACTTCATGCAAGACAAAGTAGGGCAAAAGTTTTGGGGCACTGTATCAGGTGTAACAGGTTTTGGATTATTTATTGAGCTTGATGATATATTTATAGAAGGCCTTTTACATGTCACTGAATTAGGGAATGACTACTTTAATTTTGATAAAGGTAGGCATGTAATGATAGGAGAAAAAACCAACTTAACCTACCGTCTAGGCGATCGTTTAGAGGTGAAAGTTGTTCGGGTGGATTTAGATTCAACAAAAATTGATTTGTCATTGATAAGCTTACAAAAAAAACCCTCTAAAAAATTTAAGAAATCTTTTATCAGAGCTGAGAAAGTTAATAAAAAAAGTAAACGAAGAAAGAAAAAATGAGTACTGAAAAAAAAATATATGGATTTCATTCAATCACCACTCATATAAGACTTGACCCCTTATCTATTAAAGAAGTTTTTATTGATGAGGCCAGAACTGACGGACGAGTGGGTGATTTAACCAAACTAATCAAAACCAACGAAATAAAATTTCATTTATCTACCAAAGATCGCCTTGATGGTATGGTTTCCAGTAAAAAACATCAAGGTGTGGTAGCAATAATTCGAGCTTCACAAAATAGTTATGTAACTATAGAGGATATTATTGAAGAAAATTTTGGAAAAACTTTTCTATTTTTAATACTTGATGGCGTTGTTGACCCTCATAACCTTGGGGCTTGCTTTAGAGTTGCAGATGCAATGGGTGTCGATGCATTAATTTGTCCCAAGGATAACGCTGTTGGTTTAAATGCAACTGTGAGGAAAGTCGCATGTGGAGGTGCAGAATCAGTTCCCTTTGTTGTTGTGACAAATTTAGCAAGAACAATTCGTTACCTAAAAGATTCAAATGTTTTTATATATGGTACAGATAATGATGCCAAAAAAACTCTAAGTGAAACAAGGTTCGAGGGTTCTGTTGCTCTAGTTATGGGCTCTGAGGAAAAAGGGATGCGACGCTTAACAAAAGAATTATGCGATGATATTTTTTCCATTCCCATGATGGGTAAGGTTGAAAGTTTAAATGTAAGCGTTGCCTCGGGAATTTGTTTGTATGAGATAAAGCGCCAAAATTTCTAAAAAAAAGGGTTTTATTTCTAAAACCCTTTTGAAATTGGCTCCTCAACCTGGGCTCGAACCAGGGACAACATGATTAACAGTCATGTGCTCTACCAACTGAGCTATTGAGGAATAACTTTAATTGGAGCATTTTAACAAAGCTTTTAAATTGAATCTAGTCTTCTATTGCCTCTTTAATCCGCTTAAGAGCTTGTTTTAAATTTTCCAAAGATGTCGCAAAAGATATTCGAAAGTAGTTGGGTGCTCCAAAAGCTGTTCCAGGGACAATAGCTACACCTTTTGTTTCAAGTAGGTATTCAGAAAATGAAATGTCATTATTTTCTTTCAGCTTACCTTGAGTGAACAACTTATTAATAGCTTCTTTAGCAAACGGAAAGGAATAGAAAGCTCCTTTTGCATCTATGCATTGTATGCCTTCGATCTCATTAAAGGCGTCTACAACAAAACGATGCCTTTCTTTAAATGCATTTACCATTGGTACGATGCATGTTTGGTCACTATTGAGTGCTGCCTCTGCAGCAACTTGTGAAATGGATGTCGGGTTTGAGGTCGATTGTGATTGCAAGATTCCCATTGCTTTTATTATATGACTTGGTCCTGCAGCATAACCAATTCTCCAGCCTGTCATGGAATATGCTTTTGAAACCCCACTTAAAATAATTGTTCTATCTTTTAGTTTTGGTTCAACCATAGCAATGTTGAAAAAGGGTTCGTCATTTAAATTTATTTTTTCATAAATGTCATCAGTGCCGATTAACACCTTCGGGTATTTTAGTAAGACTTTTGCTAATTCTTTTAATTCACTCTCAGAATAAACAGAACCTGTTGGATTTGAAGGAGAATTGAGCATAACCAACTTTGTGTTTTCAGTAATTGCATTTTCAAGTTGTGAAGGTAATATTTTAAATTCTTGATCAATGCCACATGATATTACAACTGACTTTGCACCGGTTAGTTCAGCAATATCTGTGTATGAAACCCAATATGGCGCTGGGATAATGACTTCGTCTTCATGATCCAAAATAGCGAGACACAAATTAAAAATACATTGCTTTCCTCCAGTACCTACAATAACTTCGTTAGCCTCATAGGAGAGTTTGTTCTCGCGTGATAATTTTGTAACAATCGCTTTTTTTAAGCTGGGAGTTCCTGTGGCAGCAGTATATTTAGTGAATCCTGATTGTATTGCTTGGATAGCTGCGTCTTTGATAAAATCTGGTGTATCAAAATCAGGCTCACCCGCAGCCAAACCGATAATGTCCTTACCTTCGGATTTTAATTTAAGTGCTTTGGCGGTAATAGCAAGCGTAGGGGACTCCTGAATACGTCCCATACACTTTGAAAGAGGTGAGTTGCTCACAACTTAGTCCATTTAAAAAATATTTTATGATTTTACTTCAAAAATGTAATGGATTGAATCTTATTCACTAAATTAATATTTATTATTTTTTAAAATCCATGCTTTATTAGGATCAACTACATCTAATGTAGATTGTATTTGAGCCACCTTCTTTGAATCACCTTTGTCTTTGTATATCACTGCTTCTCTTAAGAGTGCATCTGAGTTATTTTGGTCAATTTCTAAAGCTTTATCATAAGATCTTAAGGCATCAGTAATTTTTCCCAATTTTTCATAAGCATAACCAAGCTCATACCAAGCTTCAGTGTTGTTTGGTTCTTTATCTACCCATTCTTTGGTGACCCTTTCTAATTTAGCCCAGTTTCTTTTTGTTTTTGGAATAGCAATTTTTAAAAAATATGGCTTTTTATCCTCATCTTCCTCCCAGAGAGCTTTACCGTTGATAGGGAATTCTGTTTCGACTTTTTTATTCATTAGATCTTTGATCCATGCGGTTGGGAGTGAATAGTAGTTCCCATAACCAGTAGTCTTAAATGTGTTGATACCAATCAAGTTACCCTTTAAATCAAATAAGCCGCTTCCACTCGCCCCCATTCTGAATTTAGCTGAACTTAAGATTATATTCTCACCTTCGAAATTATAGGTGGCGATAATATTACCCCCTGTTGTAAGCGCTACAGGTGCACCACCAGAGTGCCCAATACCAACTATCTCCTGACCCTTTTTAAGGTTATCACTATCTCCAAGTGGAACGGGATTTACCGGTAGATTAAATACAGAAAGCAGACACAGGTCGTGCCATCTGTCTGCTTGCACCCCTGTAACAGGAAAGGCTGTTTCTCCAAAAGAGACCCAAGGAGATTTAGTTTCTCTAAGAACATGGCAATTTGTAATAACTTTGTCTTTAGCGACAACAACCCCTGATCCATAAGCTAATCCAGTCTCTGTGTAACCACGAATTACCACACTTGATGACCAAGCCTTCATTAAATTTTCTCGATCAAACGAGTAACTTGTCAAAGTGAAACTGAATGTTAATATGAATAAAAGAAGTCTATACATTTAAAAATTCCTGTTAATTAAATATTACTTGTAGAGACTTGAACTATTTATTAAAGTTCTCGTACTAACTTATTTATTTTAAAAAATCAAATTTTGAATCTAACTTTTCCGAACAGTCCTTTTGTTTTAAATCAACCTTTTAAACCTGCAGGTGACCAACCCAATGCAATAAAGAACTTAGTTGAGGGTGTAAATAAAAATAAAAAGTTTCAAACTTTATTAGGTGTTACAGGTTCAGGTAAAACATTTACGATTGCCAACGTTATTGCTCAAACGGGTCGCCCATCGATAATTATGGCTCCAAATAAAACCCTTGCAGCACAACTATATTCAGAATTTAGAGATTTTTTTCCCGAAAATTCTGTTGAATATTTTGTTTCATACTATGATTACTATCAGCCAGAAGCATATGTACCAGGAAGGGATGTGTTCATAGAGAAAGATTCTAGTATTAACGATCATATAGAACAAATGAGATTATCGGCTACTAAATCCTTACTTGAGAGAGATGATTCAATTATTGTGGCGACGGTATCGGCTATTTATGGAATTGGAGATCCTGTTGACTACCACGGTATGGTTTTACATATCCAAAAGGATGAAAAAATACTTCAAAGAAATATTATCCTTCGTCTAGTTTCAATGCAATATGAAAGAAATGATTTTGACTTCTCAAGAGGTTGTTTTAGGGTTAGGGGCGATGTCATAGACATATTTCCTGCCGAAAATTCTGAAACAGCTATAAGAATTACCATGTTTGATGATGTTGTAGAATCTATAACTGCCTTTGATCCTCTTACAGGACAATTATTCGATAAGCTAAATAGATTCACAATTTATCCATCAAGTCATTACGTAACCCCAAGGGAGACGACACTAAAGGCTATTGAGAGGATAAAAATAGAATTAGCAGAAAGGGTTAAAGAATATGTCTCGCAAGGAAAGCTTCTAGAAGCACAGCGTATTGAGCAAAGGACTAAATTTGACTTAGAAATGCTAAATGAAATTGGATTTTGTAAGGGGATTGAAAATTACTCTCGACATTTATCAGGGAGAAGTGCCGGTGAGCCAGCCCCAACGCTATTGAATTACCTTCCCAACAATGCATTAATGATTATTGATGAGAGTCACGTTACGGTCCCTCAAATTGGAGGGATGTCGAAAGGAGATAGAGCTAGGAAAAATAATTTGGTTGATTATGGCTTCAGACTTCCATCTGCTCATGATAATCGTCCTCTAAAATTTCACGAATTTGAAGCAATTATGCCTCAATGTATTTTTGTGTCTGCAACACCTGCGGATTATGAAGAGAAACATTCTCCAATTATAATTGAACAGGTTGTGAGGCCAACTGGACTTGTAGATCCTGAAATACAAATTAAGCCAGCTGATACTCAAGTAGATGATGTTTTAAGTGAAATAAAATTAAGAGTAAGTAATAACGAGAGGGTTTTAATTACAACGCTAACAAAGAGAATGGCAGAGGATCTAACTGATTACCTAACAGAGCATTCCATAAAGGTTAGATATCTTCACTCAGAAATTGATACAGTTGAAAGAGTAGAAATAATAAGGGATCTAAGGTTAGGAAAGTTTGATGTTGTTGTAGGAATAAATTTATTAAGAGAAGGATTAGATATACCAGAAGTATCTCTTGTTGCTGTTCTAGATGCTGACAAGGAGGGTTTTTTAAGGTCAGAGAGGTCACTAATTCAAACGGCAGGAAGGGCAGCAAGAAATCTGAATGGCAAGGTAATTTTTTATGCGAATTCAATTACGAAAAGTATGCAAGCAGCTATGGACGAGACAGGTAGGCGCAGAAAAAAACAACTTAAATTTAATAAGGATAATAATATAACCCCAGTTGGTATTTTGAAAAAGGTTAAAGATATTATAGAAACCGTTCAAGATGCGGAGGAATTTAAAAAACAGCAGGCTAAATCAAAGTCAAACAGGAAGTACGAGGACCTTACAGAACCTGAGATTATTAAGGAGATTGGAAAGCTTGAAAAAGCTATGCAGACCTCAGCAAGAAATCTTGAGTTTGAAAAAGCAGCAGAGGCTCGAGATGTTATAAAATATCTCAAAGAAAGAATTTATGGGGCCAACATCAAAGACAAAATTAATTAAGCAAAAACATTGATTTAAAACATTTAAGTTAATATAATCACCATTCTTTAATCCTTGCTTCACAAAATTAATTTGGAAGCTATAAACCATAAGGAGAGTTTATGCGACATTACGAAATAGTATTTATTGTTCATCCTGATCAGAGTGAGCAAGTCCCATCAATGATTGAAAGAATCCAAAAATCTGTAAGTGCAAATAAGGGAAATGTTCATCGATTAGAAGATTGGGGGAGAAGGCAGCTTGCTTATCCAATCCAGAAAATTCATAAAGCACACTATGTTTTAATGAATATTGAGTGCACCCTAGAATCCCTAGCTGAATTAGAACATAACTTTAAGTTTAATGATGCTGTTATTAGACATCTTGTTGTCTCGAAAAAAACAGCAGTTACTCAAGATTCGCCAATGATGGGGGAAGAAAAATCTAAGTCACTTCTTGGTGATAATCAGAATAAGGTTTCTTCTGATTCTGAAGAAAAGGCTCCTGCAGCTAAAAAAGAAGCTAAAGAAGAAAAGGCTCCAGCAGCCAAGAAAGCTCCTGCAGCTAAAAAAGAAGCTAAAGAAGAAAAGGCTCCAGCAGCCAAGAAAGCTCCTGCAGCTAAAAAAGCTAAAGATGGAGATGCCTAATTAGTGAATAAATTTCAAATTGATGGCGAAATCATTTTGAAAAATAAAATTCGTTATACGCCCTCAGGGTTAATTGTTCAAAGTTTTATGATAAGGCATAAATCTAATCAACAAGAGGCGAATTTAAAAAAAGTAGTTGGATTAGAATTAGAGGCAGTTTTTATTAACAAACAAGAGAAAAAAGAAATTCAGATTGGAAATAAATGTTTATTTATTGGTTTTTTAGAAAAAAAATCACTCAAATCAAGACAATTAATATTTCATGTGACTGAATTTAAATAACTTAGGAGTTAAATGGTTATGGCAAGAGATATGTATAAAAGAAGAAGGTATTGTAGATTTTCTGCTGAAGGAATAGATGAAGTTGATTATAAAGACGTATCAATTCTTAAAGACTTTATAACAGAAAATGGTAAATTAATTCCTGCAAGAATTACTGGTACAAAAGCTAGATACCAAAGACAACTTTCAACCGCAGTAAAGCGTGCAAGATTTTTGGCTTTACTCCCATTTACTGACAAGCACTAGGAGAGAAAATGGAAATTATATTACTTGAAAAAATTGTGAATCTTGGTGAATTAGGGGATGTTGTAAACGTTAAAGACGGATTCGGAAGAAATTTCCTTATTCCACAAGGTAAAGCTAAACGAGCAACAGCTCAAAATATGGAAGAATTTAAAGCTAAAAAGGCTGAGCTTGAAAAACAACAGGCAGCTTTAGAGAAATTATCTCAACAAAGAGCTAAAAAGCTTGATGGGGTGACCATTAACATTTCTCAAAAAGCTGGGGTAGATGGAAAACTTTTTGGATCTGTAAATAATATTGATATTTCTGAAGCGCTTTTAAAAGAGGGGCATGAGGTTGCTAAGTCGGAAATAAGACTTCCAGAGGGACCTTTGAAATCAACTGGAGAATTTGATATTACTATTGATCTTCAACACGACTCAACTGCTTTAATAAAAGTTATAATTGAGGGTGAAGAGTAATATAGACCAAAAAATTAAATTTTATAGGCTGTCAATGAGGCAGCCTTTTTTTTATTCGTTATAATGAAATAATGGACGAAAATCAAATATCTTCTCTAAAAGTTCCGCCTCATTCTATTGAAGCTGAACAATCGATTTTAGGCGGTCTATTAATTGATAATAAGGCGATTGATAGGATTGCTGGGCAAGTATCAGCCTCTGATTTTTACAGAAATGATCATAAAATCATTTTTTCTCATATCAGTAAGTTAATTGATAATAATCAACCTGCAGATATTGTCACAGTTGCAGAATCTTTGGAGCAGAATTCAGAGTTAACTAAAGTAGGAGGAGTAGCATACCTTGGGATGATCGCTGAAAATACACCTACTGCGTCAAATATTTCAGGATATGCGAAGATTGTTCGTGAAAGATCAATCATGAGAAATCTTGTAGATGTAGGGTCGGATATTGTAGAGAGTGCTTTTTCGCCTCAAGGTAAAGATGCACAGCAATTACTTGATGAGTCAGAATCAAAAATATTTCAAATTGCAGATGCAGGCACCTCTGAAAAATTAGGTTTTGTTGATATTAAAGAATTATTACCAAAAGCAGCCCAAAGAATTGATGATTTATATCAACTTGATGACCCCAATGGTGTAACCGGTGTCCCTTCTGGATATTCAGACCTTGATCAAAAGACAGCTGGACTCCAACCTGGTGATCTTATCATCATTGCAGGCAGACCTTCAATGGGGAAGACCTCACTTGCCTTAAATATTGCAGAGCATGTAGGAATGGAAGCAGGGTTACCAGTAGCTATTTTTTCAATGGAAATGGGAGCTGCACAATTAACAATGCGTTTGCTGGGCTCTGTTGGCAAACTTGATCAACATAAAATGAGAATTGGTCAATTGGAAGATGAGGACTGGCCAAAGCTAACTAATGCCTTAGGTGTCCTAAATGAGGCACCAATATTTATTGATGAAGGCTCTGCTTTAAATTCTTATGAGGTTCGTGCAAGAGCTAGAAGGTTACATCGGCAGCAAGGCAAATTAGGACTTATTGTAATTGACTATATCCAACTGATGTCATCTGCAAATGATCAATCTGGAGAGAACAGGGCTACAGAAGTTTCTGAAATTTCAAGATCATTAAAGGCTTTAGCGAAGGAGTTAAACGTCCCCGTTGTTGCTTTATCTCAATTGAATAGAAGTGTTGAGTCAAGACCTGATAAAAGACCGATGATGTCAGATTTGAGAGAATCTGGAGCTATCGAACAAGATGCTGACGTCATTATGTTTATATATCGCGACGAGGTCTATAATCCTGAAACAGCTGAAAAAGGTGTTGCTGAAATTCTTTTATCAAAACAGAGAAATGGACCAACAGGAGTAGTTAAATTAACATTCCTTGGACAATATACGCGCTTCGAGAATTATGCCAATCCTGGATACGATTCAAATTTATAGATTATGCGTCCGATAAGAGCTTGTATTGATTTAAGCGCCCTTACTTTTAATCTTCAGCTAATTAAAAAAATCGCAAAAAATAGTAAGGTAATGGCGGTTCTAAAAGCCAATGCCTATGGACACGGATTGGTAGAATCGGTCAAAGCATTAAAACATGCAGAAGGCTTAGCTGTTCTTACTGTGGACGAAGCTATTAAAATTAGAAAAGTAGGCTATAAAAAAACAATTTTGCTTCTTGAAGGATTTTTTAGAGCTGAGGAAGTTTATGAGGCTGAAAGACTAAATCTCAATATAGTTGTTCATAATGAAAAACAAATTGATTTTTTGAACAATGCAGTTTTAAAAAAGCCTTTAGATATTCATTTAAAAATTAATACTGGAATGAATAGATTAGGATTTCCTCCTGATGATATTGACTATCTAATTGAAAATTTAAATGCAAACCCAAATATCTCAGATATAACCTTAATGACACATTTTGCAACGGCTGATGAAAAAGAGGGAATAAAAAAACAGCTTGACTGTTTCAATCACGCTACAAATAAATATAATTTAAGCACTTCCGTAGCTAATTCAGCTGCGCTTTATAAATTTCCTGAATCAAGACTTGATTGGGTTAGGCCAGGGATTATGTTGTATGGCGCATCACCTTTTGAGGACATTCCATCAAAAGAACTTCATGTTAAACCTGTGATGTCTCTAGTAAGTGAAATTATTGCTATTCAGGATGTTAAGTTAGGTGAGGCTGTGGGTTATGGTAATAGTTATGTTGCTAAACAAGATATGCGGATAGGGGTTGTCGCGTGCGGTTATGGAGATGGATACCCAAGACATGCTAAGACAGGAACTCCAATTATGGTAGATCAAATAAAAACAACGACCGTTGGGAGAGTTTCTATGGATATGTTATTTGTTGATTTATCAGATAATCTAAATGCAGATATAGGTTCAAAAGTAGAGATGTGGGGAAAACATATTTCAGTCGATGATGTAGCAATGAACTCAGGCACTGTGGGGTATGAATTGTTATGTAATATCTCAGCTTCATCAAGAGTTTTATTGGAGTATGAGGATGGCTAAAAGTAAAACAGCTTTTCAGTGCAGAGAGTGTGGTGGTAATTCTTCAAAATGGCAGGGTCAGTGCCCTCATTGTTTCGCTTGGAATACTCTTGAAGAAGTAATTCTTGAATCAAAAACACCATCAAGATTTGCATCACTATCAAAAACAAACGAGCTTACAAAACTTGATGATGTAAAAGCATTATCTATACCTAAAAGAAAAACAAATATATCAGAATTTGATCGTGTTCTTGGTGGAGGTTTTGTTCCAGGAGGTGTAATTTTGATTGGCGGTGATCCAGGTATTGGTAAATCAACAATTTTAATTCAAGCGCTCTCAGCAATCACTCAGGACCCAGTAGATGATTGCAATGTTATATATGTTAGTGGCGAAGAATCAAAAGAACAAATTGCTATGCGTGCAAAGAGGCTTGAGTTAGAGGTGTCTGATATCTCAATTTTGTCTGAGATCAATCTTGAGAAAATCGTCAGTGTTATTCAAAAGAATAAACCAAATGTTGTTGTTATTGACTCTATTCAAACTATTTACTCAGAAGAAATGACCTCAGCACCCGGTTCTGTGACACAGGTCAGAGAGTGCTCAGCTCAGTTAACACGAATAGCTAAACAATTTGATATAACTATGCTATTGGTTGGCCATGTAACAAAAGAGGGTGCTTTAGCAGGCCCAAGAGTTTTGGAGCATATTGTAGATACAGTATTATATTTTGAAGGTGATCCAAATTCTAGCTTTAGAATGATTCGTGCATTTAAGAATCGCTTTGGCGCAGTCAATGAATTAGGTGTTTTTGCTATGACTGAAAAGGGCTTGAAAGAGGTAACTAATCCATCGGCACTCTTTTTGGCACACCACCATAAGGAGGTAAATGGGTCCTGTATTACCTGCATTCAGGAAGGCTCAAGACCCATGCTCATCGAAATCCAAGCTCTAGTAGACAATGCTCATGGACATTCTCCTAAAAGGCTATCGGTTGGTTTAGATCAAAATAGATTGGCGATGTTGCTTGCATCACTCAACAGGCATGCTGGTATCGCATGTTTTGATCAAGATGTTTTTGTCAATGCTGTTGGCGGTGTAAAAATTGTAGAACCAGGTGTAGACTTAGCAATTTTATGCGCTATCGTCTCGTCATTTAAGAATCAACCACTTGACCAAAAAACAGTTATCTTTGGTGAAATAGGTCTTGCCGGGGAGGTTAGACCAGTCCAAAGAGGTCAGGAGAGATTAAAAGAAGCTGCTAAATTAGGATTTACAAAAGCAATAATTCCTAAAGCAAATCAAGCTAAACAAAAAATTAATGGTATCGAAATATTTCCAGTGGATAATCTTTACAACGCTATAAAGCTTTTACAAGCTACACATAGCTAGTGGGTTAGTAATTTTATTTTATCCATGAAAAACCAAGCATTGTTAGGGTAGCTATTTTTAATTTTCTAAATCCAGGCAGGATAGTTTTTTGATTAAGAATTTTTTCAGGGCTATCTTTTTCAATCTCATTCAAAAGTACAAAGTATATATTTCCCATAATGAGACTAATTTTTTGAGATTTTTTATCTTCCATGGGCAGTGAAGTAAGAGCTAAATCATAAAATTTTTTTGCTCTACCTACTTGATTTTCAACTAATTTTTTTATTTTTTCACTATTTTTAAGCAAAATAATTTCTTCCTCTGAGACCTCTAATTTTTTCAATTCATCAAGTGGTATATAAATCCTTCCCCTACGTGCATCTTCTCCTATATCTCTGATGATATTTGTAAGCTGCAATGCAATTCCAAGGTTTTTAGCAAATATAAGGGTATTTTTGTTTTGATAACCAAATATGTTTGCAGAGAGGATGCCAACGCATGAAGCTACTCTGTAGCAATAAAGTTTCAACTGCTCAAAGCTTTCATAGCGATTGTATTTTACATCCATCTCCATACCATCAATAATTTCAATAAAATGCTGTTTTAAAAGTTTATAAGTGTGTATAAATGGATATAAAGCTTTAGTGACAGGATGTTGAGGCTCACCTTTATATAATCTTTCAATCTCATCTCTCCACCAATTTAATTTTTTACTCGCAATTTCATGATCCACACATTCGTCCGCTATATCATCAACTTCTCTACAAAAAGCATATAGCGCAGTCAATGCATCTCGCTTTTCCTTTTTTAGAAAGACAAAGGCAGATAGGAAGCTTGAGTGGCTCTCTTTAGTTTTTTGTTTGCAGTATTCTTTAGGCGTCATTTTTTTTGATAATGGTTTTTACTAGCAAAATTGCCCAATCAAGCTTTGAAATTTTGGGAGGATTTATGAACCAATCACAATCATCTTTTTTTAATCTTTTAATTAATAAATCTGCACCAGCAATTAAAATATTGATTTGAAGCTTTAATTTACCATCTATATTCTTACTTAGGGGGCTACCTTTTTGCAATTTCAATTCTATTCTTTTTATCCAAAAATTTTTAAATATTTTCCAATTTTGATTAAACATTCTTGATTTGATATCTGATTTTTTTAATTTAAACTTCCTCATTTCTTTTTTGGGGATGTATACCCTACCTTTTAAAAAATCCTCATGGATATCCTGACTCATCCCAATCAAAGCAAGTGCCTGACAGAGGTAGTTTGAATATCTAATATTTTTTTTATTATGAACAGAAAATAGCTTTAAAATCATTTCTCCAGCAGGGCATGCTGCTTTATTACAATAGTCCATTAAATCACTTATGTTTTCATATGATCCTTTCTCAATATCTTGTTTAAAGGCCGATATAAATCTTTCAAATAGTTTTATATCAAGAGAGTAACTATTGATCACTTTTTCTAAATCAATAAAAAAAGGATTTTGAATTTTTCTTTTGTTCTTGATTGCATTGATATTAATTTCTATTTCCTTTAGTAATTCTCTTCTTTGCTTTAAAGAAAGCTCACCTTCATCAGCAACATCGTCTGCATCCCTGGCAAAGGCATAAAGAAGAGTAGCCGCATCTCGGTGTATTTTTGGAAACAATAAAGTAGCCACTGGAAAATTTTCATAGTGTTTTTTTGTAATTTTTGCTTTTTGAAGGGTAAGATAATGATTCATAAATTAAGTATGCCACAGACTGGTATGGTGTTGATTTCGAATAGGACATATTATGATTGGTATTATTGGTGGGACAGGCTTACAAAATATTGATGCATTAAATATAATTCGTGAGTCTTTTATTGACACACCTTATGGAAAACCATCTGACAAAGTAGTTGTTGGTAAGTTAGAAAATCATGATGTTGTTTTTTTACCCAGGCATGGAAATGAGCATACTGTTCCTCCTCACTTAGTAAATTACCGTGCAAACATTTACGCACTAAAGTCTTTGGGTATAGAAGCTATCTTTGCGGTCGCGACCGTAGGCTCCATTCCAAATTCAATTAACCCTGGTTCGATTGTGATACCCCATCAGATTATTGATTACACCTATGGGCGAGAGCATACATATTTTGATGGCATTACTAAGCCCTTATCTCATATTGACTTTACAACCCCCTATAACTCAAAATTAAGAAAGTTATTGTGTGCCAATGCTTCCTTAAAAGATATTAATTTTGTAAAAGAGGGTGTATACGCGGCAGTTCAGGGCCCAAGACTAGAGACAGCGTCAGAAATAGATAGATATGAAAAAGATGGGGCAACAATCGTTGGTATGACAGGAATGCCAGAGACATCATTAGCCAAAGAGCTCGATATACCTTATGCTGCAATATGCCCAGTAGCAAACTTTGCAGCTGGAAGAGTAACTAGTAAGGACGGTATTACACATCAAGAAATTAATGAGCAATCTGAAATGATGGCACTTAATGTCAGTAAATATTTAAAGAAAGTAATCGAAGCTTATGGCAATTAGAGAAATCTTAAGGATGGGCAATCCAGTTTTACTTAAAGAGGCTGAAAAGGTAAAAGAATTTGATACACCTGAAATACATCATTTGATTAAAGACATGATTGAGACAATGGAGGATGCTCAAGGAGCAGGGCTTGCCGCACCTCAGATTGGAGAGAGTATTCAGTTAGTTATATTTGGTGTTGAAAAAAATGAACGATATCCGGAAGCAGAGGAGGTACCATTTACGGTTTTAATAAACCCTGTTATCACCCCCTTATCAAAGGATAAAGAAAATGATTGGGAAGGATGTTTATCAGTGCCTGGTATGCGAGGCGTAGTTCCAAGATATAAGAAGATTAACTATAAGGGCTTTGACCAATATGGTAATGAGATTGATAGGGATGTGGAGGGTTTTCATTCAAGGGTAGTGCAGCATGAATGCGATCATCTTTTTGGAATCTTATATCCCATGCGTATTGAGAATATGAAACTCTTTGGGTTTCATGACGAGATATTTGTTGAATAAATTTTGTTTAAAATCTAATCGTTATGATAAAATTTCGTTTCCGGAAGAGTGGCAGAGCGGTTTAATGCACCGGTCTTGAAAACCGACGTGGGTTCACGCCCACCGTGAGTTCGAATCTCACCTCTTCCGCCATCAAATCAATCAAAATTAAAATTTAATAAAATTCCGATACCCTTATTATGCAAGGTATCGGAATTCAACACTCTCTTATTATTAGAACGGATAGTAGATTTTCATTTACTACCAAAAATTATTTATTGTTCAATTGATCTTTTCCTGGCGCATAAGTTTCTGCTGGTCCTGGGAAAGTTTTTGCATGGACATCTGCTGCGAATTGATTTACAGCATCTTTGATGAGATCAGCACCGTTCATATATGTTCTAACAAATTTTGGCTTAAAATCTGTTGAAAAGCCAAGCATATCTGGAAGTACTAACGCTTGACCATCAACATCTAGGCCTGCACCAACACCTACAACTGGTATCGAAACTGCCTTACTTACTAAGGCACCGACGTGTTGAGGGACTGCTTCTAAAACTATGGCTATACATCCAAGTTGATCAAGTTTTTTTGCTTCTTCAATGATCTTTTGTTCGCTTTCTTTAGTTTTACCTTGCGCTTTAAAGCCACCAATTGCATTGTGGTGAGATGGGGTAAGGCCGATGTGACCAATTGCTGGGATACCCGACTCTGAAAGGTGAGCATAAAGCTCCTCATTGCCATCTACCCCCTCAATTTTGAGAGCATTTGCTCCTGCTTTAATTAATATTTCTACATTATCTAAAGCTTCCTTAAGTCCTTTTCTATTGCTCATAAAAGGCATGCCAGCAATAAGGAATTTATCTTTCGCTCCTTTTTTGACTGCTCTAGTATGCATCGCAATGGTATCAACATCACAAGATAAAGTATCTTCATGACCATGGACAACCATATTTAAATCATCACCAATTAAAATACCATTTACATCTGTGTCATTAAGAATCTTGGCACTCCAGTATTCATGTGAGGTAACAACTACAATTTTCGTCCCTTCAGCTTTTAATTTTTTAAAATTTTCTAGTACGCTCATAATCTTTTCCTTTATTTAATTCACTTAATTCTCGATGATAATAAAAGAGCACTAAATCATTTTTTGATTTAAGGCAAATATTATCTAGTTTGTTTAAGGTTGGACTTTTGGTCGCGGATTTACTTTTTGAAGACTTTTGGTCATGACTTACATTTTTTTAAAACACACATATGACAATGATAACGTCAATTTGGTTCTTTAATTTTTTACTATATAGTATTAATTTGCAGTTTACAACATTAGGTTTTCCTTAATATCTAGAAATAAAAGACATTAAGCTAATGAGCAATAAATTTTTTCATTAATAAATTGTTATCTTTACTGCTACGGAGTTATTTTGAATAAAGATACGGCAAGAAAACTATTTCAAGAAAAGCGTCAAAAAATAACCGTTTTTAGATTTGAGCAAGAATCTTCACAACTTATACAAAACACGATTAATCTAATTAAAAAATTAAATCCCAGATGCATTCATTGCTTTTTACCTATACAAACAAAGCAGGAAATAAATACGAACCCAATCATCGAATATTGCTGGTCAAAGAATATACACGTGGTTGTTCCCATCAGTAATTTTGATGAGGGCACACTTAAAAGTGCAGAATTTAGTCCTAATACTGAAACAAAAATTACCAAAAATAATATAATTGAACCTTCAAAGCCAGTTTGGCAAGAAGATCATGACATTGATTTGGTAATCACTCCTTTATTAGCTTTTGATATTAAAGGGTATAGAGTAGGTTATGGGAAAGGATTTTATGATCGTTTCTTTGCCTCTTTAAGGAATGATGTTAAAAGAGTTGGAATAAGTCTTTTTAGTCCTTGTGAGGAAATAGAAAATATAAATGAATATGATATTCCATTGACGCACTGCATTACTCCCAAAAAAATTTATACTTTCTCTAGGGTTTTATGAAATCGATATATTGGTTTAGATATGACCTCAGAGTTAATGATAATATTTCATTAAACAAAGCCCTAGATGATTCTGATGAAATACTTTTTGTTTATATTCAAGATTTAAAAAATTTCAACAACTCTGATTGGGGTTTCCCTCGGATGGGAAATCTTCGAAAAACATTTATATTACAGGGCCTTAATTCATTAAATCTAAAACTCAATGAGCATGGCCATTCATTAAATGTCTATCAAGATGATCCAGTAAAAAGTCTTATCAAATTAGTTAAGAAATTTAACATTGATCGTATTTACTGTGAATCTATTGATGCATATGAGGAACTTGATGAAGAAAAAAGGCTGATTGATCACAAAATTGATTTACTCTCTATATATCAATCAGGACTTTATCTTAACGATCAAATACCTTTTACATTTTCAGATTTACCTGACGTATTTACTCAATTTAGAAAAAAAATTGAATTTAGTGGGGTTAAGCCGATTAAACCGGCTCTTTTGAGTAAAAAAATTAGAAATGTTAAATCAATCAATGATGAGCCTTTTACTGAATATGATTGTAAAATAAAAGTTAGCCCAAATAGCTCCTTTCCCATTTCTACTGATCTTTTTTCAGGTGGAGAGTCTCGTGGGTATGCTTATCTAAAGTCCTACTTTGATAGTATAAAACCATCTACATATAAAAAAACGAGAAATGAATTAACGGGAATAGATTTCTCAACTAAATTTTCACCATGGCTTGCTAATGGTTATCTTTCACCCAGACAAATCTACGAATTTTTATCAGATTATGAACTTAATCAAATTAAAAATGATAGTACTTATTGGATTTTTTTTGAATTGCTTTGGAGAGAATATTTTAGGCTCATCTTAAAAAAATATGGAAAAAGGATTTTTAATGAAAATGGTCTTGGGTTCTCAAAGCAAAAAATCAAACATATTCCTGAAAATTATAAATTATGGATAGAGGGTAAAACTCAGAGTAATTTCATTAATGCAGGGATGATAGAGCTAAAGGAATCAGGTTTTTTATCGAACAGAATGCGACAAATAGTGGCGAGTTATTTGGTGAATGAATTATCATGTGATTGGAGGGCAGGGGCGGCATGGTTTGAATCACAGTTGATTGATTATGATGTTTCTAGTAATCAATGTAATTGGGCATATATTGCCGGATTTGGAACAGATCCACGAGGAGGTAGACATTTTAATGTTAATAAGCAAAAGTCTTCATATGATCCTGATAACCGCTATGAAAAACTTTGGATTTGATCTTAGTTTTCATGTTAGTCATTACTTCCAAAGAATCTAATAATCGATGGTAGTAACATATGAGAAATTGTCAGGCCAGCAATAATTGGAAAAACAATTAAGAAACCATCATAGCTGAGTTCGTGATTTATAAATAAGATTATAAAACTAATTGGTACGGTAAAAATTAGCAACCAATAAAAATCTGGAATAAATTTGAAATGATTGTTTATCAATCCTCTAATGCCATGTAAAAAACAAAAATAGAATCCAAACCAAACCAATGGGTGAAGACAATATGCCATCGCAATCATGATTATTATCTCTCCCAACAATAAAATATAAACCGATTCTTTAAGCTTAATCAACTTCAATACCACGTAACTTATTAGAAAAATTAGATTTAGAAAAATAATATATTGAATAATTTTTAATATATCTGATAAAGAATTATTACTTGTTAATTGAAAAAAAATATTCTCAACAGTTGAAGTGTGAAATAAAACTGGTAGTAGCCCCATAGTAATTCCCCAACTCAATTTTAAATAACTATTTTTTTGGTTTAGGAACATAAGATCTGATGAACCAAAATGAACAATTGACATTGACAATAATATTAAAAGACCAAAGCTAGGCGACGCATACCAAATCATTATTCCTAATAATGAAATCAATATATAGATGCAATATAGTTTAAGGGCATTATTTTTACTTCCACTCACCCATATAATTTTTCCATCAAGCGCACCATGACTGATTCCAATTGTACTTATCAAAAGAAAAGATATTAAAATAAAATAATTAACTTGCGAGAGTAAATTAAAGTTTAAACCTGTGCCTTTATCATAGGAGGGTACAAATATTAAAAAAAATGATAATAGTAATAAACCACTTACTATGACAAATATTTGATGCTTTGTGATATCACTCATCTTTTTTAAAAAGACCTTTAAGCATTAAAATTTTTGGCATACTTAAAATGATATTAAGAATATCAAGCCATGATGGTTTATCTGATAAGAATCTTATAAGTGAGGAATGTCTAGATTTTTTAAAAAGATTTAGGAACAAATGGTTACTTTTATCGGGGTAATTTTTAATAACCCTCAAGAAAATTTTATCAAAAAAATCTAGAGTTGGATTGTGACTATACTCAAAGGTTAGTAAATTGCTTTTACCTAATTTTTTTCCATTAAATGTTTTTATCCAATTTGCAATTTTACGCATTGAGTAACCAGATGAAGCCCTGACCATCCCCGCACCTGTACCAATTCTCAGTATCCTTTTATTTTTTTTGGCCTTTATTAGAGCCATAGGAATAAATCCCTTTTCACTTCTGAGTATCTTGTAGGAACCAAATTTTTTTAAGTTTTTATTGTGCTTAGATTTAAGTTTTTTTAAATCGGGGTTACTAGAGAATAGGGTGGTTTCAACAAGAGTTCTTCTTTTAGAAAACGGTAATTGATAAACAAATTCTGTCTCTTTTTTATTTTTTGAAAATGACATTATGGTCGCTGAAGAGTTATCAAAATTATTTGAGGCAAGTTCAATTTCAGTACCAAGAAATGCTTGATGCACATATTCAGATTTTATTTCATCTTTGCTAACTTTAGGCCTGCTATCAACAAGATAATTTGATATAAATGTGCCTTTGGAACTTGTTACTTTGACATTAGTACCTTGTTCATCAACCTTTTTTACCTTTGTATCATATAGAATTTTTACTTTACTCTTTATTTGTTTTTTAAGAGACTTTAAAGTTTCGAAGCCATCATGATAAACATAACGGTAAGGGCTTATATTTTTTTTAATTTTTTCCACATTGTCATTTATAAATATCTTATCCCAAGAGTGTTTTGACTTTAATTTATATTCTTTTTCTATATCAATTAATCCAGGACCCTCCCAAACACAAAATGATTGAGTATGATCAATTGTTTTTTTTTGTTCTAAAACTAGAATTGATAAATTAGGCTTACTTTTAAGTGTCTTAGATAAGAACATAAGGCTAGAAAGTCCTGCCCCAATCACGGTAATATCATATTCATTTTTCATTGAAAATCTGTATCCGGAAGTTTTCCAAGTGGTTCATGAAGTTTTTTATCATGTGATGGGGTATCAATATTTTTTGAACAATTAAATATTGTTTTTAGTGTTAAATACAACTTCTCAAATTTATTAAGGAATACTCTTTGCTCGTTATAAGAAATTTTTTTTTGGATGATTTTATGGCCTATACCTCGATAGATACTTAATGCGACCATAAATGATTTCTTTATTTTTTTTGAGAGCTGATTTATGCCCAACATACCGCTTTGATAGTAACTATCTGCCAACTTTATTAATTTATTTCTTGCCCCGTTAATTATCATAAGATCAGTTTCTGATGGATTTTTAAAGCTACTTATCGTCAGTGATGCTGTTTCTGATTTAGGAAGGTATATGCGATTAATTTGAGCATCCTCTCTAATATCTCTACATATATTTGTTAGTTGCATTGCGATACCAAAATCAATGGCAAAGTATCTCAATCTTTTATCTTGGATATCTAAGACATCACATATCATCAGTCCAACAACTCCCGCAACACGATAACAATATTTTAATAGCTGATTAAGATCTTCAGGTTGCTTAAAGTCTAAATCACCTAACTGCCCTTTGAGAAATTCATTGATTATGTCCTGTCTTGGTTGCAGATTGTTATCAAAATCTTTGAATTCTATAAATATGTCTTTGATTTTTTTTTTACTATTTTTTGAAATTATTTTAGATAATTCATACTTAGCTCTAGTATCTTTTTTTGGTTTATCGATAAGGTCATCATACCTCCTGCAAAAAGCATAGACAGCAAATAGTTTTTTTGCTGTCTCTTTATCCAAGAACCATGAAGCCCAAAAAAAACTTTTACCATGATTCTTTATTACATTTGAATAATCACTCATGGGTATAATATCTTTTCAACAGCCTTTGCTGAATTAATTACACCAGGCACTCCAGCCCCTGGATGGGTACCAGCCCCAACATAAAATAAATTCTTATATTTATCATCTTGATTGTGTGTTCTAAACCAAGCTGATTGTCTTAAAATTGGTGCGATTGAAAATCCACTACCAAAAGGTGTTCTATAGTTTGTCTTAAAGTCTCTTGGTGTCATAGAAAAGATATCTTGTGCATTTTCTTTTATATCAGGCATTATGGTTTTATCTAAAGCATCAAGTATATTATTTGATAATTGATCTTTAATTTTATCCCAATCTTGTTTTCCCTTGAGGTTCGGAACTGGCACAAGAGCATAGTAGCTATCATGTCCTTTTGGAGCAAAAGAGGGATCGGTACAAGTGGGTCTATGTAGATAAATTGAAAAATCATCTGCTAGTTTATGGTGATTAAAAATATCTTCAAGGAGTCCTTTGTACCTAGGCCCCATCCATATTGTATGGTGAGCTACATTCTCATATTGTTTTTTTGAGCCAAAAAATAAAACAAAAAGGCCCATTGAGTGTTTAGCAAATTTATTAACGAAAGCATTATGCAAAGATATTTTTTTTCTACCAATGAGTTCATTTGAGACTTGGATAGGGTCTGCATTACTAACAAAAAGATCAAATTTTTGACTATGTCCATTGGTAAATGCAATTTCTGAAATTGCATTATTTCTTGTTTGTAAGCTTTCAACATCATGCTGGTATTTAATTTTGATGCCATGACGTAACATCAGGTTTTTAAGTTCTTGAACAAGCTTACCTGTCCCACCCATACAAAAGAAAATACCCCATTTTTGTTCTAAGGAATGAATGAGTGCATAGATAGAGGAGGTCTGAAATGGGTTTCCACCTACTAAAAGTGGTTGAATAGAAAATGCCTGTCTTAAATTAGGGTGCTTTAAATATCTAGAAACAAAGGTGTATACGGACTCATAGCCCCTCATTTTAATAATTGCTGGCGCATACCTAATCATTGTCATAAGTCTGTGGAAAGGATGTCCTGCTAATTTCTGATAACCTAATTCAAATATTTTGTTTGCTTCTTTGAGCATGTTTAAATAACCATCGACATCTTGGGGTGATATTGTTTCAATTTGTGAAAGCATTTTCTCTCTGTTTGGCCCATAGTCAAATTGGGTTTGATCATGAAAATTAAAGCGATACCATGGGTCAAGGGGTCGAAAATCAAGATGATCCTCGAGATTTTCACCAAACAATTCAAATAATTCATTAAATAGATAAGGTGCTGTAATTACAGTTGGACCAGCATCATGGATATAACCATTTTTTTTGAATACTTGCGCACGACCGCCCAATGCATTAAGTCTTTCAAATAAGGTTACATCATTACCTTTAGATCTGAGCCTCAATGCAGCAGCTATTCCACCAAAACCACCACCAATTACTGCAGCCTTAGTCATTGTTCATCCTTATTAAACTTTTTCATTCTTAAATTAATTTCGCTATAGATTGACATCAATACTGGCTCTATTACCTTTGGCACTCTGTGAAATTCGTTTTTTGCATCAGACAATAAATTTTTTATCAAGTCCATTTGTTTTGAAAACGCATCTTTATTTAAATAATCAATAAGAGCGCTTGGCTCTTTAATAATTTCTTTTTTCTTGGTCGTATCTAAATTATTTACGATATTTATCAACATTCCATTTGGGTGATTATTATAAATATCTGTAAAAATATCTTGATCGACACCAACCAAATTTTCAAGGTCATTCAAACATTGATAGGATAAACCAAGAAGATTCGAAGATGCCTGAAGACCATCACATTCGTTTTTTGTGCATTCTTTACACTGAAACATACCCATCATTGGAAGGGCAATGAAGGGTGCTGTTTTATGCGTAGCCATTTTTTTATATTGTTCCCATGACATATCGTATGAACTGATGCTTATGTCTTTCGATTGCCCAAAAATTATTTCTTTAACTGAACAAGAAAGCAATTTTAATAATATAGTTTGATGCCAGCCTTGCTCAATTTCAGTTATCTTTCTGAATGCCTCTGCAATTAAATAATCACCTGTACAAATAGCTGCTGATATCCCAAACTCCCTCCATAAGCTAGTTTGCCCACGTCTGAGATTGTCTTGATCACATACGTCGTCATGGAGTAATGATGCACTATGAATTAATTCACATACAACAGCCCAATTTATATAAGTTTGTGATGAAATGCCAAGTAAACCACCCGTTGCAAGTGCAAGTCTAGCTCGCAGCCATTTGCCTTGTGATTCTCCGTGATGAGATAGCCATGCAGATAAAAATTGATCATCCACTTCAAAACTTTTAGCAAAATCATTTTTAACTGTATCTAAAAATTCATCTGCCTCGGGGGGCGTAAAAAAATCTTCCCAGTGTTTTTTCATAGTTGATTATTAATTTGAATTGGATTTCATGCACCAATATCTGATTTTCGTTGAGCAATTAAATAAATCATGATACCAAATGAAGCAATTGATAAGATATCTGCTGCTGTGTAGCCAATCTGTAAGTTGACATAAGATGCATTTGGATAAAATATTGGAATAAGGTAAACAAAGGGATATATTGTCCATGATGCAATTAGCAACCACCTTGAATTTCGAACTAGGTTTTGAACATTTTTTGGTTGTTTTAATATAGGCTTTTTTAATTTAATAATTAAGTTATAAAGAATATATAAGAAAGGTAACATCGCAAGGGACCAATATAACCATCTCTGATTTAGCTGATCTATATCAACCAGACCTTCGCCTAAGAAACCTAACAGAACCATGATGACTGCAGCAACCGTAAGCTTTGCGCCCATAGAAAATGTTTCTTCCCTAGAAAGCCTGATAACTAGGACAAGCTCAAGTAATAATAATGGGACAGTGAGAAGCCAACCAACGTAACGATAACTCACATTTAATTGTCCACCTGTTTCTATGATAATGCCATTAATTACTTTATAGGTTTCATTAAAACTCTCAAACATCCTTAAATAATGGTACAAAGCGATAAGACATACTAATCCTGCCAGTGTTAAGGCTGTTTTATAAGCAGGCGCTACTTGCGCCCTCTGGCAAAAAAAGAATACCGTACAAGCTCCAAATGTAGCGATTGCGAAAGAAAAAGTGTTGTAAAGTAAATTGTATTCAGCTAAATGCATTGCAACCTATAAAATTTAAATAAAAAAAACGCGCCATAAATGACGCGTTTTCAATATTACACTACAGATACAAAAATTACTTAGCTTTTGCACCTGATGTAGCTGCTGCCCAGATTACGACACCGAAGGCAATTTTGTTAACAAAATCAGCTAGGTTATATACGATATTTAAAGTACCAGCGTCAGCACTACCTGTATAACCAAGATAGTAGCCTATTGGGTAAATAGCCCAACCAACAGTCACTATCATTCTAAGTGCATTGAACGCCTTTTTACTTGCCGCAGTACCTTTGCTTGCACTAATCTGGCTAGCTTCACCTTTAAATACTTCCCAGATAATGTACAACCATGCAACCATACCGATCCAGAAACCAGACCATAGGCTACCACCATCTCCCATTGCACTTACTTCACCAATGTAGCCTGCAACTAGCATAACCACAGAAGCGATAAGTAATCGCCAGAAAACAGAAATAGAAACAACTGCAATAGCAGCAAGAATTAAATAAAACTCTACAATTTGAAGTGGAACTGTGAGCAGCCAATCTACATATCTAAATACTGTAGGTGAACTACCTGTATCAATCCAAACACCACGCATGTAAAAATAATGAATAGCAGCAATACCCGTAACCATTGCAGCTACTGTAAGTGAAGTTTTCCATTTACCTACAGCTCTATCTCTTTCAACCCAGAAAAAAAATGTTGCAGCAACCATAGCAGCTGAAAGCAGCCAAAAGGTAACTCCAACGTAATCTGATGGATTTAACATATTTAAAACCCTCCTATAAAAACGTCAACAATAAATCTTAGCCTCATCACCTGAAAGAATGTTTACGTTTTGATTAAAAAAAATGCCTTAAAAAGAGAGCTAATAAATAATAAAGAAAAATTTTTATTAGCACACCTAATAAAACATATTAAATTTACCACAATTTTTAAAAAACTTTTTAAAAATTTAAGACTCATTGACTCATTTATTGATATAGAGTTCCACAAATAATAAATATTGAACAGCTAATAAATTTAAACTATCGATTTATTTTATAATCTTATTAAATATATGAATAAATTAAGATTAATTTTAGGTGATCAATTGAATATAAATCATTCATGGTTTAAAGAGAATGATCCCTCAGTTATTTATGTCATGATGGAAATAAAGGACGAAACCAACTATGTCCTTCACCATATCCAAAAAATCCTTGCAACATTTGCCGCGATGCGTTTTTTTTCAAAACAACTCATTCATAAAGGCTTTAAAGTCACTTATATAAAAATAAATGAAAAAGGAAATAAACAAAGTTTTTTTGAAAATATAAAAGGCATCATAGAGACAAAAAATATCAAGGAAATCGATTACCAGGAACCTGATGAATTTCGATTAGCCGCTGAATTAAAAAAACTTGAAAAGATTAGCAATGTAAAAACTAATTGCGTTGACTCTGAACACTTTTTAGTACCAAGGCTTTATGTAAAAGAATTTTTTTCTGAAAAAAAGCATTGGAGGATGGAGGAGTTCTATAGAAGCATGAGAAAGAAATTCTCTATTCTAATGAAGGATGAAAAGCCAATTGGTGGCAAATGGAATTATGATCTTGATAACAGGAAGCGTTGGGACGGTAATCCGAAAACTTCAGAAGACTTTAGGCCATCTCATAATCATAATAATCTTCTTAAAGAGATCAATGATGAAGAAATTCAAAACTTTGGTGAGAGCCAGTCAGCAAATTTTCGATGGCCTATCAGCAGAGAAGAATCGCTTCAATTATTGGAAAATTTTGTTGATAAAGTCTTAGTTAATTTTGGAGATTTTCAAGATGCGCTTCATGATGAAAATTGGAGGCTATTCCATTCGTTCCTCTCCTTTTCTTTAAATTCTAAGATGCTCAGCCCTATAGAGGTGATTAATAAAGCTGAAGAAGCATATTATAAAAAAGATTTACCTCTTGCATCGATTGAGGGTTTTATTAGGCAAATCCTAGGTTGGCGAGAATATATCCGAGGTGTTTATTGGGCGAATATGCCAGGATATGATGAACATAACTACTTTAAACATAAAAATAAACTTCCTGACTGGTACTGGACCGGAAAGACAGATATGCGCTGTCTATCCTTGAGTATTTCACAATCCTTGGAGAATGCTTATGCTCACCACATCCAAAGGTTAATGGTCATTGGTAATTTTAGTTTGCTTGCCGGTATTAATCCAAAAGATGTCCACCAATGGTATCTTGGAATTTATATTGATGCATATGAATGGGTCGAGCTTCCAAATACATTGGGAATGAGTCAGTTTGCTGATGGCGGATTGTTAGCGACAAAGCCATATGTCTCATCTGCAGCTTATATTAATAAAATGAGTAATTATTGCGCAAATTGTAAATATAAATATAAAGAAAAGTTAGGGGAGGATGCATGTCCTTTCAATTCATTATATTGGAATTTTTTTGACAGACATCAAGATAAGTTATCAAAAAATCCCAGATTAGGAATAGTTAACAGCCAGCTTAAAAAAATGGACCAATCACAAAAAGAAGAAATTAATCAAAAAGCAAATTTTTACTTGAATAATTTAAATTCTTTATAAATTTTGTATTTTTGACCGGGGCATATTATTTTTTTTTAGGTATAATTTTTTAATAATGAGCCTAAAAAAATTTAACAATTTGTTTACCAGACATTTCCCTCAAGTAATAATTTTAATTCTCATCGTTGGTTGTCAAGCGGTCGGCCCAAACTATGAAGGTTCTCCTGAAATGGATGTACCAGAAAATTGGAATAATGAATTAAATGATGAATTCGTAGGTCAGGGCGATAAACAAAAACAATGGTGGACACTTCTCGATGACCCAGTTTTAAATAATTTAATCGATAAGGCTGCTATTGATAATTTAGATGCCAAAATTGCACTTGCCAGAGTTGAGGAAGCTAGAGGTAAATTTGGAATTGTTGAGGCAACAAAATTTCCAGAAATTGAAGCCGTTGGTGATGCATCAAGAAAAAGTAGTAGTAAATCTGCAACTGGAGATAAAGGTACTGATAACTATACCTCGATTGGCATAGATTTAAGTTGGGAAATTGATATCTTTGGTTATGTAAGAAGATCCATTGAAGCAGCAGATGCGCAATTTCAAGCTTCTGTAGAAAATTATCGAGACGTAATGGTAATCTTATATGCAGAAATTGCGAGGAATTACATTTCGTTACGAACGTTTCAAGAGAGGCTTCAGTTTGCGCTTGAAAATGTTAAAACACAAAGAGAGACTTTTAATATTGTTAATGCTCGCTACAAAGCAGAACTTGTTTCAGAGGTTGATGTGCTTCAGTCTGAGCAAAATTTAGCAGCAGCAGAATCTTATGTACCTCTTTTCCATGCAAAGATTGATGAACTCATGAATAGCCTTGCTGTTTTGTTGGGGAAAAATCCTGGCTCACTTAACCAGGAGCTAAAACAAAATAAAGGTATTCCAGATGTATCAGAGAAAACAGTAGTTGAATTACCGAGAGAAATCTTAAGACAACGACCTGATATAAGAAGAGCCGAAAGAAGATTGGCACAAAAAACAGCTGAAGTGGGAATTGCTACAGCAGAACAATATCCCAGATTCAATTTGAACGGTACTTTTGGTTATGAAGCAAGAGGCTCTGATAGTCAATTCAGTTCAAACTCTAGATATTGGTCATTTGGGCCAAATTTTAAATGGAATATATTTGATGCGGGCGCTGAAGAGAGTGCAATCAAAGTTCAAGATGCTCAACTTGAGGAAGCTCGTGTAAACTATGAAAGGACAGTTTTAACTGCATTTGAGGAGGTTGAAAATGCACTTAAGTCTTATAAAGAAGAGAAGCAGAGAAATGCATCGCTTAGGGCATCTGTAAAAGCTGCAAAAAAAGTAAATAAAATTACAGTGGCAAGATACACCTCAGGTCTAATTGATTTCCAAGAAGTTCAGGATGCTGAGAGAGTTATCTTCTTTCAAGAGGATGATTTGGCTCAAAGTGATGGAAATTTAGTACAATTTATAATTCAGCTTTACAAAGCAATGGGAGGGGGTTGGGATAATACAGAAATCCCTGCTCAAGAAGTTATCAATGAAGATGTTTAAGGAATAACGTATGAAAAATTCAATCTTTTTGATGTTTTTAATTTTTTTTATCTCATCATGCGGAAAAGATGAACCAGTTAAAGAAACGCCGATTCCAAAGATCGCATGGATGAAGGTAAGTGTCCAAGGGGTTGAGCAAACACGAAAATTATCTGGAGAACTTAACCCTAGAGAGGGTGCTTCATTGAGTTTTAATAATGGCGGCTATGTGACTGATGTTAATGTTGATTTGGGTACTAAAGTAAAAAAAGGTCAAGTACTAGCAAGGTTAAGTCAGAGAGACCCTAGAAGCACTTTTTTATCTGCGCAAGCTGACTATATGAATAAAGATTCATATTACAAGCGCATGAAGGTTGCAAGGGAAAGTAAGGCAGTTTCACAGCAAGATGTAGCTGATGCTAAAACCGAATTAGAAATTGCTGCATCTAATTTAGCTATTGCTAAAAAAGGTCTGGATGATACCGTTCTTAGAGCTCCCTATGATGGAATAATTACCTTTAAAGATGTTGATGAAGCTCAACAAGTTTTTACTGGTGAAACACTATTTAAGATAGATAGTGGAGAAGGTCTTGAGGTTTCTGTTTATGTTCCTGAGACGCTGATAAAGAAGTTGATTCAAGATAAAATATACACCGTTACCTTTCCTGCTGTTAAAGACTTTGAAATGAAAGCAGTGTTAAAAGAAATTGGTACACAGGCCACAAGGGCAAACTCATTTCCGGTTGTATTGTATCTTCAAGAGCAGTCTGCTGAGCTTAGAGCTGGTATGACAGCAGAGGTCTCTTTTGTTTATGTTCAAGATATAGAGGAAAGCATTCTAATCCCCAATTCTGCTTTAGGGGTAGGTAGCGAACAATCTAGTTTTGTTTATGTTTTTGATCCTAATACAAGTAGATTAAAAAAAGTAATGGTAAAGCCACTTAATATTACAAATAATGATGTTTACGTTCAAGGTAATGTAAAGTCGGGTGATATTATTGCTGTGGCTGGTGTTCCATATCTTCGAGAGAACCAAGAGGTAACGCTGCAAGAGCAAGATATCGAAATATTTAACTTTAACTGAGATTGGTTTTTTAATGAATATTTCAGAGCTAGCTTTTAAGTATAAGAAACTGTTTTTATTTATTGTTGTATGTCTAATGATATATGGCGGTTTAAGTTATTTTACGTTGCCATCTCAAGAAGACCCTACCATTGTTAATCGCGAGGCGATTGTCTCAACTAATTTCCCAGGCATGTCTCCAGAAAGAATTGAGCTTCTGATCACTAAAAAATTAGAAGAGCAGATCCGGAAAATCCCAGAGATAAAAAAACTGACATCAATTTCTCAAACAGGGTCATCTATTATCCATGTCAAAATCGAAGACAAATATTTCAACTTGGCAGATATTTGGCAAAATTTAAGAAATAAAGTTAAAGACATAGAGAAAGACCTCCCCAAAGGTGCATCAACACCTAATATAAATGATGAATTCGGAGATGTTGCTGTAATTACAATGGCATTAACCGCAGATGGTTTTGCGATGAATGAAATGCACGACATGGCAAAACATATTAGAGATATTCTTTACGGCGTTAAGGGCACAAAAAAGATTGATTTATTTGGAATTCAAGCAGAGAGAATTTATTTAAAATTTGAATCGACAAAGCTTGCAGAGCTAGGTGTTAATCCAAGTAAGATAGCGGCTGCCCTAAGCTCACAAAATATCATTATGCCTGGAGGTCAAGTTGATACGGGGGCTCGCTCATTTGTTTTGGAGCCAACGGGAGACTTTAAAGACTTAAAAGAGCTGGGAGATACGCTTATTTCGGTACCTCGTTCAGGATATAAGACAGATGTTGAGGATGTCATAGCCTTGCGAGATATTGCAACTATTGAGCGGGGCTATATAGATCCACCAAACCAAACAGCTTACTTTAATGGGAAACCCGCTATTGTTTTTGGTATTTCAATGCTCGAAGGTTATAACCTTTTAGAGTTTTCTCCTAGAGTGTTAGAGGTGATTTCAGAAATACATGAAACGATGCCATTTGGATATCATTTGGATATAGCGACTTATCAAGCTGACGTTGTTCAAGATACAATCAATGGAGTATCCATCAATGTACTTCAGACTTTGGTGATTGTGTTATTTTCGGTCATTATTTTTCTTGGTTTTAGAACGGGGTTTATTGTTGGTTCTATCGTTCCTACGGTTATGTTGATAACGCTCGCTTTGATGAATTTTTATGATCTTCAACTTGAGAGGATGAGTCTTGCAACACTGATTATAGCTTTAGGTTTGCTTGTAGATAATGGAATTGTAGTTGCCGAGGATTTCATGAAAAGGCTTGAGAATGGTATTTCCAGAATTGAAGCACTCAAGGGTGTTGGTAAGGAATTGACTATTCCTTTACTGACATCATCATTAACTACTATTTTATTTTTTATGCCATTAATGCTCGCAGAATCAACAGCAGGTGAATACACGAGATCACTTTCATTAGTTATTGCAATGGCATTATTAACTTCTTGGATTGCAGGGTTATGTTTAACGCCTATACTCTGTTATTTCTTTTTAAAAATTGATAAGAAGAAAAGCAAAGAAAAAGAAACCTCTGGGATTTTTTATAAACTATCTATTTTTTATGGGGGACTTCTCAAAGGTATTTTAAAAATAAGATTCATATTTTTAGGGGCTATGTTTGCTGCATTTGTATTTTCGATTATGTTGAGCAAAGAGGTCCCTAAACGTTTTTTCCCTGATTCCGATAGACCCCAAATTCTGGTTTATACCCAACTTCCAGCTGGCACTTCTCAAAGAGAAATGACAAGGCAGATGAAAGGAGTTTTTGAGGTTCTTAATGATAAGGAAATATTTCCAAATATTGAATCTCATTCAGGTTATGTTGGGTTTGGTGGCCCTCGTTTTGTTTTATCCCTTGCCCCTGAGGATGCTGCAGATAATATGGGTTTTATCATTGTAAATATCGGGGATGTTAAAGAGCAAGATAGCTCCATTGAAAATTTACGAACAACTCTAAATAATAAATTTCCAGGGATGTTCTTTAGAGTCAACAAGATGTTTTTAGGATCAAGCGATTCAAGTGAAATTAAGCTGCAGGTTGTAGGCCCGGACTCTAATGTAATTTACTCAAAAGCTCAAGAGTTGGTCGATAGGTTACATCAGATACCAGGTGCTATAGACATCAGGACAGATTGGCAAAACAGAACCTTAAAAATTTTAATTAAAGTAGATCAAGTAAGAGCGAGAAGGGCAGGTGTCTCATCAAATGATATAGCTCAATCTCTCAGTACTTATTTTGAGGGAACTGAAGTTACTCAGTTCCGCGAAAAAGACAACATTATTCCAATCTTATTTAGGGCGGAAGATGAAGAAAGATTTAATATGGATAGGATGAGAACATTAAATGTTTACTCATCAAGTAGAAATACCAATGTGCCTTTAATCCAGATTGCTGATTTTGAAGGACAAAATCAATTTTCACGAATTGCTAGGCAAGATTTATTTAGAACAGTTTCAGTGGAGGTTAAGAATTTAAATGTGACGGCTGAGGACTTCAGGGAAGTATTGGATCCAATTGTTGAGGAGCTGAGTTACGACTTACCACCTAACCATGTGATCAGATACGATGGTGTAATAAGAGATTCGAAAGAGGCGAAAGATTCACTTTCTGCCAATGTCCCATTAGTGATAGGCCTTATCATCATTCTACTTGTTGCCCAATTTAACTCTTTTAGAAGACCTTTGATTATTTTAATTACAATTCCCCTATCATTTATTGGTGCTGTTTTAGGTTTACTTCTTTCAGGCGCAAATTTTGGATTTATGGGCACATTGGGACTTTATAGCTTGGCTGGAATTATTATCAATAATGCTATTATTTTGATTGATAGAATTGATTTTGAAAGGGACTTGGGCAAAAAGCTTTATGATGCCATTGTAAGTGCCTGTCAACAAAGATTGAGACCAATTATTATTACAACGTTAACTACCACATTGGGCTTGTTAACCTTAATTATCCCTCATGATCCACTATTTTATGGTCTAGCTAATATTATTGCATATGGCCTTGGAGTTGGGACATTTCTTACTTTGGCGGTCGTCCCTGTCTTATATTCATTATTTTTTAACGATAAAAAGTCTAATATAAAATAAAGTTTATGGCATCACAAAAAAAAGTATTGAGCAATGATGGCACGAGGGTTGTTAATAATTCTCAAAGATTATTCCTTGTATATTTAATATGCATACTTGTCGATATGACGATACTCAATGTTTTTGCTGAGTTTACCCATTCCATCTATGTAGAGTCTTTTTCCATTACTATCTTTATTGCTATTTTTTTACAACTTTTAATTGTTTTAACAAAACAGGCGGAACATAAGCTATCACAATTTTTTGGTACAAAAAAAGGTTTCTTTATAAAATTAAAATATTTTTTCGCTTTATGGGCATTATTATTTTTTTCAAAAGTGATTATGCTTCATGGTGCAAATCTAATCTTTGGAGATAAGATAAATTTCTATGGAATGTTCGACGGCCTATTGGCATTCATTGTTCTAATATTTTCTTTTTTATTGGGTGAATATCTGCTTACTAAGATATATCATGCGTTATCAGATAAATAACTTCAGTAAATCAATACCTAAGGTTTATCTTTGATTCTTTGAGTGTGTTTAATAAATCACAATAAGAGCCATTAGTAGGATAATCTGAGTTTAAGTCAAGGGAATTAATCTCAACGGAGAGTTGTTTAAGTAATTCTGTATAGATATCATTTACGTAGTAATCCATAGTAACCCTATCAAACTTAACAACCTTCCAAAGTGATACTTTCATTTCTTTAATAAAGTTGTCTGGGTGTGTCTCCTTATCCGATTTTGCTTGATATATTTTCACATTTAAATCACCGTATAAAATTGTGCTTTGGGCCTGATAATTTAAAATGGGATTAATAATAACTATTGCATCACTAATATTATCAGAAACACATTTTTTAAAATTAGAATAGGATGGTAAATTTTCAATCGCCTTATCCATCATTGGGGATGGATAATAGACATAACTGTCATAAGGCATTGTGAGGTATTGCTGTTTGGATTGATTAACAAAGTATTGAAGATTTGCTGCATTAAGGATGTTTGAAATAAAAAGAGAAAAAATGAAAAATAAACTTTTATATATTGGTGTGATTTGCATAATTTTTACAATTAATTTTAATCTTGTAAGAGCAGATTTTACAGCAAAAGTTCAGCGTGTTGTTGATGGAGATACAGTTCACGTAGTTGATAAAAATGGAAATAGATTCAAAGTAAGACTAACAGGCATTGATGCTCCTGAACAAAATCAAGCTTATGGGCTAGCATCGAAAGATCAATTAAAGAAGATAATTTTTAATAGATGGGTTTTTTTAGAATCTAAACCAAGAAAAGGGATGCCATATACACTTGATCGCTATAAGAGAGTGTTAGCAAAGATCATATTAAATGGAAATGACATTAACTTAATGCAGATTGCTAATGGGTATGCGTGGCATTTTAAACGTTATCAAAAACAACAGACTCCATCAGATCGTATGGCATATGATCAAGCTGAAAAGAATGCAAAAAGAAATCAGTTGGGTCTTTGGGATGAAAAAAAACCAATCGAACCGTGGAAATGGCGTAAAATGAAGAAATAATATTTATAAATTTAATGTATAAGAGGTTCGTTTTGAAAAAAAATATTTTTGTTGTTTTGTTGTTTTTAGTTTTTGTTAACCCTGTATATTCTACTTGTATGGATTTTTACAACCAAGATCTTAAAACTTTGCAAGGAAAAAAGTTTAACTTATGTGAACATCAAGAAAAACCAATTCTTTTTGTGAATACTGCTAGTAAATGTGGATTTACATCACAATTTGAGGGCCTTGAGAAGCTCTACAAGCAACACAGCAAAGATTTGCTTATCGTGGGGTTTCCTTCAAATGATTTTAATCAAGAATTTAAAACAGATAAGGAAATTCAAGATTTTTGTAAGTTAACTTATGCTGTAGATTTTCCTATGATGAGTAAATCAAATGTTGTTGGCCCAAACGTTAATCCTGTTTATAAGAATTTAAAGGCAATGACAGGGGAGGCGCCTATGTGGAATTTTTATAAATTTCTTGTAATGCCAAATGCTGAATCTGCCTTTGTTTTTCCTAGCACTATAGGACCTGAGTCCCCTGAAATTATGGGTTTGCTCGAGCCTTACTTTGATAATTAATTTTTCATAAACTGTATGATTATAGCTGAGAGTTCTTCGACTGACTTTGAGGTTGAATCCGCTGTGGGTATACCAACCTTTTTCATTAATTCCTCAGCCTGCCCAATTTCTTGTCTGCAGTTTGAGAGAGAAGCATAGTTGCTGTCAGGTCTTCTTTCACTTCTAAGAGAATGAAGTCTTTCAGCTTTGATAGTTAAACCAAATATTTTATCAAGATAGCCTTCAAGGATAGGCGGTAGCTTTCCTCTTTCAAAGTCTTCTGGGATCAAGGGATAGTTTGCTGCCTTGATCCCAAACTGCATGGCAAGGTAGATACTTGTTGGGGTTTTCCCGCTTCTAGAAACTCCAACAAGAATTACTTGTGCTTGATTTAATCCGGTATGTGTCATCCCATCATCATGACCTAAGGCAAAATTAATTGCCTCCATTCTAGAGCCATAATTATTTGATTTCATACTGTGAGAAACTCCAGGAGTAGTGAGAGCTGGCTCGCCTAACTCTAATCCAAGAGGATGTATAAAGGAATCAAAAAGATCAATGTAGTAAGCGTCAACTGCTTTCAATTCATTTCTTAAAATTTGATTTCCAATAGACATGATTACGATAGGCCTGGAGCCTGAGGTCATCTTGGCATTCGCTACTCTTTTTTGAGCGTCCTCAACTTTTTCAATTGAGTCCGTAAATGGAATACGAATTTGATCAAATTCAGTTTCCGGAAAATGGGCTAATAGCCCACCTAGTGAACCAGCCGTAATACCTGTCCCATCAGATATAAAAAAGGCTGTCCTCTTATTTTTAGCCATTTATTTTTTGCTTAACTGCTTCCATGTACTTATTACTGTATCAGGATTTAAAGACAGCGAATCCATTTTTTGTTCCAATAACCATTTTGCAAAATCTGGATGGTCAGATGGTCCTTGACCACAAATACCTACATACTTTTTATTGATTTTTGCACCGCTAATAGCAGATTCAATGAGTTTCATAACGGCAGGATCTCTTTCATCAAAACCATCAGCTAAAATACCTGAATCTCTATCAGTACCTAAAGTTAGTTGGGTAAGGTCATTAGAGCCGATCGAAAACCCATCAAAATATTTAAGAAATTCATTTGCGAGTATGGCATTTGATGGAACTTCACACATCATGATGAGCCTCAATCCATTTTCACCTTTTTTGAGACCATTCTTCTCAAGTAAGCTTATTACAGCTTCAGCCTCTTTTAATGTTCTGACAAATGGAATCATTAATTCAATATTTGTTAAGCCCATTTCATTTCTTGCTTTCAACATTGCTTCACATTCGAGCTTGAAACAATCTTTGAATTGATCAGAAATGTATCTAGCAGCACCTCTAAAACCAATCATTGGGTTTTCTTCATCAGGTTCGTAGATATCACCCGCCACTAATTTTTTGTATTCGTTAGATTTAAAATCTGACATTCTGACAATCACAGGTTTAGGAAAGAATGCAGACGCAATAGTCGCAACACCTTCAGATACTTTATTTACATAAAAGTCTTGAGGTGAGGCATAACCCTTTGCTTTGAAATTTATTGCTTTTTGAATATCTTCAGGCATCGCGTCATAATTTAGAATTGCTTTCGGGTGAATGCCAATCATATTATTTATGACAAACTCAAGTCTAGCAAGACCGACGCCATCATTAGGAATTTGAGCAAAGGTAAAAGCCATATCTGGGTTACCGACATTCATCATTAATTTAATTGGTAATTTTGGTAAATCGCCATCATCTTGAATTTTAATATCAAAATCTAATTTACCTTGATAAACAATGCCTGTTTCGCCCTCCGAACATGAAACTGTCACGATATCTTGATCAGTAAGAAGTTCAGTTGCATTTACGCTTCCGACAATAGCTGGGATACCCAGTTCTCTTGCAATAATTGCTGCATGACATGTCCTACCTCCACGATTTGTTACCAATGCTGAAGCTCTTTTCATCACCGGCTCCCAGTTTGGATCAGTCATATCTGCTACAAGAACATCACCAGGTTGAACTGTATGCATTTCTGATGGGTCTTTTACGATTTTTACAGGACCAACTCCAATTTTTTGTGTAACTGCACGGCCGGCGACAATTGCCTTGCTTGTCTCTTTTAATGTATAAGTTTCAGATACATTTGTATTCTGCGATTTGACGGTTTCAGGTCTTGCTTGAAGTATGTATAGCTCACCATCAAGTCCATTCTTACCCCATTCGATATCCATTGGGCATCCATAGTGTGACTCAATAATTGTGGCGTATCGAGCAAGTTCAATGACATCGGTGTCGCTAATACTGAATTGATCAGATAAACTTTCCTCAACATCAACTGTGCTTGTACTTAAACCTGCTTTGGTATCTTCACTAAAAATCATTTTTATTTTCTTTGATCCGATAGACTTTCTTACAATTGCATTTGTTTTAAGTTTTAATAACTCTTTGTGAATATAAAATTCATCTGGATTAACAGCGCCTTGCACAACAGTCTCACCAAGTCCGTAAGATGAAGTAATAAAGATTACATCTTTAAATCCTGATTCTGTATCAATAGTAAACATAACCCCTGATGAACCTAGATCACTTCTTACCATTTGTTGAACACCTGCTGATATAGCTACATCTGAATGTATAAAATTTTTATGGACACGGTAAGAAATTGCACGATCATTATATAAAGATGCAAAGACCTCTTTGATCGCATGTTTAATATTTTCAATCCCATGAATATTTAAGAAACTTTCTTGCTGACCAGCAAATGATGCATCAGGTAAATCTTCTGCTGTAGCTGATGAACGAACAGCAAATGTAGTTCCTTCAGGTGATTTTTCTAGTAAATTTTCGTAGTGATTATTTATTTCTAATTCTAGTTGTTTTGAAAAGGGAGTATCAAGAATCCATTTTCTTATTTTTTCCCCACTGGCAGCAAGCTTTACAACATCATTTATATCTAAATCTTTCAATTCATCTTCAATTTTTGTTCCTAAATTATTTTGAGATAAAAAGTCATTGAAAGCTTCTGCTGTAGTTGCAAATCCAGTTGGAACCCTGACGCCTTTGGCTTTTAGCTGAGATATCATCTCACCCAGTGAGGCATTTTTACCACCAACAATTGCAACATCACTATTTCTGAGCTTTTCGAAAGAAATTACACTTTGTGTCATGAGGTACCTATGGAATTTTAAAGTCTATAAAGAACGTAATTCTGCCACAATATATATTGAGTTGTCGACTTAAAGATTTCTTTAATTTGTTTAAAATTTTAATAAAAAATATCAATAGATTTATCATTTTCAATTTCGTATAAAAAATTGTTGTTATTTGGTAAATTTTGTTAAAATGTTCAGCCCATGTCTTGTGTTAAAAACCAAGACTAACAATAAAAATTTAATTAAAAAAATACGGAGAAATCAATGGCTTCATTACTCGAACAACTTAAAACAATGACAACAATTGTTGCTGACACAGGGGAGGTCGATGCTATTAAATCCCTCAAACCTGTAGATGCTACTACGAACCCGTCCTTATTGCTTAAAGCAAGTAAACTTCCACAGTGTGAACCGATGATTGAAGAAGCTATCTCCTACGCAAAAGGCAAAAGCTCAGATAAAGCACAACAAATAGAAGATGCTGCAGATAAGCTTGCTGTTCTTGTAGGCCTGGAGATATCAAAGCATATACCTGGCAGGATATCGACTGAAGTTGATGCTAGCCTATCTTTTAATATTGATAAGATGGTAGCAAAAGGGAAGAAAATTATATCCTTATATGAAGAAGCAGGTTTAACAAAAGACAGAGTTTTAATTAAATTAGCATCGACATGGGAAGGAATTAAAGCTGGAGAAATTCTTGAAAAAGAGGGAATAAATTGCAACTTAACCTTACTTTTCAGCTTTGCTCAGGCAAGAGCTTGTGCAGAAGCGGGCGTTTTCTTGATCTCGCCATTTGTAGGTAGAATTTTAGATTGGTATAAAGCAAGCACAGGCGAAGAATATACTTCAGAAACAGATCCAGGTGTAGTTTCAGTTAGGAAAATATATAGCTGGTACAAGGAGCATGGCTTTAAAACTGTTGTGATGGGAGCTTCTTTTAGAAATATTGGTGAAATAACAGCATTATCTGGTTGTGATCGACTAACAATTGGACCTGCCTTAATAGAGGAGTTAGGTGCAACTGAAGGTGATCTTCAACAACACCTTAAAGATAATGGCGCATCAAAGGAAAAACCAGCTAAATTAGAGGAAGATCAATTTAGATTCGACCATAATGAAGATGCTATGGCAACTGAAAAGCTTGCAGAAGGCATTAGAAACTTTGTTATTGATCAAAACAAACTAGAGGATGCGTTAAGTCAAAAGCTTTAGGCAATAGAACTTCGTTGATTGACAATATTTAACTGAAGTTATATTATCCTCGGTCTACTCGACCTAAATGAGAAAAAGTTTTACGAGTTTTTAGCGTAGATATTTTATTAATAAATGTATTTTAAATATGGGAGATAAAAACCATGGCATTAACACAAATGGCACTAGATTCACTAGATTTTGACGCAACAGTAGCACTTGCAGAAACAGTTGCTCCTCACGTTGATATCTTAGAAATTGGTACACCTTGTATCAAACACAACGGTATTAAACTGCTTGAAACATTAAAAGCTAAGTTTCCAAATAACCTAATTCTTGTTGATCTTAAAACAATGGATGCGGGCGAATATGAAGCTGAGCCTTTCTATAAAGCTGGTGCAGATATCTGTACAGTGCTTGGTGCTTCAGGTATTGCTACAATCAAAGGCGTTATTGCTGCTGCTAAAAAGTACGGTAAAGAATGCCAAGTAGATATGATTAATGTTGAAGATAAAGAGTCTTTAGCAAAAGAAGCTGTTGCTGCTGGTGCGGACATTATCGGTGTTCATACTGGGCTTGATGCTCAAGCTGCAGGTCATACGCCTTTTGCTGATCTTGCTGCAATTGCTGCTCTAAATACTGGAGCTAAAATTTCTGTTGCTGGTGGTGTTAAAGCTGCTACTGCACAAGAAGTTAAAGATGCAGGTGCTGCTATTATTGTTGCAGGCGCTGCTATTTACGGAGCTGCTGATCCAGCTGCTGCTGCTGCAGAAATTACATCTATCGCTCACTAAGTAGAAACATAGATTGTTTAATTTAAAAACCCGGCTATTTGCCGGGTTTTTTTTGTTATGATTACAAGATAATATAGAGATTAGGAGTAAATATTATTATGGATACACAAAAGTTAATTGTTGATAAAATTCAAGAAGTACTTGGTTCAACAGACAAAAGCCAGTCTGCTGAATTAAAAAAATTAATTGACCAGGCAGGACATATTTTTGTTGCAGGCGCAGGAAGATCAAAATTGGTGTCAAGTTTTTTTGCAATGAGATTAGTGCATAGCGGTTATAACGTGAGTATGGTTGGAGAAATAGTTACGCCAGCATTAAAAGAAGGAGATTTATATATTGTAATCTCAGGTTCTGGAGGTACGAAGACACTTTTACCTACTCTTGAAACAGCGAAAGCTAAGGGTGCTAAAATTGCAGTCGTTTCAATGAAATCTTCCTCAGCAATGGCAGATTTAGCAGATTTAACTATAAAAATGGGTAATGATGATGTGTTTGCTTTAACAAAAGGTTTACCAATGGGCACTTCATTTGAGCTATCAACACTAGTTTATCTTGAGGCAATTATTGGTGAAATTGTTTTTGAAAAAGACCTTACAGAAGAGGGTATGAGAGCAATTCATGCCAATCTTGAGTAATTTATCTAATTTTAGTATTTTAAAAAAAGACACCCAGGTGTCTTTTTTTATTCTTAGGAAATATATATTTAAAGAAGATTACACTTAATGTTGATAACAAAGATACCTTACAGGCTTGATAGCACCTCATATTATGAGCAAATTCGACATTTAGATTGGCCAATTTTTTTTGATAGCTGCTATCAGCCAGACAGGGAAAAGAGTCAGTACGCACGATATGACATTATCTCAGCAGACCCCTTTATTAAAATTACTTCAGATTTAAATTCAATTAAAGTCAGTGAAAAAAATAAAGTTTTTCATACAAATGAAGATGGGTTAAGAGTTGTTGAGAATTATATAAATAAATATTCAAAAGAATATTCAGAAATTCCATTCATTGGTGGTGCTATTGGATATTGTTCTTACGAGATGAATGAAATTAATAATGAGGATTTTAATTTACCAAAAATTTCAATGGGTATATATGATTGGGCACTGATAGTTGATCATTTTTTACAAGAGGCATATCTAGTAACTACAAATAGCGATGAGGATACAGCTAAGAATTGGGGTAATTATACTAAATTATTGAATGATATTGAGGCTAAAGAAAGCAATAAATTTGTCGTAAAAAATGAAATTGAGGACAAATTGAATTTTGAGGCTTATCGTAAAAAATTTAATGCGGTAATAGATTATTTAAAGGAGGGAGATTGCTATCAAATAAATCTCTCAAAGCAATACAAGGTTCAGGTTGAAGGCGATAGTTGGCAATTTTATAAAAAATTCAGAAATTCTAATAAATCAAGATATATGGCTTTTCTTGATTTTAGTGATTTTGAAATAATTTCTGGATCTCCTGAGCGTTTTATACAAGTAAAAAATAATGAAGTGAATACGAGACCGATAAAAGGTACCACAGGAAGGCATAAAGATCTGGTTGTTGATCAAAAAAAAGCACAAGCTTTGAGAGAATCTATTAAAGATCAATCAGAAAATTTAATGATTGTTGATCTTTTAAGAAATGATTTAAGTCAAAATTGTGATGTTGGCTCAATAAAAGTCAGTGAATTATTTGAATTAGAGTCTTATCCCAACGTACATCATTTAGTAAGTAATGTTACAGGTAATTTAAAAAAACAATCAAACATGATTCAACTATTTTCTGATTCCTTTCCTGGTGGCTCAATTACTGGTGCTCCGAAAATTCGAGCAATGGAAATTATTAGGGAGCTTGAGGAACATCATAGAGAGCTTTATTGTGGTTCAGTTGTTTATTTCAGTTTTAATAGGTCTATGGATAGCAATATTGCTATCAGAAGTCTATTCAGAAAAGATGATCAATTATATTTTTATTCTGGTGGAGCCTTAACGATTTCTTCCAATGATAAAGATGAATTTCAGGAAATAGAAGATAAGGTAAGGATAATAAAAAATACCATTAATTATTTTAAGGAGAAGCAATAATGATACAAATTTCTGATGAAATAAGAAAGAAGCTTAATGAAAGCCTACCGGAATGGAAGCTTTCAGATGCAAGTATTAATCGATGGATTTCAAGGGATATTTCAACAGAACTAGGAAAGGTGGTAAGGGATATATGGGATTTAGCTGAGGAGGCAAACCATCATCCTGATATTACTCTTGGGTACAAAGGTATTTCAATAGATCTTTTAACTCATGATAAAAATGCAATCACCATTAAGGATGTAAACCTTGCATGTCAAATTGAAAAGTTGATTCTATCTTTGAATTAACTTTTTAAATGAGCCATAGTTTAATAAGATAGTAGGGAGAATTAAGAGGTTTAGAACGGTTGATGTAAATAAACCACCAATAATAATCATCGCCATCGGGCCCTCTATTTCTTTTCCGGGTTGATCTGATCCTATAGCAATCGGAGTCAAGGCCAAGCCCGCAACAAGTGCTGTCATTAGGATGGATGGGAGTCTTTCTTTGGCACCGCGAATACATGTGGCAGTATTCCAGGTGCAGTCTTCTTCATTGATTAAAAATTGATAATGAGATATCAGCATGATGGTATTTCTTAATGTAATTCCAAACAAAGTCACAAATCCAACAAGAGATCCAATAGATATCCAACCACCTGTAAAAGTAGCTGCTAGGACACCACCTATTAAAGCGAACGGAAGGTTAAGTACCGTTAAACATAAATTCGTGAAAGATCCAAATGCGATATACAGTAGTAAAAGAACGACACCTCCTGCAAGAAGTGATTGAGTAATAAGCTCATTTCTTGCCTGCATATTTTCTTGAGCTGCGCCAGTAATTTCATAATAGTTTGCATCATTTAACTGTAATTTTTTTAATTTTTCATTCAGGCTATTGGTGAATTTATCTATATCAACATTATCTATATTTGCTGTGATTGTTTGCACTCTCTTGCCATTTTGATGAAGAATTTTAGATCTTCCATTTTTCTGTGTTATATCAGCTATGTCGGATAAACGTATAATTTGATTTTGGGCATTCATAATAGGTAATTCCCTGATATCAAGTATGTCATCTCTTGATTCCTTATTTAGGGTCACTGCAATTGTTGTTGGTATAATTCCATCGTAAATCTTAGTGACCGGGTAATTATCATAAGCCGCCCTTATAAATTTTAAGACATCTGCCTTATTAATCCCTAAAGAGCTCATTTTTTCTGATCTAAGCTTTATTGATACTTCGGGTGAACCAGGTGGTGATTGCAGTGTAATATCTTTTATTCCATCAATTTCACTTAAAGCTTTACTGATAATTGCTGAATCTTGATCAATTAGATCAAGGTTTTTTCCGTAAAGGTTTATCACTACAGAAGCGTTATAACCCGATATTGTTTCCTCTATTCTCTCGGTTAGAAAAGTATTGATTGCAAAATTAACTCCTACAAACCCTGCCTCTAAATTTCCTTGATCATCTCCATGAAGGGTTAACTTAATTTTTTCTAAAATTTTATCTTGTTCTGGGCCACCTAAACCCTCATCTAATTCGATTTCAAACTCACTGTAGTGTGTCCCAAAGGTATCTGCCCCTAAAGGCGATCTTCCTACCCATTGTGCAATTGATTTAATACCTTCTATTTTTTCTAATTTTTTTGTGACTAGATTGCCTACTCTAATTGATTCTTGCTCAGAGGTTCCAGGGAATGAAGTCATATGCATGATAAAATGACCCTCATGAAGTGGCGGAATAAATTGTGTTTTTAGAAAAGGTAAAAAAGATAAGCCAATTGCAATAATAAATAATGATGAAAAAATTATTAACTTAGATTGCTTTTCTATTGCAACTAAAATAATTTCATATTTCTTCTTAAGAAATCTTACAACGGGCGAGTCTTCTGACTTAATATCTGAATAGCCAATCATTAGGTAACACAGCGCTGGTGTGATGGTTAGGGCAACCAAAAGTGATGCACTGATAGAAGATATGTACGCAACTGCAAGAGGCCCAAATAGCTTTCCAGCAACCCCTGAAAGTGATAATAAGGGAATAAATACAAGAACAATAATTACTGTAGCAAACACAACAGATTTTCTTACCTCCATTGAAGAGTTAAATACAACCTGGTAAAGCGGAAGCGGTTCTTTTTTTTGTTTATTTTGTCGCATCCTTCTAAATATATTTTCAACATCAATAATTGCATCATCAACGACTTCTCCTAATGCAATAGCAAGGCCACTGATAACCATCACATTAAGTCCAAAATTAAAATAGCTCATCACTATGATGGCGGAAAGCAAGGAGAGAGGTATTGCAACTGCTGAAATAAAAGCTGTCTTAAAATTAAACAAGAAAAGATAAAGAATAGATATTACAAAAAAAGCCCCGATGACTATATCAACCCTCAATCCTTTGATGGATGCATCAATAAAATTTGATGGTTTAAATAAGTCAGGAATTAATTCAATATTTTGATTTTTTAAAATGGGTTCGATTACCTTGAGAGCATCCTCTAGTTCTTCGGTTAATTTATAAGAATCTGCATTAAGTTGCCCTTGAATTGAGAGGTATACGCCAGGATTTCCGTTAATTAATGCAGCACTGATTGACGGCTCAAAGCTTTCGATGACATTGGCAACGTCCCTTATCTTGATAACGTTATTTTTATAATTCTTGATAGGAGCAATCTCAATCTCTTGAATAGTTTTTGATTGACCTTGAGTATTAATTATTAATCTTTGGTTAGCATTCTCGATATATCCTCCACCCATCACGAGCGTTGAGTTTTCTACAGCATGAAGAATTTCACCTATTGAAATGTTATATTGATAAAGCTTTTCAGGAATAATCTCGACATGTATTTGTTTGACTTTTCCACCAAATCTATTTACATCTGCAACGCCAGAAACTGCCATTAATTGGGGAATAATTAATGTTTCAGCAACTGTCCTTAACTCAGTTAAATTTTTTGTGTCTGAAAAAATACCAATCCCAAGAACACTTGAGGCGGAAGAGGTAAGTGGTGCAATGGTTGGGATAATTCCAATAGGTAAGGATCTATTTAATTTTGAAAGACTCTCTGAGACAGCCTGTCTATTCTTATGAATATCAGTATCTTCATCAAAAATTACAGTCACCACAGAAAGTCCGGGTATAGATTGGGAGCGCGTTTGCTTAATACCAATTGTTCCAGATATCGCCTGCTCTATTGGTTTGGAGATTGTTGTTTCAACCAGATTTGAAGAGAAGCCTGGAGCCTCAGTTTGAATAATGACTTGCGTAGGGGAGAATTCAGGAAATACATTTAGGGGGCTTTGTTTTATCTGATGTATACCGTAGGCTATAACAATGAAAGCCAACCCAATAATTACGCCGGGATGCCGGATTGAGAAACGAATAATCGAACCCATTTAAAAGCTAGTCCTCGTTTTCGTTTTTAATCTGATACTTAAATTCCTCAGAGAGAAGTAATTGGGCTCCATTTACTACAATCTCATCTTCCTCATTTATAATTCCTTCCTCAACAATCCAGCCATTTGCAGATCCATTTTCTGCCTCTCTCATTCCCTGAAGTGAGCGTCTCACAAAATTTCCATTTTCTTTAATTCTGATATAAGCCCATGGTTGGCCATTACTCCAAACAACAGAAGAATTTGGGATAAGGAGATAGTTTCTTTTGGCATCTGAACTTGAAATAAATGCAGAAACTCTTTCGTTTATCACTAATTTACTATTAGGCGTTAAGTAAAAAAAGTTTTTACCTACAATTGCTTGGTTAACCGAGGGTGCTCGAGATAGAAATTTTGCTCTAATTTCTGATGTACTTGAGATAGATGGAATTATGATTATACTTTGAGGTGCTTGTTGTTCCCGATCTATTTGTGTCATAGATAAACTTATGAGTTGATTATGTCCGGTCAATAATTTTTTTAGAGAATTGTTTTTGTTATTTAATGTATTTGCAAAAACTTCTCCCCATTCCTGCTTAACTTGGATCAATATATTATTCTTTTCATTTTCGTAAATATTTAGCTGATTTTCGAGACCAGTAATTTCAGTTTGTTTTTTTCTTATTGCAAAATCTGAAATATTTTTATCATCCTCATTTAAAATAATTAGAGCCTTTAAATGTTTTTTTTCACTCCTAATTTGATTGTTGATTTTATCAATTAGGTGCTTAACCTTTAAAAAGTTTGTTCTTGCAGTAGTTAGCGATGATATATTTTGGACAATCCCATAGTTCAGTTTCATTTGGTTAGTTAGCGTCTTTTTAACATTTTGATACTGAATGTTGCTATTTTTTTCGACAGCGTTAGGAAGTTTAATTTGTTTGATGCCATTAACAATAGTTGTGTAATCAATAATTATTTCTTCTTCAGATTCGTCTTCTTCAGATTCGTTACCTATTAAATCCTTACTAACCAAAAGCACTATAATCCAAATTAAAATTATTATTATTATTACCTGAGCGACTATAAAAATAGTGGTTTTATTTTTCATAAGCCATAGTTGATTGACGTTGGAAATAATTGATCCTGAAGAACACCCTCTGCCACAACGCCTAAATCAATAGAGGCATGCACAGCTCGATGAATTTCTAAGTCAATATCAAGTAAATTGAACATTTCTTTCTCTAGCTCCATCCTATCAATTTGGCCTTGATCAAATCTTCCTTGAAGTTGTTTGATGATGACATCCTTAGAAGCTAAAGATTTTTTTGTAACATTCGCATGCTCCTTATTTTTTTGGATAGACAATGAAAGCTCCTCCACTTGATTGTTAATCTCTAGTTCAAAATTTATTATTTTACTTGCTTCAAGCTCTCTGAATAATAATGCACGATCTATAAAAGCTTTATTTCTTTCGGGTGTCTTGAGAATCGTTTGAATTCCAAGCCCCCATACATTATAACCAAAGTCATAAATATAAGCCGGTGTAAATGAAATATCTGGGTACTGTTTTGCAATTTCTAGCTTCAAATTTGCCTCGGCAATTGCATAGCGCGCTAACTTTTGTCTTAAATCAATTCTGTTCACCATTGCAGTTGAGCGCATGACATTTTCATCAACATTTTTGAAATATTGCGAAATATTTGAGGTAATCCTATCCCTTGTTTTTTTTACATCGATAGCTAGCATATTAAATTGTTCAAGCGTGAAGCCAACTAGAGTGGCTAAATTTTTTGTGATATTTAGTTGAATATTTTGATGTTTAGTCAATTCCTTTTGGATGGAATTAAATTTTATTTTTTCACGCATATGTTCTACTTTTGAAACTAAACCGTGATCAAGCCTTTTTTTCATCATATGAAGGATCGACTGTTGAAGGCGAATTTTATTTTTTAGTATCTTAATTAAATCTTGATTTTTTACGTATTCGGCGAGAGCAGTGATGAGGCTGCTCCTTAAGTTCCAATGGATTAACTCTTTTTCAAGAAGAGCCAACTGAGTCTCATTAAACGCAAGTTCATATCTTATCAATCTCTTATTTGCTGTTTCGAAGGTAAAGGTATAGTCAAATTTAAAAAAGTTCTCACTAGGCTCATCGACATCTCCTCTTTCATATTTAAAGCCTAAGGATGATAAAGGTCTCAAGGAAGCTATTTTTTCATTACTTTGTATATACTGTAATTCTAAATCAGCAGTCTTCAATTGAGTATTAAAGTATTTCTGAGTAATTAAAAGTTCATCAATTCCCCAGCTCCTAAAAGGAATCTCATTTGAACTAAAATTATTTTCTCTTAAAAAAGATATAAATTCTGGATCGTTAATGTTTGGTTGTTGATTATTTTGATGGACAACCTCTATATCGACTGGTTTTTCTTGATAATCAATATAGCTGCATGCATTTAAAAAAAGTAATGACATAGCAAATGAAATTTTTATCAACACAGATTTTTGTTTGATTTTCACTTTTTTATATAAATTTCTTAATTTTAGTTTTATTTAAGGATTTTAATGTAATTGCTTATAACTACCAATCAATAATTAAGATTGAATTTTTCGGTCCCTTTTTAGACTAAACTGCTATAATACGCGCTTGTTAGAATAATAAATGTTTACTGAATCAAGCGAGAGTGGCGGAATTGGTAGACGCACTGGTTTTAGGTACCAGCGCCGCAAGGCGTGAGAGTTCGAGTCTCTCCTTTCGCACCAATTTTAGGAATTAAATTACATGGCTGAAGCTTTAGAAAAAATTAGTAATGTTGAGAGAAGAATAAAAGCTACTGTTCCAGTTGCGCCTCTTCAAGATCAAATAGAACAGCGTTTTAAGCAGCTAACTAAAACTGCCCGTGTTCAAGGTTTCCGTCCTGGTAAGGTCCCTTTAAGTATTATCAAAAGACAATATGGACCTGATATCAAAACTGAAATCTATTCAAAAGCTATAGAGGAAAAATTTGGCTCGCTCATCGAGGAAAATAAGATCAGAGTTGCGGGTATGCCAGACATTCAGCATGAGCCTCTAGCAAATATAGATAAGGATTTTGAGTTTACGGCTACCTTTGAAATTTTCCCAGAAATTAAAGATGTGGATGTCAAAAAAATAAACGTCACAGATTATGAAGCCGATGTAAAAGATTCAGATGTCAAAAAAACAATTGATACCATTGCAGTTCAAAGATCTACGTTCACTAAAGTGAAAAGAGCGTCTAAATTGAGTGATAAAGTGAAAATAAAAATGGAATCATTCTTAGATGGAGAAAAAATCGAAGATACTGGCAATGAAAACATTGAATTTGTTCTAGGTGACCCAAAAAGAGTTAAGGAAATAGACAATGAAATTGTCGGTCTCAAAGAAGGTGAAGAAAAAGATTTCGAAGTTAAATATCCCAAAGATCATGAGCCCGAACAACTTGCTAACAAGACTGTTAAGTATCATATCAGGATGCTTGAGGTAACGGAGCCTGTGTTACCAAAAATTGATGCAGAATTTGCTAAAAGTCTAGGTGTTAAATCTGGGGATATCAAACAGATGAATTCTGAAATAAAGGCTTCATTAGTGGAAGAAGTTGCTGTGAGAAGGAAAGCTGCACTTAAGAGACAGATTTTTGACGAGCTTGTTAAAAGTTCGAAAATTGAATTACCTAAGTCTTTGGTTACCATGGAAATACAAAGAATGATGCAAACCATGCAACAAAATATTGAAAGACAGGGAGGTAGCTCTAAGGATATGAACTTCCAACCTGAAATGTTCGAAGGCAGAGCTAGAGAAACTTCAACATTAAGACTTGTTTTGGCAAATTTAGTTGAAAAGAATAAGCTGCAAGCAACTGAAGAGCAAATTAAAGAAAAAGTTAAAAGTTTTGCAAATAATTATGATGACCCTGAAAAGGCTATTTCATGGTTTTATGAAGATAAGCAAAGATTAAGTGAACCAGCCGCGCTTGCAACAGAAGATAACGTTGTTGCTTGGGTTACAGGCCAGTGCAAAAAGACAAATAAGAAAATTTCAGTTGATAAGCTGATGGAGCTCCAGCCTAATGGTTAAAACCGTTGACTCAATAAGTAAATTTTCTGCAAACAATCTAGGTTATATACCGATGGTCGTTGAGCAAAGCGGTCGCGGTGAGAGAGCGTACGATATATACTCAAGATTATTGAAAGAAAGAGTGATCTTCTTAGTAGGACCTATAGATGACATCATGGCTAATGTGGTTGTAGCCCAACTTCTCTTCTTAGAAGCTGAAAATCCAGATAAAGATATTTCTCTATACATTAACTCTCCCGGTGGGTCGGTTACTGCTGGAATGGCAATTTACGATACTATCCAATTTATCAAGCCTGATGTTAGTACTTTATGTATAGGACAGGCTGCAAGCATGGGAGCATTGCTATTAACTGCAGGAGCAAAAGATAAAAGGTTCTGTTTGACAAACTCTAGGGTAATGATTCACCAACCTCTAGGTGGATTTCAAGGTCAAGCATCTGATATAGAGATTCATGCAAAAGAGATCCTGTACTTGAAATCTAAATTAAATGAAATTCTAGCTCATCACACAGGTCAATCTGTAAAGCAAATTGCTGAAGACACTGATAGAGATAACTTTATGAGCTCAGATGATGCGCTTACTTATGGAATTGTGGATAAAGTTATAAATAATAGATCTAACTTAAAATAAGATTTAATATAATGGCTGAAGACTCTAAAGAAAAAACATTACTGTGTTCGTTCTGCGGTAAAAACCAATCTGAAGTAAAAAAATTAATTGCTGGTCCCTCTGTGTTCATTTGTGATGAATGTGTAGATCTTTGCAATGATATTATTATTGAAGAGGGCGACACAGGCAAAGTTGATTCTGAAAAAAATGAAATAGAAAATAATAGACTTACGCCCAAGGAAATATTTTCTGAGTTAAGTGAGCATATCATTGGCCAAGAAGAGGCAAAAAAAAGCTTGGCAGTTGCAGTATACAATCACTACAAGAGATTAAGTTCGATTGGAAAACCCGATAAAAACGATCCAGTTGTTATCTCTAAGAGTAATGTGTTGTTTATAGGCCCTACAGGATCTGGAAAAACACTCTTAGCACAAACATTAGCTGAACTTTTGGATGTTCCTTTTGTGATGGCGGATGCTACTACACTTACAGAGGCCGGTTATGTTGGCGAAGACGTTGAAAATGTAATGCAAAAACTTCTGCAAAAATGTGATTATGATGTTGATAGGGCTCAAAGAGGGATTATATATGTAGATGAGGTTGATAAGATCTCAAGAAAAAGCGAAAACACCTCTATTACCAGAGATGTATCTGGCGAAGGAGTTCAGCAAGCTTTACTTAAGTTAATTGAGGGAACGGTAGCTTCTATTCCGCCTCAGGGTGGTAGAAAGCATCCAAATCAAGAATTTGTGCAACTTGACACTACAAATATTCTTTTTATATGTGGTGGGGCATTTGATGGCCTTGAAAAGATAATTCAACAGAGAACTGAGAAAAATAGTATTGGTTTTGGGGCAGATGTTCATGGGGAAGACGAGAATAAAGATATTGGAAAAATTATTTCTAATGTTGAACCAGATGATCTCATTAAATTTGGCCTAATTCCAGAATTTATTGGAAGACTTCCTGTGATTGCCTCACTTGAGTCACTTGATAAAGATGCGCTTGTAAGAATACTCACTGAACCCAAGAATGCACTTACCAAACAATTTAAAAAATTATTCTGGATGGAAGGTGTTGAACTTGAATTTCGCCCAGATGCAATTGATGAGATTGCTTCACAAGCCATTATAAGAAAAACGGGCGCAAGAGGTTTAAGATCTATTATGGAAGAGTCACTTAAAGAGGTAATGTTTGATTTGCCGGGTGTTAATAATTTGAAAGCAGTTGTGATTGATAGAGCCACTATAAAAGATAAAACTAAACCTTATTTTGTATACTCAAAAGATAAGAAAAAAAATAATCAGTCAAAATAAATCAAGTTACTTGATTTAAAAAAAATCAACACCATAATTTAGTTAACTTAAAATAAAAGTAAAATTATATGAATAAATCCTACCCAATGCTTCCATTAAGAGATGTGGTTGTCTATCCACACTTAGTCATACCACTATTCGTTGGAAGAGATAAATCTATTGCCGCTATTGAGAAGGCAAATGAAGGTGATAAAAAAATTCTTCTTGTTGCACAAAAATCTGCAAATCAAGACGAACCAAAGGCCAAGGATTTATATCGAGTTGGTACATTAGCTACTATTATTCAAACCCTCAAATTACCAGATGGCACTGTTAAAGTTTTGGTTGAAGGGCTCCAAAGAGCCAACATTAAAAAATTAACAGAAATCAATGATTCCTGGACAGCAGAAGCATTACTCGTTAAGACTCGTGAACCAAAAGATAAAAATACTAAGGCGTTTATGAGATCAGTTTTTTCTCAGTTCGACCAGTATGTCAAACTTAATAAAAAGATTCCACCTGAGATATTATCTTCACTTACTTCTATCACTGAGCCAGGAAGATTAGCTGACTCAATAGCTGCAAATCTTTCATTAAAGCTTTCTGAGAAACAAAAAATACTTGAGACTTTTGAGGTTAAAAAAAGACTAAATTTACTTCTTGAACTCATGGAGGCAGAAATTGATATTCTCCAGGTAGAGAGAAAAATTAGAGGCCGAGTCAAAAAACAAATGGAGAAGTCACAAAGAGAATATTATTTGAATGAGCAGGTCAAGGCTATCCAAAAAGAATTAGGTGATTCTGATGAGGGAGCAGAGTTCGATGAACTTCAAGAAAAAATCAATAAGACTGAGATGTCAGTCGATGCTAAAGATAAATGTTTATCTGAACTTAAAAAATTAAAAATGATGTCACCCATGTCTGCAGAAGCCTCTGTTGTCAGAACATATATCGAAACAATAGTGAATTTACCATGGAGTAAAAGCACGAAAATAAATCATGACTTAAGTACTGCTGAAATCACTCTTGATAATGATCATTACGGGCTTGAAAAGGTGAAGGAACGTATTGTCGAATATTTAGCTGTCCAGCAAAGGGTGGATAAATTAAAAGCACCAATTCTATGCTTGGTAGGTCCTCCGGGGGTTGGTAAAACATCTCTAGGTCTAAGTATTGCAAAAGCGATAAATAGAAAATTTATCAGAATGGCACTCGGCGGGGTACGCGATGAAGCCGAAATTAGGGGGCATCGAAGAACTTATATTGGCTCTATGCCAGGGAAAATTCTTCAGAATATGACTAAGGCTGGAGTGACAAACCCCTTATTTCTTTTAGATGAAGTAGATAAAATGGGCCAGGATTTTAGAGGTGATCCATCCTCTGCATTACTTGAAGTTTTAGATCCAGAACAGAATCATACATTTAATGATCACTACGCAGAAATAGAATACGATTTGTCAAACGTTATGTTCGTAGCCACTGCTAACTCAATGAATATACCAGAACCTTTATTAGATAGGATGGAAATTATCAGGCTACCAGGATACACAGAAGCTGAGAAAGCTAATATTGCAAATAAACATCTTCTTCCTAAACAACTAACCGCTCATGGCTTAAAAAAGTCAGAGGTCAAGGTAACCTCTAAAGCAATTAAAGACATCATTCAATATTATTCTAGAGAAGCTGGGGTCAGGAAGCTTGAGCAAGAAATTTCGAAGATTTGCCGAAAAGCGGTAAAAAAATTACTCACAAATAAAAAAATTAAAAATATCAAAGTAAGTAGCAAAAATATCCAAGACTACTTAGGCGTTAAAGTTTTTGATATCGGCCTTGCTAGTAAAAAAAATCAAATTGGCCAAGTAACTGGCCTTGCATGGACTCAAGTAGGCGGTGAACTTCTGACTATTGAAACAGTAGTTGTTCCTGGGAAAGGAAAAACAATAATCACTGGTAAGCTAGGGGATGTGATGCAGGAATCTATTCATGCTGCGATGAGTGTTGTCAGAAGTAGGGCGGATATACTTGGTATTGCAAATGATTTTTATGAAACAAAAGATATTCATATTCACTTCCCTGAAGGTGCAACCCCTAAGGATGGCCCAAGCGCTGGAATAGGAATTACAACTGCCATAATATCAAGCCTCACAAATATTCCAGTTTTTAACGATGTCGCTATGACAGGAGAAATTACCCTAAGGGGGGAGGTATTAGCTATTGGTGGGTTAAAAGAAAAATTATTAGCTGCTCACAGGGGAAATCTCAAGAAAATCCTAATCCCCGAGCAGAATTTGAAAGATTTGGTTGATATTCCTTCAGATATAAAAGATGCATTGAATATCATTCCAGTTAGATGGATTGATCAGGTGATTGAGTTAGCGTTAACGAAGCAACCCAGTAAGAAAAAAGATAGGGTTAAAACTGAGCACAGCCCACAAAAGAAATTAGTGGAAATTAATAAGCCAATCGCCCATTAGCATCACTGTTTTACTGGCAATCTTACTAACTTTATTGTAAAATTGCCGAGCTCAAATTTGACAATTTGGGTGCTTAGCTCAGTTGGTAGAGCGTCGCCCTTACAAGGCGAATGTCACAGGTTCGAATCCTGTAGCACCCACCAGTATAGGAGTGGTAGTTCAGTTGGTTAGAATACCGGCCTGTCACGCCGGGGGTCGCGGGTTCGAGTCCCGTCCACTCCGCCAATTATTTATAAAGCTACTTTAAAAGTAGCTTTTATTTGAGGTGAAAGAACTTAATAAGTAATAAGCAGTCTTACAGAGAAATTTACTTAGCCATATTATGCTTGATAAAATAAGAAATAATACACAGTCAAAATTTGCCAAGATTGTTCTTGGTATCATCATTATTCCATTTGCACTCTTTGGAATAGACTCATATTTAAGTTCAATCGGAGACGACGTATATGCAGCAAAAGTAAATGGCGAGTCAATTACTATCCAGAGTTATCAAAACGCTTTAAATCGAGTCAAGGACCAATTCCTAAATCAAAATACACCCCCAGATCCTGCTATTTTTGAAACAGCAGAGTTCAGAAAAAGTGTTTTAGATGGAATGATCGCTTCAAAGCTAGTTGCTCAAGAAACATCTAGAGCAAATTTTGTTATTAGTGATAGTCAGCTTAGTCAATATATATTGGGAATGCCAGGGTTTCAAAGAAATGGTAAATTTGACCAAGAGGCTTATGATAACCTAGCTATGAGACAAAACTTAACACCAAAAAAACTCGATGAACTGATACGTAAAGATCTTGCAAAGCAACAAGTGAAAGATAGTTTAAATAAGTATGTATTTGTGACAAAGGAAAAGATACAAAAATTAGTTGACTTGGCATACCAGAAAAGAGATATAAGTATGCTAGAACTTCGCCTTGATGATTACTTCAAAAAAGTTAAGGTAACTGATGAAGAAATACAAAAATATTACGAAGAAAATCCAAATAATTTTATTATGCCAGATCAAGTTAAAGTAAATTTCTTACTTTACTCGGTAGCAGAAATTTTACCGACAGTTGAAATTTCAGATGAGGAGGTTAAGCAATACTTTCAAGATAATAAGGCACAATTTGAAGCTTCTCAGCAGAGAAGAGCTAAGCATATTTTATTTCTTACTGATTCAGATATGACGGATGAACAAGTTGATGAGGTAAAACAATTAGCTGAATCTGTTAGAGAAAAAGCAATTAAAAATCCAAAGAATTTTGATGATTTGGCAAAAGAATTTTCAAAAGATACAGAGTCTGCAAAAAATGGTGGTGATTTAGGTTTTTTTTCCAGAGGAATGATGGTCAAAGAATTTGACGAAGTAGTTTTTGATATGAAAGTAGGGGACGTTTCCCCTTTGGTTAAAACTCAGTTTGGATTTCATATCATTAACTTAACAGACATCAAAGGTGAAGAGGTCACTTTTGAATCAGTCAAGGCTCAAATTAAAGGCGAGATACTCTATTCAAAAGCTCAACAGATCTATGCGGAAGGTGCTGAAGAATTTTCTAATTTGATTTATGAGAAATCAGATTCCTTACAACCTGCAGCAGATAGATTTAACCTTTCTATCCAAGAAAGTCAGTGGCTGACACTTGATACAGCGACAAAATTTTTTAATAATGAAGCTTTTGCACAGGCTGTGTTTGATCCAGAGGCTATTGAAACTAAAAGGAATATTAATGCAATTGAGGTTTCACCAAACAATTTAATTTCAGCACAAGTAGTTGATTTTAAGCCAAGCGCCCCAAGAACTCTTGATGATGCTAAGGAAGAAATCAGGGAGTACTTAACAAGAGTAAATGCGCAAAAACTGATGGTTTCTGAAGGTGAAGAAATGATCGAAGGTTTAAAAGCTAAATCTGAAAAAGTAGAGTGGATAGATGAATTAGTTATTGATAAGGTCGATCCTCAGGGCATCTCTAAACCGATTGTTAGAGCGATATTTAGTATGAATCAAAATAATTTACCTACATATGAGGGTATTTATGACCCTGCTACTGATGAATATATTATTATCAAATTAAATAATGTTATTAGCGATGAAGTGACTGATAATTTATCTAAAGATATTTACCGCGATGAATATGTATCAGCATTGAAAAAAGAGATTGATAATGCATACGTAGAAGACTTAAGGTCAATGGCAGACATTGAATATAACCCACAGGTGATTGGATTTTCAAACTAAATTCAAATTAGTCTATAGTTCCAGCCGCAGTTATATTCATGCCTGCATCAACATAGGTAACTTCACCAGTAACTCCAGATGCAAGATCACTGCATAGAAACGCAGCAACATTCCCAACTTCGTCTGTAGTGATATTTCTTTTCAGTGCAGCATGTTTTTGATTAAATTCATACATTTTGTCAAAATTTGCAATACCAGATGCTGCGAGCGTTTTTATAGGGCCAGCAGAAACCGCATTTACTCTAATATTTTTAGCGCCTAAACTATGTGCCATATATCTCACATTAGCTTCTAAACTTGCTTTAGCAAGCCCCATGACGTTGTAGTTTGGCATTGTTCTTTCTGCACCAAGGTAGCTTACTGTAAGCAGGCTAGCATTATCATTTAAATAGGGAAGCGCAGCTTTTGCTAATGCAGTAAAGCTATACGAACTAATGTCGTGTGCAATCTTAAAATTTTCTCTAGTTGTCGATTCAACAAAATCACCAGTTAGCGCATCCCTTGGTACAAATGCAACAGAATGAACAACTACATCAAAAGTTTTCCAATATTCTGAAAGTAAGGGGAAGATTTGGTTTATATGATCATCTGAGGAAACATCACACGGCAAGACAATATTTGAATCAAAGTCATTTGCTAATTTCTCCACACGTCCTTTGTGTTTTTCCATCTGATAGGTAAAAGCTAATTCAGCTCCCTGTTCCCGCATGCTTTTAGCAATTCCGTATGCAATTGAGCGGTCACTTAGTAAACCAAGAATCAAAACCTTTTTATCTTTAAGAAAACTCATAAAAATCCTTTTTGCAAATAATTATTTATTTTTTGGATCGAGTACATCCCTCAAACCCTCGCCCAAAAGATTATAACCTAATACTGTGACTAGAATAGCCAGGCCTGGAAATAATGATAACCACCATGCAAACTGAATGTATTCTTTTCCGTCTGTTAAGATATTTCCCCAAGAGGCTGTCGGTGCTTGAACGCCTAGTCCAAGAAAGCTGAGACCAGATTCTATTAAAACAGCGCTTGCAATTCCAAGAACAGAGCTCACGATTATTGGTGTGAGGCTGTTAGGTAAGAGATGTTTTGTGATAACTTTTCTATTACTTGTTCCCATTACTATTGAAGCAAGCACGAAATCTCTCTGCCTTAAGCTTAAAAACTCTGCTCTGACCAGACGAGTAACTCCCATCCAGGATGTTAAACCAATGACAATCATGATATTCCAAATAGAGGGTGTTAAAAAAGCGATTACGGCCAAAATTAGGAAAAAAGTTGGTATGGACAACATGATATCCACCAAACGCATAATTAAAGAATCTATCCATCCGCCATAAAAACCTGCAATCGACCCGAGAACGATCCCAATTAAAGTCGCTATACCAACTGCTACAAATCCAACAAAAAGCGATATTCTTGCCCCATATAGCATTCTTGATAGGACATCTCTTCCTAAGCCATCTGTTCCCATTAAATGCTCTGAAGAGGGCGGCAAAAGAATGGAATTTATATCAATATAATTTGGATCATAAGGACTTAAAATTGGAGCGAATACTGCAACAAATAATATTATCGTGATAATAATAAATCCAATAATAGCTAAGGGGTTCCCTTTGAAAACTTTCACTTGACTAAGCCCTTCCTTATCCTTGGATCAGCCCAAGCATATCCAATATCAGCAATCAGAGTTCCTAAAAGGGTTAAAACAGAACCAATAGTTAGAATGCCCATGATAACTGGAAAGTCCCTCATTAAAACTGAGTCATAAAAAAGTTTACCCATACCAGGAATAGCAAAAATAGACTCCGCTATTACAGAACCACCTATTAAACCGGGTATGGAAAGTCCTATAATAGTAATCAGGGGAAGTATGGCGTTTTTTAACGCGTGTGTGAAAATTATATTCTTTTCTTTTAGCCCTTTTGATCTGGCAGTTGTAATAAAGTCTTGATGAAGAACATCCAGCATTCCGTTCCTAACATACAAAGATATGCCAGCAAGGCCACTAAGCATAGATATGGAAACAGGTAAGATTAAATGTTTTAGAAGATCAAAAAATTGACCCACTTGTGAGAAGCTCTTGTAATCGAGTGAGTGAAGCCCTGATATTGGGAGCCACTGGTTCATTACTCCAGTCCAGTACATGAGAAGAAGTGCAAGCCAAAATCCAGGAATTGCAAATGCAACAAATATAAAAAAAGTAATTGATCTGTCAACTATAGAGTTCTGTTTTACAGCTGAAATTGTCCCTAATATGATTGAAACTGAAAATATTAAAAAAATACCAATCAAATTAATAATGAGTGTGATGGGAAGTGATTCTTGAATGAGCCCTTTAATAACATTACCACTCTTATCTTTTTTTTCCCATAAAACTGGCCTTTGGTGGGATGCAAACGAATTGCCAAAATCTAACTTAACCATCCTTTTTAACCATAATCCATATTGCACAATTACAGGTTTATCTAAGTTGTAAAGCTCTCTTAATTTCTGTCTGGATTCTTCAGAAGCTTTTGGGTTAAATGAAGCTTCAGATGATGTAATATCTCCGGGAGCTAAATGCATTATGAAAAAGGATATAAGGCTTATGCCGATAAGCATCGGAATCATCCATAAAATTCTTTTTATTAAGTATTTAATCATCTATCAGCCAACTCATTTCTTCTTAAACTTTTAGGAATAAACCAATCATAGCTATTGTGATATATGCCTGCAGGGGGTGAGGGTGATTTAATTCCTTTAATCCGCTTATTAACTGCAGTTAATCCATATCCAGCATAGAGGTATACGATAGGTGAATCATCTAATAAATACTCTGAAAATTCATGATAGATTTTCTCTCTCTTATCTAAATCTAATTCTCGCCTTCCTTTTTCTAAAAGCATATCAACTTTTTCATTTTTATAACCAATGAAATTAAATTGCCCAGGGCCTTGTTGGGATGAGTGCCAGATATTAAACTGATCGGGGTCTAGTGACAAACTCCAACCAAGAACAACTACATCGAAGTCACCAGTTTTTATAAACCTATTAACAAAGCTTGCCCATTCAATAACCCTTATAGTTACTTTGATTCCAATTTCCTTGAGCCTGCGTTGGATTAGTACTGCGGTCATTTCACGTTGTTTGTTCTGATTTGTAATAATTTCGAATTCTAAAATTTTTCCATCCTTAACAAGAAAATTTTCAGGTGACATTTTAAATCCAGCCTCTTTAAGTAAACCAAGAGCTTTCTCTGGATTGTAGGCGTAAGGCTTTAAGGATGGGTTATTCCAACGCGTTCCGGGTTTATATGGGCTTGATATTGGCTCCCCGAGGCCTAATAGAACACCTTTAATTACCTCTTCCTTATTGATTGCATAATTTATAGCTTGCCTAACTTTTTTATTGTCAAAGGGTTCTCTTTTGAGGTTAAAGCCTAAGTAGGTGTAACCATTGCCCATCTCTTTGTAAAGACTTGTTTTATTTTCAAGTTTTGGTTTCGCTGGGAAAACTCTTTTGAATTGGATTGGGTTGATATTCATCAGGTCAATGTTTCCAGCTGAAAGCTCTAAAAACTGAGAGGAGGTGTCAGGGATAATTCGTGAGGTAAGTTTATCGATATGAGGAACTCCAAGCACGCCATTTTCACTTTTAACAAGATTTACCTGCTGACCGCTAACCCAATCACCAAGCTTATAGAAGCTTGATCCTGTGGGTTTTCTTGAAAAAAAAGTATTATTGATGTCTTCATTTTTTAATATGTGTGCCGGTAGTATCTCAAGAGATGCCCATGTATCAAGGGCTGGGGCATAATTGTCATCATATGTGACAATAAATGTATGTTCATCGGGAGTTTTAGCTTCACTCACGAGTGTGTAATCTGATGCATAGGGGGTTCTTGTTTTTGGATCCGTAATTAGATTCCAAGTAAAATAAACATCTGCGCTCGTTAATGGCATACCATCAGACCATTTCAACCCTTTCTTTATTTTAAAGGTAATGGTTTTTTGGTTATCAGATATATTCCAACTTTCTGCAATGTCAGAGGTAAAGTTTAGATTTTCATCATATCTAATGAGAGAGCTAAAGATTTTACTAGCAATTGCGCTTGATGCACCATCACCAGCTATCATTGAAATGAGGTTACTCGGTTCAGCAGACATTGCATTTATAAGCACACCTCCATCAGATAATTTATTATCATTAAAATCAATAACTTCAGAATTATTGTTTGAGCAACTTATTAGAAAAATAAGTACATAAAAAGCTATTAAAAATTGTTTCAAATTTAATCTCTAATCTATTTATTGAGGAATATCTATTGTCGTACCTATGATTATTATATGTGAATCAAGTTCATTAAACTCTTTTAAGTCTTCAATAGAAACTCTATATTTTCTTGCGATACCGCCAAGGGTATCACCCTTAGAAACATGATGTGTTCCCACGGACGTATAATTATAGCCACCTGTTCCCTTGAGTGTATATTTGCTCTTCAAAGCATTACTTCTTGGGATTAAGACAGTACTATTTTTTCTAAATGTAACCCTGCCGTTCAAACTATTAATACGCTTAAATGTACTTAGATTTATATCAAATTTCTTCGCCACTTTCATAATCGATTCTTTTCGTTTTGGCTTATATAAAATCCAATTTGATAGAGGCTTGTTATGCGCAGCAAGGTTTGTATTGTAAGTCTCAATTTTATGTTTGGGTAAAAGGATGGTCACGGGTTCAGATTCTTTTGGAATCAGTGGTCGTTTATGGTGAGCATTGAGTAATTCAAATTCTTCCGCGGATATATCTGCTAATTTAAGAATAAGATCAATATCCATTTGTTCAGCCAATGTGATCTCACCAAAATATGGAACATTTGGTATCTCTGGAACGTCAACGTTATATTTTGATGGATCTTGAATTATATGCTTCATTGCAATAAGTTTTGATACATATTCATCGGTCTCTCTCGGAAGGCTTATCGTGTAGTAGTCGGTAGCCCTTTTCCTTCTTTTATTTTTTTTAATTTCTCTTGCTACTTTTCCTTCACCAGCATTATAGCCAGCAAGCGCTAGCTCCCATGTGCCAAACTGTTTATAAAGTTTTTCTAGGTAATTAAGTGATGCGTTAGTTGATAAAATTACATTACTTCTCTCATCCTTCCACCAATTTTGCTCAAGTCCGTAGTTTCTTCCAGTTGATGGTATAAATTGCCATAGCCCGACAGCTTTCATATTTGACCTAGCAATTGGATTGTATGCACTTTCAATAATTGGTAGTAAGGCTATTTCCATTGGCATATTTCTTTTTTTGACTTCCTGAACCACGTAGTAAATATATCGCTTTGTTCTCTCAAACATTCTGTATGTATAAACGGGATGCTCACTATACCAACGCTCATATTTTTTTACGACTTTTTTTGCCCACTTCTTTTTTGGGTCTGGAATTCCGTAGCCTTCATTAACAATATTCCAGATATTTTCTGGCCTTTCAAGAATGAGAATTTCTCTTTGAGAATTAGTATTTTTATCATTACTATGAGACATCTTATTGCCTGAAATATCATCTACATATTCAAAAGTTTGTTGTTGAGCATTTACACAATGACAGTGATCTTCATTAGATTCTGCTTTGAGATTGTGAGTAAAGCTAATGGCAATAGCTAAGTAAATAAGATAGATATATTTTTTAAATTTAACCATCTTAAAAGCTATCCTTTCTTTTTCTTCTTTCTGTAAATTGATCTAAGTTTTTAGATCGAAGAAATGGGTTTGTTTTAAGCTCTTCATCGAGTGTCGAGGGTAAAGTTATTTCCTCATTCAACAAATTAAATTTTCTTGAAATAAGATGCTGATTATCTCTCTCTATGGTTAATGCAAATTCGATATTTTTTTTTGTATATTCATGTGCACAATATACTTTTATTCTCGATGGTAGGGTTGATATTGTCTTGAGTGAATTAAGCATTTGTTGGTGAGTTCCTTCAAATAACTTTCCGCATCCACAGCCAAATAATGTATCACCACAAAATAAATGGTCTTGGTCAGCAAATACAATATGATCAAGCGTGTGTCCAGGTGTTTCGATTACCCTAAATGAAATTCCAAGATCTTCAATATTAACAAGTGAATTGTTACCTACAATTTTGTAGTTAAAATTAAAGTTATTTTTTGAACCAAAAATTTTAACATTTGGATAAGCTTTAATTAAATTATTTATCCCACCTATATGATCTGCGTGTTTGTGAGTAATCAAGATAGCCCTTAGGTTTAGATTTTCATTTTGAAGTAAAT